>Ga0137463_1000411_pt1 | contig 15034 bp, 15 predicted proteins | sample EasRivERMGT800_2_FD_102333 | JGI IMG/M metagenome (GOLD analysis project Ga0137463, IMG submission 102333) | Soil microbial communities from meander-bound floodplain in the East River, Colorado, USA - East River MetaG ERMGT800_2 | ecosystem: Environmental > Terrestrial > Soil > Floodplain ...
CGAACCCCCACAGTGTTGCCACCGCTAGGACCTGAACCTAGTGCGTCTACCAATTCCGCCACCTCGGCGAAAGGGCCGCGCCAATTCCGGTCTTCAGCCCGAGCGCGGATTCTATAGGAAAGCACACAATTGTCAACGAAGAAGCGCCACGGCGCGCGTGCCGACGACCCGCATCGGGAGCGCGAAGCCGCCCGCTACGACCATCCGATCGCGAGCCGCGAATTCATTCTGAAAACGCTTGCCGAGGCCGGCGTCCCGATTACCGACGCGGATCTCGCGCGGCAGCTCGCGATCGTTGCGAGCGAGCGCGAGGCGTTCGAGCGGCGCATCGCTGCCATGGAGCGCGAAGGCCAGATCCTGCGCAACAGGAAAGGCGCAATCCTGGTCGCGACGAAGCTCGATCTCGTCACTGGCCGCGTCGAAGGCCATCCCGAAGGTTATGGATTCCTGATTCCTGAGACCGGTGACGATCTCTTCCTCGGCCCGCAGGAAATGCGGAAGGTGCTGCACGGCGATCGCGTCATGGTGCGCGAATCCGGTGTCGACCGGCGCGGCCGCAGGGAAGGCACGATCGTCGAGGTGGTCGAGCGCGTCAACCGTTTGATCGTCGGGCGGCTGCGTCGCGAGAGGAGTTTTCTGTTCGTGCAGCCGGCAGAGCGGCGCATCAGCCAGGAGATACTCGTCGCGGCGGAGGACGCCGCCGCTGCGCAGCCCGGGCAGGTGGTGGTGGTGGAACTGACCGCGCAGCCCGATGGCCACACCCAGCCGATCGGCCGCGTCATCGAGGTGCTGGGCGAAGCAGCGGACTCCGGAATCGAAATCGAGATCGCACTGAGAAAGCACGCGCTGCCGTTCAAATTTTCCGGGGAGGCCGAAGCGCTCGCGGCGAAATACCCGGTTGCGCCGCGCGCGGGCGATCTGGCCGGCCGGCAGGATCTGCGTCCGCTGGCACTGGTCACCATCGACGGCGAGACGGCGCGGGACTTCGACGACGCCGTCTATTGCGAGGAGAAGGGCGGCGGCTTTCGCCTGATCGTCGCCATCGCCGACGTCAGCCACTACGTGCAGAACGGCGATGCGCTCGACCTGGAGGCGCGCGAGCGTGGCAACTCGGTGTATTTTCCCCGCCGCGTCATTCCAATGTTGCCGGAGTCGCTCTCCAACGGGCTGTGTTCGCTCAACCCGGAGGTGGACCGCCTTTGCGTGGCCTGCGACATGACGGTCGGCGCGCAGGGGGAAATCGGACCGTATCGATTCTATCCCGCAGTTATGCGCTCGCGTGCCCGGCTTACCTATACCGCCGTGGCTGCCGCGCTCGCCGATCCGCGCGGTGAGCCGGCGCGCAAGCTGAAGGAGCTGGTCCCGGGACTGCAGATCCTGGAGCGGCTGTTTCGCTCCCTGCTCAAGGCGCGCGAGAAGCGCGGGGCGATTGATTTCGAGACCATCGAGACCGCGTTCGTTTTCGACGACGCGGGCCGGCCGCTGCGCATCGACCGGGTGGAGCGCAACGACGCCCACCGCATCATCGAGGAATGCATGCTGGCCGCCAACGTGTGCGCGTCGGATTTTCTCTCGAAGAGCAAGCACCCGACGCTCTACCGCGTCCACGAAGGACCGACGCCGGAAAAACTGGAGAAGCTGCGCGAGTTCCTCAAGGAATTCGGGTTGGAGCTCTCGGGCGGCGACAAGCCCACGGCCAAACACTATGCGAAGTTGCTCGAGACGGTGCGCAAGCGCCCCGACGTGCAGCTGCTGCAGACGGTGCTGCTGCGCTCGCTGCAGCAGGCGCAGTACAGCCCGCAGAATGTCGGCCACTTCGGCCTCGCCTACGAGCACTACACGCATTTCACTTCGCCGATCCGGCGTTATCCCGATCTGCTGGTGCATCGCTCCATCAAGGCGGCGCTCTCGGGGGGACGCTACAGCCCGGGCAACTGGATGGAATTCGGGGCGCACTGCTCGCAGACCGAGCGCCGCGCCGACGAGGCCACGCGCGAGGTCTCCTCCTGGCTCAAGTGCTACTTCATGCGCGACCGGGTCGGCGAGGAGTTCGAGGGCTCGGTCTCGGCGGTCACGAGTTTCGGCATTTTCGTCGCGTTGGACAATGTCTACGTGGAAGGGCTGGTGCACATCTCCGAGCTCGGGCAGGATTATTTTCATTTCGATGCGACCAAGCACCGTCTGCTCGGTGACCGCACCCGCAAGCAGTTCCGCCTGGCCGACAGGGTGAAGGTGAAGATCGTGCGCGTCGATCTCGAGACCAGCCGCATCGACTTCGTGCTCGCCGGCGAAACCGCGGGCGCCCCGCGTTCCCCGTATTCCCCGCGCACGCCACGCACTCCACGTTCCCCGCGCTCCCGCTCCCCGACGCAAGCTCGCAGGGGCCGCGGAAGATGAAGCCGGCTCACGCCATTTTCGGCTTTCACTCGGTGCTGGCGCGGCTGCGCGCCGATCCGGCATCGGTCACCGAGATATACCTGGATGAAGGCCGCAAGGACGCGCGCGCGAACGATCTCGTGCTCGTTGCGGAAAAGGCCGGCGTCACGCTGATGCGGGTCCCGACCAAGCGCCTCGACGGTTTCTACGGCGGGGGGCGGCACCAGGGCGTGGTCGCGATGGCGTTTGAAAAACCGGCGCGGGAAGGCCTCGAGGATCTGCTCGATGCGCTGAAAGTTCCACCGCTCCTGCTGGTCCTCGACGGTGTCACCGACCCGCATAACCTCGGCGCGTGCCTGCGCGTCGCCGACGCCGCCGGGGCGCAAGCGGTGATCGCGCCCAAGGACCGCGCCGCGGGCATCAGCGCCGTGGTGTCGAAGATCGCCAGCGGCGCTGCGGAATCGGTGCCGTACTACATGGTGACCAACCTCGCGCGTACGCTTGACGATCTGAAGGAACGCAACATCTGGATCGTCGGGGCCGACGAACGCGCCGAAAAGACGCTCTACGAAGCGGAACTGCCCGAGGCAGTGGCCTGGGTGCTGGGGGCGGAAGGCGAGGGCATGCGCAGGCTCACACGGGAACGGTGCGATCTCCTGGTCAAGATCCCTATGCGCGGGAGCGTAGAGAGCCTGAACGTTTCGGTGGCGAGCGGCGTGTGCCTGTTCGAGTCGGTACGGCGCTCGAAGGCCGCGTAAGGGGCATTTCGCTCAAGCAGCGCCCAGCGCCAGTTCCAGGTAGCGGGTGCCGCTCAAAGGGTTCGGATAGTAACTCTCTGTTTCCCTGAACCCTAGCGATGCATACAGACTTTGCGCCGCGGTCATCGCCGGCAGTGTGTCCAGGACCATCCGTGCATACCCGAGCTCCCGCGCGCGCTCCATGGCCCGCTGCGCCAGGCGTCTTCCGAAACCAGATCCGCGCAATTGCGGCTTGACGTAGAGCCGTTTCATCTCACAGCGGGTTGCGTCGAGGTTGCGGATCGCGACGCAACCGATCGCTTCGCCGCCTTGCCGGAGAAGCAGCAGGCAACCGCGCCGAGGAGGACCGTACATGTCCTCCAGATGCGAAAGTTCTTCGGTGAAATTCTGGAAACACAGGTCGACGGCCAGGGCCGCCGCGTATTCCTGGAACAGGATTCTTGCCATAGCGAAGTCGGCAGGGTCCGTTGCCTCAGTAACTGCGGCGGGAATCATGTCCACGAGAGGCCGAATAAACGATGCTTGCAACTGGCTCGATTGAATGATGGGTTAGGCCTGACGCGTTCGATCAACTTTGGAGGGAAGACGGTGCTCATGCCTCTAGGAAAATCTAACCCTCGCGTCGAACTGGTGCTTCCCTCGCCTTACTTCGTGATTGCATATAGCAGAGAATCTCGTGGTTCTGGTGAGATATTGGGATGGATCATGTGCCTCCGCAGCAGTCCTTCTCGCGACAACCCCGCCTTTTCCAGGGCGCGTGCCGAAGCCTTGTTGTCGAGATCACAAGTCGCCTCCATCCGATAGATCAAAGGCTGCGCTAAAGTAACCTGAACCAGGGCAGCGATAGCTTCTGGCATTAGGCCTTGGCCCCAGTGAGCGCGCGCAAGGACAAAGCCAAAGTCCGCGCGGTGGCGATTTGGGCGAATCTCTATCATTCCAAGCAACTCGCCGTCCTCTTTTCGCGTGATGACATACGGGAAGGCGACGAGGTTCTTCCATCGATTCTCGCAGTCTGAAACGAATGTCCTAGTCATCTCAACCGATGTATGCGGTACCCAGACAAGGTAGCGGGTCACTTCAGGATCTCGCGCGTAGGCGCGAAAGATAAGATCTGCGTCCCCGGGAACCGGCCGGCGGAGACGGAGTCTTCGTGTCTCTACTTTTTTCGGAAGCATCGCTCCGTTTTTCTGAGCCTAGACATTCAAAGGCAGCAAGTAGTTCTGGATATCATAGACCCGTTTCATTGACATCTCTCGTTATAGACACTGGAATCAATATCTTGGAGCTTCCGTCTCTTATCGACTCCTTTGCTATCCAGTGGTCTTGAAGTAGGCTCCGGCATCGCCAAGGGTTTTCTTTCCGGTCTCGTCCGACCGTATTCTGAGGAGATCGATTCTTGCTCTGCCCCGACCGAATCGGTTAGAATTCAACCTCTTCGACGACCGCACGTGCGGTCGTTTGTTTTCACAACTCGGCAACCCTGCCGCACCAGCTCCCGCCGCGTCGCACCGGCGGGCCGAACAGGCGGCTTAATCCACAGGGAGTTTGCATGCGACATTACGAAATCTGTTTTATCGTCCATCCGGACCAGAGCGAGCAGGTCCCGGCGATGATCGAGCGTTACCGCGCTACGGTGACCTCGAGGAACGGTACGATCCACCGGCTTGAAGACTGGGGCCGGCGCCAGCTCGCTTTCCCGCTTGCCAAGGTGCACAAGGCGCACTACGTGCTCATGAACATCGAGTGCGACGGGGAGACGCTCACCGAACTGGAGCACTCCTTCAAGTTCAACGACGCGGTGCTGCGGCATCTGATCGTGAAGATGGAGCGCGCCTGGACTACGCCATCGCCGATGATGAAAGAGGAGAAGTCGAGGTCGGTCCTTAACCCGGGCGAGGCGTCGCGCGGCGAGGCACCACGCACCGAGGCACCGCGCACTGAAGCACCGCGCGTCGATGCACCACCCGCGGAGCCGGTGCAGCCTGCCGAGCCGGCGGGCGCCTGAGTTGACGCAGAAGAACCGCGTCGTGATGTCCGGCAGACTGGTGGAGCTCGATACGCTGCGGCATACGCCGGCCGGCGTATCGGTGCTGAAGTTCCGGCTGCAGCACGATTCCACGCAACCGCAGGCGGGCGGCGAGCGCAAGGTGAGCTGCGAGATCGCCGCGGTGGCGTTCGAGCGCGAGGCCAGGCTGCTCGCCGCGGCACAGTTGGGAAGCCATGTGACAGTGACCGGGTTCATCGCGTCGCGCAGCCGCGCGAGCCGGGCGCTGGTGCTGCACGCATCGCAGATCGAATTCCACAAACAGGATTGAATCGGGAGACACACATATGCCCCCACCCAGAGGCAGAGGCGGTTTCAAAGGCAAAGGCAAGGGAAAAGGCAAGGGCCGCGACGGCAAGCGCGACACGAAGGGCTCCAAGCAGCTCTTCAAGCGGCGCAAGTTCTGCCGGTTTACCGCGGAGAAGATCGAGTGGATCGACTACAAGGATGTCGATCTGCTCAAGGACTTCATCGGCGAGAACGGCAAGATCATTCCGGCGCGCATCACTGGCACCCGCACGCACTATCAGCGCCAGCTGTCAGGCGCGGTGAAGCGTGCGCGCTATCTGGCGCTGCTGCCGTATACCGATCTGCACTGAGGGGCGCGCCATGCAAATAATCCTTCTTGAGAAAGTAGTCAACCTCGGCGGCCTGGGCGACGTGGTCAAGGTGAAGGACGGATTCGCGCGGAACTTCCTCCTGCCGCAGGGCAAGGCGAAACGGGCGACACCCGAGAACATTGCCGAGTTCGGCAAGCGCCGGGTCGAGCTGGAAAAAGCACAGTCCGATACGCTCGCTGCCGCCCAGGAAAAGGGCACGAAACTCGACGGCCTGATGATACAGGTCACTCAGAAAGCGGGCGTCGACGGGCACCTGTTCGGCTCGGTGACCACCTTCGATATCGTCGAGGCGCTGAAAGGCCAGGGGTTCGAGGTCGAACGCGCGATGCTGCGCCTGCCGCAGGGGCCGCTGAAAACGGTCGGGGACCATTCCGTCGCCGTTGCATTGCACACCGACGTGCTCGTTCATATCAAGGTTTCGGTCCTTGGAGAGACGGCGGACCAGTAAACCCACGCAAGGCATTGATGGGGAACGAAGGCCGGGGGATCCTCCGGTCTTTTTGTTTTTGCGCCCGCCGCGCCTCGTATTTAGTTGCCGGAAGCGGCGTGCCGCAGTGTAGAATTTTTGTGAGCGCTGCAAACCACGATGGCACAACTCCTACCGCAGGCAGTCCCGGATTCCCAGCTGCTGAACCTCAGGGTGCCGCCGCATTCCATCGACGCCGAGCAGTCGGTGCTGGGCGGCCTGCTGATCGACAACGGCGCTTTCGACAAGATCGGCGACATCGTTGCCGAGGCCGATTTTTACCGCGACGACCACCGCCGCCTGTATCGCCACATCTCGCGCCTGATAGAGAAGGGCAAGCCCGCCGACGTCGTCACGGTGGACGAATCGATCAAGGCGAGCGAGGACAAGGACAAGACCGGCGGAATCGCCTACCTGGCGGCGCTGGCGGGGAACACGCCCTCGGCGCACAACGTGCGGCGCTACGGCGAAATCGTGCGCGAGTGCGCGATCCTGAGGAAACTCATCGAAGTCTCCACCGAGATTGCCGACAGTGCGCTGAACCGCATGGGCAAGGAAGTCGGGCAGCTGCTCGACGAGGCCGAGTCCAAGGTTTTCCAGATCGCCGAGGCCGGGTCGCGCACGCGCCAGGGCTTCATGGAGATCCAGCCGATACTCACGCAGGTGATGGAGCGCATCGACCTGCTCTATCACAAAGACAACCCTTCGGACATTACCGGGGTGCCGACCGGCTACAACGATCTCGACCAGAAAACGTCAGGCCTGCAGCCGGGCGACCTCATCATCATCGCCGGGCGTCCGTCGATGGGCAAGACCGCGCTGGCGCTCAACATGGCCGAGCACGTCGCCGTGGAGAACAAGCTGCCGGTGGCGATATTCAGCATGGAAATGTCTGGCACGCAGCTTGCCATGCGCATGCTTGGCTCGATCGGCCGGCTCGACCAGCACAAGCTGCGCACCGGACGGCTGTCCGACGACGACTGGAACCGCCTGACGAACGCGGTGGGCAAACTCCACGACGCGCCGATCCTCATCGACGAATCGGGGGCGCTGAACGCGCTCGAGCTGCGCGCCCGCGCGCGGCGGCTGCACCGCCAGTACGGGTCGCTCGGGCTGATCGTGGTGGACTACCTCCAGCTGATGCAGGCGAGCTCGCAGGGAGAGAACCGGGCTACTGAAATCTCCGAGATCTCGCGCTCGCTCAAAGCTCTCGCGAAGGAGCTCAAGGTCCCGGTGGTCGCGCTGTCGCAGCTCTCGCGTGCAGTGGAACAGCGCACCGGCTCGAAGCGGCCGATCATGTCGGATCTGCGCGAGTCAGGCGCCATCGAACAGGACGCCGACCTCATTCTCGCGATCTACCGCGAGGAGGTCTACACGCCCGACACTCCGGAAAAAGGCGTTGCCGAAGTGATCATCCTGAAGCAGCGCAATGGGCCGATCGGCACGGTCAAGATGACTTTCCTCGGGGAATACACGCGGTTCGAGAGTTACTCGCAGTCCGGCGCGTACTAGAGGTTGTCGCGGACGCAGGTCTTGGCCTCCGGATCCCGCGTGCGGCACGAGAAGGGTTGCTACCTGGCTGCTGCCCCCTTCAACGCTTCCCAGGTTTCCACTCTGATTCGCGCGACGACTTCGAAGTCGTTTGTGAGCGGCCGTATCACCGCCGCTTCGCCTTCGGCAAGATACGGCGGACCGGCAACGCTGACGAAGGGGTTGCCGTGGCTCACAATCGCGAGATTCGTCCCGGAACGTACCGGGGCGGCAAGGATCCTGCGCAAGGGGGCGTAACGCCCGGTGTTGGCGGGAGTTGCCGGTCCACCGCGCACTTCCTGCATTTTTTCGGCGCGACCGAAGACTAGCTGCGCGGTTTCCACAGTGCGGCAGAAGGGGCTCGCGAGCACGCGCTCGAATGCAAGGCCGAGTACGCGGACCGCCGCGCCGACCGCTGTCGCTTCGGCGCGGCCCTTGTCGGTGAGGTTGCGCTGGTTCGCGCAATCGTCATAGTCCTTCATGCGCTCGTCGTTCTGGCTGAAATCGGTTGACGTGTGGCGGAAGTAGAGCACGTAGCCGCCTTTGCGAAGTTCGGAAACAAGCCTGTCCGGGGGCCACTGCTTCGCGGGGAGAGAACCGCGCTCCGTCGCGTCGGGCTGGCCAACTGCCGACGCGGTGGACAGGAGGAGCACCGCGAGGCTGATACAGGCTGTGCGGCGGCTTGCAGAAATGAAGCGGGAGGTATTCTTCACGGGATTTCCTCGGACATTGCGCGAAGGAAGTATAACCGTGGCCAGCCGAGGCTTGCCGCGTCCATTCGACGAGTTAGACTGCGTGGATGATCCGCTTCATTCAACGTCTTGCATTCTGGACAGGTTTTGGCGCGCTCCTGTTCGGGTGCGGTGCTTCGCGGCTTTCGCCAGGCGAGAAGGGACACGCGCTCGCCGGCCGTGTCTGGGATGTTGGTGCGGAACGTGAAATCTCACGCGAAGCGCTGTTCGGACGCGCCTCGGCATCGCGCTTCGTCATCCTGGGCGAAACTCACGATAACCGGGAACATCATCGACTGCAGGCGGGAATTCTCGCGGCCATGTTGCAGGCAGGTCGCTCGCCCGCACTGGTGATGGAGCAGTTCGATCGGGAGCATCAGGCCGCCCTCGACGCGGTGCGGGGGCGTGGTGAGCGCGACCCCGAACGTATCGCGGACGCGGGGCGCTTCGACCGCAAGGGCTGGAGCTGGCCTGACTACCGGTCGCTCGTCGAGTTGGCGATCGCGAACGATCTGCCGATCATCGCGGCGAACATGTCGCGCGTAGAAGCACGTGCGGTTGCGCGCGCGGGACGGCCTGCCGCGGGTCTTGGGCCAGCGACGCCCGAGCTGCGCACGGCGCTTGAGCGCGATCTCGTCGAAGGGCACTGCGGGGTGCGTCCAGCGCCGGCCGCGCTCGCCGGTTTGATCGAGGCGCAGCGGGCGCGCGATGCGCGCATGGCGGCGGCACTCGAGAGTTCGGGCGAGCGCGGCGCGGTGCTCATTGTCGGTGCGGGTCACGCGCGGCGCGATCGTGGTGCGCCGGTTTATCTGTCCGGCGCGGCGCGGGGCAGGCTGCTGGCAATTGCCTTCGTGGAGATCGAGCCCGGTCGAAACGAGTTGCGCGCTTACGCCGGGGAAGGTCTGGCCGCGAGCTACGACTTCGTTCAGTTCACGCAGCGCGCGGTGCGGGAGGATCCCTGCAAGAATTTGCCCGAAATTCCGTCGCGATAGAGGGTCTTTTTGAGTAGCGGCGGCAGGGAATCTACTGGTGAGGGGTGAGGGAAGTTGCAAACACGAATCATTCGTATTATCATTGTGGTCCCGAACCTCTTAGGGAGATCCAATGAGATGGATGTTCGCAACCGTTTTCCTGATCCCTTCCTTCGCTTTCGCTGCGGACCCCGAATTCCTTTTGGTGATACGGAATCACCAGTTCGAGCCGCAGGAACTGAGCGTTCCGGCCGGCAAGAAAATCAGGCTCCTCGTCGACAACCAGGATTCCACCGCCGAAGAGTTTGAGAGCCATGCGCTCAACCGCGAAAAAGTGGTGCCTGCGCGCTCCCGGGTTCTGGTTTTCATTGGCCCGCTCCCCCCGGGCAGATACCCGTTCTTCGGCGAGTTCCACGAGAAGACCGCGCAAGGCGCGATCGTCGCCCGCTGATAACCAGCCGATCGCTCCGCATTTCTCGCCGCGCATCGGCCTCCACACCGTTCACCGTGAAAGATCCTCTGATGAATCGTTCTTCCATACCCGTTGTCCTGTTGGTCTCCCTTATGCTGACGGGTCCGCTCTACGCAGCCCCCTCGGACTACGTGTACCTTCCGTCCGTTTCCTACGGAGAACGCGAGTTGGACTTCAAAGCGGGTTCGGCACGCAATTCCGGCGAGCCTAGCCAGAGCGCGGGATCTCTGGGATTCGGCTACGGCGCTACGCAGCGCTGGTTTACCGAGATTTACAGCAAGTACGAGCGCGTGCAGGGCGAAGGCCAGCGGTTCGATGCCTGGGAGTGGGAGAACAAATTTCAGCTCACCGAAGCCGGAGAATACCCGGTAGACCTCGGGTTCATCATGGAACTCGAGCGGCCGCAGGATCGAAGCGAAGGATACGAAATGCGCTTCGGTCCGCTGTTCCAGACGGAATTCGGGAGGCTCCAGCTCAACCTTAACCTGCTGGTCGAACGCCACTTCCATGCGGCCAGTCCAACCGAGACGGAATTCGGCTATCAGTGGCAGGCCAAGTATCGCTGGCAACCGCGCCTTGAGTATGGCTTGCAGGGATTCGGAGAGGTCGCAAAATGGAATCACTGGGGTCCCGCGGACACGCAAACCCATCGAGTCGGTCCCGCCGTATTCGGCAAGATGGCGATGGGTGACCGGCACGCCATTCGCTACAACGCGGCTTGGCTCTTTGCTGTCTCCGAGGGAGCCCCTGCGCACACCTTCCGGATGCAGGTCGAGTACGAGTTCTGAGCGACCCCCTTGTCGCACCGCCCCATTCCTTCGGCGTACCACAAGTTTCGAAGGGATTGATTCGGGTCAGGCGAATGCACCTGCGCTCAGTTGAGGTGCACGTATTCGTAATCCAGTGGAAGATTGTTGATCCCCCGGTCCGGCGGTGCGATCCACGACGCCATCTTCCCGGGGACCGCGACGCGCAGCATCAGGCTTTTCACGTGCTCCTTGTCAGACGCGCTGGGGATCCACTCCGGGAGGCGCCGCTCGTGTTCTTCGCGAGCCAGGATCCTGCCTTCCGGATCGACGGGCACATTCGCCCACGCGCCGATGGAGCGCCGAAAGCGGGAGCTTGGGAGTTTCAGCTGATAGTCCTGCCCGGCGCGCTTGATCTGGAGATTCCAGCGTTTCAGGCCGATCTCGCAGTCCCGGATGTACGCATTGCGCAGCACCTCGTTCATGGTGTTGCGCATCGCAACGGTCTCGTGTTTCAGCCCGCCCTGGCCGTCGGGCAGTTCCAGCTCGCAGCTTGCCTCGGCGCAGACATGGTCCTGGTACTGCGTGGTTTCGTCGGGACGGCCCTTGATGCCGTTGGCGAAGGTGCTTGCGGCGTTCGAGGAAACTTCCGATCCGAACAGATCGAGCGAAGAGCTGAACCAGAAGTTGAGGTAGCGCTGGAGCAGCGGCAGATCCACCGCGCCCCGGCGGCGAATGGCCTGCGGGTCGTCGGTGCCGGTTTCCTTCATCACCTCGAGCGTTCGCCTGATTACGCGTCCGATACCGGTTTCTCCCACGAACATGTGGTGCGCTTCTTCGGTGAGCATGAACCGGCAAGTGCGCGCGAGCGGATCGAAAGCGGATTCCGCGAGGCTCTTCAGCTGAAACTTCCCATCGCGATCGGTGAAATAGGTGAAGCAGAAGAACGACAGCCAGTCCTGGATCGGTTCGTTGAAAGTCCCCAGGATCCTCGGCTTGTCCGGGTCGCCGGAATGCCGGGCGAGCAGTTCCTCGGCTTCCTCGCGACCGTCGCGTCCGAAGTGCGCGTGCAGCAGATAAACCATCGCCCACAGGTGACGCCCTTCCTCGACGTTGACCTGAAACAGGTTGCGCAGGTCGTACAGGGAAGGGCAGGTGTGTCCGAGCAGGTGCTGCTGCTCGACCGAGGCCGGTTCGGTGTCACCCTGGGTGACGATCAGGCGCCGGAACTGCGAACGGAATTCGCCCGGCACCTGCTGCCAGGCCGGTTGCCCCAGGGAGTCGCCGAAACCGATGCGCCGGTCCGCGATGGGATCGGCGAGAAAGATCCCCCACCGGTAGTCGGGCATCCTGACCGCGCCGTACTGGGCCCAGCCCTGCGCATCCACCCCTACGGCGGTGCGCAGATACACATCCACCGAGGAAAAATCGCTGGGACCCATTTCGCGCCACCAGTCGAGAAAGCGCGGCTGCCAGTGCTCCAGAGCACGCTGCAGCGTGCGGTCGCCGGAGAGATTGACGTTGTTGGGAATCTTTTCCGAATAGTCGATGCCGCTCATGTTTGGCTCCTGCCGCGGGATTCAGACCCGCTCCCAGTCGAATTTCGCCTTGGTGCCGCTGCCGTAGCGCTTCAGGGCGCCGTGCTCGCCCACGGCATTCGGGCGGTTGAATATCCAGTTCTGCCAGGCCGAGAGCCTGCCGAAGATGCGTGTCTCCATCGACTCCCTGCCGCTGAAGCGCAAGTTCGCTTCCATGCCGGTCAGCGCATCCGGGGACAGGCTGGTGCGTTCCTCGACGGCGATGCGCACCTCCTCGTCCCAGTCGAGGTCGTCGGGCGTGAACGTGACGAGTCCCAGTTCGGCCGCGGGCCCGGCGCCGATCTTTTCCCCGATTCGCGCGCGCGCCGTCGCCACGGGTTTGCCCTCACCGCAGTAGCGCGCGGCGATTCGCGTCTCGCGGCTCGCCATCGGGTAGGCGCCGAAGTTGAGCGGCGACAGCGCCAGCACGGGAGCGCCGGGTTCTGCATCCGAAGGCTGCAGCATGTAGCTCCTGTCGGCGGCCAATGCGAGTTCGAACAAGGTGCCCGCAAAGCAGGATCCGCGATCGATGATGGCGAACATCGTACGCGAGGAGACATCCAGCCGGGCCAGCGTGCGCCGCAGAAGGCCGACGGTCTCGCGTACCAGCCAGTGGTCCTGGTGCGTCTCGATGCTCCGGTCCATGCCAAGCATCAGGTCCGGATCGCCACGCGTCTTCAGGATCCAGGTGCCGACATCGAGTTGGTTGGTCCGCAACATCAGGATGGCATCGTCGAGCTCCCGACCCATGGCGAGTGGCCACCAGTTTGCTCCCGCCGATTCGATGGCTGCGGTACTACCGGGCGGAGCGTGTCTGGGTGCAAACACGGTGAGCGTCGCGGTGCGCGCACTGCGATCGATGACGACGTCGACGTTCTCGTAGTGGTATCCCGTCGCATCCACGGTACGCCGGAGCGTCCCCAGTGTGACGCCTTTGCCGCCGGGCCGGTGACTTTCGGCGGCGAGCGCCTCGCAGCGCTGCCTGACCGCCCCCTTGAAGGCCTGTGGCTTGGCGACGTAGTCCACCAGGTTCCACTGCCTGGCGCGGTCGGCGCGCACGCCCTCGGAGGTCGTGCAGAACACGTCGGCGAGATCGCGTCGCACGCGGCGCTTGTCGGTGAGCCGGGTCAGGCCGCCCGTCCCCGGGAGCACGCCGAGCAGGGGCAGTTCGGGCAGGCTCACGGTCGAGGAGCGGTCGTCGACCATGAGGATTTCGTCGCAGGCAAGCGCCAGTTCGTAGCCGCCGCCGGCGACGGTGCCGTTGACTGCGGCGAGGAACCTGAGGCCTTCGTGCCTGCTGGAGTCCTCCATGCCGTTGCGGGTTTCGTTGGTGAACTTGCAGAAATTCACCTTCCAGGAATGACCCGAGAGTCCCAGCATGTAGATGTTCGCGCCGGAGCAGAACAGGCGTTCACGCGCGCTGGTGATCACCACGCACTTCACTTCGGGGTGTTCGAAGCGGATGCGATTGAGGGCGTCGTAGAGCTCGATGTCGACCCCCAGGTCATAAGAGTTGAGCTTCAGCTTGTAACCCGGCCGCAAGCCCTTGTCCTCGTTGACGTTCATTTCCAGCGTCGCGACCGGCCCCTCGAAGGACAGGCGCCAGTGGGCGTAGCGATCCGGGTGCGTGTCGTAGATCACGGGGGCGGGGGGTGGGCCGGGTTCGGGAACGGCGTTCATGCGCTTCTCCTATTTCGAGGCGACAGCTTTGCTCAATGCGGCAAGACTTGCGTTGACCGATTTGCGGGCGGTATCCAGGGTGAGGTCTGCCTGCGCGTACAGCGGGGCGCGGTCCTCCAGGATGCGGCGCAGGTCCTCCATAGCCTGCTCGTTGCCTGCCATGGGACGGGTATCGCCCTGCGAGATCACGCGAGCCATGTGCTCCTGGGGGTCTGCCTTCAGCCACACCGTATAGCAAGTCGAGCGCAGCAGTTCGTAGGTGCCTGGATCAGAAACGATGCTGCCACCGGTGGCAATAACAGCGCGTTCGTGCCTCTCCAGTACCTTTTCGAGACAGTGTCGCTCGTAACGCCGGTACCCGGCCTGGCCGTACAGCAGGAAAACCTCCGACAGGCTGGTACCTGCCTCGCGCTCGATTTCGCGGTCAAGTTCAATGAAGGGAACGCCGAGTTTCCTCGCCAGCCGGTTGCCGAGCGTGGATTTTCCGGCGCCGCGAAGACCCAGCAGTGCGATGCGACCCTGAGCGGGCGGGTCCGGATCCCCGCCTTCGTACGTCAATTGCGCATGCAGCGCCGAGAGTTTGTGCGACGGAAGGCGTTTCAACATCCGGTGAATCAGCGCAAGCTCGACACGAAGGCTGTCGCGTTCTTCGATCAGTTCAGGGAGCGACAGGTGCAGGGCGGACGCGATCTGGCGCAACAGAAGGATCGACATGTTGCCGGAACCGGCCTCGATCTGCGCCAGGAAACGCTCGGAGACGCTCGCCTTTTTGGCAAGAGCTTTACGGCTTAGCGCCAGGTGGGTTCGCGCCTCTCGAACTCTGTTGCCAAGGTAAGAAAGGAATAATTTATCAGTTGAAACAGTATTATGAGATCGTTTATTAAAGTTAAGTGCGAGGTAACTCATCGCTGAACTATACTGCATCTATTATTCATGGCAGTGCAGTATCATGCATAATACAGGGGAATGCAAGCCATCCGCTTGACGATCCTGGCAGGCACCATGACCGGCACCGCACATCTGGTGGCGCAGGAGGTCGAACTCACCCTCGACGGGCCCGACG
>Ga0137463_1000412_pt1 | contig 14949 bp, 13 predicted proteins | sample EasRivERMGT800_2_FD_102333 | JGI IMG/M metagenome (GOLD analysis project Ga0137463, IMG submission 102333) | Soil microbial communities from meander-bound floodplain in the East River, Colorado, USA - East River MetaG ERMGT800_2 | ecosystem: Environmental > Terrestrial > Soil > Floodplain ...
GCCGACATCTCCAACCGCGACGCCGTCGCCGGCCTGCAGGAGGCGCTGGTGAAAGGCTCGCACGCCGCGGTGGAGCGCCTCGGCGTCGAGAACGGATTCTTCGGCAACGAGCGCGTGAAGATCCCGCTCCCGGATTCTTTCAAGCGCGCCGAGCGAGTGATGCGCTCAGTCGGCCTGGGAAAGCACGCCGACGAGCTGGTGCTGCGCATGAACCGCGCCGCCGAGGCCGCGGTACCCGAGGCCAAGGCACTCCTGGTCGACGCAGTGAAAAGCATGAGCGTGCAGGACGCCAAGGGTATCCTCACGGGTGGTGATGATGCCGCGACCCAGTATTTCAAACGCACAACCTCGGATCCGCTCGCAAAAAGCTTTTTGCCCATCGTGAAGAAATCGATGGAAAAGGTGAAGGTTGCCGAGCAGTACGACGAGTTTGCCCGGCGCGGCAGCCGCTTCGGGCTGGTGAAGGAGCAGGACGCGAACCTGGAGAACTACGTCACGCGAAAGGCGCTCGACGGACTGTTCCTCGTCATCGCGGAGGAAGAGAAGAAGATACGCAAGGATCCGATCGGCAGCGCATCGGCGATCATCGGCAAGGTGTTCGGGGCGCTGCTCCACTGACAACGAGTCGCTGGCCCGTCAGAAATACACGCGCGTCTTTGCCGTCTCCCGCGAAATCTCGTACAGCGCCGACCGAACCACGTTCGCCGCCTTGCGTACCCCAGCGCTCGAAAGGAGTGTTTCCGTCGCATAGTCGCCTTCCTGGTCGCACACCATGCGCAGATCGACGATAGGAAGCCGCGCGGCAAACGCCCGACGCACCAGGCGATCGTTGAAGATCGCGAGCGCGGTTGCGCCGGTACGCTGCTGCACCGGCTCGTAGTAGCGCGCCGGGACGAGGGTACACACCACCGTCGGCAGCCCGGTCTCCAGCGCCGCCGCGATCAGTGCGGTGAATACCGTCTCGAATTCGTCGGCGGCTTCGGCCAGGGTATCGAGCGCCTCGCGCACCGAACGCGCCTCCCTCTGCAACAGACCGCTGGTTTCTATCGCCCAGCCGCCGTCGAGGCAGATCGCGACGTGGCTCGCACCGGGCGGAATCGCACGGACTTTTCCCTGACGCAGCACGTCGGATGGCTGCAGGATGGTGAGTTTCCAGGGGTTGCGAGGACGCGGCACGAGCGCGCTCTCGCGGGCGCCTTCCCCGAGGTCGATGTTCTGCAACGCATCACCCAGCAGGATCATGTGCCGGATGACGTCTGGGGAAGTTGCTTCCTCTCCGGAATCTTTCGACATGCAGTCCTCCTCTGTCAGGACTGGTTTTACATTTTTCCTTTTTGTGTTGTCAACGCACTTCGAGTGCCGTCAGTGCGCTTTTTCCCAATTCTGCCCCGACCCGATGTCGACGACCAGAGGAACCTTGAGCTGCGCCACGCCGCTCATCAGCCCGGGCAACTCGGCCCTGACCCGGTCGAGTTCCGCGGCCGGCGCCTCCAGCACCAGCTCGTCGTGAACCTGCATGATGAGCTTCGTGGCGAGCCTTTCGCGGTCTAGCCAACCCTGGACCGCGATCATGGCGAGCTTGATCAGGTCGGCGGCGGTGCCCTGCATCGGCGCGTTGATCGCAGCGCGCTCGGCGCCACTGCGGCGCGCCGGGTTGGAACTCGTGATCTCTGGCAACCACAGGCGCCGGCCAAACACGGTCTCGACGTACCCCTGCTCTTTCGCAAGCGCGCGCGTTTCCTTCATGTACCGGTCAACGCCCGGGTAGCGCATGAAGTAGCTCGAGATGTAGGCCTGCGCGGTGGCGCGCTCGATCCCCAGCTGCTGCGCCAGGCCGAAGGCCGACATCCCGTAGATCAGCCCGAAGTTGATGGTCTTGGCGTAGCGCCGCTCCTCGGGGGTGACTTCCTGCAAGGCGCGGCCGAACACCTCGGCGGCGGTGGCGCGGTGGACGTCTTCTCCGGCCGCGAAGGCGCGCAGCAGGTTTTCGTCCCCGGAGATGTGCGCCATGATGCGCAGCTCCACCTGCGAATAATCGGCGCTGACGATGGCGTGGCCCGCTGGCGCGACGAAGGCTTCGCGGATACGCCGGCCTTCGGCGGTGCGCACCGGGATGTTCTGCAGGTTGGGGTCGTTCGACGCGAGCCGCCCGGTAACCGCGGTCGTCTGGCCGTAGGTGGTGTGCACGCGGCCGGTCCGCGGATTCACCATTTTCGGCAGCTTGTCGGTGTAGGTGGACTTGAGCTTTGAGATTTCGCGGTAGTCGAGCAGCATCTTCGCCAGCGGATGATCGAGCGCGAGTTTGGCGAGGACCTCCTCGTCCGTCGAAGGCGCCCCTGAGGGCGTCTTCTTCACCACCGGCATGCCCTTCTTCTCGAAAAAGATCTCGGCGATCTGCTTGGGTGAGCCGAGATTGAAGGGCTGCCCGGCTTCCTGGTGCGCCAGCTGCTCGAGCTTGAGCATCTGCTGGCCGAATTCGCGGCTCATGCTCTCCAACTGGCTCGCGTCGATGAGCACGCCTTCGCGCTCCATGCGGAACAGCACTTCGCGCACCGGGATCTCCACTTGCCGGTACACGTAAGCGAGCTTCGCCTCGGCGCCGATGCGCGGGAACAGCGTCTGGTGCAGCCGCAGCGTCACGTCGGCGTCCTCGGCGGCGTAGGCCGAGGCGCGCGCGACTTCCACCTGCCCGAAAGGAATGCGCTGCGCACCGGTCCCCGTCATTTCGTCGTAGCTGATCGTCTTGAGACCGAGGTGCCGCTCGGCGAGCGAATCCATGTCGTGGCGCACGTGGCTCTCGAGCACGTACGACTCGAGCAGCGTGTCGTGCGCGACGCCGGCAAGGGCCACGCCGTGGTTCGCCAGCACGTGCTGGTCGTACTTGACGTTCTGGCCGAGTTTCGCGTGCTGCGCGCTTTCCAGCCAGGGCTTGAGGATCGCTAGGGCCGCCTCGACGCGGAGCTGCGCCGGCGCGCCGGCGTAGTCGTGCGCGAGCGGCAGGTACGCGGCCTGCCCGGGAACCGCGGCGAAGGACATGCCGACGAGGTGCGCCCGCATCGGATCCAGATCCGTCGTTTCGGTGTCGAACGCGACCAGCTCGGCCGCTTCGAGCGTCTTCAGCCAGCGCCGCAGCCCGGCTTCGTCGGTGAGCGTTTCATAGCGGCGCTCGATGTCGGACGCGGCGGACGGGGCGGGCGCCGCAACCGGCGCCGGAGGCGCGATCGATCCCCCTGTCTCCTTCGGCCATTGCTTGAAACCGAAGTGCGCGAACAGGTCAGCGAGGCGTTGTTCGCTGCGTGCGCCGAGCTTGAGGTCGTCGAAATCGAAGGCCAGCGGCACGTCGCACTTCACTGTGAGAAGCTCGCGCGCTTTGGGCAGCCAGTCGAGCGCCTTGCGCAGGTTCTCGCCGACGGCTCCGCCGATCTCGGTCGCGTGCGCGACGACCTGGTCGAGCGATCCGTACTGGGCGAGCCATTTGACCGCGGTCTTCGGGCCGACCTTGTCGACGCCGGGCACATTGTCCACGGCGTCGCCGACAAGCGTCAGGTAGTCGAGAATGCGCTCGGGCGGCACGCCGAACTTGGCTTGCACGCCCGCAGGATCGAGGCGCTCGTTCGACATGGTGTTCACCAGCGTCACGCGCGCGCTCACCAGCTGCGCCAGATCCTTGTCGCCGGTCGAGATCACGCAGTTCAGTCCGCGGTTTTCGGCGTGGCGCGCGAGTGTGCCGATGACGTCGTCGGCCTCCACGCCTTCGATCTGCAGCAGCGGCCAGGCGAGTGCCCGGATCGCCTCGAACAGCGGTTCGATCTGCCGGCCAAGATCGTCAGGCATTGGCGGCCGGTTCGCCTTGTACTCGGCATACAGCTCGTCGCGGAAGGTTTTTCCGCGCGCGTCGAACACGCACGCGAGGTACTCCGCCTTGTAGTCGGCGAGGAGCCGCCGTAGCATGTTCAGGACGCCGTAGATCGCGCCGGTCGGCTCGCCCGCGGCGTTGCGCAGGTCGGGCAACGCGTGAAACGCTCGGTACAGGTACGACGACCCGTCAACCAGCAGCAGAGTTTTTTCCAAGGGAACGTATGACCGACAAGATTCCGAAGTCCTTCGACACCGCCTCCAAGGATCTGAACGCGGCGGCCGAGGCCTGGCGCCTGTTTCGCATTATGTCAGAATTCGTCGAGGCCACCGAGCGCATGGACGAGATCCGCCCCGCGGTGAGCCTGTTCGGCAGCGCGCGTATTCCGGCCGGACATCCCTACTACGTTCTCGCGGAGAAAACATCGCGCCTGCTCTCCGACGCGGGCTTCTCCGTCGTTTCGGGCGGCGGCCCCGGCATAATGGAGGCGTCCAATCGCGGGGCACACTTCGGGCGTTCGCCCGCCGTCGGGCTGAACATCGAGTTGCCGCGCGAGCAGTTCAGCAATTCCTACCAGGACATTTCGCTGCTCTTCCGCCACTTCTTCGCGCGCAAGGCGATGTTCGTGCGCTGCGCGAGCGCCTTCGTGTTCCTCCCGGGAGGTTTCGGAACGCTCGACGAACTCGCCGAGGTACTCTCGCTCATGCAGACCGGAAAGAGCACGCGCGTGCCGTGCATACTCGTGCACGGTCCGTTCTGGCGCGGCCTGCTCGACTGGCTCCGCGAAAGTCTCGCCGGCGAGAAGATGATCGATCCGCAGGATCTCGACCTGATCCAGGTGATCGACGAGCCGCAGGGCGTTGTCGACGCGATTTTCAAGCACTACGAGCATCGCAGCTTCCAGCCCCGTTCCGCCGAGCGGGACGTGCTGCTCAATCTGTAGCAAATGCCGACGCGCCGCGGGCGCGGCTTTGCTTCTGCGCGATCGAGCGGACGGGTTGCGAATTCAACTCTTGCCGGCTGCCGAGCCGTCGCTCATCGCGCAGCCGTTCACCCTCAGCGCGCGGTTGCCGCGTCACTAGAGCGTGGCAGTTCTGCTAGACTGCCGGCCTAAATTGTCCGGTGTCTCATGCTCCGTCGAGTTCTTGCTTCCGCGCTGTTTGTCGTTGCCTTACCGCTCGCGGCGCAGCAGCCGCCGAAGCTCGAACCGCTTCCGGAGCTGCCTCCCCCGCCCCCCGGCGTGTCCGGCGACCCTTGGGGGGAATCCCCGGTTCAGATCGAGCCCGGCTCGAGCGAGCGGATCGAGGAAAGAATCATCGACGGCAAGCGCGTCGTGCACGTCACCACGCCCTCGGGTCAGGAGTATTACCTGATCGAGGAGCAGGGCGACGGTTCGGGAATGAGATCCGAAGGCATCGGTCGCGTGCGCGTGCCGCTCTGGGTGATCCGCAGGTTCTGACGCGGGCGCGGGCCCCGGCCATCGCTGCGCCGCCATGTCCGTTTTCACGCGCGTCTCCGCCGAAGAACTGTCCGTGTGGCTCAAGCGCTACGCGATCGGCACGCTCGTCGATCTGCACGGCATCGCAACCGGAATCGAGAACACCAACTACTTCGTCGATACCTCGCACGGGCGCTTCGTGCTCACGCTTTTCGAGAAGCTCACTGCCGCCGAGCTTCCTTTCTACCTCAACCTCATGGCGCACCTGGCGCGCCACGGCATTCCCTGCCCGGCGCCGGTCGCCGACAGTTCCAACAAGTACCTGGGATCGCTGAACGGCAAGCCGGCAACGCTGGTCACCTGTCTTGCGGGCGCGCCGGTGTTCGCGCCCGAGGCGCGCCACTGCGAACGCGTCGGCTCGGTCCTCGCCGACATGCATCTCGCCGGGAGAAGCTACGGTGGCAAGCTCGAGAATCCGCGCGGACCGCACTGGTGGACCGTGGCTGCCGGCGAAGTGGCGCCTTTTCTCGATGAAGCGCGGCGCAGGCTTCTCGCGACGGAACTCCGATACCAGGTGGAAAATCGCGCGCTCGACTTGCCGCGCGGCCCGGTTCACGCCGACCTGTTCCGCGACAACGTGCTCTTCGACGGAGAGCGCATCGGCGGGGTGATCGATTTCTACTTCGCCGGGATCGACGCGCTGCTGTTCGACGTGGCGGTGACGGTGAACGACTGGTGCGTCGACTCTTCGGGCGAGGTCGACCCGGCACGCGCCGCGGCGCTGCTCGCCGCCTACCGCGCGACGCGTGAATTCACCCGCGACGAGCTGGCGGCCTGGCCGGTGCTGATGCGGGCGGCGGCGTTGCGCTTCTGGCTGTCGCGGCTCCACGACTTCTATCTCCCTCGCGCGGGGGAACTCACCCACGCCCACGATCCGGAGCATTTCCGCCGCGTTCTCGAGGCGCGCCGCGCCCGGCCGTTCCCGCTGGATTGACGCGATGCGGATCGTCCCGGCGCGAAACGGATGGCTGTGGCTGGTGCGGGGCTTCGCGCTGTTCCGCCGAAGCCCCGCGACGTGGCTGCTGCTGGTGTTCACCTACTGGATCGCGATGGCTCTCCTCGGACAGATTCGCTACCTGGGCCTGGCCGTGTCCACGGTGCTGTTGCCCGCGTTTTCCGTGAGCTTCATGAACATCTGTGCGGTGCTTGACCGCGGCGAGGTCTCGCGCCCGGCACTGCTTGTTTCCGGATTCCGTGGGCGGCTGGCGACGCTGCTTGCGCTGGGCGCGCTGTACCTGCTTTCGATCGTTGCGACGTTCGGCGTCGCCTCGCTCGCCGACGCCGGCGCCCTGCTGCAATGGGTGCTGCTCTCCCGCGAGCCGTCGCTGGAAACATTTCGCGACGGCAGCGTATCGCGCGCGTTGCTGCTCGCGGCAGCGGCGGGCACGCCGGTCCTGATGGCCTTCTGGTTCGCCCCGGTGCTCGCGGCCTGGGACCGGATGGGCGCGCTCCAATCTCTCTTCTACAGTTTCTTTTCCGTGCTGCGCAACTGGCGGGCGTTCCTCGTGTACGGCGGCGCCTTCGTGCTCCTCGGCTCGGGTTTCATGCTGCTCGCGCTGGCCATGCTGGTGCTGAGCGGAGGACAGGTACAGGCGATGCGCGCCCTCGGCCTCACCTGCACCCTGCTGACGCTACCCACGGTATTCGCCAGCTTCTACGCGGGTTACCGGGACGTCTTTCCCGAGAGCGTGGTTCCGCCGGCGCCTGACTCGCCCTGAGCGTGGGCACGGCGCGGTTCTGCTATGCTCTGCCCCGATGCATCCCCACCCGCGTCATGATCGCGGATCTTCGGCAAAATGCAGGCCTTGACCTCCTGCGAGCTCTGCGATTGCGCCGGCGGGGATTTGCTCTGGAGGGATGAATTCTGCCGAATCGTCCTGGTCGACCAGCCCGACTATCCCGGTTTCTGCCGGGTGATCCTCGATCGGCACATAGCGGAAATGACCGATCTCGCGCCGGCTGAGCGCATGCGCCTGATGAACACCGTGTTCGCCACCGAAACCGCGCTGCGGGAACTGATGCATCCGGACAAGGTCAATCTTGCGAGCCTGGGCAACGCCACGCCGCACCTGCACTGGCACGTGATCCCGCGCTTTCGCAGCGACAGTCACTTCCCCCTGCCGATCTGGGCCGAGCCGGCGCGCACGGACGCCCCGCGCCGGCCGGGACCCGACCGGGACCTGCTGGTGGCGGTGCTCGCACGCAACCTGGGGTGAACGCGATGCCCAACTTCGATCCGCCGAACCTCAGTCCCGACGCGGCGCCGGATTTTACCGACGCCTCCGCCTGCGCCAAGTGGCTGCGCGAGTTGCCGCTCAGCAACGTGCCCACCGCGCACGCCAGGCTTCTCGAGGAGCTCGAAGAGCTCAACCGCTGCAGCATCGCGCCGACCGAGCGGCTGAAGATCATGGAACTTCTGCGCGAACCCGTGACTTTCGTACAGAAGGAGTACGCCAAGAAGTTCGCCAGCCGTCCCGCGCCTCTCGCCAAGCCGGAGCGTCGGATCTTTGCCGACGTGAGTGCGCTATGGAGCGCTTTTTCCGGCGGCTACCGGCATTGCCTGCAGGCTGTCACGGACGGCCCGTCCGGCGCCGGGATCGCCCTGATGTGCCAGCGGGTGCTATGGTGCGCGGGACAGAAGATGGTGGCCTGTTACGAAACCTACCAGGACGTTCCGCAGCACGATTGGCACGCACTGCACAGCGCCTTTAGGTTTGCCGAGGGGCGGCAAGTCGCCACCGAGGAAGTCGCGCATCCTCTACGCAAGAGCACGCGCACGACCTGTACCGAGACCTACGCGCAGGTTCTCCTGCTCGATCTCGCCAGCCCCTCGAAGCTCACACCGCGCCAGATCGAACTGATCTCGCAGTGGCTCGAGCCCTGGGCTGCGAAGGTCTCCATCGCGCGCGCGCCGGAATCCGGTGACGCCGGCGTAGCGCCTCTCGGCGTCGACCTAGAAGGCAGTGCTGGCGCCTCGCGGCGGATCGCGCAAGGCGAGGCCTTGCGCTTCCTCGATCTGGAGGACCTACGCAAGAGCACGCGCAGGCGCGTGGGCCTGCTGCGCAAGGGCGAGTCGCCGGCATCCCTGGGTCTGGGCGAAGACGTCACCGCGCCCCTCGCCGAGAGCCTGCTGATGACGGTGTACCGGCAGTGGTTCGAGGACAAGCACTCGCGCTCCCTGCCGCGCCACGGCGCCAGCGGGACCGCGCAGACCTGCTCTGGCATGACTGCAATCCACTACTTCGTCACCGGACAGGCGTTCCGGCCGCGCGGCGGACCGCGGGAGCTGTCCAAGGCCCAGCACGAGGAGATCGCGACCTTCGGCCGGGTTGCGTCGCGACACGAGGAGACTTCCGCACCCTCATCCGATTCCGCATCGGAGACCTGGCAGATCAAGGACGAGAGTGGGTCGGGACTGCGCCTGGAGCGCATCGACCCAGCCACGACCACGCGCCTGGTGATCGGCCAGCTGCTGGGCATACGACCGGCCGATGCGAAGGGCTTTCTGCTGTGCACGGTACGCTGGCTTTCCGTCTCTGCGGACTTCGATCTGCGCATCGGGGTGCAGATCCTCCCCGGCGTGCCCCTCGGAGTCGCAATCCGGCCGGCCGGTCCCGCGACGGGTAACTACACGCAGGCCTTCATGCTGCCGGCCATCGCCGCGCTGCGCAGCCCGGACACGCTGGTCGTACCTGCCGGCTGGTTCAAACCGCAGCGCGCCATCGAGGTCCTGACCGACAGCGTCCACAGACTGCAACTCACCGCGATCGTGGACCGCGGCACGGACTTCGAACGTGTAACTGCCGAGACCGTCCCGGGGGGATGAGGCACGGAGGATTCTTCGTGCGTGCGGCCTCCTGCCAAGTTTTTCACATACCCGTCCAGGCAATGCTGACGGCATGCGTTTGCCATAGTACATTGTCATGCCCTGAGTCTCCGGAATCTGCATGACGAGCCATACGCTTTCAGCCGGCTTCCCGCCGCTCGACTTGAAGAGCGGCGGGAAGCCGGCCGCGAACGCCGACACGCTGCCCGCCGACCGCTCGCTGCTCAAGCTGCTTCGCGAAATCGAAGACGCACCGCCCCGGCCGGTGGCCTACCTGCACACGCTGGAGCGACTGCACAAGCCGATCCTGCTTGCCCAGGAAGAGCTCGCGGTTGGCTATGCGGGCAAGGCCGTGCCGCTCGACCAGAGCGCGAACGCCGCCCTGTCGAGGGCAAGCGAACTGTGGGCCGCCGCTCTGCGCGGCTACCGGCGGCTGCTCGCCGCGGGGCTGGATGGGAAGCATCCCGAGCTGAATACATCGCTTCCGCTCATCTGCCAGCGCGCGCTCGCCGGTGCCGGAGAATTGTTCATCACGCGGTTTCTCGCGAGGCGCGAGATCGAAGACCTCCTGTGGCGTTTCGTGCACGACACCTATTCAACCGCCGACTCACGCGGTGTGGGGTCCGCGGCGGCGGAATCGCTCCCCGCAGTGGCTTATGCGCAAACCCTGCTGCTGCAGCTTGCCAACCCTTACACCCTTTCGTCGCGCGAGTTCGGCTGGGTACGGCGCTGGGTCGGCCACTGGTCGCGCAAGGTTCAGCTCGTTCGCCACGCCCCGCATCAGGGCGGCTACGCGGTCGACCTTGCTGGTCACGCCGGGCCGGTCTGGATGAAGGCGGGCGCCGACGGCGACTCGCTGAGGTATCTCGATCTCGCCGAAGTCGGCAGCTCGATCAAGAAACGCATGCGCCGCCTGGAAGATGGCGTCGAGCCCGCAGCGCTGGGCCTGGGAGAGGACTGCACGCCGCGTGCGGCGGCGGAAGTGCTCAAGACGCTCGGACGCGCGTGGCTCGAACCGCCGGCAGTGCGGGAATTTGCGCGCAGCGGCGGAGCTTTACCGACGCTGCTGGCAAGCGGATTTTCGGCGATTCACCGGGCGCTCGCGGAAAATTCCCGCCCGACACCCTCGAACCACCCGGGGTATTCGTACGGAGAGGCCGACCGACTGTCCACGCTACGGCGCGCTTTCGACGCTGGCGCGAACTGGGAGAGCAGCCTGCCGGGCCTGGAAAACTGGGAGCGCTTCGAGGAATCGGCCTCAGGCTTCCGCCTGCGCCGCAAGGAGCCAGGTGCGAGTCTCGCGTTCCGGCAATTGCTGGCGCTGCGGCCCCGCGGTGCGCGACAGTTCGTGCTATGCGAGGTACGCTCGCTCACCGAAGGTGCGGATCGCAGCCTCAGCATCTGCGCGAAGCCGCTACCCGGTTTTGCGCGGACCTGCACGGTCCAGGCGACCGACCGGCAGACGCAGTCCCCGACCGATGCCCTGCTGCTGCCACCGGGCCAGGGCCTGCCCTCGGTGCTGCTGCTGCCCGCCGGCTGGTACCAGACCGGACGCGAGATCGAAATTCGCGAAGCCGGCCGCGTCACTCGCGTCAGGCTGACGGCACTGCTGGAGCGCGGCTTCGACTACGAGCGGGTGCAGACGAGCAGCGCCTGATCGCGGCCGGAGACCGCGGCGGCGGCGGCGCGGAGCAGCACCAGGCAGAACGGGTATGATTCGCGGTCTTGCCATCGCGGCGTGTCATGGCAGCAGCCGACCGACCCACTCCCACCGAGATCACACTGCACCAGAAGTCGCGGGTGCTCGAGATAGCATTCTCCGACGGGAGCCGCTTCGAGCTTCCGTTCGAGTTGCTGCGCGTGTACTCGCCTTCGGCCGAGGTGCGCGGCCACGGTCCCGGGCAGGAGGTGCTGCAGACCGGAAAGAAGGAAATAGAAATCGTCGCTCTCGAACCGGTGGGCAGCTACGCGGTGCAGCCGAAATTCTCCGACGGGCACGCCACCGGCATCTACTCCTGGGAATTTCTCCACGAACTCGGCAGTAACCGCGCCCAGTTGTGGCAGGCCTATCTCGAGCGCCTCAAGGCCGCCGGAGCGCGCCGCGAGCCCTAGGTGTGCCAATGAAACGCAGTGGGCGTGCTAGCATGCCCGCGTGACCCAGACCGACTTCGGCTACCAGCGGATCGACGAGACTGCCAAAGCTGCGCGCGTCGCCGGTGTTTTCTCTTCGGTGGCTAACCGCTACGACCTCATGAACGACGTGATGTCGGGCGGACTGCACCGACTCTGGAAAGCCTTCACCGTGGCTCAAAGCGGCGTGCGCGAAGGCCAGCGCGTGCTCGACGTGGCCGGAGGCTCGGGGGACCTGGCGCTGGAATTCTCCAGGCGCGCGGGATCCTCGGGGGAAGTCTGGCTCACCGATATCAACACCGCGATGCTGGAAGCCGGGCGCGACCGCTTGCTCGATCGCGGGCGAGCGCTTCCGGCGGTACGCTGCGACGCCGAGCGGCTGCCGTTTCCGTCGAACTATTTCGATTGCGTCAGCGTCGCCTTCGGGCTGCGCAACATGACGCGCAAGGATCGAGCGCTTTCCGAAATGCAGCGGGTGCTGCGGCCTGGGGGCCGGCTTCTGGTGCTCGAGTTCTCGCGCATCTGGCGGCCGCTCGCGCGGGCCTACGACTGGTATTCGCTCAAGGTGCTGCCGTGGCTGGGCGAGAGAATCGCGGGAGACGCGGCCGCCTACCGCTATCTCGCCGAATCGATCCGCAAGCATCCGGACCAGGAAGGCGTCAAGCTGCTGCTGGAACGCGCCGGGTTCGAGAATGTCGAATACTTCAACCTCAGTGCGGGGATCGTTGCCCTGCACCGGGGATTCAAATTCTAGGAGGAGGCTGCACCATGAAAAGAACTCTGATTTTCCTGCTCGCCCTGGGTTTCGGCGCGTTGGCCCTACTTGACGAATCCCAGGCCGCACGGCTCGGCGGCGGGCGCAGCCTCGGCACGCAGCGTCAGATCACCGCACCGCCCAGGCAGGCCACGCCCCCGACACAGCAGCAGCCCGCGGCAGCGCCGCAGCCCGCCGGCAATCGCTGGCTCGCGCCGCTCGCGGGACTCGCCGCAGGGCTCGGACTCGGGTGGTTGTTCGCCCAGGGCGGATTCGGAGGAATGGCGGGCACGCTCATGATGGCACTGCTCGCTGGCGTTGCCGTGTTCGTCATCACGCGCCTGCTATCGGGCCAGCGTGCGCGCACGCAGCCGCTGCAGTACGCCGGACTCGGCAACGAGAAGGTGGCCGCGCCGCCGCCCTCGCAGGTTCCCGGCAGCGCGGACGCTAAGCCGGACTTGCGCGGCCAGTCCGTCCCGAACGTCCCGGCTGATTTCGATGCGCCGCGCTTTCTCGCCGAAGCCAAGCGCAATTTCCTTCGGCTGCAGGAAGCCAACGATCGCGGCGATTTGGGAGTGCTGCGCGAGGTCGCCACGCCGGAGATGTTCGACGCGCTGAAGGGCGATGTCGCCGAACGTTCCGGCGCGCAGCAGACCGACGTCATCAGCCTCAACGCGGAGTTGCTCGAAGTCGTCACCGAGGGCAGGGTGCACTGGGCGAGCGTGCGCTTCAGCGGGTCGATTCGCGAGGAAGCGCTCGCCGCAGCGGCGCCTTTCGAGGAAATCTGGAACCTGCAAAAGGCGGCGGACGGATCCTCGGGCTGGCTCATCGCCGGCATCCAGCAGACGCACTGAGCCGGTCGCGCCTGCGGCGCGGCACTCCCATGATCGAGCGCGGCGCAGTCGCGGTGTTGAACCACCTGCTCGTCCAGCAACCCTGGGCAGCGCAGCGCCTACAGGCGTTCGCGGGAGCTTCCGCGGAATTCCGCTGCCCGCCGTTCCCGGATTTGCGCGTGAGTGTCGCGAAAAACGGCCTTCTCGAGCCGGCCCCTGCGCAGGCAGAGGTCGCACTTACCGTGAAACTCAAGCCCGGAGCACTGCCGTTGCTCCTGCTGCGCGACGAAGCCGCGCTGAAAGAGATCCACATCGAGGGATCGGCCGAACTCGCGGCCACGGTGCAGGAACTGCTTCGGGATCTCGCCTGGGACGCCGAGGAGGATCTCTCCCGGTTCGTCGGCGATGTCGTGGCACATCGCCTCGTTACCCAGGGCAGGATGTTCGCCGCCTGGCAGCTCGAAGCGGCGACGCGCTTCGCCGAGAACCTCGCCGAGTACTGGACCGAGGAGCAGCCGCTGCTCGCGCGCACCACTGACGTCGCGAATTTCTGCCGCGACGTAGACGCCCTGCGCGACGAGGTGGCACGGACGGAAGAGCGTCTCGAGCGACTCGCCGCCGCGCGCTGAGCGTCCGCGTCGCCTCCCGCGTCGCGCGGACCAATTCTGGTAAATTGGCCGTTTCCTCCGCGCTCATTCCCGCTTTGCTGCGTCTCGCCAAGATCCTCTGGATCGCCGCCCGTTTCGGCTTGGACGAGTTTGCGCTCGCCCAGGGCAGCCTGCTGGCGCGCGTGCTCGCGACGGTGCTGTTCTTCCGCGCGCTCTCCGAGCCGCGCGGGGTGCGACTGCGCCGCGCCCTGGAGACACTCGGCCCGATCTTCGTGAAATTCGGCCAGGTACTGTCCACGCGCCGCGATCTCCTGCCCGCCGATCTGGCCGACGAACTCGCCAAGCTCCAGGATCGCGTGCCGCCGTTCCCAGGCGAGCTGGCTGTCGCGGAAATCGAGCGCGCGTTCGGCAGGCCCGTCGCGAAAGTGTTCGACGCGTTCGAGTTGCAGCCCGTCGCCAGCGCTTCGGTCGCACAGGTGCATTTCGCCGTGCTGCCCGGGGGTGGCGAAGCCGCGGTGAAGATCCTGCGCCCGGGCATGCTGCCGGTGATCGTCGAGGACCTGGCGCTGCTCGACGCGGGCGCCGGCCTGATCGAGCGCTTCTGGGTCGACGGCAAGCGCCTGCGGCCGCGCGAAATCGTCGCGGAATTCTCGCGTCACGTCTTCGAAGAACTGGACCTGATGCACGAAGCCGCGAACGCGAGCCAGCTGCGCCGCAACTTTTCCGATTCGCCGCTGCTCGCCGTTCCCGAGGTCTACTGGGACTGGTGTACCAGCACGGTGATGACCATGCAGCGGATGCACGGCACGCCGGTCAGCCAGGTCGAGGAGCTTCGCCGCCAGGGCGTGGACATCCCGCGGCTCGCGCGCGCCGGCGTCGAGATCTTCTTCACCCAGGTTTTCCGCGACGGCTTCTTCCACGCCGACATGCACCCGGGCAACATCCTCGTCACGTCGCAGGGCCGCTACGTCGCGCTCGACTTCGGCATCATGGGTGCGCTGAGCGACACGGACAAGCAGTACCTCGCACAGAATTTCCTTGCCTTTTTCCGCCGCGACTATCATCGGGTCGCCCAGGCACATGTCGAGGCGGGCTGGGTGCCGTCCGACACCCGCGTCGACGAGTTCGAGAGCGCGATCCGCGCCGTGTGCGAACCGAATTTCGCCCGGCCGCTGGGGCAGATCTCCTTCGGCCGAGCCCTGTTGCAGCTGTTTCAGGTCTCGCGCCGCTTCAACGTCCAAATCCAGCCGCAACTGGTGATGCTGCAGAAAACGCTCCTCAACATCGAGGGCCTGGGTCGGCAGCTAGACCCGGAGCTCGACCTGTGGACCACTGCGAAACCGTTCCTCGAGAAATGGATGAAGGAGCAGGTGGGCTTCAAGGGCCTGCTGCGTTCCATCCGCAACGAGGCGCCGCTGTGGGCGAGCGTGCTGCCGCAGCTGCC
>Ga0137463_1000413_pt1 | contig 14938 bp, 10 predicted proteins | sample EasRivERMGT800_2_FD_102333 | JGI IMG/M metagenome (GOLD analysis project Ga0137463, IMG submission 102333) | Soil microbial communities from meander-bound floodplain in the East River, Colorado, USA - East River MetaG ERMGT800_2 | ecosystem: Environmental > Terrestrial > Soil > Floodplain ...
CGTACCGGGTGCACATCGTTCTGGTGCCCGCCTGATCCGCCGATGTCCACGCCGATGCGGATCATTTCAGGCAGGGCGCGGGGAATTCAATAGGCCTCGTCCCAGGGGATGCTGAGACGCATCGCGGAATTGATCATGCCGACCATGCTGTAGGTCTGCGGAAAATTCCCCCATAATTCGCCGGTGCGCGGATCGACGTGCTCGGACAGAAGCCCGTGCCGGTTGCAGCGGGCGAGTATGCCCTGGAACAGCGCGCGGGCCTCCTCCTTGCGTCCCAGCGCCGACAGCGCGTCGATGTACCAGAAGGTGCAGACCACGAAGGCGTTCTCCGGGACGCCGAAGTCATCCGCCCCGCTGTAGCGGAACAGGAACTCCCCGCGGCGCAGCTCCTGCTCGACCGCGTGGACGGTGGAGGCGAAGCGCGGATCGTCGGCGCGAAGGAAATCGAGCTCGTGCAGCAACAGAAGGCTCGCGTCCAGGTCTTCGCCGCCGAAAGTGGCGGTAAAGGTCTTGCGCTTCGCATTCCAAGCCTGCCCGCAGATCGCCGCATGCATGGCGTCGGCCCGCGCTCGCCACCCGCGCGCGCGGTCCGCGAGCCCGATGCGCGCGGCGATCTTCGCGAGGCGATCGCACCCCGCCCAGCACATGACGCTCGAGAAGGTATGTACGCGCTTCGTCCCGCGCAGCTCCCACAGGCCGGCGTCGGGCTGGTCGAACAGGGCGGCGGCGCGCTCGCCGAGTTGCTCGAGCTGGCGGAACAGCGACTCGTCGCTGCGCAGCGCGAGTCGCGCGTCGAAGAAAACGTGCGCCGCGGCAAGGACCGCCGCACCGTAGACGTCGTGCTGTACCTGCGAGTACGCTTGATTGCCGACCCTCACCGGACCCATTCCGCGGTAACCGGGCAGCGATGTTATTTCGCGCTCCTCGATGCCCGCCTTGCCGCTGATCGCGTAGACCGGTTGTAGGTCACGACCGTTAGTGCTCGTGGCGATATTGATGATGTAGTCGAGGTAGCGCTCCATCGGCCGCGTCGCGTTCATCCGGTTCAGCGCATTCACCACGAAGTACGCGTCGCGCAGCCAGCAGTAGCGGTAGTCCCAGTTGCGGCCGCTGCCGCGCGACTCCGGAATCGAGGTGGTCACCGCCGCGACGATCGCGCCGGTGTCCTCGTACGCGTTGAGCTTCAAGGTGATGGCCGCGCGGATGATGTTCTCCTGCCATTCGAACGGGATGCCCAGATTGCGCACCCAGGCCCGCCAGAACGCGGCGGTGTCGTCGAGGAACCTGCGAAACACTTCCGCGGCGGAGCCCTGCAGCGTTTCGTCGGGTCCGAGCACGACCGCGACCGGCTCGCGCAAGACGACGAATGTCTCCTCGACGATTGCCGTGATCGAGAAATCGGTCGTCGCCCGCAGCACCATCTCAGAGGTGACATATCGCACGTGGTTGCTGCCCCAGGTGACCGAGGGGCGGCGGGCGCCGTACTCGCACGCGGGCCGGATGCGCATCCGGATGCGCGGACTGCCCGAAATCGGGCGCACCTGGCGCATGAGCATCACGGGGCAGAACAGCCTTCCGAACTGCTCGAATCGCGGGGCGAGGTCGGTGATTTCGACGCCGCCGCCGTGCCGGTCGAAAAGCCGGGTCTTGAGGATCGCCGTGTGCGTGATGTAGGCCTGCTCCGCGCGGTCGAAATCGGCGAGCTCGATCTCGAAAAACCCGTAGTCGTCCGCCCCGCGCCCTTCGCGCAACAGGGCGCAGAACACCGCGTCGCTGTCAAAGCGCGGCAGGCAGGACCAGACGATGGTCCCGTTCGCGTCGATCAGCGCCGCGACGCTCGAGTTCCCGATCAGGGCGAGGTCGAGGCTGGTCATGAATTCTCGCTGCGCTCGACGAAGCGCCTGAGCCACGCCCGGACGGCGTCCGCGTTCGGCAGGCGCCAACGCGCGGCCGAGTTGCCTTCGCCCACTTTGACCGAGCAGCCCCCGACTTGATTGATCAGCTCGAAGCCGAATTCATCGGTGAGATCGTCGCCGATGAACACCGGGAGGCGCCCCCGGAACGGAGCCTCCGCGAGGAATTCCGCGATCGCCGTGCCCTTGTCCTTACCGCTCGGCTTGATTTCCATCACCATTTTTCCGGATTGCAGCTCGAAGTCGTCGCCCAGCTCCTCGACCAGCCGGCGCAGGGCTTCGTGCACCGTCGCGCCGAGCTCCGGCGCCAAGCGGTAATGGAGCGCGAGATTCATGCCTTTGTCCTCGAGCACGAGCGCGGGGTGTTCGGCGGCCATCAGCCTCAGCCGCTCGTGCGCCTTTCGGAGTCCGGCAAGCGGGACACGGTGCCGGTGCATTTTGCCGGCGGCGTCGCGGCGCTCCGCGCCGTGCTGTCCGGCGACGCAGAAGTCCCTCCCGAAAAGCCGGTCGATCTCCGCGACCGAGCGGCCGCTGATGAGCGCGACCGCCCCGCCCGAGGCGTCGCGTATCGTCGCGAGCAGGTGGCCGAGGTCGTCGTCGACCCGCACGAGATGCGGCTTTTCGGCGATCTCCAGGAGCGTCCCGTCGATGTCCAGGAAGAATCCGGCGTCCGCGGGCAGGCGCGGCACGGATCCGAGCGGAAAACCTGCGTCCGCAGTCGCCCCGTCTCGGCGCGGTCCTCCTCGCAGGGCCATGGCGGCCGCGTCGCGATTCCGGCTCCTGGAATTCGGCATCGGCACCCGTGATCAGGCGCTGCGCAGCGGAACGGGTTTGCGCCCGCGGTCCGCGCGGGCGAACAGGCGCGAGCGCATGCGCATCTGGCCCGCGTCGAGCAGCATGCGCCCGGCCCAGCGGTACACGTTGAATTCCTGGACGAGGCCGCGCATGCTGCGCATGCGGTCGCGCTGCTCCGCCGCAGGCATGGTGAGCGCCGCCTTCAGGGCTCCCGCGCATTGATCGACGTTGTAGGGATTGACGATCAGGGCTTCGGGCAGCTCCCGCGACGCCCCGGTGAACTGGCTGAGAATGAGCACCCCGCGCTCGTCGTCGCGCGAGGCCACGAACTCCTTGGCGACGAGGTTCATGCCGTCGTGGAGGCTGCTCACGAAACACAGCTCCGCCGCCCGGTAATACTCGTAGACCTCGTCGGGATCATAGTGCTCGATCTTGAGCAGGATCGGCTCGTGCTGCTTGTTCGAAAATTTGTCGTTGATCCGGCGAGCGAGCGCGCGCACGCGTGCGTCGAAGTTCTGGTACTCGTCGATGCTGGAGCGCGAAGGCGCCGCGATCTGCACGAAAACGAACTTGCCGATCCATTCGGGCTCGAGCTCGAGAAAGCGCTCGACCGCGAGGAACCGTTCGAGGATCCCCTTGGTATAGTCCATGCGGTCCACGCCGACGCCGATCACCGCGTTCGCGGCGAGGCCGTTTCGCTTGCGCACGTCGGCGCGGCATTCCCCCAGCGGTTTTTGCATGGTCCTGGAGTTGAGCGGCCATTCTATCGAGATCGGATATCGTCGCACCGCGGTCTGGTCTCCGCCGTAGGATATGGTGTAGGTCTCGCGATCGATTCGCGCCTCGACGTAGCGGTCCACCGCGTCGATGAAATTGTTGCAGTGGAACTGGGTGTGAAATCCCAGAATGCTGCTGCCGAGGATCCCGTCGATGATCGCCTCGTGCCACGGGCAGATTCCGAACGCCTCGGCGTTGGGCCAGGGGATATGCCAGAACGTGATGACGGTCGCCTCCGGCAGCCGCTCCCGGATCATGCGGGGCAACAGCGCGAAGTGATAGTCCTGGACCAGGACGATGGGATCGGCGGTCTTGGCTTCGCGGACCACCGTGTCGGCGAACCGGCGGTTGACGGTGACGTAGGCGTTCCAGTCCGCCGTGCGAAAGATCGGGCGCGTATGCGCAATGTGGCACAAGGGCCACAGGCCGCTGTTCGAGAACCCGTAGTAGTACCCGGCTTCCTCCTCCTTGGAGAGCCAGACGCGCCGGATCCGGTAAGCGGGGCGCTCCGGCGGCACCATGACGTGGTCGGTCGAGTCCGCCGTTTCGCGGTCCGCGTTGCCGCTGCCGTGCGCGATCCACGTTCCCGAGCAGGCCCGCATCACCGGCTCGAGCGCGGTCACGAGCCCGCTCGCGGGGCGCTGAACTTCGATGCGCTCGTTGCGCCGCACGTGAATATACGGCTCCCGGTTGGAAACGATGAGGACTTCCTCTCCCTTCAGGTCGTTGCGCAATATGGCGCGGAGCGTGTCGGCCGTCCAGTTGATCTGGCTCTCGTCCCGCGCCTTTCGCTCCGACTCGAGATCCCGGATCAGCGCCTGTAGATCGCGCGTCACCGGCCGCAATTCGGGCAGGCGCACCTTCGTTTCGCCGCGGCCGAAGGCTTCGCCCCGCATCACGGCCTTGAGGCCCGCGACCCAGCCGCGCCAGCTGATTTCCGCGATCACCACGGTCACCAGCGAAACGATCGCGCCGATCGCGGCGAAGAGATAAAAGATGTATTTTTTCGTGTCGTCGCTGCGCCGCTGCACGAAGCTCATGTCGTGCACCAGCATCAGATAGCCGTAGGCCGTGCCCTCGGATTCGACGCGGTGAATCGCCACGTGGATCGGGCCGCGCTGGAGGTTGACCAGACGGCTCTCGCTGACGACCGCATCACCGTCGTCGCTCGCGCAGGTGATCGAAGCGGGAAACACTGCCGTCTTGTAGATCATCCTGCGGGATGGGTCGCAGAAACCGACCGCGAACAACCGTTCGTCCTGCATGATCCGGTCGAAAAAGCGCAATACCTTCGTTCGCGATCCTTCCCGGACGAGCTCCTGCAACGGATCCTGGATCGTGTTGGTGATGAGCGAGGTGCGGATATCCAGGTCGCGCACGAACCACTGAAGCGTGAACCTGTCGACGAGCGGTATGACCGCGTACGCGATGGCTGCGAGCGTAATGGCGAGGGGAAGGATGAATCGGAGCGAGAGTCTCATGCAGGCTCCTTTCGGGTTTTCTGCAGCGCCGCCGTGCGGAAAGCGCGGGGACTCGGGGACAATGTAACACGTTCGACCTCGCACCCCAAGACGGCGCTCTGCGGACCGAGATGAAACGTAAGTGCAAGGAGTGATCCACGGAGGTCTCGGCATGTCAGGGACTGCTAGAATCGGGGGCATCTCGGGCGCCCCGTCGGGCTGACGCGAACCATTCATGCTATCCGCACCCGACCCTCATGCTATCGCCGTGCCGGGCCGTGGTGACCGTCGCGCTCGCAGTGTTTGCGTCCGCCACGGACGCCGGCACTTTCGCCCGCCGGCCATGACAACGCCGTATTCGCTGCATCGCTGGAACTGATTTGTCCGGGAGCATTGCGCATGCCGGATTTATTCTTTTTGCCCGCAGGACCGCTGCCGCCGAACCAGATCATCTGGTTCGGCGTGTTGCTGCTCGCCGGAGTGATCGGAGGCGAGGTCGCGAGGCGCATGTTGTTCTTGCCGCGCATCACCGGCTACGCCGCCGCCGGCCTCGCCCTCGGGCCGGAAGGATTTGCGCTCATCGACAAGGGGTTGTTGAGCGAGCTGCGCGTGTTCGCGGACATCTCGATCGGCCTGATCCTGTTCGAGCTCGGGCACCGCATCGACCTGGGGTGGCTCAAGCGTTCGCCGCGACTCGCGCTCACCTCGCTCGCCGAGTGCGCCCTGGGCGCAGGCCTCGTCTATTTCACGCTGCGCACCTTCTTCGCCCTGGACATCCTGCACGCTTTCGCCGCCGCGGCGATCACCGTCGCCACCTCGCCGGCCGTGGTGATGCGCATCACCGCCGATCTCGGCGCAGAAGGCCAGGTGACCGAGCGCGCTCTTTTGCTCACTGCGCTCAACTGCAGCATCGCGGTGCTGGCGTTGACAGCGCTCATCCCGTGGTTATATCTCGAATACCGCGGCGGCTGGCAGACCATTCTGCTGCACCCACTGTATCTGCTCGCAGGCTCATTCGCCCTGGGGCTGGCGGCAAGCACGGCGACCCTTGCGCTGCTCAGGTGGCTCGGCAAGCGCGAAGAGATGCAGGCGGCGCTGTTGATCGCCCTGATCCTTGCGACAATCGGCGCGGCGATCACGCTGAAACTCTCGGTGCTGCTCGCGCTGCTCGCCTACGGCGCTTTGGTTCGCAACCTCGACAGGCATTACCGTCTCGCCGCGCCCGACTTCGGCCTGACCGGGCAGATATTCTTCCTCATCCTCTTCGTGCTCGCCGGTGCGAGCCTCGACCTGCACGCGGCCTGGACCGGCATCGTGGTCGGCGCTTCGCTTGCCGCCGTCCGCTTCGCGGGCAAGGCCGTGGGCATCCTCGTCTTCGTTCCGGGCGGCGGCATGCAGGTGCGCCAGGGCTTGCTGCTCGCATTGGCGTTGACGCCCATGTCGGGGCTGGCGGTGATCATGCTCCAGGACACGCAGTCGCTGTTTCCGGATTTCGGCCGTACGCTGGCGAGCGTGGTGCTGCCCGCGGTGGTGCTGCTCGAGATCACCGGGCCGATCCTGACCCAGCTTGCCCTCAAGCTCGCCGGGGAAGCGCGGCCCAAACCGGCGGCGAAAAGTTGATTCCATGGGCGAGCTTCCGTTCAAATCTTCGCAGCCGCTCTCGCTCGGGGTCGAGCTCGAGCTGCAGATCGTCAACACGCGCGACTACAACCTGACGCGCGGTGCCTCCGACTTGCTCGGCGTGCTGGTGAAAGGCGGGCACACGGGCGAGGTGAAGCCGGAGATCACCGAGAGCATGGTCGAGATGAGCACCTTGGTGCATGAAAGCCATGTCAAGCTCATTGCCGAGCTCCGGGCCATGCGGGAGGCCGTCGTCGCTGCCGCGCGCAAGCTCAATCTGGGCATCGCCGGGGGCGGGACCCACCCGTTCCAGAAATGGAACGACCGCCGCATCTACGATACGGAGCGCTTCAACCATCTCGCCGGGCTCTACGGCTACCTCGCCAAGCAATTCACCGTCTTCGGCCAGCACATCCACATCGGTTGCGCCGACGGCGACGAGGCGGTTTACCTCACGCACATGTTCTCGCGGTATGTGCCGCATTTCATCGCGCTGTCCGCGTCGTCGCCCTTCCAGCAGGGCGAGGACACGCTGTTCGATTCCTCGCGCCTGTCCGTAGTCAATGCTTTTCCCTTGAGCGGAACGATGCCGCTCGTGCGCAACTGGGCGGAGTTCGAAGCCTATTTTTCGAGAATGCAGGGCTTCGGCATCGTCAAGAGCATGAAGGACTTCTACTGGGACGTGCGTCCCAAACCCGAGTTCGGCACCGTAGAGATCCGCGTCTGCGACACGCCGCTCTCGATCGATCGCGCCGCGGCGCTTGCGGCGTATGCGCAGTCGCTGGCGCGCTATCTTCGGCTCGAGCGGCCCCGCGCGGTGTCGGACGATCTTTATCTCGTCTACAACGTCAACCGCTTCCAGGCCTGCCGCTACGGCCTGGACGCCGGGCTGATCGACCCGTTCGACGGCGGCCGCGCGAAGGTCCACGAAGACCTCGTCGCGACCTTCCCGCGCATTGCGGCGCACGCGGAGGACCTGGGCTGCCGCCCCGTAGTGCAGGGACTGCTGATGGGCGCTAGGGACTTCGGCAACGACGCGCGGCGGCTGCGCGTGCGGTTCAAGGAAACGCAGTCGTTCGCCGACGTGGTGCGCTGGCAGTGCGAGCAGTGGATGCAGCCGCCGAAATGACGATGCCGCGGCCTCTTGCAGGGGCCGGGTGATAGAATCGCGCGCCGAAGGGGGAGGGATGAGCAAAAAACCAGGCTTGATCATCGCCGCAGCGTTGCCGGGTCTTGCGACATGGCAGGCTCACGCTGCGGGCGTGGTCGACGCGCCTGCGCTGGCCGGCATCCCCGTCGATTTCATCCTGTTCGCACTGACGCTGCTCGGCGTCGCGCTGTTCCACCATCACACGCTGAGGGTCGGTCTGACCGGCCTGGCGGTCATCACCGCGTACAAGCTCGCCTTCACCGGCTTCAAGACCGGCAGCGGCGTTCCAGGGCTCCTCGCGCACCTGCACCAGGAATGGGTGATCCTCACGAATCTCTTGTGCCTGCTGCTCGGCTTTGCGCTCCTGTCGCGTCACTTCGAGAAGACGCGCGTGCCGGCGGTGCTGCCGCGCTTCCTGCCGCACGACTGGAAGGGCTGCTTCGCGCTGCTCGTCATCGTGTTCGTGCTGTCGTCGTTCCTCGACAACATCGCCGCGGCGCTGATCGGGGGCGCGATGGCGCACACGCTGTTCCGCGCCAAGGTCCACATCGGCTATCTCGCCGCGATCGTCGCCGCTTCGAACGCGGGCGGATCGGGCAGCGTGGTCGGCGACACGACCACGACCATGATGTGGATCGACGGCGTGAACCCGCTCGATGTGTTCGAAGCGTACGTCGCGGCGAGCGTCGCGCTCGTCGTCTGCGGCATTCCCGCGGCGATGCAGCAGCAGCGCCATTCGCCGATCCTGCGGCACGAGCACGAGCGCATTCACGTCGACTGGATCCGGCTGGGGATCGTGTTTTTCATCCTGGTCGCGGCCATCGTGACCAATGTCGTGATGAACGTGAAGTTTCCGGAGGTCTCGGACCATTTTCCCTTCATCGGCGCATCCGTGGTGATCGCGCTTGTGCTCAGCGTGCCCCTGCGCCGGCCCGACTGGGAAGTGCTGCCGGAGAGCTTCAAGGGAAGCATTTTTCTCTTGTCGCTGGTCTTATCGGCCACGATGATGCCGGTCGAGAAGCTCCCCGCCGCGTCGTGGCATACGGCGATGGGACTCGGTTTCGTGTCCGCCGTCTTCGACAACATCCCGCTCACCGCTCTGGCGCTCAAGCAGGGCGGATACGACTGGGGTTACCTCGCCTACGCCGTGGGCTTCGGCGGATCGATGATCTGGTTCGGCTCGAGCGCGGGCGTGGCCCTCTCCAACATGTATCCGGAATCGAAGTCGGTGGGGCGCTGGCTCTACCACGGCTGGCACGTGAGCCTCGCCTACGTGCTCGGCTTTTTTACCTTGCTGATCGTCTTGGGCTGGCATCCCAATCCGCCCCACAAGGCGGGCGCCGCCCCGGTCGAGCCGCCTGCGGCGACCGTCCCGGGCGATCCTGGGAGGTAGTGTTGTCGAACGGGCAATGCTCGCCTCGCTGAGGCACGACCGGCGCTGCCCACGCCTGGTTTCATAATGCGGAAGGTCCCTGAACGGCTTGATTTCAGGCCGGTATAGGAATACGATTCGCGGGCTTTGGCGTGAGCACGCCCCAGAGGCCGGGAGGGGAACAAGAAGGCCTCGCGAGCCGTTTACCGCAGAAGATTCCGGGGAACAAGAAAAGCAACGCCGGGACGACCATTCACGATTTGCCTATCCGAAGGAGGATCTAATGAGCAAGGAGCAATCCAAGAAATTCGAAGCCGCTTCGCGCCGCAAGTTCCTGACGGGCGCTGCCGCGGCCACGGCCGGCGCCGCGACGCTCGGCTTCCCGATGATCGCGAAGGCCCAGGGCCCGATCACCATGCGCTGGCAGAGCACCTGGCCTTCGAAGGACATCTTCCACGAGTACGCGCTCGATTTCGCCAAGAAGGTCAACGACATGACCGGCGGCGACTTGAAGATCGAGGTGCTTCCCGCAGGGGCCGTCGTAGCGCCCTTCGGTCTATTGGACGCGGTGTCGAAAGGCACGCTCGACGGCGGGCACGGCGTGCTGGTCTATCACTACGGCAAGCAGAACGCCCTGGCGCTGTGGGGATCGAGTCCCTGTTTCGCCATGGATGCCAACCAGGTGCTCGCCTGGCACAAGTACGGCGGCGGCAAGGCGCTGCTCGAAAAGATCTACAAGTCCATCGGCGCCAATGTGCAGTCCTTCCCGTACGGGCCGATGTGGACGCAGCCGCTCGGCTGGTTCAAGAAGCCGATCACCAAACCGGACGACTTCAAGGGCATAAAATATCGCACCGTGGGCATTTCGATCGACCTGTTCACCGGCATGGGTGCGGCGGTGAACGCGCTGCCCGGCGGCGAGATCGTGCCGGCAATGGATCGCGGGCTGCTTGATGCGGCCGAGTTCAACAACGCGACTTCCGACCGCTTGCTCGGCTTCCCGGACGTGTCCAAGGTGTACATGCTGCAGAGCTATCACCAGAGTGGGGAGCAGTTCGAGATCACGTTCAATAAGACCAAGTTCGACGCGCTGCCGGCCAAGATGAAGGCGATCATCGAGAACGCGGTGGAAGCGGCGTCGCAGGACTTGTCGTGGAAGTCCATCGACCGTTACTCGCAGGACCACATCGAGTTGCAGACGAAGGACAAGGTCAGGATGTACAAGACCCCGGACTCGGTGCTGCAGCGCCAGCTCCAGATCTTCGACCAGGTGCTGGCGAAGCGGTCGGCGGACAATCCGCTGTTCAAGGAAGTCGCCGACTCGCAGCGCAAATTCGCGGAACGCGTCGTGCGCTGGCGTCTTGACGTCGTGGTCGACCCGCGCATGGCCTATAACTATTACTTCGGGCCCAAGAAGTCGGCTGCCAAGAAGGCCTGACGGCGAGTGCATTCGGGGAACACCATCCGGCGGTCCCGGATGGTGTTTTTTTTGATCTCCGTCAGAGACATGACAGGATCGGCAGAATAAACTCTAAACTCCCTCCGCCGCCATATGGCCGCAGGATTTCAGCCATGCAAAAACTGCTGCTTTTCGTCGACAAGCTAAGCACCTGGGTGGGGCAGGCTTTCTCCTGGCTCATCGTCGGCCTCACCTCGCTCATCTCCTGGGAAGTGTTCTCGCGCTACGCGCTCGACCACCCGCACGCGTGGGCCTTCGATGCGATGATCCAGATGTACGGGACGCTCTTCATGATGGCCGGCGCCTACACGCTGGCGAAGAACAGCCACGTGCGCGGGGACGTGATCTACGGCTTCTTCACGCCGCGGGCGCAAGCGGCGCTCGACCTGACGCTGTATATCGTGTTCTTCATCCCCGGTGTCATCGCGCTCATCTATGCCGGCTACTTCTATGCCGCCGAGTCGTGGGCGATCAAGGAGAGTTCGAACATCACTGCCGAGGGCCCGCCGTACTACCCGTTCAAGACCATCATCCCGGTCGCGGGCGCATTCGTGCTCGTGCAGGGCATCGTCGAAATCATCCGCTGCGTGATCTGCCTGAAGCAGGGCGAATGGCCGTCGCGCGAGGCGGATGTCCAGGAAGTCGACGTCGACAAGCTGAAGGAAATGGTGCATGTGAAGGACGAGGATATCGAGGGACTCGATAAGTTCGTCGTGCAGCAGGAGCGGCACAAATGAAGCTGCGCAAGGAACTCTGGTTCGGCTTTTCGCTGATGACGGCGATCGTCATCCCGGTGATCGTGCTCATGCCGTGGGGACACCTCACCAACGGCCATCTCGGCCTCATGATGCTCGCGCTGATCTGCGTGGGCATCATGCTCGGCTTTCCCACGGCCTTCACGCTGATGGGGATGGGCGTTTTCTTCGCCTGGCTTGCCTACCGCAGCGTGGATCCGGCGACCGCGGACCGGCGCGTGCTCGACCTCTTCGTGCAGCGCACCTACGGCGTGATGTCGAACGACGTGCTGATCGCGATCCCGCTGTTCCTGTTCATGGGCTATCTCGTCGAGCGGGCGCAGCTGATCGACCGCTTGTTCAGGAGCCTGCATCTGGCCGCCGCGCGGATTCCGGGGGCGCTCGCGGTGGCGACCATCGTCACCTGCGCGATCTTCGCCACCGCCACTGGCATCGTCGGCGCGGTGGTGACGCTGATGGGGCTGCTCGCGTTTCCGGCGATGCTCAAGGCGGGCTACAACGTCAAGGTGGCGGCGGGCGCGGTCACGGCGGGGGGCTGCCTCGGCATCCTGATCCCGCCCTCGGTGCTGCTGATCGTCTATGGCGCCGTTGCCGGCGTGTCGGTCGTGCAGCTCTACGCTGGCGCCTTCCTGCCCGGCTTCATGCTTGCGGGGCTTTACGTCGGTTACGTCATCCTCCTCGCGTGGTGGAAGCCTCACCTCATGCCTCCGCTCGCGGCGAGCGAGCGGCACGTGGAGCTTCCGGCCTTTGCGCAGGCGCTGGCGCCGCGCGGCAGAAACGCGTTGGTCGTGCTCTGGCGCGCAGCGATCGGCGGCAGCGCCGGTGTCGCAAAACGCACCGTGCTCGCGCAACTGTTCGTCACGCTGGTCCCGGCGCTGTTCATAGCCGCATTGCTGGGCGCCACCTATCGTATGACGACAGCGCCGGAAGTCGAGGCCAGCACGGCCGGGCTGATCGAGGTCGGGGGCCTCATCGCGGCGCCCGAACCGGAAAGAGAGGTGTCATCAGGCCTCATCGGCGCACCCGGAGCGGAGGAAAAGGAACCGGGAGTTACGGAACCCCCGGCTGAAGGGGCGAAGATCGAGGGCGCGAAAGAGCCGCCGGGCGCGGCGAAGGCGGTCGAGGAGAAAGCCGCCGAAACAGCCGCGGCTGCGGAACACGAGCGGCTGCCCGTGCCCCTGTGGTTGTGGATCGTTTTCGGCGTCGGCATCGTCGTGATCCTCGTCATCTACTGGCTCTGGAATTGGGAGCGGCTCGAGGTGTTCAAGATGCTGCTCACCTCGTTCTTTCCGCTCGCACTGCTGATCATTGCGGTGCTGGGCTCGATCGTGTTCGGGCTTGCGACGCCCTCCGAGGCGGCGGCGGTCGGCGGGTTCGGCGGCTTCGTCATGGCTGGCATTTACCGCTTCATCGCCTATTGGCGGGAGGGGAAGTCCGGCGGCAGGGATCCCGGCAAGGCGGTCTGGAGCACGGTGAAGCAGCTGGGCGTCATCGTCAAGGAGTCGTCCTTCCTTACCGCGAAGACGAGCGCCATGGTGTGCTGGCTGTTTGTCGGCTCGGGGATTTTCTCGGCGGCGTTCGCGCTGCTCGGCGGGCAGGAGGTCATCGAGAAGTGGGTGCTGTCGCTCAACATGACACCGGTGCAGTTCATGATCCTCGCGCAGTTCATCATCTTCATCCTCGGCTGGCCGCTCGAGTGGACGGAGATCATCATCATCTTCATGCCGATCTTCCTCCCGCTGCTGCCGCACTTCCACATCGACCCGTTGTTCTTCGGCCTCCTGGTGGCTTTGAACCTGCAGACCGCGTTCCTGTCGCCGCCGGTGGCGATGGCTGCGTTCTACCTGAAGGGCGTGTCGCCGCCGCATGTGACCCTCAACGCGATCTTTGCCGGGATGATGCCCTTCATGGGAATCCAGGTCATCGCGCTCGTTCTGCTGTACACGTTCCCGGGTATCGGTCTCTGGCTGCCCCAATTGGTCTACGGCCGCTGAATCTGAGCTCGCTCTCTGCCGAAGGGGCGGCTTCGAGCCGCCCTTTCCTTTTGCCGAGGATTCATTTTATATTTCGTATTGCCGCCGGCGCAGCAAGCGCGGTCCGCTTCTGTAGCGCGGCAGATCGCTTTCTGGAGAACACGTGAAACCCAAGATTCTGGTGACCCGCGCGACTTTCGACGAAGTGATCGCCTCACTGCGCGAGCGCTTCGACGTCGAAGACAATCAGAAGGACGACACGCCTTGGGCAGGCGACGAGCTGAAGCGGCGGCTCGCCGACAAGGACGGGGTTCTTTCCACCGGTTCAGACCGCATGGATGCGGCGATCCTCGACGCCGCACCGCGCCTGAAAGCGGTGTGCAACGTCGCGGTCGGCTACAACAACATCGATCTCGCCGCCTGCAGCGAGCGGGGCATTGTCGCGACCAACACCCCGGAGGTGCTGGACGACACCACCGCGGACACGACCTGGGCCCTCATCATGGCGGCGGCGCGGCGCATCACCGAGGCCGAACGGTGGCTCCGCGCCGGGAACTGGACGCAGGGCTGGAAGCACGACCGCCTGCTCGGCCAGGACGTGCACCACGCGACGCTGGGGATCATCGGCATGGGCCGGATCGGCCAGGCCATCGCGCGGCGCGCGATGGGATTCTCGATGCGCATCCTGTACCACAACCGCGCTCGCGCGCCGAAGGCGGTGGAGAAGGAATTGGGGGCGAAGTACGTGAGTCTGGAGAAGCTCCTCAGGGAATCGGATTTCGTCAGTCTCAATCTCCCATACTCCCCCGAAGCCCATCATCTCATCGGCGCCGCCCAACTCGCATTGATGAAGCCGGCGGCGGTGATCGTGAACGCGGCTCGCGGCGGGATCATCGACGATGCAGCGCTGGTGGCGGCGCTGAAGGAACGGCGCATCGCTGCGGCGGGGCTGGACGTATTCGAAGGCGAGCCGAAGTTCAATCCGGGATTCCTCCAGCTGGACAACGTGGCGCTCGTTCCGCACATCGGCAGCGCCACCCGCGCCACCCGCATGAAGATGAACCTCGTTGCGGTCAAGAACCTGACGGCGGCCCTTTCAGGCAGGCGCCCGCCCAACCTCCTGAATCCCGAAGCCTGGCCGAAGCGGCGCCGGTAGTCGGGCACCCCGGATGTTCAAGAGCCCGGTCGCGAAGCCGGCCGTTACCGAGGATTTGCGAGCTGCCGCAGAGGCGCTCGCGGACGGCACGTCGACCGCTCGCGCTTACTGCGAATCCCGCCTTGCGCGGATCCGCTCGACCGAAGCGAGAATTCATGCATGGGCTGCGATCGATGAAGCGCGGGCGCTCGCGCTTGCCGCGGCTCGGGACGCCGAGCGCGCGCAGGGCGGGCACACCGGCGCGCTGCACGGTGTTCCGGTCGGGGTGAAGGACATCTTCGATACCGATGACTTGCCCACCGAAATGGGCTCACCCGTGTTCATCGGCAATCAGCCCCGAAAAAACGCCGGGCTGGTCCAAAGGATCCTCGCCGCCGGCGGCTACGTGCTCGGCAAGACCGCCACCACGGAATTCGCCTTCATGCATCCGGCCGAGACCCGCAATCCCTGGAACTCGAGTCACACGCCCGGTGGTTCCTCTTCCGGTTCGGCCGCGGCCGTGGCGGCC
>Ga0137463_1000414_pt1 | contig 14931 bp, 12 predicted proteins | sample EasRivERMGT800_2_FD_102333 | JGI IMG/M metagenome (GOLD analysis project Ga0137463, IMG submission 102333) | Soil microbial communities from meander-bound floodplain in the East River, Colorado, USA - East River MetaG ERMGT800_2 | ecosystem: Environmental > Terrestrial > Soil > Floodplain ...
ATTAAACATTACGATCCTGTAAACCTAAGGCCAGCCATGCGGGACTACACAATCTATATTGATGCCATCAGTAAGGTTTTTGCTGCCACGGGTGTTCGCGTGGGATGGAGCATGGGGCCTTCTGTCGTAATGACAAAAATGAAAGCCATACTCACACATATAGGTGCATGGGCCCCGATGGCCGAACAAAAAGCGGTGGCCAAATTTCTTACACATCGGGAGGCGATCAAAGAATATCTTTTGCATTTTAAAAATGAAATTGAGCAACGGCTTCGCGAAATTTACAATGGTTTTCTGAGGTTAAAAGAACAGGGACTTGCTGTAGATGCTATTGCTCCTGAAGCGGCCATTTATCTTACCATAAAAATTAACCTCGCCGGTAAAACAACTGCTGATGGAAAATTACTTGCCAATCAGAGCGATGTTACCGCCTATATCCTGAATGAAGCCAACCTGGCTGTAGTGCCTTTTTATGCTTTTGGCGCCAACCGCAATTCTCCATGGTACCGGCTAAGTGTGGGCACCTGTAAAAAAGAAGAGATTAACGAAATGATTTCCAAACTGGGGGAAGCCTTAAAAAAATTGACTTGATTTTTGGCGCAATCAGCTACAAAATTTCAATTAAGCTTTAACATGAAAAATATTTTTGCAGTCGTCTTTATTGTTCAATTACTGAATATAACTGCTGCTGCGCAGGATATAAACAAAATCAGAAAAGATTTTGAGGATAAATTAAAAGATTCCACTGCGCCGTATGGTCATAATAAGTCAACGGGAAAATATTATGACATCCGCGGATTCAAAATGTATTGTGAAGTATACGGACAAGGTCAGCCCTTGTTAATTATTCATGGTAACGGAGGCTCAATAAATAATTTTATTTACCAGATACCTTATTTCTCAAAAAAATATAAAGTTATTATTGCTGATAGTCGTGCACAGGGAAAGTCTGCAGATAGCGGAGACAGCCTGAGTTATGAAATGATGGCTGATGATTATGCCGCATTACTTGATGCTATGAAAATTGATTCCGCTTATGTCATCGGCTGGAGTGATGGAGGCATAATTACTTTGCTTCTTGCCATTCGTCATCCTGAAAAAGTGAAAAAGCTGGCTGCAACAGGAGCCAATCTCTGGCCGGATACCACTGCTGTTTTTAAAGAAGTAATAGATATGGTTCAGCCTGAGTATACCTTTTTGAAAAACAAGTCCAATAAAAATGAAAAAGAAAAAAATGGATGGAAATTAGTCCGTTTATTATTAGATGAGCCACATATACCTATATCTGCTTTGCAAACTATCAAATGTCCGGCATTAATTATTGGTGGCGATCATGATGTAATAAAACCAGCACATACCATGTTGATTGCACAAAATATTCCTAAAGCTTATTTATGGATTTTGCCTGCTTCAGGTCATAGCACACCGATTGTTTATAAAGATGATTTCAATGAAGTAGTAGACAGATTTTTTTCCACTCCTTATAGAACAATAACCGGGGAAGGAAGATTTTTTTGACTAAGAAATCAAAAGAAAAAAAGAGACCCCCAAATTTTTACTGAACCTTTCTATTCCTTTTCTTTTTTTGCTCTTAGCCCGCAAAACCTAATCTTATTTCCAATTCTCTGGGAAGCCCGGGAAGCTTTCTTCGTTCAATTAAAAAGCTATTAAGCTGTGCAATCTCTTTAAAGATATAATGTTTGTCTGCGGCGGCTTTCAAATAGTCTTTCCCACTGCTGCCACCTGTTCCTATTCTTGTTCCGATCATTCTATGCACCATATTCATGTGACGATAACGCCATGAGCTCAATTGCTCATCAATTTCAAGTAAAATATTTAATAATTGAAAAGGTAATTGCAATAAGGGATAACCACGGTACAACATAATAAATAGAGCTGAGCGACAGGCGGAGGATGAAAGAGAACGTTCAGGGTTTGAGGTTTGAGGTTCAGGGTTCAGGGTTCGGGGTTTTTCAAAAAACATTTCATCAAAGGCTTCAAGATTATTTTTTTCTTCTTCTGCAAGACTATTTACATAAGCAATTCTATATTCATTCCAAAAATCTGCCTGACTGCTTATAGAAGCATCTTGAATAAGCGAGGCCTGTGTGTTAGCCATTCCTTCCCCTGTTGGGGGAGGGTTAGGATAAGGGCCGGGCGCTGGGGCTAATGGCATTCTTTCCAGCCAGGCGTTAACTAATTCCAGTAATGATTTTTCTGATTCTGCCTTTTTAATTATATCAATATGTTCTTTGCGCAATTGTGAAATATAATATTCCTTGCCGTGCCGTTGCTGAAATTTTAAACCAAGTTTTGCTTCGAGTTCCTTGAATTGCCAGCTTTGAAAACCAGAAGCAGGACGAAGCATATTACGAAAGTCAAGGAAGTCCATTGGGGTCATGGTCTCCATGATATCTATCTGGTGGACTAACACTCTTAATATAGTGGCAAAACGATTGAGACGGTGGACAACAGTTTGCAATTCCGGGGAATTATCATTGAGTGCCGGTTTTTTCATAATGGCTGAGATGGAATCAACTTCATGATGAAGTTGTTTAAACCAAAGCTCATAAGCCTGGTGAATAATGATAAACAGCATCTCATCATGGGCCGGCAAATGATGCTTATTGCTTTCAGGAGATTGAGCATTCAGTATTTTGTCCAATTGCAGGTAATCGTGATAATGAATTTCATTAGTCATACAGACGATTTATGCAAATGTAAGAGAGGAGAAGTAACTCAATTAACTTCTTTGGGAGTGGAAGGATTGAATTCATACCCAATGTCAGTACGATAATAAATTCCTTCGAAATCTATTCTTTCTAAAACGTTTAATGATCGTTCAGCAGCTTCACTGATATTTTTCCCATAAGAAGTAACACAAAATACCCTGCCACCATTGGTTACAATTTTTCCATCGGTTTGTTTTGTTCCTGCATGGAATATAAAAGAATTTTTACCTGGTTCATTATTCAGACCTTTTATCTCAAATCCTTTTTCATAAGCTCCGGGATAACCATGACTCACAGCCATTACTGTAACAGCACTGCGTTCATCTACTCTTAATTTTACAGTGTCTAGTTCTTGTTGCGTAGCTGCTACAAGCAATCCAACAAGATCAGTTTCCAATCTTGGTATAACCACCTCTGATTCAGGGTCGCCCATGCGACAATTATATTCAATTAAATACGGTTCTTCATTCACACTGATCAAGCCAAAAAATAAAAATCCTGTATAATCAATTTTCTCTTTAAGTAACCCGGCAATAGTAGGTTTGATAATTCTTTCCACCACTTTATGCATAAAACCGGGGGTGGCAACAGGTACCGGGCTAACTGCGCCCATGCCACCGGTGTTCAAGCCTATATCACCTTCTCCGATCCGTTTATAATCTTTTGCCTCGGGCAGCAGCAAATAATTTTTTCCATCCGTAATTACAAATACACTCAATTCAATACCATTCAAAAATTCTTCCACTACAACTTTTTTACTGGCCTCGCCGAATTTTGCCTTCTGTATCATCAACTCAAATTCTGATATGGCTTCTACAGATGTCTGGCAAATAATCACTCCCTTCCCTGCTGCCAGGCCATCAGCTTTTAATACAACAGGAAGTGAATGTTCCTTCACATAATGAGCACCTTCTTCAAAACTCGAAGCATTGAATTCGCGGTATTTAGCAGTAGGAATATTATGCCGTTGCATAAATGCTTTTGCAAATGCCTTGCTGCCTTCCAGCTGTGCTCCATTTTTTGAAGGCCCGATAAAATAAATTTTTTCCAGCTCATCATTGGCTTTGAAGTAATCATACAGCCCTTTTACCAATGGTTCTTCAGGACCTACAATAATCATTTCTATTTTTTCAGAAATGCAAAATTTTCCGATCGCATCAAAATCAGTAATGTCGAGAGAAATGTTTTTTCCGCACTGAGCTGTGCCAGCATTGCCAGGAGCAATGTAGAGTGGGTTTGCCCAAACGCTTTGGTTTATTTTCCAGGCAAGAGCATGTTCTCTCCCGCCAGAGCCCAACAACAGGATACGCATGTACAGGGTGTTTTAAAATCCAATGCGAATATCGGCACAATTGTTAAAGAAAAACCGCAAAAATTTGTAGCTGGTCATTTTTCTGTATTTTGGAACACAAAATCTTCAAATCTGCTTAGTCATCCAAAAACGATTGTATGAGCCAACCCGATGTTTTCCCTAATCAGCCAGTCAAAGAAGGCCGCCATCCAAAGGCATTATATGTTTTGTTCTTCACAGAAATGTGGGAACGCTTTGGATATTATTTAATGATAGGTATTCTTCTGCTTTATCTTACAGATACAACTGGCCATGGCGGTTTTGGAATGGATAATTCAATGGGTGTTGATATTGTAGGGACGTATGTAGCGTTGGTGTACTTAACGCCTTTTATTGGTGGCCTTATTGCTGACAGATACTTAGGCTATATCAAATCTATTTTTTTCGGTGGTTCACTAATGGCAACGGGATACTTTCTTTTATCTATTCCCGGCAACAGCACGTTACTCTATGTGGCATTGCTTTGCGTAATTGTTGGTAACGGTTTCTTTAAACCCAATATTAGTACACTATTAGGCAACATATATAATAAGGAAGAATTAAGGCCAAAGAAAGACGTTGCTTACAACATATTTTACATGGGAATTAATATAGGCGCATTCGTTTGCAATTTTGTTGCCGCTTATTTACGTATTAATTATACATGGGGCTGGGCATTTGCAGCGGCAGGTTTTGGCATGGTGCTCGGATTAATCTGGTTTGCTACCGGATTGAAACATGTAAAGCACGCAGACGTGATAAAACCCGTGCAGAAAGAAGACATGCCCATTTCGAAAATTGGTTTATCTGTTTTCTTACCCGCAATTATTGCGGGAGCTATTGGCTGGTTTATTCCAGGTAATTTAATAGGCTCCGATTCAAATGATGCATTCATTTTTGCATGCGTGCCTGTTATTATATTTTATTTTGGCATCTGGTACCGGGCGAAAGGCTTTGATAAAAAAAGAGTAAGTACTTTATTAATTCTTTTTGGTGTAGCCATTATTTTCTGGAATATCTATAATCAAAACGCGACTGCGCTGACTATATGGGCGCAAACCTATACAGACAGAGAAGCTCCGAAAGTAGTACAGCCTTTATTGAAGCCTTTTGGATTTTTAAACACCGTAAATACAAAGACACAAGAGGTTCCTGTTTTAGATGAGCAGTTTAAAGCAAAAACAGGCGAAGATGGTAAAGTGCTGACACAGCAAGGTACAGATCCTTATTTGCAAAACTTACGAAAAGAAAAATGGCCTTCAGAAGGGCAGGATTTAAAATTAGTGTCAACTGAAATTTATCAATCCATTAATCCTTTCTGGATAATTATTCTTACACCTTTAGCGGTTGGATTTTTTGGCTGGATGAAATCAAGACGTAAAGAGCTCTCTACACCCGGAAAATTTGCATGGGGTACTATCATTGCAGGCTTATCTTCTGTAATAATGGTGGCGGCGTGCATGTCAACGAATATCTATCATAATAAAGTTTCCACCGGCTGGATATTTATGAGTTATGGTGTATTCACCATTAGTGAATTATTTGTGAGCCCTGTTGGTTTGTCACTGGTATCGAAAGTTGCGCCACGAAGATTAACCGCATTAATGATGGGTGGATGGTTTATTACAACTTCTCTTGGTGCAAAAATTTCGGGTATCCTTGCTGGCTTCTGGGATTCATTTAACAACAAAGCAGTGTTCTTTGCTATCAGTGCCATTGCAGCTATCGTTGCTGGTTTGCTTTTATTCCCATTAGCTAAAAAATTAAATAAGGTTGTAGTCGAAGCTTCTGAAATGAATGAATAAGTCATATGCAGACTAAAAAAGGTGGTGTGATACATCACTTTTTTTATTTCATTATCTTCCCAAACAAAACCTAACTGCTATGGCAGAACAACAACCCCAATTCAAACCGTTTGTAGCTCCGGAAACGAGAATGGCTGAATTTACAGTCAAGTCTGTTTTCATGGGGGCTATTTTCGGAATCATATTTGGCGCCGCTACTGTTTACCTGGCCTTAAAAGCAGGGCTCACGGTTTCTGCCTCAATTCCAATTGCTGTTATTTCTATTTTACTTGGAAAGCTTTTTTTGAAAACTACTATTCTTGAAAATAATATAATTCAAACAACAGGAAGTGCCGGCGAAAGCATTGCCGCGGGGGTGGTCTTTACTCTTCCGGGTTTTCTTTTTTTAAGTGAAGCAAGCAGTGCCAATTATTTTAATTATGTAACCATTCTTGTACTTGCCATTATTGGAGGAATATTAGGTACCCTAATGATGATACCACTCCGACGTTCATTAATTGTAAAAGAGCATGGCATTCTTCCCTATCCGGAAGGAACCGCGTGTGCTTCGGTGTTGAAGGCTGGGGAAAGGGGTGGGGAGCTGGCAATGACAGCAATATGGGGCGTTATTGTCGCAGGGAGCTATGCGATCCTTCAAAAAATATTTCACGTCATTAAAGATGTGCCTGCTTTTGCAACGAGGCAAGCAAATAAAACTTTTCCTTCAGCAAGAATAGCAGGCGAAATAACGCCTGAGTATATGGGTGTTGGTTATATTATCGGTCCAAAGATTGCAGGTGTGTTGGTTGCGGGCGGTATTCTTAGCTGGTTTGTATTCATCCCTCTTTTAGCTTCTTTAATAAATCCTGATTTAATTGCCGCACAATTGGCGAAACTTGGATATTTGGCTGACATTGCTAAACCGGGTGGCCCCGGTGGTTGGGACCCGGTCACACATAATTTTACCGACTGGTCAACGGCTATTTACCGGGCCTATGTAAGACAAATAGGTGCAGGAGCTGTCGCTGCAGGCGGGTTTATCACCCTGGTTAAAACCATCCCAACCATTATTTCTTCGTTTAAAGGCAGCATTGGGTCACTAAAAAAAACCGGTGCTGTTACAAGCGAAGTTCCAAGAACTGAAAAAGATCTTTCCATAAAAATTGTCGGTATTGGAAGCTTGTTGCTGGTTTTATTAATCGCTTTGTTACCCAATAGTTTTATCCCGGGCAACTCAATAGGCAGTAAATTATTATTGGGATTATTAGTGATTATTTTCGGAGCTTTCTTTGTTACAGTTTCATCCCGCATTGTTGGCTTGATTGGTTCATCAAATAATCCCATCAGTGGAATGACAATTGCCACTTTAATGGGCACCTGTTTAATTTTTATTGCAGTAAAATGGACAGGACATTTTTATGAGCCAATGGCCCTGGTTGTAGGAGGAATGATCTGTATTGCTGCTGCAAATGCCGGAGGCACTTCGCAGGATTTAAAAACTGGCTACATCGTTGGGGCTACACCAAAATATCAACAGATAGCTTTGTTTGTAGGTGCTATTGTTTCTTCATTAGCGATTGGGGCGACCATTAAGATTCTTGACTCGCCAACGCATGAAATGATTCAACAAGGTATCCATCATGCGATTGGCACCGATAGATATCCAGCGCCACAAGGAACATTGATGGCTACACTTATTAAAGGCATACTCTCCTTTAATCTTGACTGGCAGTTTGTTTTGGTAGGTGTGTTCATTGCCATTGTGATGGAACTTTGCGGAATTAAATCTTTGTCCTTCGCCATTGGAATTTACCTTCCTCTTTCCACGACCTTTCCTATTTTTATTGGGGGTGCTATCCGCGGCATTGCTGAATGGAGAAATAAAAGAAAAAATAATTTGCCTGAAGAAGAAGACCTGGGAAAAGGAAATTTATTTGCCACCGGACTCGTGGCCGGGGGAGCTCTGGCTGGTGTAATTGTTGCGATTTTATCAGTAAATGATAAAGTGAATGCGAGTTTAGGAAAAATAAGTACGGAAACCGGACTTACTCAACTTCTGGGAGGAGAAGGTTATAAATGGCTCGGGGTTGCTTTTTTCGCATTGATGGGCCTTATCCTTTATCGTGTCGCAATTAGTAAAACGAAAACTATTTAATAAGGCCGAAAAAAATTATCGGAAATAAAAAAAGCATCCTATCACATAAGGGATGCTCTTTTATTTATACTAATAGCACGGATCAGCAAAAACTCAGATGTTCATATTTCTTTCCAAGAATGGCAGTATCATCGGCATCCAGCCAATTTTTCAAAACAGTAGCATATACCGTTTTGAAATCAATTTTATATTTCAGTTCACCTTCATCAAGATCATCCAGGTTGGGCATTTCATTAATAACACCTTTTTGTTTTAAAGCGCCACCTACCAGAAACATATTATTGGCGGTGCCATGATCAGTACCGCCACTGGCATTTTGTGAAACCCTTCTTCCGAATTCAGAGAAGGTGAACATCATTACATCATTAAAACGATTATTATCTTTCATATCTTTTGAAAATGCTCTTACCGCATCACTCAATTCTGTAAATAAACGTTGTTGCTGGGCCTCCTGGTTTACATGCGTATCAAAACTGCCGAGTGAAATGTAATAGACTTTTGTATTGATATCTGAAAATATCAACGAGGCAATTGTTTTTAATCCATTGCCTAATTCTGTTTTTGGATATTCGGTTGTTGATGGGTGTGCCTGGCTTTGCTGAAAAATATAGTTGGCCGAGGATAAGGTCTCCGACATGGTTTTATAGAGATAATCTACTGTTTCTTCGCCGCTATCTTTATGGCTTTTTAAAACATCCTTGAAAAATTTTTCATTGCTTGTGCCAAATAATCTTTTTGGATCCTTCATGGCAATAGCTTTTGAGTTCTCTCCTTTTAACGCAAGACTCAACACATCATCTATTTCCAACGCATAAGTCGGTCTATCACAACCATGACATTGTGCATCAAGATAACGACCAACCCACCCGGTCGTGACATATTCATTGCTTGCACTTCCTGTTTGCCAGATGTCCATACTTCGGAAATGTGAACGGTCAGGATTCGGGTAGCCCACGTTATTTAAAATGCCAAGACTTCCATCATCGTATAATTCTTTTAATCCAATCAAGGCAGGATGCAGACCCACTTCATCTGTCAGTGCTAACGCCTTGGTTTTCTCAATGCCCAATCTTGGGCGCTCACGATAATAAATATCATTGCGGATCGGTATAACCGTATTCAGACCATCATTACCGCCGCTCAATTGCAATATCACCATTACTTTATTTCCAGCCGGCACCATATCAATTCTTTCAAATGATTTCAAAAATTTTGGAACCATAAAAGAAGCTGTGGCCAGCGATCCGAGTTGTAAAAATTCTTTGCGTTTGAAAAGCATAATTAAAGCTTTGAGCTATTAGCTGTGAGCTGCGAGCAAAGCCAGTTAGAGGCTCGTAGCTCGAAGCTCGCGGCTTGTAGCTGTTTTAACATAGTTGATATTCCGGTGTGCTCATAATTTGAATGGTCGCCGTTTTGATAAAATTTTCCTTACTGCCTGCATCTGCGTATTGGCTGATAACATCTGCATTGACAGCTTTTTTTGTTTGCAACAGGATGCCTGAGATATCATTTACCAATTCTTCACGAGCCACTTTATCATAATAACTCAGATATTTTTTCCAATCAACTTCTGCATTAATGGGACGGCCTGCCCTGCCCATCCGATTGCCATCGGATTTAGTTTTCATCTCATCGTCTTTTCTTCCCATCATCTGGTCATCGTCATCTTTAGGTTTTATGTTGAACTCATCTTTATCATCGATCAATTGAGGAATACGCATACGCATCATAAGTGTTGAACTATCAATCCAGGTTTTTCCTCCAGGCCAGCCTGCAACATTTGGAGGGTAAAATAGCATCTGTCCTAAAACCCGTTGTAATAACAGCAGCGCTTCTTCATTTTCTAATTTCATGGGCAGCATTCGCTGTATACCGACTAGTAACTCTATCGGGGATTTTATTCTGGCGCCAATATTTTTCTCATCATAAAACCAATCACTGGTGAAAATATCTTCCATCAGTTTACTAATATCATAGTCATTTTTATAAAAACGATCTGCCAGCCATTCTGCTTTTGCCGGGTCGACGTTTTCATTTACAAAAAACCGGTAGACTTTTTGCGAAATGTATTTTGCGGTTTGTCGATGCTCCAGTAAAATGTCCAGTACTTCATCGCCATCAAAATTTCCGGTTTTGCCTAAAAATGTTTTACTCCCGTCATCATGTTGAAATTTTCGGAAAACAAATTCCCCTTTTGCACTCGCGCCCCAGCCGGTAAAGGCCCTGGCTGCTTCTTTTACATCATGCTCTGTATAATTGCCCCGGCCCATAGTAAACAGTTCCATTACTTCCCGGGCAAAATTTTCATTCGGATGATCTTTCCTGTTCTGGTTATTATTTAAAAAATTCAGCATCGCCGCTGTCTTAGAGACTTCATGAATCAGGTCACGAAAATTCCCCAAAGCATTCTGACGAATAACATCAAGCAATTGCTGCTGAAAAAAAATATTCAGATTACGACAGGCAAAATGACCATGCCAGAAGAAGGACATTTTTTCGCGAAGCTGTGCATCAGTATTCACCATTTCTTTTATCCAGTAGAGATTGAGATTTTTAATTCCTTCGCGGCTCTTTTGTTGAAGCTCTTTTCGTTGTTCGGGCGACATTTCCTGCCGTTGTTGCTTACCCGCGTCCTGCACTCCCATCATGAGGCCCTGGAGATAGTTATCGGCCGCCTGTATATATTCCGGTTTTTTTGAAGAAGTTTTCTGAATTGCTTTGTAAAATTTTTGAGGGGAAGTCTTATCAAGATTGTCCAGCTGCTCGACTGCGGGACCAAAACCAGCACGCCATAATAAATGCTGATTTTTTAATTGGTTACTCAACGACATTAGTTAAGGATTTTGTTTTCAGACTTAAAAAAGAATACAAGGTTTAAATTCAACAGGTTAGTTAGTGACTCAGGCAATTTAAAAAGGCCATCTTATTTTTTGAATTGAATCATTTAATAATACGAAGCCTCAGGATATTCGACGCCGTTAATGGTTTTTTCTTGCTTCTTTGTGAAAAAGAAAGATAAAACGCCGGAAATTATTTAGAAAGGAAAAACCTGAATCCAATATTGATATTAGAGAAAGAACTCGCATTTACATTAAAATCCACATCATTTCTGTCCTGGGTTACAATACCAGCAGAAGTAATTTTATCTTTTGATTTTGTTTAAGTAATCCGAAATATAAAATCAGAAGCAGCGAATCTGGTCAATCGCTTTTGGCATTCGACTTTACATAGGCGATTACCTGCTGGATTTCTGTTTCAGTCAATTTCGCTTTTGGTGCCATTAATTTTAGAATGCCATCCCATCGGTAAGTGGTGTAGGATGTTACAGGCTTCATGCCATGACATCTGGTACATTTTGTTTCATAAATAGATTTGCCAGCAGCTGTTAATGAAACATCAGTTGTAGCATCCGTATTTGATTTTGGAATTTCTGGCAGTGAAGTTTCCCTGGGTGTATTAGTTGTAATTTCCTGTGTTGCAATATTTTTTTTGCTGCAGGCAAAAATGATCATCGCGGGTACAAATAATATGAATAGTAGTTTTTTCATTTTCTGATTATCCAATTCAAAAATAGGGGTTGGAGGGAAAGAATGTTTTCAAAATCGGTAATTCTTTATAATGTATCGGTTAAATTATTTTAACATTTCCTCACCAAAATAAGAAAGAAGCGCTCCTGGCAACCTTATTCCTTCGGCATTTTGATTATTTTCCAGCAGACAGGCAAGAATTCTTGGCAAAGCAAGAGAACTGCCATTGAGAGAGTGGATTAATTGCGGTTTGCCAGTCTTATCCTTAAAACGGATTTTCATCCTGTTGGTCTGAAAAGTCTCAAAATTTGTAACAGAACTTACCTCCAGCCATTTATCCTGGGCTGCGCTGTACACTTCAAAATCATAGGTAAGTGCTGAAGCAAAACTCATATCACCGCCGCATAGTTTTAAAATGCGATAGGGAAGATTCAATGATTGTACAAGCTTTTCAACATGGCTCACCATTTCTTCCAACACCTCGTAACTTTTTTCAGGATGAACCAATTGAACTATTTCTACTTTATCAAATTGGTGAACACGATTTAAACCTCTGACGTCCTTTCCATAACTGCCGGCCTCTCTTCTGAAACAGGGAGTATATGCAGTCATCTTAATTGGCAATTCATTTTCTTTCAAGATCTCATCACGATGAATATTAGTTAACGGAACTTCTGCTGTAGGGATTAAATAAAAATTATCCTCCGTTACAAAATACATCTGGCCTTCTTTATCCGGTAATTGACCGGTCCCAAAAGCCGTTGTTTCGTTTACCATGAATGGCGGTAAGTATTCGGTATAGCCCGTCCCAATATTATAATCCAGGAAATACTGAATAAGTGCTCTTTGCAATTTTGCTCCTTTGCCTTTATAAACCGGAAAACCACTACCAGTAATTTTATTGCCAAGTTCAAAGTCTATCAGGTCATATTTTTTCGCAAGCTCCCAATGAGGTAGCGCAACGGCCGGAAGTTCTGGTTTACTTCCACCTTCTCTTATTACAACATTGTCTTCAGGAGTTTTTCCCGCAGGAACTTTTTCAGACGGAAGATTGGGCAGCAAAATAAGAAAAGTATGCAGCTCCTTTTCATAGTGCGATAGTTCATTTTTTAATGAAGAAAGATCTTCATTTAGTTTCGTTACTTCTTTTTTTAATGTTACAGTTTCGGCTATCTTGTTTTCATCTTTTAGAAGCTTGCCAATTTCTTTTGAAATTAAGTTGATTTTCGATTGAATACTTTCAGAGTCAGCCTTGGATTTTCTTACTTTGTTATCCAACTCTACAATTTTATTAACAATTGAATCTCCGGGGAAATTTTTTACCGCTAATCTTTCTATTACCCATTCCGGATTCTGACGCAATACCTGCAACTGTAGCATCTGCTTTTAATTTGCGCAAAGATAAAGTTCTGAGTTTTAAGTTCTGAAGTTTTACAATTTGAGAACGGAGGATTTCATAAATTCATCAAAACAAAAAATTATGATTGATCAATCAATGGTAACAACCAATATCGAACTGAGCGGTTATCGCGTTATAAATAATCTTGGTGTTGTCCGTGGCATTACGGTACGGTCAAGAAGTATCCTGGGAAATATTGCCGGCGGACTTCAAACATTGTTCGGGGGTAAAATTTCCATCTATGTGGAGCTTTGCGAGAAGACGAGAGCTGAAGCCTTTCAACAAATGGTCGAGAGCGCTGCCGAAAGAGGAGCCAATGCAATTATCAGCATGCGTTATGATGCGAATGAAGTGATAAGCGGCGTAAATGAAGTGCTGGCTTATGGAACAGCAGTTATAGTTGAGAAGGTCATTTAGTTTTTTAAAACTCAGAACCCCAAAACTTATCGAACATATCTTTGCATGTTCAGGAACACGTAACTCGTAACTCATAACCCGTAACTCGTAACTGATAACTATGTTTGTAAGTGATGATCTTCAGCAACGATGGTGGAACCTGGAAGCAAAGCTGGTTGGGCGATTTGGGAAAAAACCAGATATGGAAGCCATACTTTTTTTGATTGGCATACAGGAATTTGGCCAATTGCGTGAAAAATTTACCAAAGAACAAAAACAAGACCTGATGCATGTAGCAGTTTGCAAATTGCTTTCTCAAAGCGGCTATTATGAAGTAGAAAAAACAGATGAAGAGGGCTGGCCACATTTTAAGCAATTAAAAGCTATGCCTGAAATGAGTATGGCTGAGCAGGAAAATTTTTTGAAGGATCATATTCTTTTGTATTTTGAAAACCATGATTTTTGAATGCGTGAACTTGCAAATAAGCAAATTATAAAGTCGCTGCTAAAATGAAGAAAATAATTTCTCTGGCTATTACTATTTTAATTTTCGTGGTGAATGCTTTTGCTCAAAAAGATTCAGTTATTACAAAGAAAGATCGCAAGAAGGATGTTCTTCTGCAAACTAATTATGGTGATATTGTTTTGCGATTGCATGATTCAACTCCGTTGCATCGTGATAATTTTCTGAAGCTGGTGAAAACCCATTATTACGATAGTATATTATTTCATCGGGTGATTCAGAATTTCATGATTCAAGCCGGTGACCCGAATAGTAAGGGTGCAAAACCGGGAGAACCTTTAGGAAACGGTGGGCCAGGCTATAGAATAAAGGCTGAATTCAGAACAACCTTATTTCATAAAAAAGGGGTAATTGCTGCAGCCCGTGATAATAACCCTGAAAAAGCAAGCAACGGAAGTCAGTTTTATATTGTACAGGGGAAAATTTTCACTGATATGGGTTTGGATTCTGTAGAAACCTATCGCTTGAATGGAAGAAAAATCCCGTTGGAACAACGAGAGGTTTATAAAACAATCGGAGGCACTCCTCACCTTGATCAAAACTATACAGTGTTCGGGGAAGTTATAAATGGTTTAGATGTGGTTGATAAAATTGCTTCTGTACAAACCAGCAAGGGACAAGATAGAGACAGACCCCTGGAAGATGTGAAAATTATTAAAGCAAAATTGATAAAAAGAAAAAAGAATGTTCAATAACCGATTTTCCATTCTCAATACTTATAGCTTTTCTCTCTCAAAATTGAGTATTGATTATTGAAATTTCTTCATAAGAAAAAAGCATCCCGCTTGTGCAGGATGCTTTCTCTTTTTTACTATAAAAACTATTTTTGTTGTTGTTGACCACCACCAAGACCACCACCACCTTGAGTACGTTGGCTTTCTTCTTCAAGACTTGTTTTGCGCTGACGAGCTTGTTTTACCTGGTTGCTGCCAAAGCGATAGTTGAGATTTATGCGCAACTGCCGGCTTTCCCATCCACCGTTGACCCGCACTATCTGACCGGTAGTATTATTCGTAGCCGACCAATGGAAGGTTTTAAGAACATCAGTAACCGTTGCTTTTACAGAAACCTTGTCTTTAAATAGA
>Ga0137463_1000415_pt1 | contig 14919 bp, 12 predicted proteins | sample EasRivERMGT800_2_FD_102333 | JGI IMG/M metagenome (GOLD analysis project Ga0137463, IMG submission 102333) | Soil microbial communities from meander-bound floodplain in the East River, Colorado, USA - East River MetaG ERMGT800_2 | ecosystem: Environmental > Terrestrial > Soil > Floodplain ...
CTCATCCGGTCCGCGTCGCGCAGGATCGGCACGACCAGCCCCCGCGGGCTCCCCACGGCGACCCCGAGGTCGAAGTAGCCGTGATAGACGATATCGTTGCCGTCGATCGAGGCGTTGACGATCGGATATTTCTTGAGCGCGTGCACCGCCGCCTTGACGAAGAAGGACATGAAGCCCAGGCGCACGCCGTGCTCCTTTTCGAAGCGCTCCTGGTACTTCTTCCGCAGATCCATCACCGGCTGCATGTTGACTTCGTTGAAAGTGGTGAGGATCGCGGCGGTCGATTGCGACTGCACCAGGCGCTCGGCGATCCGCGCCCGCAGCCGGCTCATCGGCACGCGCTGCTCGGGGCGGTCGGCGAGGATCTGCTCGGCACTGACCGGAGCGGGGGGCTGGAGCAAGGAGGGCCTTGCCGCGGCGGGCGCCTCGGGCGCGGCCGGACTCTTTGCCGGCTGCCCGAGCACATCGGCCTTGGTGACGCGGCCGCCGCGGCCGCTGCCCGCGATCGCCGCGGTGTCGATGCCCTTCTCTTCGGCGAGCTTTCTTGCCGCGGGCATGGCGGGTGCTGCACTCACCGCCGCCTTTGTCACCGGGGCGGGCGTGATTGGCTGGGTCCCCGCTTTCGCGGGGACGGCGGCTGATGCCGCCGCCTTCCCTTCGGTATCAATCGTGGCGATGACTTCCCCGGCCTTGACCGTGCCGCCGTCGCCTTTGATGATTTTCGCAAGCACGCCGTCCGCCGGAGCCGGGAGCTCGAGGACCACCTTGTCGGTCTCGATGTCGATCAGATTTTCGTCGCGCTTGACCGCCTCGCCGACGTTCTTGTGCCACGCCAGCAAGGTGGCTTCCGCGACCGATTCCGAAAGCTGCGGCACCTTGATTTCGATGAGCATGCTCTTCCTTCTCGATTCCTAGCTTCGCGTCGCCCTGCCGGTGCCCTGGACCGGGCGGACCAGGTTGTCCGTCACCGGCCTGAACGCCGCGTCGACCAGCTCCTTCTGCTGTTCGTTGTGCAGGGAAGCATAGCCGACCGCAGGCGAGGCCGAGGACGGCCGCGTGGCATGAGCGAGGATCTGATCCTCGCGCATGTGGCGCAGGAGGTGGCGCTGGATCCAATACCACGCCCCCTGATTCGCCGGTTCCTCCTGGCACCAGAGGACCTCCACCGCATTTCCGTAAAGATTGATCTGCTCCTGGAACTCGTCGTGCGGGAAAGGATAAAGCTGGGCGATGCGCACGATGGCGGCGTCCTTGATCGAGCGTGCCTTGCGTCCCTCGCGCAGATCGAAAAACACCTTGCCGCTGCAGACGATCACCCGCGTGACGTCTTCCGGCTTGATGTCCGCGTCCCATTCGGCGTTGACCGGCTTGAATTTGCTCTCGGCGAATTCGGCGAGCGGGGACACCGATTCCTTGTGGCGCAGCAGGCTCTTGGGAGTGAAGATGACGAGCGGCTTGCGGTAGGGCCGGATCATCTGCCGGCGCAGGAGGAAAAACATCTGCACCGGGGTCGCCGGAATGCACACCTGGATGTTGTTGTCGGCGCACAGCTGCAGATAACGCTCGGGGCGCCCGGAGGAGTGCTCGGGCCCCTGCCCCTCGTAGCCGTGCGGCAGGAGCATCACCAGTCCGCAGATGCGGCCCCATTTGACTTCGCCCGCGGCGATGAACTGGTCGATCACCACCTGCGCGCCGTTCGCAAAATCGCCGAACTGCGCTTCCCATACCACCAGCTCGTTCGGCTCGGAGGTCGAATAACCGTACTCGAAGCCGAGCACGGCCTCTTCGGAGAGCACCGAGTCGATGATCACGAAATCGCCCTGGTTGGGAGCGATATTGCTCAATGGGACGTAGCTGCCGGAGTCCCATTTCTCGCGGTTCTGGTCGTGCAGCACCGCGTGGCGGTGGAAGAAGGTGCCCCGGCCGCTGTCCTGGCCCGAAATGCGGACCGCGAATCCGTCTTTGAGAAGCGAGGCATACGCGAGGTTCTCCGCCATGCCCCAGTCGACCGGCACCTTCCCCTGCCCCATGAGGCGGCGGTCGGCGATGATTTTCTCCACGCGGGGATGGAGCTTGAAGTTCGAGGGAATGCTGGTCAGCTTTTCCGCGAGCATCTGCAGCTCGGCGAGCGGCAGCGTGGTGTCGTCGTTCTCGTTCCACTTCGTGTTCCTGTAACGCGCCCAGTCCACCGCGAACGGCGGCTTGAAGTTCGAAAGGATCGTCTCGTTGGTGCGGGTCCCCGCATCGAGCGCCTGGCGATAAGCGGCGACCATCTTGTCGGCGTCTTCGGGGCCGATCAGCCCTTGAGCGAGGAGCTTGTCCGCGTAGCGCCTGCGGGTGCCCGGGTGCTGATTGATGATCTTGTACATCAGCGGCTGGGTGACCATCGGCTCGTCCTGCTCGTTGTGTCCGAGCTTGCGGAAGCACACGATGTCCACCACCACGTCCTTCTTGAACTGGGTGCGGTAGTCCAGGGCGATCTCGATCGCCATCACCGCGGCCTCGGGGTCGTCGCCGTTCACATGGAAGATCGGCGCCTCGACCATCTTCATGACGTCGGTGCAGTACAGGGTCGAGCGGCTGTCGCGCGGGTCGGAAGTCGTGAACCCGATCTGGTTGTTCAGGACGATGTGCACCGTCCCGCCGGTGCCGTAGCCGCGCGTGTTCGACAGGTTCAGCGTCTCCATGACCACGCCCTGGCCGGCGACCGCCGCGTCCCCGTGGATCAGCACCGGCAGCACCTGCTCGCCCTTGCGGTCCTTGCGGCGATGCTGGCGCGCCCGCACCGAGCCTTCGACCACCGGGTCCGCGATCTCCAGGTGGGATGGATTGAACGCGAGCGTCAGGTGCATCGGGCCGCCGGGGGTATTGATGTCCGAGGAGAACCCCTGGTGGTACTTGACGTCGCCGGCGAGCAGCGCATCGTCGTGCTTGCCCTCGAACTCGGAGAACAAATCCTTGGGCATCTTGCCGAGCGTGTTCACCAGCACGTTGAGCCGGCCGCGGTGGGCCATGCCGAGCACGAGCTCCTGCACCCCGGCCTCGCCTGCGCGCTGCAGGAGGTTGTCGAGCACCGGGATCATCGTGTCGCCGCCCTCGAGCGAGAAGCGCTTCTGCCCGACGTAGCGCGTGTGAAGAAACCTTTCGAGGCCTTCGGCGGCCGTCAGCCTCTCGAGGATACGCCGCTTGACGTCCGCCGAATAGCTCGGTTTGGAACGCACCGGTTCCAGCCGCTCCTGAATCCAGCGCTTCTCCACGCGGCTGGAGAGGTACATGTATTCGACGCCGAGGGTGCCGCAGTAGGTCTCCTGCAGCGCCTTGATGATTTCTCGCAAGCTCGCCTGCTCCGGACCGACGAACGATCCGGTGTTGAACACCGTGTCCATATCGGCGTCGGTCAGGTCGTAGTAGGCGGGCTCCAGCTCTGGGATGCGGGGGCGCTCGCGCCGCTCGAGCGGGTCGATATCGGCGAGGAACACACCGCGGAAGCGGTACTCCGCGATCAACTGCAGCACCGAGACCTGCTTGCGGTCGAACCCCGCCACGGCGGATGCCGGTCGGGCCGCGCCGGCCCGGGCGCGCCTGACGAAGGATTCGACGATCGGTGCGTGGGCCACGTCGCGTCCGCCGCCTCCCTGGTTTGCAGGCACCCGCTGCAGCTTGTCGAAATACTCGCGCCACTGCCCGGGCACCGATTGCGGGTTGTCGAGGTAGGTCTCGTAGAGCTCCTCGATGAAGGGCGCGTTGGCGCCGAAAAGATGCGAATTGGAGAGGAATTCCTTCATGGCGCTCATATTGGGCCTCCGGCCACGACTTTCGAGCCCGTTTCGAGCGGGCTCAACGCTTGTTGATCGGCACGAACTCCCGCGGGACGGCCCCGGTGTAGAGCTGGCGCGGCCGGCCGATCTTGTACTCGGGATCGGCGATCATCTCCTGCCACTGGGCGATCCAGCCCACGGTGCGCGCCAGAGAAAAAATGCAGGTGAACATCGATACCGGAATTCCGAGCGCGCGCTGCACGATGCCCGAATAGAAATCGACGTTCGGGTAGAGCTTGCGCTCGACGAAATAATCGTCCTCGAGCGCGATTTTCTCCAACGCGATGGCGAGCTTGAAGAGGCGATCGTCGTGCAGGCCGAGCTCCTCCAGCACCTCATGGCAGGTCTCACGCATGAGCTTTGCCCGCGGATCGTAGTTCTTGTAGACGCGGTGCCCGAAACCCATCAGCCGCACGCCCGAGTTCTTGTCCTTCGCGCGCTTGATGAATTCGCCGACCTTGGACACGTCGCCGATCTCTTCCAGCATCTGCAGGCAGGCTTCGTTCGCCCCGCCGTGTGCCGGTCCCCACAGGCAGGCGATGCCCGAGGCGATGCAGGCAAAGGGATTGGCACCTGAGGAACCCGCGAGGCGCACGGTCGAGGTGGAGGCGTTCTGCTCGTGGTCGGCGTGCAGAATGAAGATGCGGTCGAGGGCCCTCACCAAAACCGGGCTCACCTTGTAGTCCTCGGCGGGCACCGCGAACATCATGCGCATGAAATTGTGGGTATAGGACAGGTCGTTCTTCGGATACATGAACGGCTGGCCGACCGAGTACTTGTAGGCCATCGCGACGATGGTGGGCAACTTCGCGATCAAGCGGAACGCCGAGATCTCGCGGTGCGCGGGATTGCTGATGTCGAGCGAGTCGTGATAGAAGGCCGAGAGCGCCCCCACCACGCCGACCATGACGGCCATCGGGTGCGAGTCGCGGCGGAATCCGGTGTACAAACGCGCGAGCTGCTCGTGCACCATGGTGTGGTGGGTCACGATGCCCACGAACTCGTCCTTCTGCTTGCGGTCGGGCAGCTCGCCGTTCAGCAGGAGATAGCAGACTTCCAGGAAATCGCAATTTACGGCGAGCTGCTCGATCGGATAGCCGCGGTAGAGCAGCACGCCCTGGTCGCCGTCGATGTAGGTGATTTTCGAGCTGCAGCTCGCCGTGGAAAGGAACCCGGGGTCGTAGGTGAATATCCCCGTCTTCGCGTAGAGCGTCCGGATATCGACCACGTCGGGACCGACGCTGCCGGACAACACCGGAAACTCGATCGACTTGCCCTCCCCGTAGGAAAGCGTGGCTTTTTTCGTGGAACCCATGGTGTTCCCCCGGTGAATTCGCGCTAGCAATTCCTCAACAATTGGACCACTTCACGGAGCGCGGGATCGCCGCATTCGCGGCGCCCGCTGACCAGACCCCAGAGCTCGTCGTCGCTGCAGTCGAGCAGGGTCTTGAAAGCGGCGAGGCGCTCGCCCTCGAGCAGCGCCGCATGGGCATTCAGAAACCGCTCGAGCACCAGCTCGTTCTCGAGCAGGCCGCGGCGGCAGCCCCAGCGCAGGCGGTTCATTTCGACGTTCGTCATCGCGTCTACACCGAGCGTTTCACCATCAGTTCCTTGATCTTGCCGATCGCCCGGGTCGGATTCAGGTTTTTCGGGCAGGCGTCCACGCAGTTCATGATGCTATGACAGCGAAACAGGCGGTAAGGATCCTCCAGATTGTCCAGCCGCTCGCCGGCCGCCTGGTCGCGGCTGTCGGCGATGAAACGATAGGCTTGCAGCAGTCCGGCGGGCCCGACGAACTTGTCCGGATTCCACCAGAACGACGGGCAGGAAGTCGAGCAGCACGCGCACAGGATGCATTCATAGAGGCCGTCGAGCTCCTCGCGCTCCTCGGGAGATTGCAGCCGCTCTTTCTCCGGCGGGGGATCTTCGTTGATGAGATAGGGCTTGATCGAGTGGTACTGCTTGAAGAACTGGGTCATGTCGACGATCAGGTCGCGGATCACCGGCAGCCCCGGCAGCGGCCGCAGCTCGACGGGCTCCTTCAAGTCGCTCAACTTGGTGATGCAGGCGAGTCCGTTCCTGCCGTTGATGTTCATGGCGTCGGAGCCGCACACGCCTTCCCGGCAGGAGCGCCGCAGGGAGAGACTGTCGTCCTGTTCCTTGATGCGCACCAGGGCATCGAGGAGCATGCGGTCGTGCGGATCGAGCGCGACGTCGTAGTCCCGCATGGTCGGCTTTTCGTCCTTGTCCGGGTCGTAACGGAAAATCCTGAAGCGCATGCGTCCCCCAGTGAAATCAGTAGGTCCGTACCTTCGGCTCGATGGTCCGGACCGTCAGCGGCTTCATGTGCACCGGTCGGTAGTCGAGCCGGTCGCCCTCCTTGTACCAGAGCGTGTGCTTGAGCCAGTTCACGTCGTCGCGCTTGTGAAAATCGGCGCGGTCGTGCGCCCCGCGTGATTCCTGTCGCGCAGCCGCGCCGACCATGGTCGCGCGGGCCGCCTCGATCGTATTTTCCAGCTCGAGCGCCTCGATCCGCGCGGTATTGAACACGCGGCTCTTGTCCTTGATCTGGGTACGGGTGGCGCGGTCGGCGATCTCGTGTATCTTCTTCACGCCTTTGACCAGCATGTCCGGAAACCGGAATACGCCGCAGTGGGCCTGCATGGTGCGGCGAATCTCCATGCCCACCTCCGAGACCGACTCGCCGTTCTTCTGATTGTCGAGCCGCGCGAGGCGCGCGAGCGACCGGTCGGCGGCGTCCTTCGGCAGTTCCTTTTGCCCCGGGTTCTCCTTCAGGAAGCGGATCGCCGAATCGGCCGCCGACTTGCCGAACACCAGCAGCTCGGTGAGGGAGTTTGTGCCGAGCCGGTTGCCGCCGTGCACCGAGGCACAGGCGCATTCGCCCGCCGCGTAAAACCCGGGCACCGTCGCTTCCTTGTCTGCGCCCCGAGGCGCGATGACCTCGCTGCGATAGTTGGTCGGAATGCTGCCCATCATGTAGTGCGCCGTCGGCACCACGGGGATCGGATCCTTCACCGGGTCGACGTTGGCGAACTTCTTGGAGATCTCGCGGATGCCCGGCAGGCGCTTGTCGATCACCTCGGGTCCGAGGTGATCGAGCTTCAGCATCAGGTGGTCGCCCTGCGGGCCGGCGCCGCGGCCTTCCTTGATCTCGGTCGCCATCGCGCGCGATACGACGTCGCGGCTGGCGAGGTCCTTCAGGTTCGGCGCGTAGCGCTCCATGAAGCGCTCGCCATTCTTGTTGAGCAGATACCCGCCTTCACCGCGGACGGCTTCCGTAATCAGAATGCCTGCTCCATAGACTCCGGTGGGATGAAACTGATAGAACTCCATGTCCTGGAGGGGAATGCCGGCACGCGCCGCCATGCCGAGCCCGTCGCCGGTGTTGATGAACGCGTTCGTCGAGGAATGAAACATGCGTCCGGCTCCGCCCGTGGCAAACAGCGTCGCCCCGGCCTGGAGGATCATCACGTCGCCGGTTTCCATTTCCAGCGCAGTGACCCCCAGCACCTGGCCGCTCGCGTCGCGAATCAGGTCGAGCGCCATCCATTCGACGAAAAACCGGGTGCGCGCGCGCACATTGCGCTGGTACAGCGTGTGCAGCATGGCGTGGCCGGTGCGGTCTGCGGCACAGCAGGAACGCTGCACCGGGCGCTCGCCGAAATTCTGCGAATGTCCGCCGAACGGCCGCTGGTATACCGTGCCGTTTTCGTTGCGGTCGAACGGCATGCCGAAATGCTCGAGTTCGTACACGAGTTTCGGGGCTTCGCGGCACATGAATTCGATGGTGTCCTGGTCGCCGAGCCAGTCGGAACCCTTGACCGTGTCGTACATGTGCCACAGCCAGGAGTCCTCCCCCATATTGCCGAGCGCCGCGCCGATTCCGCCTTGCGCCGCCACGGTATGCGAGCGCGTCGGGAACACTTTCGAAAGCACCGCGACGTTCAACCCCGCCTCCGACAACTGCAGCGCGGCACGCAGGCCGGCGCCCCCTGCGCCCACCACGACGACATCGAAAGTCCGCTTCGCGGGCGTCACTTCAGATTCTCCAGAGGATCTGCATCGCCCATACCGTGTAGTAGACGAGTGCCAGAAGGAACAGAACTTCGAGCGTGAGCCGGATTCCGGTCGGTTTGATGTAGTCCATCAGAATGTCACGTACGCCCACCCAGGCGTGCAGCATGACGGCGAGCGAAAACAGGCTGAGCGACAGCCACATCCACCATTTCGCGAACAGGCTTTTCCAGATCGCATAAGTCATGGGCGACGCACTCCAAATGCCGCACACTATGACGAGCGTGGCAAGCGCCATCACACCCGCCGTGATGCGCTGCGCGAGCCAGCCGCGCAGCCCGTAGTGCGCGCCGACGATGGTGCGCGTTACCATAACTTCATCCCCAGAAGCGCCGTGAGGGTCAAGCTGACCGCGAGCACGGCATAGCTGGATGCGCGTGCAGCACGCAGACCCACCCCTTTGTCGATATCCAGGAACAGATAGCGGATGCCGGCGCAGAAGTGATGCAGATACGCCCAAAGGAACCCCAACATCGATAGTTTCACGAGCGGATGGCCGATGTAGCCGCGAAAGTGCGCAAACCCGGCTTCCGACCCGAGGCTCATGTCGAGCAGGAACAGAAACCAGACCAATCCGAGGAAAAGCAGCGCGCCGCTGACGCGATGGAGAATCGAGACCAGACCCGGGATCGGGAGATTGAGCGGACTGAGGTTATACCAGAGGGGACGCTTTTTTTTCGCCGTCAGATCAGGCATGTAAAGCAATCCTTCCGCAACGCGTGGGCTGATTTGGAAACTTGACGGGAGTCAAGATTATAACAGGCTTCGACTCGCGGCTGTGCTGCGCAAAAGCGTCAAGCCGGATATATTCGGACCTTCTCCAGGGAGACTCCTTCCATGCCCAACAAACCCATTCGCGTCGCAGTGACGGGCGCCGCCGGCCAGATCGGCTACAGCCTTCTTTTCCGGATCGCGAGCGGCGAAATGCTCGGCAAGAACCAGCCGGTGATCCTGCAGATGCTCGAGATTCCCGACGAGAAAGCGCAGAAGGCGTTGAAGGGCGTGATGATGGAGCTCGACGATTGCGCCTTTCCGCTGCTGCAGGGCATGATCCCCACGGCCGACCCGATGGTTGCGTTCAAGGACGTCGAAATCGCGCTCCTCGTCGGCGCCCGGCCGCGCGGCCCGGGCATGGAGCGCAAGGACCTGCTGGAGGCGAACGGCAAGATCTTTGCACCGCAGGGCAAGGCGCTAGCCGCGGTCGCAAGCCGCAAGGTCAAGGTGCTGGTGGTCGGCAACCCCGCCAACACCAATTGCCTCATCGCGATGAAAAACGCTCCGAGCCTGAAGCCGGCGCAGTTCACGGCGATGATGCGCCTGGACCACAATCGCGCCGTCGGCCAGATCGCGCAAAAAATCGGCAAGCCCTTGAACTCGATCCGCAAGCTCACGATCTGGGGCAATCACTCGGCGACCCAGTACCCCGACGTGTTCCAGGCCGAGTGCGGGGGCAAGAAAGTATGGCCGATGATCGACGACCCGAATTGGCTGGAAAAGGAATTCATCCCGACGGTGCAAAAGCGCGGCGCGGCGATCATCGAGGCCCGCGGGCTTTCTTCGGCTGCGAGCGCGGCGAACGCCGCCATGGACCATGTGCGCGATTGGGTCCACGGTACGCGTGCAGGCGACTGGGTCAGCATGGGAGTGCCCTCGGACGGGAGCTACGGAATTCCGGAAGGGGTGATGTACGGCTACCCGGTGACCTGCGAAGGCGGCAAATACAAGATCGTCAAGGGCATACCGGTGAGCGAATTCAGCCGCGCCAGAATGGACGCGACTCTGAAGGAGCTGCACGAAGAGCGCGACGGAATCGGACACCTCCTGGGCTAGAAACTTGCCGGCCTGGATCTGCACGGACGGTGGTGGGTTCGGCCGCGAGCTAAAATGAGCCCCATGTCAGCCGGAGCCAAGTTCCGCGCCGCGATGAAGGCGGAGAAGCCGCTGCAATGCGTGGGCGCGATCAACGCCTACCACGCGCGGCTCGCCGGGCGCACCGGCTACAAGGCTATCTATCTGTCAGGCGGAGGAGTTGCAGCCGGGTCGCTCGGCCTTCCCGATCTGGGCATCAGCAATCTGGAGGACGTGCTGACCGACGTGCGCCGCATCACCGACGTCTGCTCCCTGCCGCTGCTGGTCGACGTCGATACCGGATTCGGCGCGAGCGCCTTCAACATCGCGCGCACCGTCAAGTCGCTGATCCGATCGGGCGCCGGCGCGATGCACATCGAAGACCAGGTCGGCGCCAAGCGCTGCGGGCACCGGCCGGGAAAAGAACTCGTGTCGAAGGAGGAAATGGTCGACCGGATCAAGGCGGCGGCCGATGCCAAAACCGACGCGGCTTTCGTCGTCATGGCGCGTACCGACGCGCTGGCGGTGGAGGGCCTGGAGCGCGCGATCGAGCGCGCGCTCGCCTGCGTGGACGCCGGCGCCGATGCCGTGTTTCCCGAAGCCATGACCGAGCTTTCCATGTACCGGAAGTTCGCCGAGGCGGTGAAAGTGCCGGTGCTCGCCAATATCACCGAGTTCGGCGCCACGCCGCTTTTCACACTCGATGAGTTGCGCTCGGCTGGGGTGGCGATCGCGCTCTATCCTCTTTCCGCGTTCCGCGCGATGAACGCAGCAGCGCTCAAGGTCTACAATGCGATCCGCAAGGAAGGAACGCAGAAGAGCGTCCTCGAGCTGATGCAGACGCGCGCCGATCTCTACGAGACCCTCGACTATCACGCCTACGAGCGCAAGCTCGACCAATTGTTCGCCAAAGAGAAATCCAAATGAGCGAGGCCGCAGCGGCCCCGAAGCCCAAGAAGTCGGTCGCGCTCTCCGGGGTCCCGGCCGGCAACACCGCCCTGTGCACGGTCGGCCGCAGCGGCAACGATCTGCATTACCGCGGCTACGACATCCTCGATTTCGCCGACCACGCGGAGTTCGAGGAAGTGGCCTGTCTCCTCGTCCACGAGAAGCTGCCCAATGCCGCGGAGCTCGCCGCGTACAAGAAGAAGCTTCGGTCGCTGCGCGGCCTGCCTGTGGCTGTAAAGACGGCGCTCGAAGCGGTACCCGCTTCCGCGCATCCGATGGACGTGATGCGCACCGGAGTATCGGCTTTGGGCACCGTTCTTCCCGAGCCGGAAGACCACTCCGTGTCCGGCGCTCGCGACATCGCAGACCGGCTGATGGCTTCCCTCGGCTCCATGCTCCTCTACTGGCACCATTTCAGCCGCGAAGGAAAGAGAATCGAAGTGCAGACCGACGACGATTCCATCGGCGGGCACTTCCTGCACCTGCTGCATGGGAAGCCGCCCTCGGCCGAATGGGTGCGCGCGATGCACACCTCGCTCATCCTCTACGCCGAGCACGAGTTCAACGCCTCGACCTTCACGGCCCGAGTGATCGCAGGCACGGGATCGGATATCTATTCCGCGATCTGCGGAGGCATCGGCGCGCTGCGCGGCCCCAAGCACGGCGGGGCGAACGAGTTCGCTTTCGAGGTCCAGTCACGCTACTCCGACCCCGGGGAGGCCGAGGCCGACATCATGCGTCGAGTGCGGAACAAGGAGATCGTCATCGGCTTCGGCCACCCGGTCTATACGACGGGCGATCCGCGCAATCAGGTGATCAAGGAAGTGGCTCGCCGCCTGTCGAAGACTCAAAAAGACATGAAGCTCTTCGACGTCGCGGAACGGATCGAGCAGGTGATGTGGCGGGAGAAGAAGATGTTCGCCAACTTGGACTGGTATAGTGCGGTCTCGTATCACAGGATGGGCGTGCCCACCGCGATGTTCACCCCGATTTTCGTCGTCTCGCGCACCTCGGGCTGGTCGGCGCACATCATCGAGCAGCGAATCGACGGTAAAATCATCCGTCCGGGGGCCAATTACACCGGCCCGGAAGACCGGAAATGGGTACCGCTCGAGGAGCGCCGGTAATACCGAAATGAAGGAGAAAACCGCCATGAAGGTATCGAGGCTCGCATTCCTCGCCGCGCTCGCTGGCGCCAGCGCAGCCGCCGCTTCGCCGGCCGGGGACATCGCCGGTACCTGGGAATGCCGGCAGCCCGGAATCGAATACCGCAACAAGCCCCCTATTCTCTACGTCGCCGACACGGATGGAGATCAGTCGCAGGTTACGATCGAGGTCGACGGGTTCGCGCGTGAAATCTACGGCCGCTCGGAACTCGCCGCGGACCAGGGCGGATGGTGGAAAGTAAAACCGGCCCAAGGGCAGGAATTCATGATCCGGCCCGATGCCGGCGCGAAGCAGCGCACGCCGGCCATGGGCTTGCGTTTCGCAGATTCGAAAAGCGAGTACCGCTGCCTGCGGCTTCCGCCGTCGGGCGTTCCGAGCGCCGTGCTTCCGCTCCAAGGCGTTCCGCCGGCCGGCGAGCAAAATGCTCCGCAATCCGGAGAGCAGAATACTCCCCCGTCCGGCGAGCCGGGGGTCCAGCCGACCGACATGCCGCCTGAAGGGGCTCCCGTCAAAAAAGAATAGGATGTCCGCCCCCGTTTCCAATGTCCGGCCCAAGCCGGACAAAGTCCTCGTCGACATCGCCGACTACGTCAGCAGTTACGAAATAGGGAGCGCGGAAGCCTATAACACCGCGCGACTGTGCCTGATGGATACGCTCGGGTGCGGTCTGGAGGCGCTCGAGTATCCCGCGTGCACCAAGCTTCTCGGTCCGATCGTCCCGGGCATCATCGTTCAAAACGGCGCGCGCGTTCCCGGCACGCGCTTCGAGCTCGATCCGGTGCAGGCGGCGTTCAATATCGGGGCCGCGATCCGCTGGCTCGACTTCAACGATACCTGGCTCGCCGCGGAGTGGGGCCACCCCTCGGACAACCTCGGCGGAATTCTCGCGGTCGCAGACTGGCTTTCGCGCAACGGCACGCCGCTCCTCATGCGCGACGTGCTCGGCGCAATGATCAAGGCGCACGAGATCCAGGGCGTGATCGCGCTCCAGAACAGCTTCAACCGCGTCGGCCTGGATCACGTGGTCCTGGTGAAGGTCGCTTCCACCGCGGTCGTCTCGAACCTGCTGGGCCTCTCGCGCGATGCGATCGTCAACGCCGTCTCCCACGCCTGGGTGGACGGGCAAAGCTTGCGCACCTACCGCCACGCCCCCAACACCGGCTCGCGCAAATCCTGGGCGGCGGGCGACGCGACTTCGCGCGCGGTGCGCCTGGCGCTCATCGCCAAGACCGGGGAGATGGGCTATCCCTCCGCGCTCACCGCGAAGACCTGGGGGTTCTACGACGTGTCGTTTCGCGGCAAGCCCTTCCGGTTCCAGCGCCGCTACGGCTCCTACGTGATGGAGAACGTGCTGTTCAAGATCTCGTTCCCGGCCGAATTTCATGCGCAGACCGCGGTGGAGGCGGCGATCGTCCTGCACCCGGAAGTGAAAGACCGGCTTCCCGACGTCAAGAAAATCGAGATCCTCACGCACGAGTCGGCGATCCGCATCATCGACAAGAAGGGGCCCTTGAACAACCCGGCCGACCGCGACCACTGCATCCAGTACATGGTCGCCATCGGCCTCGTGAAAGGCAATCTGACCGCCGCCGACTACGAAGACGACGTCGCCCGGGACCCGCGCATCGACGCGCTGCGCGCCAAGATGGTCTGCATCGAAAACAAGCGCTACTCGCGCGATTATCTCGATCCCCGGAAGCGCTCGATCGCGAACCAGGTGCAGATCTTCTTCAAGGACGGAACCAAGACGCGCAAGCTGGCGGTAGAATATCCCATCGGTCACCGCCGCCGGCGTCACGAAGGCATTCCCTTGCTCGAAGCGAAGTTCCGAAGGAACCTCGTCCGCCGCTTTCCGGAGGAGCAGCGCGAGGCCATCCTCGAGCTGTGCCGGGATCAGCGGCGCCTCGAAACAACGCCGGTCAGCGAATTCGTGGATATGTTCGTGATCTAGAAAATGACGTCATGCCCGCGAACGCGGGCATCCAGAATTTCGATCCTGGATTCCCGCTTGCGCGGGAATGACAACTGACAACGCAGCAGGAGAGATTTCATGTCTCACAATCCCTTCAACACGCTCCAGCAGTTCAAGATGGCGTCGGGCAAGACCGGGCATTTGTACTCGCTGCCCGCGCTCGAACGCGCGCTCGGCGCCAGGATTTCGCGCCTGCCGGTGTCGATCCGCATCGTTCTGGAATCGGTGCTGCGCCACTGCGACGGCAAGAAAGTGACCGAAGAGCACATCCGGCAGCTCGCCCACTGGAAACCCAACGCACCGCGCACCGAGGAAATCCCGTTCGTACTCGCAAGAATTCTCCTGCAGGACCTGACCGGCATCCCGGCGCTCGCCGACCTCGCCGCGATGAGGAGCGTTGCCGACCGTCTGGGCAAGGATCCCAAGGTGGTCGAGCCGCTCGTTCCCGTCGATCTCGTCGTGGACCACTCCATCCAGATCGACCACTATGGGGTGAAAAACGCCCTCGATCTCAACATGAAGCTCGAGTTCAAGCGCAACCAGGAACGCTATACCTTCATGAAGTGGGCGATGCAGGCGTTCGACACCTTCAGGGTCGTGCCGCCCGGCATCGGCATCGTGCACCAGGTGAATCTCGAATACCTCGCGCGCGGCGTACACAAGAAGAACGGGCTCTACTATCCCGACACCCTGGTCGGCACCGACAGCCACACGCCCATGGTCAACGCCATCGGCGTGGTCGCCTGGGGCGTGGGCGGCATCGAGGCCGAGGCCGGCATGCTCGGCCAGCCGACCTACATCCTCACCCCCGACGTGGTCGGCGTGCACCTGAAGGGCCGACTGCGCGGCGGCGTCACCGCCACCGACCTCGTGCTCACCGTCACCGAGCTCATGCGCAAGACCAACGTCGTCAACAAGTTCGTCGAGTTCTTCGGCGAAGGCACGGCGAGTCTCACCGTGCCCGACCGCGCGACGATCGCCAACATGGCGCCCGATTACGGCGCGACCATGGGCTTCTTCCCGGTGGACGACGCGACCATCAACTACTTCGAAGGCACGAGCCGAACCCCC
>Ga0137463_1000416_pt1 | contig 14918 bp, 13 predicted proteins | sample EasRivERMGT800_2_FD_102333 | JGI IMG/M metagenome (GOLD analysis project Ga0137463, IMG submission 102333) | Soil microbial communities from meander-bound floodplain in the East River, Colorado, USA - East River MetaG ERMGT800_2 | ecosystem: Environmental > Terrestrial > Soil > Floodplain ...
CCGCGGTGGCCGATCATGACGATTTCGCGGCCCGCCGCGCGCATCTTCGCCACCTCGACGTGGACCTTGGTTACGAGCGGACAGGTCGCGTCGAACACGCGCAGACCCCGCGCCTCGGCTTCGCTGCGCACGGCTTTCGAGACGCCGTGAGCGCTGAAGATCAAGGTGCTGCCCGAGGGAACCTCGGCCAGCGCCTCGACGAACACCGCGCCCTTGCTCTTCAGGTCCTCGACCACGTATTTGTTGTGCACCACCTCGTGGCGGACGTAGATCGGCGCGCCGTGGATGGCGAGCGCGCGCTCGACGATGCCGATCGCGCGCTCGACGCCGGCGCAAAAACCGCGCGGATTGGCGAGCAGGACTTCCATGAGCGTCTATTCTAGGACTTTTGCGCGGCGCCGGCCGAGCGCAGCCCGTCGAGGATCAGCAGCGCCGCGCCCACCGTAATCGCCGAGTCGGCGAGATTGAAAGCCCAGAAATGCCAGCCGAAGGCATGGAAGTCGAGAAAATCCACGACGTGGCCGAGGGCGACCCGGTCCCAGAGATTGCCGAGCGCTCCGCCGAGTATCAAGGCAAGCCCCGCGGAGAAAAGCCGCTCGTTCGAGTGCCTGGCGAGGAGGAACACGATGGCGGCGGTCGCGGCAACCGCGATCCCGATGAACAGCGCCCTTTGCCAGCCGCCCGCGTCGGCGAGAAAGCTGAACGCCGCACCGCGGTTGTGCGCGAGCACCAGATTGAAGAACGGCGCGATCTCGCGCACTTCGCCGAGGCGCAGGCTCGAGCTGATCGCGGCCTTGCTCGCCTGGTCCGCCAGGGCGAGGAGCAGCGCGAGCGCAAGCCACGGGGCGATGCGTTTCATATTCTCCGGATTCATGCGAACCGCCGGGGCTCACCGGAACCGTAGAGGTTTTGCACGCAGCGCCCGCAAATCCCCGGGTGATTCGGGTCGGCGCCCACGTCCGCGCGCCAATGCCAGCAGCGCTGGCACTTCGGGTGTGAGCTGGGCAACGTACGGATCGCCTCTTCGGCTTCGCTCGCGGCCCGGACCACCGTCGCGCGGGAGGTGATGAGGACGAAGCGCAGATCGTCGCCCAGGCCATTCAGCAGTTCCAGCTTCCCGCCGCTCGCGGCGATCTCGACTTCGGCTTGCAGCGAGGAGCCTATCCTCCCCGCGGCGCGGTGATTCTCGAGGAGTTTCTGCACCTCCGAACGGAACTGGCGCAGTGCCCGCCATTTCCCGAGCAGCGCTTCCGCCCCCGAAATCTCCGGGAGCCGATAGGTGGTGTGCACGAAGACGGTGTCGTCGCCCGGCTGAAACACCCTCCAGGCTTCCTCGGCGGTGAAGCTCAGAACGGGCGCTATCAGCCGCAACAGACTCTGCGTGATGTGGTAAAGGGCATTTTGGGCCGAGCGGCGCGCGGGCGAATCCTTTCCGCAGGTGTATAGCCGATCCTTGAGAACATCGAGATAGAACGCGCTGAGCTCCTCGGAGCAAAAATTCTGGAGCTTCGCCGCAGCCGGGTGAAATTCGTAGCCATCGTAGTCCTCGAGGACGCTTCTCTGCAGCTCGTGCGCCAGCGCCACGGCATAGCGGTCGATCTCCACCCAGTCCCCCGCCGGCATTGCATTTCGCTTGGGATCGAAATCCGAAATATTCGCGAGCAGGAACCTCAGCGTGTTGCGGATGCGGCGGTAGGACTCGACCACGCCCTTGAGGATCTCGTCGGAGATGAAAAGCTCTCCCGAGTAGTCCGTCGCCGCGACCCAGAGGCGCAGGATCTCCGCGCCCAGCGTCTCGAAGATTTTCCGCGGAGCGATGACGTTGCCGAGCGACTTCGACATCTTGCGGCCTTCGCCGTCGACGACGAAGCCGTGCGTGAGCAACGCGTCGTAAGGCGCGCGACCGTTCAACATGCAGGACACGAGGAGCGAGGAATGGAACCATCCGCGGTGCTGATCCGAGCCCTCGAGGTAGAGGTCCGCGGGAAACTTCAGCTCCTTCGCATGCGAGCCCTTCAGCACGGTCTGGTGCGTCGAGCCCGAATCGAACCATACGTCGAGCGTGTCCTTCACCTTTTCGTACCGTTCGGCGTCGGTACCGAGCAGTTCCTTCGCCTCGATCCGGTGCCAGGCTTCGATGCCGCCCACCTCCACTTTTTTCGCGACGGCTTCCAGCAGTTCCAGGGTTCGCGGGTGCAGGGCTCCGGTCTCCTTGTGGATGAAGAAAGGCATCGGCACACCCCATTGGCGCTGGCGCGACAGCGTCCAGTCGGGGCGATTGGCGATCATGCCGTGCAGGCGCGCCTGGCCCCAGGAAGGGTAGAAGCGCGTCGCCTCCACGCCTCGCAGCGCGGCGGCCCTTAGGGTTTCCGCGGGTTTCATGCCGTTGTATCCGGGCACCTCGTCCATGCCCGCGAACCACTGGGTGGTGGCGCGGTAGATGATCGGGGTCCTGTGGCGCCAGCAGTGCATGTAGCTGTGCGGGTGCTTTTCCGAATGAAACAGCGCGCCCGCTTCGCGGATCTCCTCGACGATCCTGGAATTCGCCGTCCAGATGTCCATTCCGCCGAAAAACTGCAGCGACGAAGCGTATTTTCCGTCGCCCATCACCGGGGTGAGAATCTGCTCGTCCTTCATGCCGTAGCGGCGGCAGGAAATGAAGTCATCGACGCCGTAAGCCGGGGCGCTGTGGACGATGCCCGTACCCTGCTCCAGCGTCACGTACTCGCCGAGGTAAACGGGGGAAAGTCTTTCGTAGAAAGGGTGCCTGAAGTTGATCAGTTCAAGAGCCTTTCCTGGAGCGCTATGATCGAACGCGCTCGATTGATCTCTCCGCTTCAGTCCAAAGCGCGATAAACAAGCTTCTTTAAGATCATTTGCGAGTATCAAACTCCCCTTCTCGGTTTCGACAAGCGAATACAGGAAGTCCGGGTGCACATTCAACGCCTGGTTGGCGGGAATCGTCCAAGGTGTCGTGGTCCAAATCACCGCATAGACCGGCCCTTCTGGCAGTTCATCGAGCGCGAACGCGCGTGCAAGTTTTCCGCGTTGATCGTCGGCGAGGGGAAACCCCACGTCGACGGCAATATCGGTACGGTCCATATACTCGACTTCGGCCTCGGCGAGCGCGGAGCCGCAGTCGAAGCACCAGTTCACCGGCTTCAGGCCGCGATAGACATAGCCCTTCTCGAGGATCTTGCCAAGCGTCCTGATCTCGTCTGCTTCGCTCTTGAACGCCATCGTCGTGTAGGCATTGTTCCAGTCGCCCAGGACGCCCAGGCGCTGGAAGTCTTTTTTTTGCCGCTCGATCTGCTCGGCCGCATACGCGCGGGCGAGGCTCAGGGTCTTCTCGACCGGGATGTTCTTGCCGTAAGTCTTCTCGATCTGCACCTCGATCGGCATGCCGTGGCAGTCCCAGCCGGGAACGTAGACCGCGTCGAACCCCGCCATGTTGCGCGACTTCACGACGACGTCCTTCAGGATCTTGTTGACCGCTTGGCCGATGTGGATGTCGCCGTTTGCGTAGGGCGGCCCGTCGTGCAGCACGAACTTCGGCCGGCCGCGGCTTGCCTCGCGGATCTTTTCGTAAATTCTCTTCTCCTGCCACTCCTTGACCCGGTGCGGCTCCCGCTTGGCCAGGTCACCGCGCATGGGAAAGGGCGTGTCCGGAAGATTCAGCGTTTTCTTGTAGTCGGTTTCAGGCATTGCGGTGATCCATGAGGAAGCTCTTGGCGGCTTCACAGTCGCGCGCGATCTGGGTCTTCAAGGTCTCGAGATCGGGATATTTCTCCTCGTCGCGGATCTTGTGCAGGAACTCGACGCGCACGTGCGCGTCGTAGAGATCCCCCGAAAAATCGAACAAGTGCACCTCCAGCACCGCGCGCCCGCTCGCCGTGATCGTGGGCCGCACGCCCAGGCTCGCGACCGCAGGGCGGGCGACCGCCCCGATGCCGTGCACCTTCACCGCGTAGATGCCGGTGAGCGGGGGGCGATTGTGCTTGAGCTGCACATTGGCCGTGGCGAATCCCAGCTCGCGCCCGAGCTTTCGTCCGTGGACCACGCGCCCGCTGATGCTGTAGGTCCGCGCGAGCAGCGTCTCGGCCGCGACGAGGTCGCCCGCGGCGAGGGCGGCGCGTACGGCCGAACTGGATACGCGCGAACCGGCGTGCATCACCGTCGGCATGGTTTCGACCTCGTATCCGTGAAAGGCGCCCAATTCTTTCAGCAAAGCGAGATCGCCGGCGCGCTTCGCTCCGAAACGGAAGTCCTCGCCGATCAGGAGCCAGCGCGCCCTGAGCCGTCTCGCGAGCACCTGTTCGGCGAACGCTTCCGGCGCGAGCGCCGCGAACGAGCGTTCGAAACGCTGAACATGCACGCGTTCCACCCCGCGCGCAGCGAGCAACTCGAGTTTTTCGCGCAACGAGGTCAGACGCGTGGGTGCCGCCAGCGGCGCGAAGAACTCGCGCGGATGGGGCTCGAAGGTGAGCACGCAACTCATCAGGCCGCGCTTGCGCGCGCAGGCGAGCAGGCGCTGCAGCATCGTTTGGTGTCCGCGATGGATACCGTCGAAATTGCCGACGGTCAGCGCGACCGCAGGCAGAACCGCATCGGAACTGCCGTGGGTAATCAGCATGAAGCGCCGGGAGTAACCGCAAAGTTCTGAATTATAGCGGCTTTTAGCAGAATAGGACCCTGGAGGGCGAACGCGAACCTCGAACCGGAGCCGAACGCACGCGGCACAAGGCGTAAGATGAGCTCACTTCAGCAACCGGGGGCGGCGTGAAAACTCTCGAGGAACAGATGGCGGTCTACGCCGCCTACCATCGCAATCGCTGGAACAGGCTCACGCACTTCATCGGCGTCCCCGCGATCATTTTCGCGATCCTGATCCCGATGAACTGGGTATCCTTCGGCGAAGGCGTGACCCTTGCGCACGTTTTCATGGGCGCGGTTCTCGCGTACTACTTTCTGCTGGACGTGCCTCTTGCCTTCGCCACCACGGTCGTGGTTACCGCGCTCCTGCTCGCAGCTAGGGCCGCCGCCGGAACCGGGGTTGCATCGGGGTGGATCTGGTCCGGCGCGTTCTTCATCGGCGGCTGGATCTTCCAGCTCGTCGGCCACGTGTTCGAAGGCCGCAAGCCCGCGCTCGCGGACAATCTGTTCCAGATATTTATCGCACCGATCTTTCTTGTGGCAGAGCTCTTCTTCGCTCTCGGCTTGAAGCGCGACGTTCTGAAAAAAATCGAAGCGAGACTGGCCGGCTAGTTAAGACGCGTGGCTGCCTGCCTGAGCTCGAGGATCTTTTCGTGGATTTCGGGTGCGTCCGCCGCCTGCGGACGCCGTCTCAGATAATTCTGCAGGTCTGAGAGCGCCGGCCGGAAGCATTCGAGCTGCTGGTACACCAGCCCCCGATCCCGAAGCTCCTCGGCCGACTCCGGCATCACGAGCAGCATCCGGTGCATGACCGCGAGCGCCTGTTCGAGCTTTCCCGTCTGGGTATAGATGTTCTTCAGATTGCGCAGAACTCTCGCGATGATCTGGCGCGGGGTTGCGGGCTCCAGATACTGGTCGAGCTGCGCCTGCTCCGCCTTCCCCGAGGGCAGAACTTGCGCCAGGCGCTGGCGCAGATCGCCTTCGGACTGCGCCTCCCCCCCGGTGAAAGGGTCGAGCACGAGCTGACCGCGCTTGACCGCGAGCTTGACGAGGAAATGCCCGGGGAAAGAAACGCCTTTCAGATTGAGGCCGAGACGTTTGCCGACTTCCAGGTAGAGAATCGACAAGGTGATGGGAATCCCGGTGCGGCGCTCCATGACTTCGTTCAGATAGCTGTTGCGCGGGTCGTAATAATCCGCGAGGTTGCCCGAGAAACGCATTTCGTTGAACAGGTAGTAGTTCAGGGCGAGCACCCTCTGCTCGGAAAAAGCGTCGCCCGCGAGGCGTCTCTTGATGGCGATCGCGATACCGTCGAGCTTGGAGAGGTACCCTGGAATGTCGAGGTCCGGATGGATATCCTGCGCGAGCATGAGGCTCGCCTCGGCGAGGTTGAACTGGTCTCGCGAAACGATTTCCGCGAAATGCTCGAGCCGGGCGTTCACGCGGCCCGCCTCGAGAAGTCACCGAGCCTGAAGCCGAGCAGCCACAGGCTCGCGAAGTATGCGCCCCCGCCGAGGAGCACGAGTCCCATGACTGCAGCGGCCCGCGTCGTCCCGGATGCGACCAGCCACCATGGAACCGGGCCCATCGCGAGCCACAGGGCCAGCGCCATTGCAGCCAGGGCCGCCGAGACCTTGAGCGCGAACGTTCCCCAGCCCGGCTGGGGTTGATAAATTCCGTGCCGACGCAGCTGGCGGTAGAGCAGACCGGCGTTCAGACAGGCGCCCAGCGCGATGGCGAGCGCAAGACCCGCGTGCGGGCCGATGCCGGTCGCGAGCTCGAGCCCTCCCAGCTTCAGGGAGAGGATGAACACTGCATTCATCACCTGGGTGGCGATCAAGGTCAGGACGGCGATCCGGACGGGCGTTGCAATATTCTGCCGCGCATAAAAGCCCGGCGCCAGTATCTTGACGAGAATCAGCCCGAGCAGCCCCGTACTGTAGGCGATGAGCGCCTGGCGCGTCATCCAGAGATCGTGCTCGCCGAATTGCCCGTAGTGAAACAAGGTCGCGACGAGCGGCACGGAAAGCAATGCGAGCGCCACGGCGGCGGGCGCCGCGAGGATGAACGTCAGGCGCAGACCCCAGTCGAGCAGTTTCGAATACTCGCCGTCGGAGGACGCCGCATGATATTTGGACAGGCTGGGCAGCAGGACGGTTCCGAGCGCCACTCCCAGGAGCCCCGTGGGGAACTCCATCAGGCGATCGGCATAGTACAGCCAGGAAATCCGGCCGTCGCCGAGGAAGGATGCGATGATCGTATTGATCAGCAGGCTGACCTGGGCCACGGAAACACCGAGCACAGCCGGCCCCATCAATAGAAGGATCCGCCGCACCCCGGGGTCCGCGAACGCGAGTCGCGGTCGCGGCAGCATGCCGATTCTCGCCAGCGCCGGAACTTGAAACGCCAGCTGCAACACCCCGCCCGCGAATACCGCCCAGGCGAGCACCATCACCGGAGGATTGAAATAGGGCGCGAAAATCAGCGCCCCGGCAATGAAGGAGAGATTGAGCAGCGCCGGAGTCAGCGCCGGAACGGCGAAGCGGCTCCAGGTGTTGAGGATGCCGCCGGCGAGCGAAACGAGCGAGATGAACAGAATGTAGGGAAAGGTGATCCTCAGCATCGCCACGGTGAGATCGAACTTGGCGGGCGTGGCGGCGAACCCCGGCGCGCTCACGTAGATGATAAGCGGTGCCGCCGCGACGCCGAGCACCGTCGCCGCAAGGAGCGCAAGAGTCAGCAGCGTCGCGGTGCGGTCTGCGAGGAGCTTCGTTTCCGTGTCGCCCCGGCGCGTTCTGTATTCGGAAAGGACCGGAACGAAGGCTTGCGAGAAAGCGCCCTCGGCGAACAGGCGCCGCAGCAGGTTGGGAATGCGGAAGGCGACGAAAAACGCGTCGGTCGCCAGACCCGCACCGAACAGCCTCGCAATCAGGACGTCCCGGACGAATCCGAGAATGCGCGACACGAGCGTCATGCTGCTCACGGTCGCGAGCGCTTTCAGCAAATTCATGCGGGAATTATAGCTTTCACGGGCGGAAAACCTTGCGCCGGCCCGCGAGTACGACTACAATTGCGCCCTTTCGTTCGGGGTTCCGCATGGCGAATACCAAGGGCGCGCGCAAGGCGGCCCGGCAGGCCGAGAAGCGGCGCAAGCACAACGCGAGCCTGCGCTCGGCGCTGACCAGCGCCATCAAGAGCGTCGCCAAGGCGATCTCTGCCGGCGACAAGGCTGCCGCGCGGAAGATTTTCAGCGAGGCCTCGGGGATCATGGATCGAATCGCCGACAAGAAAGTCATCCACAAGAACGAAGCAGCGCGGCACAAGAGCCGGCTCGCCGCGCGACTCAGGGCGATGCCGGGATAGCTCCAAGTCAGGCGCGCACCGGGAAAGGCGGCTCGGCCGCCTTTTTTATTGGCCATCTCCTCCTTGCACTCCCCTGCAGTTTGCCGCAACAATCCGGTTTTCGCTTTGCGTCCCGTCCCATGAAAAAACCGGTCAGCCGGATTCTTGTCATCAACGATGAACCGTTGGTGCTGAAGGAATTCGTCAAGGGCCTGAACGCCGCCGCGCGCTCGCTCGACAATCCGCTCGGCATCACCTTTTCCGGCGTCACCACGGCGCGCGAAGCGCTCGCAGCGATGGAGGAAGACGGCGATCTCCAGGCCGTCGTGGTCGACGACAAGCTCTACACCCTCAATCAGAAGAGCGCCAGGAAGGAGATGTCGGCGCTGGAGCTCGTCCAGCGCGTCACGCGCTTTCGCCCCGAGCTCGATGTCTATATTCTGATCGCGCAGGAGCACGAGGACGAGATCGTGGACGCGCTCTTTGCCGAGGCGGTCGACGGCTACTTCTACCGCGAAGAGCGCGACTACCGCGGCATGTACCGGATTCTCAACGCGCAGATCCAGGAGCGTTCGCGCACGCCGTTTTACGACCAGCTCAAGAACTACGTCTGGATGGCGAAAGACTCCTGGCACACTCCGGGCCACTCGTCGGGCGAGTCGCTGCGCGGCAGCCCCTGGGTCAATGATTTCTACGATTTCATGGGTGAGCATATCTTCGACGCCGATCTTTCGGTGTCGGTAAAGATGCTCGACTCGCTGATGGAGCCTACCGGCGTGATCGCCGAGGCTCAGACCATTGCGGCCAAGGCCTTCGGCGCGCGCCGCACCTTCTTTGCGACCAACGGCACCTCGACCTCGAACAAGGTCATTTTCCAGACGTTGCTCGCACCCGGCGAAAAGCTGCTGCTCGACCGCAACTGCCACAAGTCGGTGCACCACGGCGTGGTGCTCTCGGGCGGCCATCCGATCTATCTCGATTCCTCGATCAACGCCAAGTACAGCTTGTACGGTCCGGTGCCGAAGAAGACCATCCTTTCCGCGATCCGCAGGCACCCGGACGCGCAGGCGATCATCCTCACCTCCTGCACCTACGACGGGCTGCGCTACGACCTCGGGCCCATCGTCGAGGCGGCGCACGCGAAGGGCATCAAGGTGATCGTGGACGAAGCCTGGTACGGGTTCGCGCGCTTCCATCCGGCGTTCCGACCCACGGCGCTCGAGGCGGGGGCGGATTACGCCACTCAAAGCACGCACAAAGTGCTCTCGGCGTTCTCGCAGGCCTCGATGATCCACGTAAGCGATCCCGGCTTCAACGAACACCTGTTCCGGGAAAACTTCAACATGCACACCTCGACCAGCCCCCAGTACAGCATGATCGCGAGTCTGGACGTGGCGCGGAAACAGGCGGTGATGGAAGGCTACAAGCTGCTGTCGCGCACGCTTGCGCTATCGCAGGAACTGCGCGCTCAGATCAACTCGACCGGCGTCTTCCGGGTGCTCGAGCTCGACCAACTCCTTCCGGAGGAGGTCAGGCGGGACAACATCCTGCTGGATCCGACCAAGGTGACCGTGGACATCTCGAGCTGCGGCTACACGGTGGAAGACCTGCAGCGGGAGCTCTTCGACCGCTACAACATCCAGGTCGAGAAATCCACGTTCAATACGCTGACGCTGCTCCTCACGATCGGCACGACGCGGAGCAAGGTTTCGCGCCTGTACGACGCACTCATGCGCATTGCGCGCGAGGGTCGCTCGCCGCGCCGCCTGTACCGGTTCCCGGAAATCCCCGGGTTCACGCGCCTTCGCTACCTGCCGCGCGACGCCTTCTATTGCGGCGGCGAGCTTGTGCCCCTGGTCGACGAGAAAGACAACATCCGGCGGGAGCTGCTCGACCGGGCGTGCGCCGACCAGATCGTCCCCTACCCGCCCGGCATCCCCGTGCTCGTCCCCGGGCAGGTCATCACGCGGGAAATCGCCCACTACCTGGCCGGCTTGCTGCGGTCCCAGAAACGCGTCGAGCTTCACGGGATCGTCTACGACGGATATCTGCCGTGCCTCCGCGTATTGAAGCCGGCCGAGGAGCGGGGTCTGCGCCGGATGGGCTAGACAGGTGTAGAGGCCCTCACTTGCGCGGGAGTCTGCCGCTGCGCGCCGTGGTGCGTAGTCGAAATCCCCGATGGATTCATCAGGCGTCGGTGTTGCAAGTGCGCGATACCGGCGAGAACGCTGTAGACTTTTCAGGTCGATCTTCTGGAAGCCCGCGGATGATTTCGTTTGCGCGAAGAATCTCGATCGGCTTCGCTCTACTGCTTTGCGCGCTTCCGGCCTTCGGCCAGGGCGCATCGGACCAGGACCAGCCGAGCGCAGCGTCGCAGCGCTCCTACACCGAGGTCTTTTATCAGAGCGGGGACTTGAAGATCCAGGCGTATCTCTACAAGCCGGAGGGGGTCGGTCCCTTTCCTGTCGTCATTTACAACCATGGCTCCCGCATCGGGCGCGAGCGGCGCAGCATCCCCTGGGAATTCGTCGGACGGATGCTCGCCCAGGCCGGTTTTCTCGCCCTGGTCCCCGAGCGGCGGGGCTATGGCCGTTCGGATGGACCGGGGTATTCGGGGGAAGGCGGCTACGGTCTCATACAGCGCCTGCAATCGGAGACGGATGACGTCCTCGCTGCAGTCGAGTACTTGAAGGGAGTTCCTTCGGCAGACACCGGCAGAATGGGAATCGTGGGATGGTCATTCGGCGGAATTGTCACCATGCTCGCGATCAGCCGCAGCTCGGCTTTCCGGGCCGCGGTCGATCAGGCCGGAGGAGCCTTGACGTGGCCCAGCAACCCTTCGGTGCGCGACGCGCTGATCACGGCGGCGCAAAAGACGAATACGCCGGTGTTGCTGCTGGTCGCCATCAGCGACCGCACCACCGAATCCGTCACTACGCTCGCCAGGCACCTGCAAGCCCGCAACGTTCCCCACCAGCTGATCGTCTACGGCTCTTCCGGTCCGATTCGGGGCAAGCAGGAACTGCTGGGCTTGGGGCATCGAGTCTTCAGCGAGCAGGGCGCCGAGGTCTGGCGGGACGACGTCATCGAGTTTCTGAACCGCTACCTGAAGCCGGTTGCGGCGTCGCAGGAGAAGCCCGGCCAGGCGGCCGTGGTTCAGTAGATTTCGGCGATCGTACTTTATGCCGCGAGGATCGCGTCGAGCGCCTCGTGAACGGACGGCGGCAGCAGCGAGCGGAACTCCTCGCGGCGCGAAGGAGTTCCCCCCCGATCGATCGCCGCCATTGCAACCCCCAAAATGGTATGTTATACAGGCATTTCCGAGGACATTATGCTGCCGTCATCGAACACGACGAAATTCGGCTTTCGCATCCGCACGCGGCAGGGCTTGGTTGTCGAGCACCTCATGATTCACGGACGCGACGAAGCCGACGCCGAGAGGAAGCTCCGCCAGATGTACGTGCACTGCGAGATCCTGGAGCGCAGCGTGATGCAGCCCGCGGTGATGCAGCCGAGCTTCGCGTCCGCCTCGACGGGCGCCGATGGAACGAGCTTCGAAGAGATCGTTGCCCTGATCAGCAAGTAGATCCGGGCGCCTGAGGAGGTTGCTCCGGCCTCCTAGATTTCGAGAAACCCCGAAGTCAACAGCTCCTCCAGCAGTCTCGCGTAGTCCTGCGCGCCGCGGCTTGCGGGCGCGTGGCTGAAAATGTCCTTGCCGAGCGCGGGGCTCTCGGCGATGCTCACGGCTTCGGTGATGCGCGTCTGGCAAAGCTCCGCCCCGAACCGGGAAGCGAGCTGTTCGGCAATGTCATGCGACATGCGCCGGCGCGAATCGAACCGCGTCAGGAGGTAGCGACGCGCGACGCGCCGCTTCAGCACGTGTTCGAGCGCCTTCAGCGTATTTTCGAGCGCGAGCGCTCCCCTCAGGGCGAGGTAGTCGGTCGAGATCGGGATCAGAACGCGTTCGGAGGCGAAAATCCCCGAGAGCGACAGCACGCCCAGCATCGGGCAGCAATCGATCAGGACGGGGCGCGTACCGTTCCAGCCCGCATCGAGCCCCTGTTTGAGCTTGTTCAGGATGTCCGGCCCCTTGCCGAACAGGGCATCCACCTTGATCAGTTCGCTATGCCCCGGAATGAGCTCGCCGCCGAAGCGAATCGGCCGGACCACTTCCTTGAGCGGCTTGCCTGCGTTGTAGTACGCGAACAGGCTTTCGCCGCTGGGGGCTCCCGGGTTGAGGATCGAGCTGAGATGCGACTGCGCGTCGACGTCCACGAGCAGCGGCACCTGCCCTCGCTGCGCGAGCGCTGCGCCCAAGTTGAGCACGGTCGTCGTCTTGCCGACCCCGCCCTTCTGGTTGAACACTGTCAGGCGCGTTCCCATCCCCGATCCAGTATGCTAAGCTACTGGCCCTCAAGCGAAATTCGATTATCGCACAGGGCGACGAGATGACTTCACTCCGGCTAGCGCCTCACGCAGGCGCCGCGGCTTCGCCCATTCGGCCCGACACCCGACGACGCCGAGCGCGGCAATAGCGCATTCTCGCGCGCCTTGCGGCGCGTTCCTCAGGATTTTGGCGCGCGTGTCACGTTCGCCGTAAAAATTGACGGGTGATTTCATGTCTCATTCGATGAACACATATAACCGGATTCCGGTCGCTTTTACCCACGGTGAGCGCGTGTGGGTGTGGGACGAGTCCGGCAAGAAGTACCTCGATGCGCTCGCGGGAATCGCGGTCAACACGCTCGGCCACGGCCACCCGAAACTCACGCGGGCCATCGCGGAGCAAAGCTCGCGCCTGATCCACACCTCCAACCTCTACCGCATCGCCGAGCAGGAAAGGCTCGCGGACAAGCTCGCGGCGATAAGCGGTATGGACAGCGTGTTCTTCTGCAACTCCGGTTGCGAAGCGAACGAGGCCGCGATCAAGCTCGCGCGCCTGCACGGCCACGGCAAGGGAGTGGAGAGTCCCGCCATCGTCGTCATGGACAAGGCCTTTCACGGCAGGACGCTCGCGACGCTCTCGGCCACGGGCAATCGCAAAGTGCAACAGGGATTCGAGCCTCTGGTACCGGGCTTCGTGCGCGTGCCGTTCAACGACATCGAATCGGTGCGCCAGGTCGCCGCGCACGACAAGAGCGTCGTCGCGGTGCTGGTCGAGCCGATCCAGGGCGAAGGCGGGATCAATATCTCCACGATGCAGTACCTGCGCGATCTGCGCGAGCTGTGCGATCGCCAGGGGTGGCTCCTGATGGTGGACGAGGTGCAATGCGGCCTCGGCCGCACCGGCAAGTGGTTCGTCTACCAGCACGCCGGCATCCAGCCCGACGTCGTGCTGCTCGCCAAGGGACTCGCCTCGGGCGTGCCGATCGGAGCCTGTCTCGCCCGCGGGCCGGCGGCCGCAGTGTTCAAACCGGGAACGCACGGCTCCACGTTCGGCGGCAATCCGCTCGCTTGCGCGGCGGCCCTCGCTACGCTCGCCGCCATCGAGGAGGAAAGTCTCATGAAGAACGCCGAGCGCATCGGCGGGATCCTGCTCGCCGGCCTTCGCGAGGCGCTCGCGGGACGTCCGGGCGTGGCGGAGGTCCGCGGCCACGGCCTGATGATCGGCGTCGAGCTCGACCGCCCCTGCGGAGATCTGGTCACGCAGGCGCTGGAGGCGGGCCTGCTCATCAACGTCACCATGGACAAGGTGATCCGGCTGCTGCCGCCGCTCGTCATGAACGAAAGCGAAGCCAGGCAGGTGCTTGCTATCCTCGTGCCGCTCGTGCATTCGTTCCTCGCTCAGGCCCCGGCTGCAGTGCCCGCGCGCGCATGAAAAAGACGCAGGCGCGGCTGCGGCACTACCTGCAGTTCAAGGACTTCTCGCGCGAGGAGTACGAACATCTGTTCGCGCGCACGCGCTGGATCAAGGACAAGTTCAAGCGCTACGAGCGCTACTGGCCGCTGGAAGACCGCACGCTCGCAATGATTTTCGAGAAGCCCTCGACGCGCACGCGCCTGTCGTTCGAGGCGGGCATGCATCAGCTGGGCGGAGCGGCTATCTACCTCTATACCCGCGACACGCAGCTCGGGCGCGGCGAGCCTGTCGAGGACGCGGGGCAGGTGATCTCGCGCATGTGCGACATCGTGATGATACGCACGTTCGAACAGGAGATACTCGAGCGCTTCGCCGCGCATTCGCGCGTACCGGTGATCAATGGGCTCACCAACGAGTACCACCCCTGCCAGGTGCTCGCCGACATCTACACCTACATCGAGCAGCGCGGCCGGATCGAGGGGAAAACGGTGGCCTGGATCGGCGACTCGAACAACGTCTGCAACACCTGGCTGCAGGCGGCGACCGTGTTCGATTTCAACGTGCACGTTTCGACCCCGCCCGGCTATGAAGTCGAACCCGAGCGCGCCGGGATCTACGACGACGCCAACTACGAGAGCTTCGCCGACCCGATGGACGCCGCACGCGGCGCCGACCTTGTCACCACCGACGTGTGGACCAGCATGGGGTTCGAGGCGGAGAAGGAGGAGCGCAAGCGCGATTTCGAGAACTGGCAGGTGGACGCGGACATGATGCGCGCGGCGAAGAAAAACGCCCTGTTCATGCACTGTCTGCCCGCGCACCGCGGCGAGGAAGTCGCCGCCGAGGTCATCGACGGTCCGCAGAGCGTCGTATGGGACGAGGCCGAGAACAGGTTGCACACGCAGAAGGCGCTGATGGAATTCCTCCTGATCGGCAAGGTAGGGAAAGGCAAAGACAAAAAGGTGAAAAAGTGAAAGACAAGGTGAAGAAGGTGGTCCTCGCGTACTCGGGCGGCCTGGACACCTCGGTCATCCTCAAGTGGCTGCAGGACACCTACGGCTGCGAAGTCGTCACTTTCACCGCCGATATCGGCCAGGGCGAGGAGCTCGAGCCCGCGCGGAAG
>Ga0137463_1000417_pt1 | contig 14892 bp, 15 predicted proteins | sample EasRivERMGT800_2_FD_102333 | JGI IMG/M metagenome (GOLD analysis project Ga0137463, IMG submission 102333) | Soil microbial communities from meander-bound floodplain in the East River, Colorado, USA - East River MetaG ERMGT800_2 | ecosystem: Environmental > Terrestrial > Soil > Floodplain ...
ATACGCGTAGGGTTCCGCGCGCATGCCGGCGAGGCAGCTGCGCAGCCGGCGCTGCAGCGAACCGAGACCCTGCCACTCGAGCCGGTACAGCGGGTATCCGGTCGGATGAGCCTGCGGGATGGGGGTTCCGGCGAGCTTCGCGCCCCAATGGTCGTCGTGGCACTGGCTGCACGCGAGGTCGAGCTGGCCCTGGCGGCGGGAGAAGGTCGCGCGGCCGGCGTCGAGAAACGGCCGGGTGCGCGCGTCGACGGCGATCGCGATCGGCAGGCCGCGCGACTGCCGCGCGACGTACGCGGTGAGCGCGAGCAGGTCCCTGCTCTCGAAGGCGAGCGGCGGCGCCTTCTGCCGCCCGGTACGGCAGAGGTTGATGCGCTCCTCCAGATTGACCGGCCGGCCGCTCGCGGCGTCGAAGGACGGATAACGCGCCGCGACGCCCTTCATGCTCGCACCGGCGTCGCCATGGCAATCGGCGCACGCGCGATCCGCGGCGCCCGCCTTGCGTTTCCACAGCGCCTCGCCGTCGAGCACCCACAGCATGCCTGGATTGCCGGCGTCGTCGTCCTGCATCGCGCGCGTCTCTCGGCCCATGAATTCGTAGCCGGAGCGACGCTCGGCAAGCGGAATTTCGGCGGCGGCGCCGGCCTTCGCGAAACCGAGAAGGAGGCAGGCGGCGCCCGCCAATGCCAGGCACGCACGCGCGCCGATACGGTTGCTCACTCGACGCGGATCGGGGCGGTCTCGGTCACGGCAAAGCCGTTGTCGCCGACCCATTGGAATACGATCGTGCCGCTCTCGGTCGCCACCGTGGTAAACGCGATCAACGGGTTCGCCGCCACCGCGGGATGCAGATCGACGCGGAACACCTCCACGCCGTTGTACGTGCACACGAATCGCCGGATTATGTCGCGTGGGATCAGCTCGCCGAACTGGGTGCGGCGAAAGCCGGTCTCCATCGGGTGCGCGGCGAGCGTCTTGATCCCGATGACCTCGCCGCGCCTCGCCTGCGCGGGCATGCTGACGATCGCGCGCGCCATTCAGATCAAGCCTTCCTCGAGACACGCCGAGAGCGTGACGACCACGTCTGCGCTGTCGGACCAGAACGAGCCGTCGGAGAGCTGCGCGATCGCGGTCACCGTCTGGGTATCGGCGATGCGGATCCGCGTCGAGATGCCGGCACGGCCGGCGCGCGGGCCCAGATACACGCTCACCACGTCCGGCAACGGGTTCTTCTCGGTGAAGACGTGGATCGCCTTGACGTGGTCGGCGCTCGTCATCGGGCTCTCCACCGTCACCGCGAGCGGCACGGCATTGCCGTTGTCGACCAGCGGCGGAAGGTCGAGCTTCACCTTGCCGCGGCGCACCTGCGCATCGCCCGTCACCTTGCGCAGCGCTTCCTGCAGCGCCGCCTTGCGCAACGCTGCCTGGTTGGGATCGATCTGGGCCCCGACCGGCGTTGCCGCGGTGAGAGATGCGGCACCACAGGCAAGAACCAGGAATTCGCGGCGCGTCGTCATTTGAGCGCTCATTTCAGACTAGATAGATAGGCAACAACATCTTCAATCTGCTCCGCAGTGAGGATCGTCTTGCCGCGAAATGCGGGCGCCACGCGCGCGAGGCCTTCGCTCTTGTAGTACGCGGGCATGATGCTTTGCGGGTTGAGCTTCGCCGGGTCGACGATCCGCAGCCGGATCTGGCCTTCCGAGAGCCGCGCGCCGACGGCCGCGAGATCGGGCGCGAGGTTACCCTGGAACCGCTCCTCGGGGAACGGCCCGCTGTGGCACAAGAGGCACAAGCCGACCTGCCGGTTGGCCACGATCGCCCGGCCCCGCGCCGGGTCGCCCTTGGCGCCGGTCAGCGGGGCCGGGATCGAGTCGCCCGCAAAAGCATTTCCGACGATGAACGAAAATGCGATCGCGCAAGCCTCACACCAATTCAATGCCGTGGTTCTTCAGCGGCACCGAGCGGATGCGCCTGCCGGTCGCCTTGGCGAACGCGTTCAGCACCGCCGGCGCCGCGACGCAGATCGTCGGCTCGCCGATTCCGCCCCAGACGGTTCCACCGGTCGGCATGAGGATGGTCTCCACTTTCGGCATCTGCGCGATGCGCATCGAGTTGTACTGGTGGAAGTTGGTCTGCTCGATGCGGCCGTCCTTCACCGTGCACTCCTGGAAAAAGAGCGCGGAAAGGCCGTAGACGAAGGACCCCGCGACCTGGCGCTCGATCTGCGCCGGGTTGACGGCGTAGCCCGGGTCGGTGGCGGCGACGATGCGGTGCACCTTGACCTTGTTGCCGCCCTGCACCGAGATCTCGCAGGCCGCGGCGACGAAACTGTCGAAGGCCTTCATCTGCGCGAGGCCCCGGTAGACGCCTTTCGGCGCGGGCTTCGTCCAGCCGATGCGATTCGCCACGGCGTTCAGCACGCCGAGGTTCCTCGGGTGCTTCGCCATGAGCTTGCGCCGGAACTCCAGGGGATCCTGGCCGGCGGCTTCCGCCAGCTCGTCCATGAAGCTCTCGATGAACACCGCGTTCTGGTTGATGTTGACGCCGCGCCAGAACCCCGGCGGCACGTGCGTGTTGCGCATCGCGTGGTCGATCAAGAGGTTCGGCACGGTGTAGCCGAAGGAGTGCTCGCCCGACTCGAACACGCCCTGGAAGCTCAAGGGGTCGCGTCCCTTCTGCGCCTGGATGACCTCGGGGCGCACCGAAGCGAGGATCGACTGGCCCGAGAGCCGCATGTGCAGACCGGTGAGGTTGCCGCTCGCGTCCAGGCCGCCGGTGAACTTGCACTGCATCACCGGGTGATACTTGCCGTGCGCCATGTCCTCCTCGCGCGACCAGATCATCTTCACCGGTGTGCCGGGCATCTGCTTGGCGATCAGCACCGCCTGCCTGACGTAGTCGTCCGGGTAGGTGCCGCGCCGGCCGAAGCCGCCGCCCAGCATGACGTTGTGCACGTCGACCTTGTCGGCGCTGAGGCCCGAGGCCTCGAGCACCTGCGCGAAGGCGCCTTCGCCGTTCTGCGTCGGGCCCCACATTTCGCAGCGCTCCGGCGTGTAGCGCACGGTCGCGTTCATCGGCTCCATGCAGGCGTGGTTCTGGAACGGGTAGGAGTAGACCGCCTCGATTCTCTTCGCCGCGCCGGCGAGCGCGTTCTTCGCGTCGCCCGCCTGGTTGCCGACGAAGGCCTGCTCGGCGTCCAGTCCCGCCTTGAGCACCTCGGCGATGTCGGCGCTGGATATCTTGGCGTTCGGGCCTTCGTCCCAGACGACGGGCAGCTGCTCGAGCGCGGTTTTGGCGTTCCACCAGGTGTCGGCGATCACCGCGACCCCGGAGTCGCCGACCTGTACCACCTTTCTCACGCCTGTCATAGCGCTGACCCGGCCGGCGTCGAAGCTCTTCACCTTGCCGCCGAACACCGGGCAATCCTTGACCGCGGCGTTCAGCATCCCGGGCATCTTGAGGTCCATGCCGTAGATCATCGTGCCGTTCACCTTCTTCGCCGTGTCGAGGCGCTTGAGCGGCTTGCCGGCGATCTTCCAGGTCTTCGGGTCCTTCAGCGGCACGTCCTTCGGCTGATCGAGGCGCGCGGCGGCTTCGGCCACCTTGCCGTAGGTCGTCTTGCGTCCCGAGGGCTTGTGCGTGATGACGCTCGCCGACGCCGTGCACTCGGCGGCGGGAACCTTCCACTGGTTCGCGGCGGCCTGTACCAGCATCATGCGCGCGGCGGCTCCGCCCTTGCGCACGTATTCGTTCGACTGGCGGATGCCGCGGCTGCCGCCGGTGGAGAACTCGCCCCAGGCGCGCTTGCGCGCGACACTCTCGCCCGGCGTCGGATACTCGATGGTCACCTTGCTCCAGTCGCAGTCGAGCTCTTCGGCGATCAGCTGCGCGAGTCCGGTGATCGTGCCCTGGCCCATCTCGGCGCGCACGGCGCGGATGAGGGTGGTGTTGTCCGGGCGGATCGCCACCCAGACGGTGATTTCGGGCGAACCGTCGGCCGCGCGCACCACGGCGGGTCCGAAGGGGGGAAGGCGCAGTCCGAGCGCGAGTCCGCCGCCGACGGCGGCGCTGCTGATGAGGAAGCTGCGGCGTGTGAATTTGGGCATGGCTGTCATGGCGGGCTCCCTCACGCGGCCTTAGCGGCCATGTGGATCGCTTCGCGCACCTGCTGGAAGGTGCCGCAGCGGCAGATGTTGGTGATGGCGGCGTCGATGTCGGCGTCGCTCGGATTGGGATTCGATTTGAGCAGCGCCGCCACCGCCATGATCATGCCGGACTGGCAATAGCCGCATTGCGGCACGTCGTGGTCGAGCCACGCCTTCTGCACCTTGTGCAGGGTCTTGCCGGAGGCGAGGCCTTCGATCGTGGTGATCTTGGCGCCGCTCACCGCGCTCACGGGGATCGAGCACGAGCGCACCGGCAGGCCGTTCACGTGCACGGTGCAGGCTCCGCACTGGGCGATGCCGCAGCCGTACTTGGTGCCGGTGAGGCCGACCTGTTCCCGGATCACCCACAACAGAGGCGTGGTCGGATCGACGTCGACCTCGTGAGACTTGCCGTTGATTGTCAGACGCATTGCGTTTTCTCCCCCAGATGGGCATGTGGCCAGGAGTGGTTTCGTCGGCGCCGGCCACCGCAAGCGCCGTCGGGAAGTATGAACCAAAGCTTTCCGTTTGCCACTACCCCAACGCTCATAATGCAGTGCAACACGCGACCTGGAGAGGAGCATGTCGGCTTTCAGGGCGAGCCGCCGCCCGAGGCTGGGCGGACCGACTTTCCTATTCCTCAATTCTCATGCTCCCGGCATAAGTCTTGCTCGTTGACTATTGCCCCACGTGATTCCGGGATTTGACGGGTTTGGGGAGCAAGAACGGCGAATATCCGTCGCTGATGACGCTCGCCCAACACCTACGCCGCGAGATCAGCTGACAGAAAATTTGGAGAGGTTGGCTTCGCCGGGCGTTGGCTGGACTAACGGTAGTGGTTTTCATGAGAACTGGCGGCAAACCTCCTGGCTCGCTCGGCTTCACGCTGATCGAAATGCTCATTGCCGTCGGCATCCTCGGCGTGCTGGTGAGCCTTGCGATCTCGAGATATGCGGACTATCGCGAGCGAGTGCGGGTGAACCAAGCCGTGACGGAAATCGGCGCCATGTCGGTGATCATCACGCATTACATCCTGGACAACCGCTCGCCCCCGGATTCGCTCGCCGAAGTCGGTCTCGCCGGCAAATTGGATCCCTGGGGACGGCCTTACGAGTACTTCAATTTGACCTCCAAAAAAGGCAATGGCAACGCGAGAAAAGACAAGAAGCTCAACCCGTTGAACACGGATTTCGATCTATATAGCATAGGGAAGGACGGTACTTCTCAATCGTCGTTGATGGCGAAAACGAGCCGCGACGATGTCATTCGCGCCCGCGACGGTCGCTTCATCGGGTTGGCTAAGGACTTCGATCCTTGATCCAATTCACGCAGCGCCTTGTCACCGGCCGGGTCGCCCGCCGGGTGTTCTTTCTGTTCGTGTTATCGGCGTTCATCCCGCTTGCGCTCGTGGCAGTGCTGTCCCTTGCGCAGGTTCGCGAGGTGCTTCTTCAGCAGGCGGAACAGCGTCTCGCAGCGACGGGCAAGACATATGGCACGGCCATCTTCGAACGCCTCCTTCTCGCCTCGGAAGCGGCTTCGGGCGCCATCGTATTCAAGGATCGATCCTGGCGCGCTCCTTCGTCCCTCGGTCGATATTTCCGCTCACTGGGCATGGTCGATGCGAAAAGCAGGACAACGGGCCTGCTGGGCCAAGCAAGCCTGCCGCCCCTGACCGACGAGCTGCGCCGGAGACTGGTGTTGGGCAAACACGCGGTCGTCTTCAGGCAGGACAAGCCGGTCGCCCGCGTGTTCCTGCTCATACCGGATTTCAATATCGCCGCCGGCACAGTGCTTTTCGGCGAGCTCCTGCCTGAATTTCTCTGGGGGTATCCCGACCTGCTCCCCGCTGCCACGGATTTTTGCGTCATCGACGATGGGACGCGGATCATCCTGTTCTGTACCGAGCCCATCCCCGACGAGGCCTTGAAAGCGGGCGACACGCCGTCCACGCAATCGGCGCTGCGCTCCTTCAGCTGGACCCAAGGCGAGGAAACACGCCGTGCAGTCGCGTGGGGGCAGTTCCTGCGCGCCGAATTCGGCATCGGGGACTGGATCGTCGTTGCAAGCCAGCTGGAAAGCCACCAACTCAGTCGCATCGGCGAATTCCGGCAGCTTTTCATCCCGGTGGTGTTGCTTGCGCTGCTGGTAGTAACCTGGCTCAGTGTGCGGCAAATCCGCAGCACGCTGGTCCCGGTCGAAGAGTTGGCGGCCGGGGCACGCCGGGTTGCGCACAACGACTTTGCAACGCAAGTGGATGTCAAGCGCGACGACGAATTCGGCGAGCTCGCGACGGCGTTCAACCATATGTCGGCAAGACTGGGGCGCCAGTTCTCGACCCTCACGGCGCTCGCCGAGATCGATCACCTGATCCTTTCGAGCCTGGATGCCGAACAGATCATTCGCACGGTCCTCGAGCGCATCGGCAACTTGGTGCCCGCCGACCTCTTGAGCATCACGCTGCTGGATCATGACAATCCGAACCTGGCGCGCACCTATGCATGCGAAGCGCACAGACTCGGGGATGTCTCCGCCGCCCGGCAGGAGATGTCGGCGAGTGAACGCAGCGTGCTTGAGGCGTCCCCGCAGGGCTTCTGGACCCCTTTGGGGGATGCCGCGTCGGGATACCTTTCGCATCTGCGGAACCGGGGCGTGGCCACCGCCTATGTTCAGCCCATTGTCTGGCGCGACATCGTTTGTGGCGCCCTTGCACTGGGTTTTCGCTTGACGCCGGGCATTGGCGACGAGGACCAGAAGCAGATCCGCGACTTTGCCGATCGAGTCGCTGTGGCCATTTCGTCTGCATGGCGCGACGAACGCTTGTATCAGCAGGCGCACTTCGATTCGCTGACCGGCCTTCCCAATCGCTTGCTCCTCAGGGACCGGCTCACTCAGGAGATCGCAAGATGCCAACGGGAAGCCGGTTCATTCGCCCTCCTTTTCATAGATCTCGACCACTTCAAGGACGTAAACGACACTCTGGGGCATACCGCCGGTGACGCGGTTCTCAGGGAGGCAGCCCGGCGCATTTCGCTCTGTCTTCGGGAGAGCGATACCGTTTCAAGGCTCGGCGGCGACGAATTCAACGTGATCCTGACCCAGATTCAGCACCCGCAGGATGCGGGACGGGTCGCCGAACACATCGTCAAGTCGCTGTCGGAAGCATTCGTCATCGACGGTCAAGACTCCTTTCTCAGCGCGAGCATCGGCATCGCGTTATATCCGGAAGACGGAAAATCCGCCGAGGCGCTGATCAAGAATGCCGATACAGCGATGTATCGGGCGAAGTCGGGCGGGCGGGCCCAAGCCGTGTACTTCGAAGAGGACATGAACGCAATGGCCGTCGCCCGGGTCACGCTGGACCGGGAACTTCGCCGTGCCATTGATCGAGGCGAACTCAAATTGTTCTACCAGCCGTTGCTTGATCTTCGCACCGGTCGCAATTGCGGTGCCGAAGCGCTATTGCGCTGGGACCACCCGGAGCTCGGCTCGGTCCTTCCCGTCCAGTTCATCCCGGTCGCGGAAGAGTCCGGCTACATCGAGCACATAGGACGCTGGGTGCTGCACGAAGCCTGTCGCCAGATGAAACAGTGGCAAACCGACGGCGTTGCGCCGGACCGGCTTGCGGTCAACGTTTCAGCACGACAGTTTCGCAAGCCCGACCTCGTGGACTTCATCGCGGAATGCACGCATGCCGCGGGAATTGCGCCATCGTGTCTCGAAGTGGAAATCACCGAAACGGTCTTGATCGATCATGGACCCGCAGTCGAACGAATGCTGCAAGACCTTGCGGCAATGGGGGTAAGCATCTCGCTGGACGATTTCGGCACGGGGTTCTCTTCGATGGCCTATCTCAAGCGCTTTGCGGTTCACACCGTCAAGATCGACCGCGTTTTCATCGAGGGTCTCGGCCGTGACGCCGACTCCGAAGCCATTGTTGCCGCAATCATCGCCATGGCTCACGCCCTCGGCAAGACAGTCACCGCCGAGGGCATGGAAACGCACGAACAATGGTTGCTTCTGCGCAAGTTGAAATGCGATCGTGCGCAAGGATTCAAGTTCTCCCATCCGTTGCCGGCTGCCCAATTCGCTCAGTTCGTAAAGGCCAATCGTGCACTGAAGCTTGCGCGCGCCTGAGGTGATGGCGGCGGAGACTTCCCGGGAAGGGGCAAGTGCCCCGCGCGCCCGAACTATGCGGTAGCATCGCGCCAACTGGACACCGGTTGTTCCGCTCGCATGCGCGTAGTCAGGATATTCACCAAGGACTCGGGAGACTCGGCGATCGAGATCCGCGAGGTGCCGATGAGCGGGGCCGAGCGGCCCATGTCTGAAACCTTCAAGTGCGACTCCATTTTTTTTCGCGAGACGCCCGAAGGCCACGTGCAGGACTTTCACAACGCGCCGCGGCGGCAGCTGATTTTCCTCGCCTCGGGCATCCTCGAGCTCGAAGCGAGCGACGGCCGCCGCGTCATTCTCCGGCCGGGAGACCTGATCTTCGCCGAGGACACTAAGGGCAAAGGCCACGTCACCCGGTCGCTGCGCGACGTGCGCGGCTTCGTTCACGTGACCGTGCCCGAGGATTTCGACGTCAGCCGCTGGCCGCTGATGGAGGTGGGCCAGTGAATCCGCTCTTTCGGGAAGGTTTCGTCGAATTGCGGATTCGCTTGACCCGTCCAACGAGGCGCGCGCATCATCTGCGACGATGACGGGGCTCTTGCAGCCTGGATTGCCATGCCAGATACGAAGAAGCTGATATTCGGACACGTCTCGGACGATCTGCTGGGCGAAGCAATCGAACGCAGTGACGCTCGGAGCCGGGGACAGCGCGATGAATCGGGGGACGATTCGGACGCGGCGGCTCATTCGACCGGGATACTGCCCTCGCAGGAACTCGAATATCAAGTCAGAGTATCCAAGGAGATCGTTGCCCTGGAACCCATACAGGGCGACCAGATTCAACCCGCGAGCCTGGATCTCCGATTGGGGTCCGTCGCTTATCGGGTGCGCGCGAGCTTCCTGCCGGGCAAGAGCGCGAGAGTCGAGGAACGACTCCAAGACCTTGCAATGCACAAGATGGACATCAGCAACGGAGGGGTGCTGGAGCGCGGCTGCGTCTACATCGTTCCCCTGCTGGAGGGCCTGTCGCTGAAGAAGCGCACCTCGGCGATGGGCAACCCCAAGAGCTCCACCGGCCGTCTCGATATATTCACCCGGCTGATCACCGACTACGGGACGGAATTCGATCGGGTTCGCGAACAGTACAAGGGTCCGCTCTATGCCGAGGTGTCGCCGCGGACGTTCAGCGTATTGGTGCGCAAGGGCTCGAGATTGAGCCAGATCCGGATACGCCGCGGCAATCCCCCGAGCACGGACGAGGGCATGAGGCGGTTGCAGCAGGAAGGCGAACTGGTAGGGCCGATCAGCGGGGATGAGATTCGCAACGGCGTTCCGGTATCGGTGGACGTGCGCGGAGAGAAGTCGGGAGGGATCATCGGTTACAGGGCCAGGAGCCACGCCGGTCTCATCGACATCGACAAAGTGCGCCACTACGAAGTACAGGATTATTGGGAGCCCGTGCACGCGCCGTCGCGGGGCGGACTGATACTCGATCCGGAGGATTTCTACATCTTGGCGTCGCTGAAACCGGTGCGGGTTCCGCCGACGCACGCAGCCGAGATGATCGCCTACGATACCCTGGTCGGGGAGTTCCGGGTTCACTATGCCGGTTTTTTCGATCCCGGATTCGGACATCCCGACGCGGGGAGCGCAGAATCACGGGCCGTGCTCGAAGTGCGCTCCTACGAAGTACCCTTCGTCATCGAACACGACCAAGTGGTCGGGCGCCTGACGTATGAACGTCTGACGGAACGGCCCAACCGGCTCTACGGCAGCGGCGCGAACTCCTCATACCAGGGCCAGGGGATCGCGCTCAGCAAGCATTTCAAACCGCCGCGGGAGCGATAGCGCTCCAATTGAAAAGCCCCGCATTGCACGGGGCTTTTATCTTGCCACTGTCTGTGGCGATGCTGCAGCGCCGAAGCTAGGGCGCATAAGACACTTGCGTGTCGTTTCACGTCAGCGGGTCTCCATGTTTGCCGCGATAAAGCCTCCTGTTGCTGCGTCAATTCCGTCCATGGTCGAGCACGCGATCATTCTACTCCCTAACGGATGGGGAATTCCATTCCGGCAGCCTGGGGAGCCTTGCACCGCGAGGGGAAAAAGGCTAGATTGCCCCCCCACCGTACACTGGGCCGGCAACTTTCATGACTCGTTCCGCCGGGACCTCTGATGAAGCCCTGGGTCTCGAGAAGCACCGGCCGGTGCTGTTGAGGTTCGCGATGCTGCAGCTGCGAAACCAGGCGCAGGCCGAGGACGTTGTCCAGGAGACGCTGATGGCGGCCATCCAGGGAGCAAAGAATTTTGCCGGGAAGTCCTCCGTGCGCACCTGGCTGGTAGGGATTCTCAAGCACAAGATCGTCGACCTCATCCGCCGCGCAAGCCGCGAGCAAGCCCTCGATTTGCCGGACGCGGAGACGTCCCTGGAGGATTTCGATGTTCTGTATACGGACGACGGTCACTACGCCAGCATGCCGGCCGGATGGGGCGATCCCGATGCAGCGCTTTCCCAACGCAAGTTCTTCGAAATCCTCGAGCGCTGCCTGGAAGGCCTTCCGAAGAACACGGCGAGGGTTTTCATGATGCGTGAGGTGATGGGCCTGGAGACCGGCGAGATCTGTAAGGAGCTTGCCATCACGGCGACCAACTGCTGGGTGCTTCTTTACAGGGCCCGAATGGGCCTGCGCGCTTGCCTGGAGAAGCGATGGTTCGCACTGGACGCATGACGGCGCGGCGCGCGCAATGAAGCTCACCTGCAAAGAGGTGGGGCGCCTGATTTCCGAGGGGCTCGACCGGAAGCTCAGTCTCCGGCAACGCACCGCGCTGCGGCTTCACCTCGTTCTCTGCGACGCCTGCACGCGGATAAGCGCGCAGTTTCGATTTCTGCGCCGCGCGGCGTCTCGCTATCCCGGCCCGGAGCGCGACCCCGGCGAGTCCTCCGGCGGCTGATTTCAGGAGCCGCCGGTCACCAACATCGCCAGGTTCCGTTGCTCCGCGCCCAGGCAGAGAGCGCATTTCCCGCCATCGGCCGGGCGACATGGAAGCCCTGCACCTCGTCGCATCCGCACAGCGCAAGCTGCTCGAGCGTCGCCGCGTCCTCGACGCCCTCCGCCACCACGGTGAGGCCAAGGTTGTGCGCAAGGTTCGTCGTCGATCGGAAGTTGCGCACTTCACCGGAACGCATGCGCAGCCGGAGCTCGATCTCCCGCGCCGATCCGGCCTCCGCGATCCCCCGGGTCCAGTCTTCGCGTTTGCGCTCGTCGGCCCACAGCCCGATCTCCAGCGTGGTCTTGCCGATCACTTCCTCGGCGCGGTAGCCCGAGACGCGCTCGAAGCTGTGGTTGACCTCGATGAGGCGCCCATCGGGAAAGCCGCTGATCACCATCCAGTCCGGGCTTGCCCGGAAAGCGCGGAGAAAGCGCTGCTCCGATATATCCACGACGTCAGTGGCGTGGGACGTTGCTTCGTTCTGGTTCGCGCTCGACATGGACGGGTTCCCTTCGTTTCGGGTACCGGTAGTCGGGGCGCGGACGCCTTGCTTACGGGCGCATCTTGACTTCGGTCAAGTAATCGCATGAACCCGCCAAAAATATGCGGTAGCATCGCGCCACCCGGAGGCTGAAACCTTCGAGCGCAGATCTGCTGACACAACGCTGTCAGCAGGGCGGCCTCATCCTTTCGGTCGTGCGAATCCCGCACTCACTCGAAGGAGACTGATATGAAGAACGCAGTGGTCTGGAGCGAAATCGCGGTATCCGATTTGAGGCGTGCGACGGCCTTCTACGAGAAGCTGCTCGACGGCAAGCTCAAGCACGAGACCTTCGGCCCCAACGAGATCGCGCTCTTTCCGCACGCCGCGGACGGCATCGGCGGCTGCCTGATGAAGGGCGAAGGCTACGAGCCCTCGCCGAAGGGGACGGTGACTTATCTCGCCGCCGAGCCCGGCATCGACGCGGCGCTCAAGCGTGCGAGCGCCGCGGGCGCGAAGGTGCTGATGCCCAAGACCGCGCTGCCCGGCAACCAGGGCTACATCGCCCACGTGTCGGACTGCGAGGGCAACCGCATCGGGCTGCATGCGATGAGCTAGCGAGGCCATGCGGCGCGCCGACCGGCTCTTCCAGATCGTCCAGTTCCTGCGCGGCCGCCGTCTCACGACGGCCGCTCATCTGGCGGGCCGGCTCGGCGTGTCGCTGCGCACGGTCTATCGCGACGTGCGCGACCTGTCGCTCTCCGGCGTCCCGATCGAGGGCGAGGCGGGCGTCGGCTACCGGCTGCGCTCGGGCTTCGACGTCCCGCCGCTCATGTTCACGCTGAACGAAATCGAGGCGCTCGCGGTGGGCGCGCGCATGGTCGAGGCCTGGGGCGGTCCGGTGCTCGCCGACTCGGCGCGCACCGCTATCGAGAAGATCGTCGCGGCGCTGCCGGCCGACCGGCGCGCAGCGGTCGAGAAGACGCGCCTGTACGCGCCGGCCTTCCACGTGGACGGCCGGGCCATGCGGCAGCTGGAATCGGTGCGCGACGCGATCGGCTCGCGGCGCGTGCTGCGCCTCGACTACCGGGATTCGGGCGGAAAGCCGAGCGAGCGCGACGTCTGGCCGCTCGCGCTCTACTTCTGGGGCGGAACCTGGACGCTCGGCGCCTGGTGCGAGCGGCGCGAGGACTTCCGCAATTTCCGCGTGGACCGGATCGCGGGGCTCCAGACGCTCGAGCGCCGCTACCCGGACGAGGCCGGCAAGCGGCTCGCCGATTTCATCCGCGCGATGGAAGCGCGCTAAAGACCGAACGGCCGCTCGTCAGCGCTGCGCGAGATACGCCTTCGCCAGCTCCAGCTCGGGTCTCGCGCGGTCGGCCTTTTCAGTCAGCGCGACGAATTTCGCGTAGTACGTCCTCGCCTTGTCGCGGTCGCCGGAGAGCGCGGCCGCCTGGGCGGCGCCGTACACGCCGCGATAGCGGTTGGGCTCGCGCTGGGCCGACGCCTCGAACGCCTTGAGCGCCTCGGCGGGCTGCCTCGCTTCGAGCAGCATTTCGCCGAGGAGCTCGCGCGCGGGCACCACCGGGCCGGGCGTGACGATGTGCTTTTCCATCGAATCCTCGAGGTCGGCGGAGGCGCGCATCGCCTTGAGCGCGTCTCCTTGCGCGCCTTGCGCGAGCGCGATCCAGCCGTTGACGGCGAGCCGCTGGATTTCCACCTGGTTCGACCAGTAGGTGTTCTTCTGCTGCGCGAGCCCGTCGCGCAACTGCGCGAGCCGCGACTCTTCCTTGCGCGCCGAGGCCGCGTCGCCCGTGCGGGCGTAGCCGAGGCCGCGCGCGAAGTGGGTGAGGGCGTCGGGGAAGAGGAACGGGGTCGTGCGCGGCTCGATCGCGATCGCCTCGGCCCAGGCGCGGCGCTCCATTGCAAAACGCGCCGGCATCGCCGCGAGCGCATAGTGGCCGATGAAGATCGCAGGATTCACTTTGATCGAGGCGCTCTCGGCGACCACGCGTTTCGCGTCCTCGTCTTCCCCGAGTTGCAGGTAGGCGTGGACCAGGTAGTCCATGGCGTGCGCCTGCTCCTGCCCGTTGCCTTCCGCCTTGGCGGCGGCGGCCGAGCGCAGGTTGGTTTCGATCGAGTCCTGCCACATGCCGCGCCGCGTGAAGATGTGCGAAGGCATGTGCAGAGCGTGCGGGTGGTTCGGCGCGATCTGGGCATAGAGCTTCGCCGCGGGAAGTCCGCGCTCGGCGATCGACGGGTAGTCGTAGCTGTGGATCAGGTAGTGCGCCACGCCCGGATGCTCGGGCTGCTGCTTGAGCACTTTTTCCAGGATCGCGGCCGCCTTGAGCTGGTTGGCGTAGGTCCTGTCGGTGAGCTGCGCGGTCATGTCGAGGGAGAGCGCGTAGAAAATCGCCGCTTCCGTGTCCTCGGGATAGCGCTGCGACAGCGCTTCCATCGCGCGCTCGTAGGCGAGACGGCGGGCGCGAAATTCGGTCTTGTCGGCGTCCCTGTAGATCAGGTCGATGGCGGCGAGATAATCGCGCTCGCGCTGCGTCTTGGCGACTATCGTCTTGGCCCGATCCAGTCCGGTCAGCGCATCCTGGGTCGCGTTGGCGTTGGGCGCCTGACCCGTGAGCGGGTTCTGCTGCACGGCCATCGCGATTCCCCAATAGGCGATCGCACACCCCGGGTCCCGGCGCGCCACGTCGATGAAGCCTTCGATCGCGTCCTTGGCCCAGAACGAGTGCAGCAGCGTCATCGCGCGGTCGAACTCCTTCTCGACCGCCGGGCTGCACGAGGTGGGAAAGTGCACCGTGCCGAGCTGCTCCGGCGGAGTGGGCGCCGGGGTCTGCTGCGCCGTTCCACAAGCGCCGATGAGCGCGGCAAGACCTGCCGCAACGAGCGTGTTCGCTGTCTTCACGGTGCGATTCTCCCTAGAGTTCGCCGCGCGCTAGTGTGGCAGCCTCCGTGAGTGGAATAAATATCTTAATCGGTAATAGACTGTTGCAGAAATAGGAGTAATAATTCCTGCCGTGGACAAGCTTCTGGCGATGACGACCTTCGTGCGCATCGTGGACAAGGGAAGCCTGACCGCTGCGGCGAACGTTCTCGACACGTCCCTGCCGACCGTGGTCCGGACCCTGGCGGCGCTCGAGCGCCAGC
>Ga0137463_1000418_pt1 | contig 14886 bp, 14 predicted proteins | sample EasRivERMGT800_2_FD_102333 | JGI IMG/M metagenome (GOLD analysis project Ga0137463, IMG submission 102333) | Soil microbial communities from meander-bound floodplain in the East River, Colorado, USA - East River MetaG ERMGT800_2 | ecosystem: Environmental > Terrestrial > Soil > Floodplain ...
CGAAATTGAGGGCTCCCGGTCTCGCCCTGGCGAGTTCGATCAGGTCGCCCATCCGCCGCGCAGGGACGGACGGGTGGACCACCAGCACATAGGGAATCGAAACCGTCATCGAGACCGGCGCGAGGTCGCGTTGGGGCTCGAAGCCGGGCTTCGAATGGGCGAGGGTACTGAGCGCAATAGACGCCGACGTGTAGAGGAGCGTATGCCCGTCTGCTGTCGAGCGCGCCACCGCTGCGGCGCCGATGTTTCCGGTGGCGCCGGTGCGGTTCTCCACCACCACGGGCTTGGCAAACGCGCTCGAGAGCTTATGCCCGATGGCGCGCGCGAATATATCGGTGCCCCCGCCCGGCGGGAAAGGAACGACGATGGTCATCGGGCGCGAAGGGAACTCCTGCGCCCAGCCCCCCGCGCCGAGTGAAACCAGGCAGGCGGCGGCGAGCAGCTTGGCCGTACGGCCGATGGCGCCGGGCTTCCTTTTCATCATGCCCCTCCTTCCTGGTAAAGCTCCCAGCGGCCATCTTGAGGTTTTCCCGGCTCGCTCTAAGTCTGTATCCGGATGGGCAGCGAGCGAATCGGCTTGCCGGTTGCAGCGAACAAGGCGTTTACCACCGCGGGAGCGATAACCGGTGTGGCGGGCTCGCCCACGCCGGTGGGCTTCTCGTTCGAGCGCGCGATGTACACGCCGATCCGCGGCATCTCGTTCATGCGCAGCGGCATGTAGTCGTGGAAGTTCGACTGCTCGACCACGCCGTCCTTCAGCGTGATCGCGCCGTACATCGCCGCGGTGAGGCCGTATACGATGCCGCTTTCCATCTGCGCGCGGATCACGTCCGGGTTCACCGCCACGCCGCAGTCCACCGCGCACATGACGCGGTCCACGCGCCAGGAGCCGTCGCGCCTGACGGTGACTTCCGCCACCTGCGCGACCACCGTGTTGAACGACTCGTGCACGGCGATGCCGCGCCCGCGCCGCTCGCCGACCCTGGCCGAAACCAGAGGCGTGGTCCAGTCGGCCTCGGTCGCCGCCATTTCCAGCACCGCCTTGTGGCGCGGGGATTTCGCGAGCAGCGCGCGGCGGACCTGGTACGGATCTTTTCCGGCCGCCAGAGCGAGCTCGTCCAGAAAGGTTTCCGTCGAGAACGCGGTATGGGTCGAGCCGACCGAGCGCCACCATTGCACCGGCACGCCCATCTTGGGCGAGTGCAGGTCCACTCCCAGGTTAGGAACCGCGTACGGGAGATTCGCCGCGCCCTCGACCGAAGTCGCGTCGATTCCGTCCTTCACCATCATGCCTTCGAAGACGGTTCCGCCGAGGATCGACTGCCCGACAATGCGGTGCTGCCAGGCGATGATATTGCCTTGCGCGTCCAGTCCCGCTTTCAGCGCGTGGTAGTACATCGGACGGTAGCTGCCCGCGCGCATATCGTCTTCCCGCGTCCACACGAGCTTCACCGGAGCGCGGCCGCCTATGGCTTTGGCGATCTGCACCGCCTCGACGACGTAGTCAGCGTGCGGATTGGCGCGGCGCCCGAAGCTGCCGCCGGCGAAGAGCATGTTGAGCTTCACCTGCTCGGGTTTCATGCCGAGCACCGCCGCGACCTCAGGCTGGTCGATCGACTGGAACTGCTCGCCGTTCCAGATCTCGCAGGCGTCGGCGCTCAACTTCACGACGCAGTTCATCGGCTCCATGCAGGCGTGCGCGAGGTAGGGAAACTCGTACGCGGCTTCCAGCGTCTTCGCCGCGCGCCCGAGCGCTCCGGCGGGATCGCCTTCCTTCCTTGCGGGCAGGCCCGGCGTCGCGGCGAGCTTCTTGTACTCGGCCATGATCTCGGCCGAACCGAGCTTGAACGCGCCGGATTCCTCCCACTCCACGGTGAGCGCGTCGCGGCCTTTTTTCGCCGACCAGAAATCGTTCGCGAGCACCGCCACGCCCTGCGGGATAGCCACCACGTCGACCACGCCCTTGACCGCTTTCGCCTTCTCCGCGTCGAAAGATTTCGGCTTTCCGCCGAAGCGCGGCGGATGCGCGACCAGCGCCGTGAGCATTCCCGGGAGCTTCACGTCCTGCGTGTAGATCGCCGTGCCGTTCGACTTGGCGCGGCTGTCGGTGCGCGGCGTGCGCCGGCCGATCAGCGCGAAATCCTTCGGGTCCTTGAGCTTCACTTCCTGCGGAACCGGCATCTTGGCCGCGCTGGCGGCGAGCTGGCCGAAGTTCGCCCTGCGGTTCGAGGGCGGGTGCATCACCGCGCCGCGCGCGACGGTGATCGAATCCGGCGCGACTTTCCAGCGCTCGGCCGCGGCGGCGACGAGCATCGCCCGCGCCGCGGCGCCGGCCTTGCGCATCTGTTCGTAGGAGTTCGCCATCGCGGTGCTGCCGCCCGTGCCCTGCACGGCGCCCATGAACAGGTTGTTGTAGCGGCTCGCGTCCGCTGGCGCGCCCTCGGCCCGGATCTGGCCCCAGTCGGCGTCCAGCTCCTCGGCGACGAGCGTCGGCAGCCCCGTAAACGTGCCCTGGCCCATCTCGAGGTGCTTGACGATCACGGTGACCGTGTTGTCCGTGCCGATGCGAACGAAGGCGTTGGGCTCGAACGTTCCCGCCGCGGCGGAGCTGCCCCCGCCCTGGCCGGGGCCGGCCATCTGCGCCAGGGCATCGGGCACGGCGATTCCGAGAGTGAGCCCCGCGCCCGCCTTGAGAAAGTCGCGCCGGCTGAGGTTGACGATTTCGAATGCGTTCATGCGTTTCTCCCGGCGCGTCATTTCACGTTGCGCGCCGCAGTTCTGATCGCAACGCGGATGCGATTGTAGGTTCCGCAGCGGCACACGTTCCCGCTCATCGCGCCGTCGATTTCCGCGTCGGTCGGCCGTTTGACTTTGGCGAGCAGGGCCGCGGCGCTCATGATCTGGCCCGACTGGCAGTAGCCGCACTGCGGCACGTCGTTCTCGACCCACGCGGACTGCAAGGCCTTGCCTTCCTTGGTCTGGCCGATGCCCTCGATGGTCGTGATCCTCTTGCCGGCCGCAGCGGAGAGGGGCGTGGAGCACGATCGCGCGGGCTGGCCGTTCACGTGCACCGTGCAGGCGCCGCACAACGCCATGCCGCAGCCGTATTTGGTGCCGGTCATGTTGAGGTGGTCGCGCAGGACCCAAAGGAGGGGCGTGTCCGGATCGGCGTCCACCGACACTCCTTTGCCGTTGACGTTCAGGGTGGTCATCTAGAAATTCCTCGTGAAAAATCCACGCTGCTATTTTCTGCCCTGCGGAAGGTTTTGTGTAGTGGGCCGCGCCTTGAACGGCGCGGGCGTGCGACAGGAAGGCCGGTGCGAGGCGCGGTGCTTCCGGTGAACGGATGCGAACCGGGCGCGGCGTGCGGGAGGCAGCGTCGCCGGCCTAGTGGTTCGTGGCCGTACCGGTGGTGGTGGAGTTGGAAGTGGCCACTGCCAACGCGGCGGCGACTCCCACCGCGACGATGGCCACGATGGTCGACCCAACGCCCGCTCCTCCCGCTGAAGCGCCGACGCCTTGCGACGCGCCGCCGGCGGCGCCGACGGTTACGCCGACGGCTTGAGCCACCTGTATGGGATCCCGGGCCGGAGTCTGCGCGAAACCATCGACTGCGAAAACGAGCGAGATAAACAACACCGGCAAGGTTTTCTTCACCTGTGCTCCTTTTTCCTGGGGTTCGAAGAACCGGACTTCCGGATTATAGACTTGGTTTCGAGCCTTGCGGCAGCCCGGCGCCATTTTTTTCGAGGCCCGCGAGCGCCGGGTATAGCGACTGCGCCGTCCGGAAAAAAATCCAGTCGCGGTCGCGACTAGGGAGCGCCGCAAGCGCCTGGCGCGCCTCGGCGAGGAGTCCCGGCAGGCTGCCCTCGGAGGCGGGGAAGTTCGAGCCCCAGGCGATGCGCGACGCGCCGAATTCGGCCACCACGCGCGCGAAGAAACTCTCGGGCGTCGCCTTGCCCATATGCGACTCGCGCACGTTGTGCGTGCTCAACTTGAGGTAGAGGTTGCCGTAGCGCGCGAGCGAAAACAGGCGCGCCGCGGCGGCGTACGGAGGTCCGCCTTCGACGATCGGTCTCGCCATATGATCGAGGACGACGCGCACGCGCGGAAAGCGCTCGAGCACCGTCACGAGCTGCGGAAGCCCGGCCTCGCGCAGCTGCACGCACACGGGGATTCCCGCCCTGCCGGCGGTTTCCCAGGCGGGGAAGGAGCGCCGGTCGTCCAGGCGCGCGTCCTTCGACGCCGTGGTGTGCCCCGCGATGAATACGCGCAGGCCGGTCAAGCGCTTGCTCATCCAGTAGTCGATGCGTTCGGGAGCGTCGCGCTGCAGGACGTCCACCGAGAACACGCCGGTGAATCGCTCCGGACGCGCGGCGACGGCGCCGGCCACGTAAGAATTGTCGTGGCCGTAGCAGGTCGAGGCCTGCACCAGCGCCGCTTTCGCGATGCCCGCCTCGTCCATCGCGGCGGTCATCCCCTCGAAGCCGACCGGGCGCTCGCGCGACCAGTCCGATTGCCGACCGCTCAAGGGGGAGAGCGGATAGCGCTTCGTGTCGGACGCGATGACGTGCGGATGAATGTCGATCACCGTGCTCATTCGATTCGCCCCACCGCTTTCACGAGCCTGGCCATGTCCTCGTAGTCCTCGCGGATCAGGCGCTCGAACGCCTCCGGGCTCAAAGGCCGGGGCTCGACGCCCTGGCTCGCAAGCCGTCCGAGGATCACCGGATCGCGCAGCAGCCTCGCCACTTCCGCGTTGACGCGCGCGATCACGGCTTGCGGCGTCTTCGCCGGCGCGAGCAGGCCGAACCACGAGTCGAACGCGTATCCGGGAACGCTTTCGGCGACGGGCGGTACCGCCGGGAGGAAAGCCGAGCGCCTTTGCGAGGTCACCCCGAGAAGGCGGATGCGAGCGTCCTTGACGAAAGGAATCGCGCCGACGTTGGGCACGATCAGCGCGTGCGAGCGCGCGGCGAGCACGTCGGTGGTCGCGTCCTGCGAGGACTTGAACGGGATATGCACCATGTCCAGTTTGGCGAGGCTCGCGAAATACGCCATCGCGAGATGGCCCGAGCTGCCGTGGCCCGCCGAGGCGTAGTTGAGCTTGCCGGGGTTCGATCTCGCGTACTCGACGAATTCGGCCGCCGTCCTCGCGGGAACGGCTGCGCTCGCCATCAGCACGTAGCTTTGCATTCCGATGTTGGCGACCGCCGCAAAATCCCGGATCGGATCGTAGGGAGGATTCGCGCCGAGGAGCGCAGTGACGTTATGGCTCGAGGCCGCGAAGATAAGTGTCTGGCCGTCGGGCGCGGCCTTCGCGACGCTCGCCGTGCCGATCGCGCCGCCGGCGCCCGGGCGGTTGTCGATGATCGCGGTCTGCCCTAAGGCCGCGCCCAGCTCGCTGAAGAACGAGCGGGCGAGGACCTCGCGGGCCCCGCCCGCGGCGAAGGGCACGACGATGCGCATGACCTTGCCGCCAGGCTGCGCCGACGCGGGAGGAATGAGCGCGGCGATGCATGCGAGCGCGGCGCAAAGGCGTTTCAGGCTCACCATGCCGGAACTCTAGCATCCCGCCGCCGGACTATACTGTGCGGCGCGTTTCGGCCAGGGAGAAGACGACATGATCGCGTTGCGTCTCACGTTCGCTGCGGCACTCGCCGTGCTCGCTGCGGGCGCCGCGCACGCCCAGGGCGCATACCCCAGCCGCCCGATCAGATTCATCGCGCCGTTTCCACCCGGCGGGTCGACCGACGTGCTCTGCCGGCTGCTGGGCTCAAAGCTCGCCGAGGGCCTGGCGCAGCCGGTGACCGTGGACAACCGCCCCGGCGCCTCCGGCAACATCGGCCACGAAGCCGCCGCCAAGGCCGCTCCCGACGGCTACACCATCCTGATATCGAGCAGCAGCACGCTCGTAAACAACGTGCACCTGTTCAAGAGCCTGCGCTACGATCCGCTGGGAGACTTCACGCCGGTCTCGATGGTGGCGAGCGCGGGGCAGGTGCTCGTCGTGCATCCTTCGGTGCCGGCGAAGAGCGTGAGCGAGCTTGTCGCTCTTGCCAAAGCGCAACCGGCCAAGCTCAACTTCGGCTCGGGCGGCAAAGGCATCCAGTCGCACATCTCGGGCGAGATGTTCAAGTCGGCGGTGGGCGTGGACATCGTTCACATCCCGTACAAGGGCACGGTGCAGGCGGTGTCGGATCTGGTCGCGGGACAGGTGCAGCTCGTCTTCGCCGATATGGTTCCCGCCATGCCGCATATCAAGGCGGGCAGGATCCGGGCGCTCGCGGTCACCACCCGCGGGCGCTCGGCGGCGCTCCCCGATGTGCCCACCATGATCGAGTCGGGCGTGCCCGGCTACGAGGCCGGGGTGTGGTGGGCGGTGATGGCGCCCAGGGGAACGCCCGCCGAGGTCGTGAACAGGTTGAACGCGGAATTCGCGCGGATCATGAAACTTCCGGACGTCCTGGAAAAATACGCGGGTCTCGGCATCGTCCCCGAATACAGCACGCCGCAGTACGTGACCGAGATGATCAAGCGCGATACGCCCAGGATGGCGCAGGTGCTGAAAGCCGCCGGCGTGGAGCAGGAGTAGTGGGCCGTTCGGGAATTCCCGTCGGCGCGGCGGCGCTGCTCGCTTGCTCTCTCGCCGCCGCCCAGAGTCCCGAACAATATCCTTCGCGTCCGATCCGCTACATCGTCGCGAGCGCCCCCGGCGGCATCGCCGACATCACCCCGCGCGTGCTCGCTCCGCACCTCGCCGAGGCGCTGCGCCAGCCGGTGGTCGTCGAGAACCGGCCCGGCGGCGGCATCGTCGCCGGCGGCGATGCGGTCGCGAAGAGCGCGCCCGACGGCTACACGCTCCTCTCGGCGACGCCGCAGGTGGCGATCGTGCAGTCGATGGTGAAGGACCTCCCCTTCGACCCGCGCCGCGACCTCGCCCCGGTCGCGCTGGTCGGCGTGATACCCAACGTCCTCGTCGCCGGTCCGCGCACGCCCGCGAAGACGCTCGCCGAGCTGATCGAGCTCGCGCGCCGCAATCCCGGCAAGCTCAATTATTCCTCCACCGGCGCCGGCACCTCGGTGCATCTTTCCGCGGAGCTCCTCAAGTACTACGCCGGCGTCGACATCGTCCACGTCCCGTACCGCGGCGCGGCGGCGGCGATGACGGCGCTCCTCGCCGGCGACGTCGACATCATGGTCGATTCGGTGCCGCCTTCGCTACCGCATATCCGCGCGGGGAGAGTGCGCGCACTCGCGGTGACCGGCGCGCGGCGCGTGCCGCAGCTGCCCGAGGTGCCGACCATGATCGAGTCGGGATACCCGGATTTCGAGATCAACGGCTGGTCGGGCGTCGTTACCACCGCCGGCACGCCGGGCGCGATCATCGCGCGCCTCGAAGGGGAAATCAAAAAGGCGCTCGCGCTTCCGCAGGTCGTCGCGGCCTACGAAAACGCGGGGCTCACGGTCCGCTTTATGGGCGCAGCCGAGTTCGGAAAATTCTGGGACGCCGAGATCGCGAAATTCGCGCTCGCGATCAAGCATTCCGGCGCCGTAAAAGAATAGGAAGGAGGCGCAGTGAAATCGAGCCGCTTGATTTTGATCTTTTCCATCGTGCTCGCCGGCTGCGCCGCGACCGGGCCGCAGGGCGATGAAACTTCCGGGAGACCCGCCATGACCGCTCTGCCCAAGGACATCCATCCCGAGTCGCGCTCCCGGCTGCCGCTGCCGAAGCGCGAGGCGCTCGACGAACAGGGAAAGCGCGTCTACGACTCGGTTCTCGACCCCAAGCGTCCCACGCTCGCCGGGTTCCAGGGGCCCGCCGGCATCTGGCTGCACAGCCCCAGGGTGGGAGAGCCGTTCCGGGAGATGAACCGGATCCTGCGCAACGAGGTGCCGCTCGAGCCGCGCCTGAGAGAGCTTGCGATCCTCGTGACCGCGCGCGAGTTCGACAGCCAGTTCGAGTGGACGGCGCACGAGCCGGTCGCCCTGAAGGAGGGCCTGAATCCGAAGGTCCTCGACATGGTGAAGTTCCGCAGACCGGTCTTGGCGGTGCCGGAAAAGGAGGCGGCGATCATAGCGTTCGGCCGCGAGCTCTTTCGCGACCGAAAAGTCCGCGCTGAAACCTACGCGGAGACGGTGAGAGTCTTCGGTCAGACCGCGGTCGTCAACCTCACGGCGCTGATGGCGAACTATGCGTTCACCGCGGTGATGCTCACCGCTTTCGATCAGCAGCTGCACGAGGGCAGAAAGCCCTTGCTGCCGCTGCCCTGAGCCTTATCGGCCGCCGCGGCCGTTCAGCTCGTCGAACGCCTTTACGCAGCGATCGAGCTCCTCGAGGGGCATGCGCGGATCGATGAACCGGACTTTCACTCCGCGCAGCGAAGAGGAGATCTTCGTATTCGCCGCGAGATAGCTCATTTTCACCATCAGGGGTTGCGCGTCGCTGATCAGGTATTCGTAGAACAGCAACGCGGCGTTGGGATGCGGCGGCCGCCTGGAGACGCCGGCGCCGTTGGCCCGGCCGATCACCGGATCGATGCCGAACCACTCGACCGGCGCGCCCGCGCTCTTGAGTTGTTCGATGCGGTAGCTGTACACGGTCAGCGCGAGCGGCACCTCGCCCGAGGCGACCAGGTTCGCGAGAAGCGTGTGGCCGCTCCTCACCGACCAGCCGGCCGTCGCAACGATGTCGCGAAAGAGCTTCGCGCCTCTTTCTTCGCCCAGGTGCTTGAGTACGCCGCAGTACCACTCGCCGTCGGACGCCTCCACGCCCAGGCGTCCCTTCCACTTCGGGTCCGCGAGCTCCGCATAGGACCCCGGCAGGTCTCCCTTCCTCACCAGGGCGGTGTTGTACGCCTGCACGAATACGTTCAGGAATTGCGGCACCCAGGCGCGGTGCGCGGGCATCGCGTCGGTCGCGAGGTTCGCGTGATGGTCCGAGCGCACCTCCTGCAGCAGCCGCTCCCGGTGCATCGCCTCCATCTCCGGGGAGGAAATGGCGGCCACATCGAAGTCCCAGCGGTTCGCGCGCGCCTCGGCCGCCGCGCGCTGCAGGACCTTGACCGATGAAGCGCGCCAGACGTTCACCTTGACGCCGTAGCGCTTGTCGAAATCGGCGGCGAGCACCGCCATGTCCCTTTCCGGGATCGAGGTGTAGAGGGTGAGCGCGCCTTCGGCCGCCGCGGCGAGCCGCTGCAGCCGGTCGGGCCGGCCGTCCAGGGCGAGGTCGGAAAAGGACTGGGCTTGCGCGGGCGCGCAGCACGCGAGCGCGACAAGACCGGCTGCGAGCGCGGCAGGCTTCATGGCCGGTTCATTGTAACGTTATAGTAACGGTCTGGCCGCCGCGGAGAAGAGGGAGAGAAGGACAATGAATAGTGCAGCCGGCGAGCGCCGCGAGATCGAATACGCAGTTCACGGCGGCGTATCGCTCAAGGGGCATTTCTACGCGCCGAGAGGGCCGGGAAAATTTCCCGTCGTGATCGCGGTTCACGGCGGCGGATGGCGCCTCGCCAATCTGGACAACTACCGCGCCCTCGGGCCCTGGCTCGCCGGGCGCGGCTACGTCGTGCTCGCGGTGACGCACCGTTTGTCCAAGCCCGCGGAAAAGGTCTATCCCGAAGCGGTGCAGGACGTGCGCGCGGCGGTGCAGTTCGTGAAGGCCAAGGCGGCCGAGCTCAAGGGCGATCCGGAGCGCATCGCGCTCATGGGCGATTCCTCGGGCGGGCACCTCGCGGCGCTGGTCGCGCTCGCGGGGGAACACGCGCTGTTTCGGGAAGGCAACGCCGCCGACCCACACGGCCGCGTCTCGACCGCCGTCAAGGCCTGCGTGCCGATCTACGCGGTGCTCGACCTCGCGCGGCAATGGCGCCACGACCAGATCTCGCGGCCGCGCGACCAGATCGTCGAGAAATTTCTCGGCGCGAGCCTCATCGACGACCGGCGCATCTACTTCGACGCTTCGCCGCTCTCCCATGTCTCGTCCAAGAACAACGGCACGGCCTTTCTCCTCGCCTGGGGCACCGAGGACGACGTGGTCGATCACAAGGAGCAAAGCGAGGCATTCCTCGAGGCGCTGAAGCAGGCCGGGCACTACGTGCGCTCGGTGGTGGTCGCCGGCGCGCCGCACTTCTGGATCGGCGATCCGATCGACGAGCCGGGAAGCCACTCGGGGTTTTTCGCGCAGCGGCTGCTGCGCTTTCTGCAGGCCCGTCTGTGATAGCCGGCCGGCTCGCGGGCGCTTTGCTTCTGGCGCTGGGATTCGCGCTGCAGTGCGGCGCCCAGCCCTACCCCTCGCGCGCGATCAGGATCGTGGTCGCCTTTCCCGCGGGCGGCGGCTCGGACCTCGCCGCGCGCGTGGTCGGGCAGAAGCTCTCGGAAGGCTTCGGGCAGCCGGTAGTTGTCGAGAACCGCGTTGGCGCCAACGGCAGCGTGGGCGCGGAAGCCGTGGCGCGCTCCGCCCCCGACGGCTACACGCTGGTGATGGGCAGCAACGCCAACATCACCACCAATCCGCATCTGATGGCGCTGTCGTACGATCCGATGAAGGACCTCGCGCCGGTGGCGATGCTGACGGTGAACCCCTTGTTGCTCTTCGTCAATCCGACGGTGGTGCCGGTCAGCTCCTTCAAGGAATTCCTCGCCTACGTCAGGGAGAGGGACGGAAAGGTGGACTACGCATCGGCGGGCAACGGTTCGCCCGCGCACCTGTCGGGCGAGCTGCTCAAGCTCACCGCGAAGATCAGCATGGTGCACGTGCCCTACAAAGGCGGCCCGCCCGGAGTGAACGACGTGCTCGGCGGGCGCGTCGGCGTCATGCTCGCGGCGGCGCCGACGGTGCTGCCGCACATCCGCTCGGGCAAGCTGCGCGGCATCGCCATGACGGGCGCGCAGCGCTCGGCCTTTGCGCCGGAGATCCCGACCATCGCCGAGTCGGGCTTCCCGGGTTTCGACGTGGTAATCTGGAACGCGCTGTTCGCGCCGGGCGCGACGCCAGCCGCGGTGCTCGCGAAGCTGCACGGCGAGATCAACCGCATCCTCGCGCAGCCCGACGTGAAGGATCTGCTGCTCAATCAGGGGGCGGAAGTGCAGCCGATGTCGGACGCGGCGTTCCGCGCGCTGCTGAAGACCGAATACGAGCGCTGGGGCAGGGTCATACGCGAAGCGAAGATCAAGGTGGACTGAAACATGGATTCCGCAGAAGGCCCGGTAACCGAAAAAATCGCGGGCGCAAACATCGAAATCCTCAGGCGGGGGAAGGGGCGCCCGGTCCTCTTTCTCCATCCGCATATCGGCATGCACGGCTCGCAGGCGTTGATCGAGGCACTTGCGCGCCACGCGCAGGTGATCGCCCCCTCGCATCCCGGGTTCGGGCACTCGGAGCTGCCCAAAGGCATGGCGAGCGTCGACGACATGTCGTATTTCTATCTCGACCTGATCGAGCAGCTGGACCTGCGCGACCTCGTGATCGTCGGCGCGTCCTTCGGCGGCTGGATCGCAACGGAGATCGCGACCAAGACCTGTGAGCGTCTGTCTCGCCTCGTTCTGATCGGCGCGGTCGGCGCGAAATTCGGCGCGCGCGACAAGAGCGACATCGTGGACATCTTTGCAACCCCGCGCGGGCGCTGGGAGGAGCTCTCGTTCCGCGACCCCGCGGTGTGGCTGCGCGACTACGAGTCGCTGCCTGAGGACGAGCTGACCGCTATGGCCCGCAACCGCGAGGCGACCGCGCTCTTCGCCTGGAACCCCTACATGTACGACCCGAAGCTCAGGGCGCGGCTGCACCGCATCCGCATCCCGACCCTGTTTCTGTGGGGCGCGCAGGACGGCTTCGCGCCGCTCGCTTACGGCAGGAGCTACTGCGAGGGTGTTCCCGGAGCGAAATTCGAGGAGATCGCCGACTCGGGCCATTTCCCGCACATGGAGCAACCCGAGGCCGTGGCGCGCCGCGTGATCGAGTTCGGGCTCGAGCGGCAGGCGGCGAGGGCGTAAACGGGGCGGCAGCGGCGCAATCGAGCAGAGATGCATGTGTTCCCCTCCTCTCTTGAGGAGGGGTGCCCGCGAAGCGGGCGGGGTGGTTCCGGCGCTCACCACCACCCCCGCCTTCGGGCGTACCCCTCCTCCTGAAGGAGGAGGGGATGAATGAGAGTGTGGAGGTACGACCATGAGGATCTACCACTTTTCCGAACAACCGTGTCCGGAGGCCTGGGCGCCGGAGCATAAGTCGCTGCGCGTCAACCTCGCGAGCCGCAACTGCGACCCGCGCGTCATGGCCGAGAATTATCACCACCGCCTCGACGAATGGATGCTCGCCGACGAACTGGGCCTGGACATCATGATCAACGAGCACCACGCGACCGCGACCTGCTGCTGTCCCGTGGCCGCGGTGCCACTCGCGATCCTCGCGCGGCAGACCAGGCGCGCGCGGCTCCTCACGCTCGGCTACCCGATCGCCAACCGCCTCGACCCGGTGCGCGTCGCCGAGGAGTTCGCGATGATCGACGTCATCTCGCGCGGGCGCCTGGAGATAGGCCTGGTGCGCGGAGTGCCCTACGAGGTGCCGCTCTCGGTGCGCTCGGCGGTCGGCCAGATGGACCGCTTCTGGGAAGCGCACGACTTGATCATCAAGGCGATGACTTCCATCGACGGGCCGTTCGACTGGCAAGGCGAGCATTTTCAATACCGCAACGTCAACGTCTGGCCGCGCGTCTACCAGCAGCCGCACCCGCCGGTGTGGATCACCGGCCGCAGCCCGCAGAACATCCGCGAGATCGCCGAGCGCGGCTACGTGCTCGGCACCTTTCTCTCCGGCTTCCAGACGAAGGAATTGTTCGATCACTACCGCAAGGCCTGCGCCGATCTCGGCCGTCCCGCGCCCGCGCCGGATCGCTTTTCGTACCTGGGCATCGTCGCCATCGCCGAGGACAGGAAGGAAGCGTTCCGCCGCGCCGACCTCATGGTCGGCTACCTGCGCTCCTCGGGCCGCGTCGCCGAGCCCTTCGGCACGCCGCCGGGATATTTTTCCGTGAAAGACGCGGTGCGCATGATCAAGGCGCGCGGCAAGCGCACCACGACGACGCGCGACGGAAAAGCGGTCGACACGCACCACGGCGCGATCGAGGACCTCGTCAAGGCGGGAATCATGTTCGTCGGAACGCCCGACGACGTTTACAACCAGCTCTCGGAATTCATCGACAGCATCGGCGGACTCGGCCACTTCCTCATGATGGGCCACGCGGGACACATGACGCACGAGGAAGCCGTCGACCAGATCACCCTCGTCGCCAAAGAGGTCCTGCCGCGGCTGCAGAAGCCGCGCGCCGCATCCAAGCAGGCGGCATGATTTCTTCCCCTCCTTTCAAAGGAGGGGTGGCGCGCAGCGCCGGGGTGGTCACGCTCGTCACCGCCGGAGTGCTTCTTTCGCTCTCCGCGCTCGCGCAATACCCGAACAAGCCGATCCGGCTCGTCGTCACCTTTCCGCCGGGCGGGATCACCGATTTCACAGCGCGGGCGCTGGCGCCGCGCCTGGGCGACGCGCTGGGGCAGCCGGTCATCGTCGAGAACCGCACCGGCTCGGGCGGCAACATCGGCACCGAATTCGTCGCGAAGAGCGCACCCGACGGCCACACGCTCCTCGTCGCGGCGCCGCCCAACGCGATCAACGTGTCGCTCTACAAGACGCTGCCCTTCGACACCAGAAAAGACCTCGCCCCGGTCGCGCTCGTGGGCAGCGGCGCGAACGTGCTCGTGGTCTCCGCGAAGACGCCCGTCAACAACGTGCGCGAGCTCCTCGAGCACGCGCGCCGCAATCCGGGCAAGCTCAACTTCGCGTCGAACGGCAACGGCACCAGCATCCATCTCTCGGGTGAGCTGCTCAAGTACTACGGAAAGTTCGACGCGCTGCACGTTCCCTTCCGCGGGGCGCCCGCGGCGATGACCGCGTTGCTCGCCGGCGACGTGGACTTTATGTTCGACGCGCTGTCCATTTCCGCGCCGCAGATCAAGGCCGGCAGGATCCGGCTGCTCGCAGTTACCTCGCGCGAGCGCAGCCCGATGTTCCCCGATGCGCCGACCCTCATCGAGTCGGGCTTTCCCGAGTTCGAGGTAAGCGGCTGGACCGGCATTATGACCACCGGCGGAACGCCCCCCGCCGTCATCGCGCGGCTGGAAGCCGAGCTGCGCAGGATCCTCTCCGATCGCGACTTGATCGCCGCATTCGAAAAACCCGGCATGACGGCGAGCTTTGCCGGCGCGCGCGAATTCGCGCGCTTCCTCGATGAGGAAATCGCCCGCTGGGGGGTGGCGGTGAAGCACTCCGGCGCGCAGGCAGATTGAGCTCGCGCGACGGCTCTCATCCAAACCAGCTTGCGATTGGCGCTGCAAGTTCTAAAACTAGAGCTTCGGCGTATAGTTCAAACTTCGAAAGGAGGCGACAACATGGCACAAGACAATTCATCTGTTCGTACCGGTTCCACCCTGATGTTGATTGCTGGTCTGGCTTTCGTTGGGTATGCCGTGGTCTTTTTTATCCGCAGCTTTGTCGGTACTGGTTTTGAGCTTGGTGTAGAGACCTTGAATGGCGTAACCAAGGACCAGCTCAACGCTCTTAACCCTGCGGTGGTCTACTACATCAATCATCTGCACATCGCGACCGCCGGTTTCATTGCCGCCACCGGCATCGCCGTTGCAGCCCTCTCTTGGTGGGGGGTCCGCAAGGGAGAATGGTGGGCGTGGTGGACCGCCTTGGTTTCCCCGGTGGTGGGTTTAGCCGTTGCTCTGCCGATGCATTACTTTGGCCACTTTTCCTTTGACTGGGTGAGTCATCTGGGGCCGATTTATCTGGCAACGCTCCTGTTTGTAATTGGGGCTCTGCAGGCCCTCCGAGGC
>Ga0137463_1000419_pt1 | contig 14853 bp, 13 predicted proteins | sample EasRivERMGT800_2_FD_102333 | JGI IMG/M metagenome (GOLD analysis project Ga0137463, IMG submission 102333) | Soil microbial communities from meander-bound floodplain in the East River, Colorado, USA - East River MetaG ERMGT800_2 | ecosystem: Environmental > Terrestrial > Soil > Floodplain ...
GAGCAGCAGCATCCCGGGTACCGCGAGCACGCCGCACAGCAGGAAAAACTCGAACCAGCCTATTTGCTCCACCAGCCAACCGGTGCCGGCGTTGATGAACGTGCGCGGCACGGCGGTCAGGCTGGTGAACAGGGCGAACTGCGTTGCCGTGTAGCGGGGGTGGGTTGTGCGAGCGATGAAGGCGACGAAGGCGGCTGTGCCGAGCCCCACACCCAACGCTTCCAGCCCGATCACGCCGCCCAACGCGCCAAGATCTGCGGGCGACGCCGCTCCAACCGGACCGCGCGCCGCGAGCCACGCAAAGCCGAATATCGACACGAGCTGCACGGCGCCGAACAGCCAAAGCGCCCGATTGATTCCCAGCCGCACCATCCAGAGACCGCCCAGCAGCCCGCCGATCACGCTCGGCCAGAGGCCGGCATGTTTCGCGACCAGGCCGATTTCGGACTTGGAGAATCCCATCTCCAGGTAGAAAGGCGTGGCGAGCGCGGTGCACATGCTGTCGCCGAGCTTGTACAGAAATATGAAGCACAACACGACAAGCGCACTGCGCCAGCCGTTGCGGGTAATGAACTCGCGGAACGGTTCGACGACCGCATCGCGGAGCGACTTCGGCGCGCCGAGCCCGAGCCGGGGTTCCGACACCATCATCACCATGAGAATGCCGGGCAGCATGAACAGCGCCGTGACCATGAACACCACGTTCCACGGCAAATGATCGGCGAGAATCAGCGCAAGAGACCCGGGCACGAGACCCGCGATCTTGTAGGCATTGACGTGCACCGCATTGCCGAGCCCCAGCTCCTCCTCGCGCAGCAACTCACGCCGGTAAGCATCGAGCGCGATATCGAGCGTCGCGCTGAGCAGCGCCAGCGTGACCGTGATCGCGATCACGCTCTGTAGATGGCTCTGCGGAGAAAAGCTGCCGAGCGCCCATACACAGGCGAGCACACCGATCTGAGCGAGCAGCATCCAGCTGCGCCGACGGCCGAGCCACGGCAGCGCATAGCGGTCGACCAGCGGCGCCCAGAGGAATTTCCAGGTATAGGGAAACTGGATCAGAGCAAAGCCGCCGATGACTGCGAGGCTCAGGCCCTCGGTCTTGAGCCATGCCGGCAGCAGACTGATCAGGATATACAGAGGCAGGCCGGAGGCGAACCCGGTGAAGACGCAGATCAGCATGCGCCGATTCAGCACGCTGGACCACGTCGTCCTGGCACGGGAATCCGAAGGCATGCGGCGATTGTAACCTCACGCAAGCACGTGCCCGATGCCCCGAACCTCTGCGCCCTAGAGCTTCGCGTCGTAGTCGATGGTGAGCGGCGCGTGGTCCGAGAAGCGCCGCGCCTTGAAGATCGCGGCCCGCTTTGCCCTCGCCGCGATGCCGGGCGTGGCGATCTGGTAGTCGATGCGCCATCCCACGTTTTTCGCCCAGGCCTGGCCGCGGTTCGACCACCAGGTATATTGCTCGGGGCGCGGGTCGACGCGGCGAAACACGTCGACCCAGCCCAGGTTGTCGAACACCTCGCTGAGCCAGGCGCGCTCCTCAGGGAGAAAACCGGAGTTCTTGCGGTTGGAACGCCAGTTCCTGAGATCGATCTCCCTGTGGGCGATGTTCCAGTCTCCGCACAAAACGAATTCGCGCCGGCTGGCCCTCAGCTTTTTCAGCACCGGTCCGAACTCTTCGAGAAAACGGAACTTGGCCTGCTGCCGCTCCTCCGAACTCGATCCCGAGGGCAGATAGGCCGATACCACCGAGACCCGGCCGAAATCGGCGCGCAGGAACCGTCCCTCGGGGTCGAATTCCCGGCTGCCGAAGCCGCAGGACACGGCATCGGGCCGGATTCTCGAATAGATCGCGACGCCGCTGTAACCCTTCTTGGTCGAGCAGCAATGGTAGTGGCCGTGAAATCCCTTCGGGACGAGCGCGAGTCCGGCGAGATCCGTCTCCTGGGCTTTGACTTCCTGCATGCAAACGACATCCGCGCGCTGGCGTGCCAGCCACCGCGGAAAGCCCTTGGCGAGCGCCGAGCGGATGCCGTTGAGGTTGACCGTGATTATGCGTAACATTCGAACTCCGTGTTCCTCACATACGGCGATGCTGCCCGCGGCCGACTTTCGCAAGGAGTTCATCGCCTTCTGCGTCGCGCAGGGCGTGCTCAAGTTTGGCCGGTTCGTCACCAAGTCGGGGCGCACGACTCCTTATTTTTTCAACGCCGGCCTGTTCAACACCGGCGCGTCCCTGGAACGCCTGGCGCAATTCTACGCAAAAGCGATTCTGTCTTCGGACCTGAATTTCGACATGCTGTTCGGGCCGGCGTACAAGGGCATCGTGCTCGCCGCGGGCGCCGCCATGGCGCTCGCCCGCGAAGGGCGCGACGTACCCTTCGCCTTCAACCGCAAGGAGGCGAAAGATCATGGTGAAGGCGGCGATCTCGTCGGCGCTCCGCTTGCGGGGCGGGTGTTGATCGTGGATGATGTACTGACCGCAGGCACCGCGGTCGGCGAGTCGCTCGGCCTGATTCGCTGGCACGGCGCGGTTCCCGCGGGGGTCGTCATCTCGCTCGACCGGATGGAGCGCGGCACCGGGCAGTTGTCGGCCGTCGAGGAAATCGAGCGCACCCACGGGATTCCGGTCAGGGCGGTCGCGAATCTCGACGACCTGATGGCCTGGCTGCAGACGAGCGAAGAATTTCGGGAGAATCTGGATGCGATCAGGAAATACAGACAACTCTATGGGGTCGCCCAACATGCGTAAGCAGGCGGTGGCGTTGCTGTGCTTGAGCATGCTTTCGGCAACGGCGATGGCGCAACTGCGCATGTACAAATGCGTCGATGCCAAGGGCAAGACCTACTACACGCAGATCCCTCCGCCGGAATGCCTCGGCCGCGACACCCAGGAGTTGAACAAGTCCGGCACGAGGATACGCACGACACCCCGCGAGATCCCCCTGACCCCGGAGCAACGGGCGACGCGTGAAGCCGAGCGCAAGAAGAAGCTGGGCGACGAGGAGAAGGCGAAGGAGGAGCGGCGCAAGAGCGCGGCCCTGATGAACACTTACTCGAGCGAAAAGGATATCGACGAGGCACGGGCGCGCGCCGTCAGGGAGGCCGAGGCGGCGATCAAGGACACCGAACGGCGCATCGCGGAGGGAATAAAGCGCAAGAAGGAACTCGACTCGGAGAAAGAGTTCTACGTCAAAAAACCCATGCCGCTCAAGCTCAAGCAGGACATCTCGAATATCGAGATCGAGATCAAAAACCAGACCGAGCTCCTCGATGCCAAGAAGAAGGAAATCGGCGGCATCAACGCCAAATACGACGAAGACAAGCGGCGTTACGTCGAGTTCAGCCAGAAAACCGCGCAGAAAAAATAGGCCCCGCCCCGCGGCCCAGGTTGCCGGATTCTCAGCCGACGAGCCTGCGCTTGAGGATGTCGTTGACCTGCGCGGGGTTGGCCTTGCCGTGGGTGGCCTTCATCACCTGGCCGACGAGCGAGTTGAACGCCTTGTCCTTGCCCGACTTGTAGTCCTCGACCTGCTTCGCATTCCGGGCGAGCACCTCGTCGACGATTTTCTCGATCGCGCCGCTGTCGCTGATCTGCTTCAGGCCGCGCTTTTCGATGATCTCGTCGGCGCTGCCCTCTCCGTTCCACATCGCGGGCAGAATCACTGTTGTTGCGGCAGTGCTCGACACCGTTCCGTCGAAAACGCGCTTCGACAGCGCTTTGAGCTGATCTGAAGACACCTTGCTTTGCTCGATATCCAGATTTTCCTCGTTCAGCTTCGCGCCGAGCGGACCGAGAATCCAGTTCGCGAGCATTGGTACTTCTTCCCGCGGAGCATTTGCGAAAAGGGACAAGGCGAACGTCGAAGTGCCGCGACTCGTCGTGAGCTGATTTACCTGTTCAATCGACAGGCCCACCTCCACCATCCGGTCACGCGTCGCCTGCAGCGATTCGGGCATGGACCGCTTGATCTGCTCGATCCATTTCTCCGTTAACACGAGCGGCAGCAGGTCGGGGTCGGGAAAATAGCGGTAGTCATGCGCATCTTCCTTGGTGCGCATGACTCGCGTTTCTCCGGTGTCGGGATCGAACAACACGGTGGCCTGCTCGATCGTGCCGCCATCTTCCAGCGTCTCGATCTGCCACTTTGCCTCGTACTCGATCGCTTCCTGAAGGAAACGAAAGGAGTTGAGATTCTTGATCTCGCGCCGCGTGCCGAGCGGCGCACCGGGCCGGCGTACCGACACGTTGGCGTCGCAGCGAAACGATCCCTCCTGCATGTTGCCATCGCAGATGTCGATCCAGCGCACCAGCGCGTGCAGCACCTTGGCGTAGGCGACCGCCTCCTCGGCCGAGCGCATGTCGGGCTCGGAGACGATTTCCAGCAGCGGCGTGCCTGCCCGGTTGAGATCGATCCCGCTCATGCCTTGGAAATCCTCATGGAGCGATTTTCCGGCGTCCTCCTCGAGGTGGGCACGGGTCAGATGCACAATCCTTTGCCCATCTTTAGTCAGGACGCGGATCTCGCCGCCTTTCACGATCGGCGTTTCGTACTGGCTGATCTGGTAACCCTTGGGAAGGTCGGGATAGAAATAGTTCTTACGCGCAAATATCGAGCGGCGGTTGATGGTAGCGCCTACCGCCAGCCCGAAACGTATCGCGCGCTCGACCGCACCGCGATTCAGCACCGGCAGCACCCCGGGCAGCGCGAGGTCCACGGCGCTCGCTTGTGTGTTCGGCTCCGCACCGAACGCGGTCGCGGCGCCCGAGAATATCTTGGAAACGGTAGAAAGCTGCGTGTGCGTCTCGATCCCGATGACCACTTCCCAGTTCATGACTCGATCCCAGCAGGCACGCGCCGATGCCAGTCGGTCGCGCGCTGGTACTGGTGCGCGACGTTCAGCATCTTTGCTTCGGAAAAATAATTTCCGACGAGGTGAAGCCCGACCGGAAGATTGCCCGTTCCGAATCCGCATGGAATGGACATGCCCGGAAGCCCGGCGAGGTTGGCGGGGATCGTATAGATGTCGTTCAGGTACATCTGCACCGGGTCGGCCGTCTTGGCGCCGATTTTGAAAGCGACTGTAGGCGAAGTCGGGCCTGCGATGACGTCGCATTGCCTGAAAGCCGCCAAGAAGTCGTCTGCGATCAAACGCCGGATTTTCTGCGCCTTCAGGTAATACGCGTCGTAGTAGCCGTGCGAGAGCACGTAGGTACCGATGAGGATGCGGCGCTTGACCTCGGCACCGAACCCTTCAGCTCGGGTCTTGCGGTACATGTCGGCGAGGTCGCGGTACTCCTTCGCGCGGTGCCCGTAGCGCACGCCGTCGAAGCGCGAAAGATTCGAGGAGGCTTCCGCCGGCGCGATGACGTAGTACGCCGGCACCGATAGGGCACTGTTGGGCAGGTTGATCGAAACGCGTTTTGCGCCGAGCTTCTCGAATTGCGCAAGCGCCGCTTCGACCGCCTTGCCGACGTCGGAGGAGAGTCCTGCTCCGAAATGCTCTTTCGGCACGCCGATGCGAAGTCCTGCAAGCGGCTGGTCCAGGTCGCGCGTGTAGTCCTCGGCCGCGCGCTCGATCGAGGTCGAGTCGCGCGCGTCGAACCCGGCCATGCAGTTGAGAAGGATCGCGAGGTCTTCGGCGCTTTTCGCCATCGGCCCGCCCTGATCCAGGCTCGAAGCAAAGGCGACCATGCCATAGCGCGACACCAGACCATAAGTGGGCTTCAGTCCCGACAAGCCCGACAGCGCCGCGGGTTGGCGGATCGATCCTCCGGTGTCGGTCCCGGTGGCCGCTGGTGCCATGCGCGCCGCGATCGCCGCGGCCGACCCGCCGGAGGAGCCGCCTGGAACGCACTCCTCGTCCCAGGGGTTTTTCACCGGGCCGTAGAACGAGGTCTCGCTGGATGACCCCATCGCGAACTCGTCCATGTTGGTCTTGCCGAGGATCACCGCACCCGCATCGTTGAAGCGCCCGATCACGTGCGCGTCGTAGGGACCGACGAAGTTCGACAGCATCTTCGAACCGCAGGTGGTGAGCCACCCCTTCGTCACGAAAATATCCTTGTGCGCGACCGGGATTCCGGCGAGCGGCTGCGCTCCGCCTTTCGCGATGCGCTGGTCGGCCGCGCGCGCCTGCGCGAGACTCTTTTCTTCCTCGATAGTGATGAAGGCGTTGAGTGCGCCGTTCAGTTTCGAGATGCGATCGAGGAAGAGCCTGGTCAGCTCCGCGCTCGAGATTTTCTTCCGCGCGAGCGCGGAAGAAAGCTCTTTGAGAGAAGCGTTCAGCATGGGACTGAAGGATTCAGGCCCGAATCCCGCTATTCGATCACCTTGGGAACGAGGTAAAGGCCCGCTTCCACCGTACCTGTAGGCGCGACCGATTGATAGAGCTCGCGCTGGTCGGTTTCCTTCACTTCGTCCTCGCGCAGGCGCAGCGTCAGCCCTTGAGCGTGGGACATCGGCTCGATGCCGTCGGTGTCGACCTTCTGCATCTGCCCGATCAGTTCGAAGATGTTGTTCAACTGGGCCTGGACGGCCCGCGCTTCTGCGTCGCTTATGCCGATTCGGGCCAGCTCGGCGATGCGACGGACTTGTTCCAAGGACAGCGGCATGAAAAATCGCTTAAAGCAGGGATTTATTTGCGGTATTATAGCGCAATCGCGAACCCCCTTTCCTAAGGAAATCAGCAGGATGTTCGGCTTTTTGCGTGGATATTTTTCCGATGACATGGCGATTGACCTCGGCACGGCCAATACGCTGATTTACGTACGCGGCAAGGGCATCGTGCTCGACGAGCCTTCGGTCGTCGCGATCCGCCAGGAAGGCGGCCCCAATTCCAAGAAGACGATCCAGGCAGTCGGCAGGGAAGCGAAAATGATGCTCGGCAAGACCCCGGGCAACATCACCGCGATCCGCCCGATGAAAGACGGCGTCATCGCCGACTTCACCGTCACCGAGCAGATGCTCAAGCAGTTCATCAAGAAAGTTCATGAGTCGCGGTTGTTCTCGCCTAGCCCTCGCATCATCATCTGCGTGCCCTGCGGCTCGACTCAAGTGGAGCGTCGCGCGATCCGCGAAGCGGCGATCGAAGCCGGCGCGAGCCAGGTCTTCCTCATTGAGGAACCGATGGCGGCGGCGATCGGCGCCGACTTGCCCGTGGGCGAAGCGACCGGCTCGATGGTGGTCGACATCGGCGGCGGCACCACCGAAGTCGGCGTGATTTCGCTGGGCGGCATGGTGTACTCGGGCTCGGTGCGGGTGGGCGGCGACAAGTTCGACGAAGCCATCATCAACTACATCCGCCGCAACTACGGCATGCTGATCGGCGAAACCACCGCGGAGACGATCAAGAAGGAGATCGGGTCGGCTTTCCCCGGCTCCGAAGTGCGCGAAATGGAAGTGAAGGGCCGCAATCTTGCCGAGGGTATCCCGAGAAGCTTTACCATCTCCTCGAACGAAATCCTGGAGGCGCTCACCGAGCCCCTCAACCAGATCGTGGGTGCCATCAAATCGGCGCTCGAGCACACGCCGCCCGAGCTCGGCGCGGACATCGCTGAAAAGGGCATGGTGCTGACCGGAGGAGGCGCGCTGCTGCGCGACATCGACAGGCTCCTGATGGAAGAGACCGGGCTGCCGGTGATCGTCGCCGACGATCCGCTCACCTGCGTGGTGCGCGGCTCCGGCAAGGCGCTCGAGAAAATGGAAAAACTCGGCAGCATCTTCGCAAGCGAATAAGGTGGCCCCGGTCCCAGAGGGACAGGCGCCGGTGCGGACGATGGTTGCGCATTTCCCGACTCGTAACTGACGTCTCCCGGCCCGCTCCATGGATTATCAGCCGCCTCCGTTCTTCAGCCGCGGACCGGCCCCGCTGGTGCGTCTGGGCTTCTTCATCTCCCTCGCGTTCCTCCTCATGGTGCTGGACGCGCGCTTTCGCTACGCTGAATCGATACGCCAGACGGTGGCGCTGCTTGCCTACCCGATGCAGTGGGCGGTGCTGGCCCCCATCGAGCTGGTCAGCGCATCCGCGGATTTTTTTACCACCCAGGTGGCACTCAAGCGCGACAACGACATGCTGAAATCGAAGCGGCTGCAGGACGCCAAGGATCTGCTGACGCTCGAGGCGCTGCGCGCGGAGAACGCGCAGTTGCGGCGCCTGCTCGAAGCACGCGAGCGCCTGCCGCGCAACTCCACGCTCGCCGAGATCCTGTACGCGGGGCGCGATCCTTTTTCGCGCAAGATCGTGATCGACAAGGGACGCCAGCAGGACATCCAGGAAGGCCAGGCGGTGATCGACGACGTCGGCGTCATCGGCCAGGTGACGCGCGTGTATCCGCTGCTCGCCGAAGTCACGCTGATCACGGACAAGGAGCAGAGAATCCCGGTGGAAATCGTGAGAAACGGCCTGCGCGCCATCATCTACGGCGGCGGGGCGGCGGGCACGCTCGACTTGAGCTACACGGCGGCGAACGCCGACGTGCAGGCCGACGACCTCCTCGTGACTTCGGGAATCGACGGCACTTATCCGCCGGGGCTCCCGGTGGCCAGGGTATCGCGCATCGAGCGCGACGCGGCCTACGCCTTTGCCAAGATCACCTGTGTACCGACCTCGGGCACCGAGCAGAACAAGCAGGTGCTGGTTCTGTCGCTTGAGGCGAATCTTCCTCCGCCTCCGGTGGAAGCCGAGACCGCTGCCAAGTCCGCGAAGCAAAAGCGCCCGAGGAAACGCGAATGAGCCCGGGAAACGCCTGATGCGCCTCGACGACCGGCCGCAGCGCATCCTGTTGCCCGTGAACGTCGGCTTCATGGTGTTGAGCCTCGCTCTGGCGCTGCTGTTCAACCTGCTCCCCTGGCGCGACGTATCCGGACTGCCCGACATGGCCGCGCTGGTGCTCACCTTCTGGTGCGTGCACCAGCCACGCAAGATGGGGATCGGTGCCGCCTGGATGCTCGGGCTGATCATGGATGCCGCCAACGGCGCGCTGCTCGGGCAGCACGCCTTTGCCTACTCGGTTCTCGCTTTCGCTGCGCTCGGCCTGCACCGGCGCATCCTCTGGTTCTCGCCCTGGCGGCAGGCCGCCCATGTGCTGCCGCTGCTGCTCGGCTGCCAGGTGCTGATGCTCGGCGTGCGCACGATCGCCGGCGGCGTGTTTCCGGGGTTGCCATATTTCGCCGGCAGCATGATCGGCGCCGCTTTGTGGCCGACGGCAACGTTTCTCCTGCTGCAGCCCCAGCGCAGGCCCGAGAGCGTGGACGAAAACCGGCCGATCTGAGGACGCGCCAGTGGCCGAGATCCGCAACACCCAGCGCGAGCTTTACTACTTCCAGCTGCGGCTGGGCGTGGCCGGCGCCGTGGTAATGGCCGCGTTCGCGCTGCTGTTCACCAGGTTCGTCTACCTGCAGGTAGTCCAGCACCAGTACTACGACACCAAGGCCGAGGACAACCGTATTTCGATCATGCCGATGCAACCGAACCGCGGCCTGATCCTCGACCGCAATGGCGTGGTGCTCGCGCGCAACTACTCCGCCTACACCCTGGAGCTCACCCTCAGCAAGATCGCCGACCTCGATGCCACCATAGATGCGCTTTCGGCGATCGTCGACATTCAGCCGAAGGACCGCCGGAAATTCCAGCGTCTGCGAGAGGAGAGCAAGGGCCTCGACAATCTGCCCCTGCGGACTCGGCTCACCGATGAAGAGGTCGCCAAGCTGGCGGTCAACCGTTACCGCTTTCCCGGTGTGGACATCAAGGGACGGCTGTTTCGCCAATATCCCCTCGGCGAGAGCGCCTCGCACGTGGTCGGCTACATCAGCCGGATCGACGATCGCGACCTGGCGCGCATCGAGGAGGCGGATCAATCCGCCAACTACAAGGGCACCGACCATATCGGCAAGACCGGCCTGGAGCAGAGCTATGAGCGCGAACTCCACGGCACAACGGGTTTCAGACAGATGGAGACCGACGCCGGTGGACACATCGTGGATACAGGTGGACGCAACGTGGGCCTGCTCAAGCCCACGGCGCCCGCAGTGTCGGGAAACAACCTCAGCCTCACGCTGGACATCGGCCTGCAGCAGGCCGCCGAGCGCGCTTTCGGCGACAACCGCGGCGCGCTCGTCGCCATCGAGCCTTCCACCGGCGGAATCCTCGCGTTCGTGTCCAAGCCCGGCTACGATCCGAACCTGTTCATCGACGGCATCGATCCGGTGAACTGGGACGCGCTCAACAATTCCCCGGACCGGCCGCTCAACAACCGCGCGCTCACCGGGCTGTATCCGCCGGGCTCTACCTTCAAGCCGTACATGGCGCTCGCCGCGCTCGAGCTCGGCAAGCGCACCCCGGCACAGACCATCTTCGATCCCGGCTATTTCATGTTCGGGAGTAATCGCTTTCGCGACGACAAGGCGAGCGGCCACGGCTACGTGGACATGCACAAGTCGATCGTCGTCTCCTGCGACACCTACTATTACATGCTCGCCAACGAGCTGGGTATCGACAACATGGCGCGCTTCATCGGGCAGTTCGGCTTCGGCGCGCGCACCGGTATCGATGTCGAAGGCGAGTTCATCGGCGTGCTGCCTTCGCCCGAGTGGAAGCAGAAGCGCTTCAAGAAACCCGAGCAACAGCGCTGGTACGCGGGCGAAACCATCAGCGTCGGCATCGGCCAGGGCTACAACTCGTACACGCCGCTGCAACTCGCGCAGGCCGTGGCAGCACTGGCGAACGACGGCGTGATCTACCGGCCGCACCTCGTGGACTACATCGAGAATCCCAAGACGGGCGAGCGATCCTACGTGGAACCACAAGCGACCAGGACGATCCCTCTGAAACCGAAGAATCTCGAGGTAATCAAACGCGCCATGATCGACGTCAACCGCGAAGGCACTGGGGCGCGCGCTTTCGCCGGCGCCGGCTACATGAGCGCGGGCAAGACCGGCACGGCGCAGGTGGTGGCGCTCAAGCAGAACGAGAAGTACGACGAGAAGCGCGTCGCCGAGCACCTGCGCGACCACGCGCTGTTCATCGCCTTCGCCCCCGCCGAGAATCCCACGATCGCGCTCGCCGTGCTTGTGGAAAATGCGGGATTCGGCGCGCGTGCCGCGGCGCCGGTGGCGCGCCAGGTGCTGGACTACTACCTGCTCGGCAAGCGCGCAGCCAAACCGGCCGACCCTGCGCCGGCGCTCAAGGACGACGACACCGATGATTAGGCAATTCGCCGAGCGGCTGACCGCCAAGATTGACGCGCCGCTGTTCGCCGTGGTCTGCAGCATCATGCTGCTCGGGCTCGCCACGCTCTACAGCGCCGCCTACCAGGCGCCCAGCCGGTTCGGGGCGCAGGCGCTCAACGTGCTGCTCGCGCTCGCGCTGATGTGGGCAGCGGCCCAGGTGCCCCCGCAGGCCTTCCTGCGCTACGCGATTCCGGCGTTCGTCACGGTGCTGGTGATGCTCGTCTGCGTTGCGCTGTTCGGTGACGTGAGGAACGGCGCGCGCCGCTGGCTGCCGCTCGGGTTCGCCAGCATCCAGCCTTCCGAGCTCATGAAGATTGCCATGCCGCTGATGCTGGCCCGCTACTTTCACCGCCACGAACAGACCCTGCGCGTCCGCGAGTTTGCGATCGCCTTTGTGCTGCTCGCCGTGCCCACCTGGATGATCGCGCGCCAGCCCGATCTCGGCACCGCGCTTCTGGTGGCGAGCGCCGGGTTCTACGTGATCTTCCTCGCCGGGCTGTCCTGGAAGCTGATTGCCGGGGGCGGCGCCGCGATCCTCGCGAGCCTGCCGATCCTGTGGGGCGTGCTGCATGACTACCAGCGCCGGCGCTTCCTCACGCTGCTCGATCCCTCGTCCGATCCGCTCGGCGCGGGCTACCACATCATCCAGTCCACCATCGCGGTGGGCTCAGGGGGCATCACCGGCAAGGGCTGGCTGAAGGGCACGCAGACACATCTGGAGTTCATCCCCGAGCGCGCCACCGACTTCATCTTCGCCGTGTACTCGGAGGAGTTCGGGCTGATCGGCAACAGCATCCTGCTGGTCCTTTACCTGACCCTGATCATGCGCGGCCTAATGATCGCCGCGAACGCGCCGACGTTCTTCACGCGGCTGCTCGCCGGTGCGATCACGCTGACGTTCTTCACCTACGCGCTGGTCAACATGGGCATGGTGTCGGGGCTGCTGCCGGTGGTCGGCGTGCCCCTGCCCTTCGTCAGCTACGGGGGAACCTCGCTGGTGACGCTGTTCCTGGGCGCCGGTATCCTGATGAGCATCCAGTACCATCGGGCGCTCGTGCAGACTTGAGGACAGCGCAGCAACGATTTTCCCTTCGGTCGGTGCTCGCGGTCGTGGCGCTGGCGGCGGGCCTGAGCGGCTGCGGCAGCGAGCCGTCCCGCGGCGGCTACTACAAGGACGACGGCCCGGGGGGTCGCGCGCCGTCGAACCTGGACAAGGTGCCCGATGCGAAGCCGCGCGTCGAGCCGCTGCACCCCGCCGCGAACAACGCCTATACCGCCCTCGGCAAGCGCTACGTTCCCTACAAGACGCTCAAACCCTACCGCGAGCGCGGCATCGCCAGCTGGTACGGGCGCCGCTTCCACGGCCAGCCGACTTCGAGCGGGGAGCGCTACGACATGTACGCGATGAGTGCCGCGCACACGATTCTGCCGATCCCGAGCTACGCGCGCGTCACCAACCTCGCCAACGGCCGCAGCGTGATCGTCCGCGTCAACGACCGCGGGCCGTTTCATTCCGGCCGCATCATCGATCTTTCCTACGCGGCCGCTCACCGGCTCGGCTACGTCGCGAGCGGCAGCGCCAAGGTCGAAGTCGAAGCCATCCTGCCCGGCAAGACTGCCGCCTCCGCCCGCCGTGGCGCATCGGCCACGGCGACACCGGCGCCTGCAGCGGCTGCGACGCCGGTCGAGGCGGGTGCTGCGCCCGCGCTCGCCGCGCCACGGGCGCAGCACCTCGACGCCGACATCCCGCTCGCCATCGATCCGCGCGGCGTGTTCCTGCAGCTTGGCGCGTTTTCCTCGCGCGAGAACGCCGAGGATATGCGCGCGAAGATCTATCGCCGCCTCGACTGGTTGAATGACCCCGTGGAGATCCGGCCCCGGAGCGGCCTGTACCGGCTGTATGCCGGCCCCTATCGCGACCGCGCCGCAGCCCTGGAGGTTGCCGCGCGGATCGACGCGGCTATGCAGCTCACTCCGGTCGTGGTCGTGCGCTGATCCGGGCTCCGCTCCGGCAACCGCAGATTCGCCACCGGTATAATCGAGCGGACATGCTGCGTTTTTGCCTGGGTTTCCTGAGCCTGCTGCTCGGTGCTGCCGCGCTCGCGGAGGCGCCGCAGCCGCCTGCGGTGGCCGCGCGTGCCTGGCTGCTCCTCGATGCCACCAGCAACCAGCCCATTGCGGGCCACAATTCCGGGGAGCGCATCGAGCCTGCGTCGCTCACCAAGATGATGACCGCCTACCTGGTGTTTTCCGCGCTCCGGGACGGATCGCTCGCGCCAGGACAGCCGGTGCGCGTGTCCGAGCGCGCCTGGCGCGCCGCAGGGTCCCGCATGTTCATCGTTCAGGGAAGCTCGGTCACGGTCGCCGACCTGTTGCGCGGGATGATCGTGCAATCCGGCAACGACGCCTGCATAGCGCTTGCAGAAGCCGTCGCGGGCTCCGAAGACGCGTTCGTGCAGCGCATGAACCGCGAGGCGCAACGCCAGGGAATGCAGGACACGCGCTTCGCCAATTCGAGCGGCCTTCCGGATCCCGGGCACTACTCCACCGCCAGCGACCTGGCGCTGCTCACCACGTCCCTGATCCGCGATTTCCCCGAGCACTACAAGCTCTATGCGGAGCGCGAGTACCGCTACAACAACATCACCCAGCAGAACCGCAACCGTCTCCTTTGGCTTGATCCCAACGTGGACGGCGTCAAGACCGGCCACACCGAGAGCGCCGGATACTGCCTGATCGCATCGTCGCGGCGCGCAGAGCGCAGGCTGGTGTCGGTGGTGATCGGCGCGCCCTCGGACCGGCTGCGCGCCCAGGACAGCCAGAAGCTGCTCAACTTCGGGTTTCAGTCCTACGACGGCGTGCGCCTGTACGGCAAGGGGGACGAGATCAGCAAGCTGAGGGTGTGGAAGGGCAGCACGCGCGAGTTGAAGGCCGGCGTGGCGAAGGACCTGTTCGTGACGGTGCCGAAGGGGACCGCCGACCTGCTGCGCGCGGATCTCATCAGCCAGCAGCCGCTGGTGGCGCCTGTCGCCGCCGGGCAACGCGTCGCGACGCTGCGCGTGTCGCACGAGGGCCGGCCGGTGGGCGAGTACCCCGTGGTGGCGCTGGAGAACGTCGCTGTCGCCGGGATTTTCCGGCGCGCCTGGGACGGCATCGCACTGTGGTTCCGATAAAGGAAACTTAGATGATCTATCTCAACGGCGAATTCATGCCGATCGAGGACGCCAGGATCCCGGTGCTCGATCGCGGCTTCATTTTCGGCGATGGCGTGTACGAAGTGATCCCGGTGTACTCGCGACGGCCGTTCCGGCTCGACGAGCATCTGGCGCGACTGCAAGCCAGCCTCGATGCGATCAGAATCGACAATCCGCATTCTGCCGCCACCTGGGGCGGGACGATCGGCAAGGTCATTGCCGGCAATCCCTGGGACGACCAGGGCGTCTATGTGCAGGTCACGCGTGGCGTGGCCAAGCGCGACCACACTTTCGTCAAGGGCGTGAAACCCACGGTGTTCGTGATGTCGAACCCGCTGGTGACACCGACACCGGAGCAGATCCGCGACGGCGTGCCGGCGATCGTGCAGGAGGATTTCCGCTGGCTGCGCTGCGATATCAAA
>Ga0137463_1000420_pt1 | contig 14821 bp, 12 predicted proteins | sample EasRivERMGT800_2_FD_102333 | JGI IMG/M metagenome (GOLD analysis project Ga0137463, IMG submission 102333) | Soil microbial communities from meander-bound floodplain in the East River, Colorado, USA - East River MetaG ERMGT800_2 | ecosystem: Environmental > Terrestrial > Soil > Floodplain ...
AATGACCTGGGCGCGTTTGGGTGCGAGAGCGTCAAACTCGTCCAAGAAGATGATACTGGGTGCGTTCCGCTTCGCTTCTTCGAAAATCTGGCGCAGCTTGGCCTCGCTCTCGCCGTAGAACTTATGGATGACTTCCGGCCCGTTTACGTGGATGAAGTGCGCCCGCACCTCACTGGAGACTGCCCGGGCAATGAGGGTTTTTCCCGTGCCCGGCGGTCCCGTCAGAAGGACTCCCTTGGGCGGGTCGATTCCCAGGAGACCGAAGAGCTGAGGAAACTTCAGCGGCAACTCGACCATCTCCCGGACGAGCGACACCTCCCGCTCCAGGCCGCCGATGTCCTCATAGGAGACGCGATAGGCTCGTTCGGCGGAAACCTCGGGAACTTTGAAAGCGATGGCGGTGTTCGCAGAGATCAACAATGCCCCCCGTGGGGCCGCGCCCTCGACGGTGAAGGACCGCGGGCGCGCACCCAGGAAGGTGACCTGCAGTTGATCGCCGGGGACGACCGGAACGCCGGAGAGGAGCTGGCGCAGGTGCGGGATCTCCTCGTCGGTGGGCGCGGAGTGACCGGCCTGCACCGGGGCGAGCAGCAAGGACTCCGCCGCCTTGAACGGGACCTTGCGAACCGTCACCCACTCATCCACGCCAGTCTGCGCGTTGCCGCGGGTCGTCCCATCGATCAAGGCGAGGAGCTGTCCGCAGTGGCTGGAGGGTGCTTGAGTTGCCCGGGCCACCGTGGCCCGGCGGCCCGTGATCAGCAGGACGTCCCCGGGCACGGCCTGGAGCCGCTTCAAGTCCTCCGCATCGAGGCGGACCACGCCCCGGCCCGTGTCCTCCAGAAATGCCTCGGCCACCCGGAATTGCGTGCCGTTCGGCTCGTCTTGGTTCACGGCGTCGTCTTTCCCTTCAAGTCTTCACGATACAGTGCGATGGCCTTCGCGAGTCTTTGCCGGGCGGCTGAAGGAGAAAACAGGGAGCGATAGGCAAACAGACGTTCGGCCTTGGCTGAAGACAACTCCCAGGAATCGGCCAGGAATTGCGCCCCTCGCCACTCCCGGGCAGGGATGACTTCAAGGGACGAGGATGAAGCGGTGACATCGATGATCATTCGTGCAATTTCCTTCCACTCGAGGTAAAGGGTGGCCAGGTTGAATATCTGCCCGAGGCTCGCGCGCTCTTGCATGGCAAGCAGGAGGGCGTGAGTCAGGTCATCGTGGTCGAGGAAGCTTCCGCCTGCCCCGTCGGGGACGCTCAAGGCTTGCCCCGTTTGCGCAAGCGCGATCATGTCGCGGAGGTGCCTCCCGCCGATCTTCTTCCCATAGGACCACCAGAAGCGAAAGACAGTTACGGGCAGCCCCTTCGTTTTCCAATATGTCAGCGCAAGTTTTTCCGCGGTGAGTTTGGCAACCGCATAAAAAGGTTTCCTCGCATCCTCAACCTGGCACGGCGCGTCCTCGGTAATGGGCACGTGAACCGGTTTTCCGTATACGACCGCGGTGCTGGCATAAAAGAGTCGAGGCACCTTTGCGGCTGCACATGCGTCGAGCAAACCAACGTGCCCTTTCAGGTCGCCCTCCAGAAGTTCGACCGGATCGTCGGAAAAAGACCATGCCAGGTTGATGACGGTATCCACGCCCTCGATCGCTTGCCGAACAAGCGGCAAGTCTTCCAGCCTCCCCTGTATCAAATCCACATTTTTGTCGTGGAGGGCAAACGCTTCGACATGCTTGTCCAGGATCCTCACCCTGTGCCCCTTTTCCAGCAAAGATGCGGTCAGGTCGCGACCGACCGATCCGGCTCCGCCTGCGATCAGGAAGTTCATGGCTATCCTTCAGTCATGCTCTGAGCTTGCGCTTCGGCGTTGCGCACCCGACCAAGCGTTCGATCAGCGCCGCCCCTTCCTGCAGCAGGAATTCCTTGAACGCAACGGCGACCGCCGGCAGGCGCTTGTTCTTGTGATGCACGATGTGCCACTTGCGCATGAGCGGGAATCCTTCGACGTCAAGCACCGAGAGTCGCCCGAGCTCGAGTTCGGTGCCTAGGGTGTGGGCCGAGAGAAAACTGATTCCCATGCCTGCGATGACCGCCTGTTTTATGGTTTCGGTGCTCTTGATTTCCATCGTGACGTTGAACTTGACACGGCATTCTGCAAGCAACTCTTCCATCGCGAGACGCGTGTCCGAGCCTCGCTCGCGCACGATGAACGCCTCCTTCACCAATGCCTGCAGTGGAATATGTCGCTTGCGCGCAAGCCAGTGCTCCGGCGCCGCAATGATTACGTGCGGTTGCGGCGCGAATGCCTCGGCGACTATGTCGGGATTTTCGGGCGGGCGCAGCAGCACGGTGAGATCAGTCGTGTTCTCCGTCAACTGGTGCAGGATTTCCTCGCGGTTGTTGACGGTGAGCCGCACGGTGACGTTCTCGTGGCGGCGGCAAAATTCAGCGAGGAGGCCGGGAAAGAAATAATCGCCGGCGCTGATCACCGCGATATTGAGCAGGCCGCCGCGTATCCCTTTCAGCGCGGCGAGCGCCTCGTCGGCTTCCTTGAGCTGCTGGATGATGGCGCGGCTGTAACGCAGCATTTCGTGACCGGCGGAAGTCAGATGGATCTTCTTCCCCAATTGCTCGAACAGCGGCAGCCCCGCATGGCGTTCGAGCTGTTTGACATGGAGTGATACCCCCGGCTGACTCATGCGCAGTTCTTCCGCGGCGCGCGAATAGTTCAAATGCCGCGCCACCGCTTCGAACACCTTGACCTGGCGAAATGTAGCGTTGTTCATTCCGGTCCGCCGCTGCAACCCATAAGCCCGGCTTTATCGTAACCATAATCATCCATAACTAAATTGCTGGCTGGGTTGACCTGGATCAAACCGGCTCCTACTGCGCGTCCTATAACTGCACCTAGAGTGGGACCGCAGGGAGCGCCCAGGGCAGCAAAGGAGGATCGCATGGCTAGCAAGGTGCATCAGATTACGGTATGGGCTCGGGGGGTGGTGCAGGACAAGGAAGGGCGGGACATCGCCAATGGCGTGGCCAGCGCGGCGGGCAAGGATGGCAAGTTCACCCAAGCGTTCGACAACTACGTGGATCTCCCCGACCGGGTGAACGTCCCCTTGAGGAAGTACGCCCGCATCAGCGACGAGGAAATCGAGGAGCGCTACGAGTACGAGAACGAGAAGCCCGAGATCGTGATCGTGGCGGACGCAACCATCGTCAAGGGCATCAACATCCTCCGCGGGATGGAGAAAGGCGGAAGCCTGGTGGTCGCCACCGACCGCAAGCCGGAGGAGATCCTGAAATTCATTCCCAACCGCGACCTGCTCAGCACGATCGTTTGCGTCGACGCCAAGGCGATCTGCGGTGAGCAGACGGTGGACTTCTCCGGCAGCGAGGGCGGCGTGGATTCACTCGGCATCGGGCAAGGGATCTCGGCCCCGATCCTGGGTGCCTTGGCACGCTGCACGGATCTGGTGAAACTGGACAACCTCGCCGCGGTGGTGAAGAACCAGGAAGCCCTTCGCAAAGGCCACGAGCAGGCTGTGATGAGCACCGTCAATTAGCGTCGGATCGAATTCAACGGAGGTCACGCGATGTTCAATATCCCCAAGGAAAAACAGGTGCCTCTCGGCTGCGTCACGCCGGCGCCGGTGACCGAGCAGCCCATGATGATTACCGGCAACTGGCGCGAATACCGGCCGGTACTTGAGCCCGAGAAATGCGACCTGTGCATGAATTGCGTCGTGTTTTGCCCGGACGCCTGCTTTCAGCTGGACGAGGCCGAGGAGATGGTGGTCTTGAATACCAAGTACTGCAAAGGCTGCAATATCTGCATCAACGAGTGCGCCACGGACGCCTTGACCAAGGCCTATGAACTGGATTTCGAGGACGGCGTGGTCCGGCTCGAAAAACCGTTCTGAGGAGAGACAACGATGGCAAGAGAGATGATGTTGAGCGGATGCGCCGCTTCGGCACAGGCGGCCAAGATGGCCCAGGTGGAGGTGATCTGCTCGTATCCGATTCGCCCCTACACGGCGATCATGATGGAGTTGGCCAAGATGGTGGCCAATGGCGAACTGGATGCCGAGTTCGTCCATGGTGAGGGCGAGCATGCCCAGCTTTCAGTGGTGCTCGGCGCCGCGGCTGCGGGGGCCCGCGCCCTGACGGGAAGCTCCGGGGTAGGCGTGACGTATGCGTTCGAAACCTATTCCCCGATCGCGGGCGGACGCATCCCCTTGCAGATGATGATTGCCGACCGCGCGCTGGATCCCCCGGGGGACTTCGGATCGGAGCACACCGATGCCATGTCCTGTCGCGATCAGGGCTGGCTCATGGGATGGGCCGAGAATCCGCAGGAGGCGTTCGACAACTGCCTGATCAATTATCGCGTCGGCGAGGATCACCGCGTGCTCCTGCCCCAGTTCGTTTGCCAGGACGGCTACTTCGTGTCTCACATTCCGGGAAAGGTCGCGCTTCCGGATCAGAGCCAGGTGGACGAGTTTCTGCCGCCTTACTCGCTGCCGCACCCGCTGGATCCGAAGCGCCCCGTTTCACACGGACCGCAAATCCGCCCGGACCAGGGGACGATCATGGACATGCAGCGGGCGCAGGCGATGCTGGATGCGCCCGCGGTGATCAAGGAGGCTGTCGACGATTACAACCGGATCTTCGGGCGCGAGATCTCTCCCTTCGTGGAAGAGTACATGACCGAAGATGCCGAGATTGCGTTCTTCATCATGGGCGCGCATACGATGACGGCCCGGCATGCGGTCAAACACCTGCGCAGCCAAGGCGTGAAAATCGGTCTGGTGAAACTGCGCTTCGTGCGGCCGTGGCCGACGCAGGAAGTGGCGGAGGCCCTGTCGAAGTTCAAGGCTGTGGGCGTGGTCGAAACCAGCACCTCCTACGGCGGGGCGATGCGCGGCGGCAACCTCCTGCACGAAGTCCGCGCTTCCCTGTACGAACTTCCGCAGCGGCCGCTGACGACCTCGTTCATGGCCGGCCTGGGTGGCGAGATGGTGCCGCTGAAGGAGTTCTATTACATGGCCGACATCCTGTCCAAGGCCGTCAAGGAGGGCAAGACCAAGAAGACCGTGTACTGGGTCGGTTTCGAGGCCGAGGAGTAGAACGCAACACCGAAACGCGGATTTTCGTTTGACGTTTCAGCTGCGTAATTCGAACAACGCGATGCGTGAACTGAAAAGGAGCCCGCCATGGCGGTCGCCGTGAGAACCCAGAATCTTCCGCCGATCAAGCTGATCCGGAACGTGCCCAAGGAAGAATACTACGTGCCCGGGCATCGGACCTGCGCCGGTTGCGGCCCGGCGCTGCAATACAAGCTGGTGGCCAAAGCGGCCGGACCCAATACCATTTTCCTTGGGCCCACCGGCTGCATGTACGTGGCCAATGCCAGCTACCTCTGCACCCCGTACACGGTGCCCTGGATGCACACCCAGATTACCAATGCTGGCGCGGTGGCCTCGGGGGTGGAGGCAGCCTACCGGGTGCTCCTCCGCAAGGGGAAGCGGACGGGTGAACTGCCCAACATCATCGTGATGGCGGGCGACGGCGGCACGGTGGACATCGGCCTGCAGGCCATGTCGGCCATGATGTACCGCGGGCACGATGCGCTGTTCATCTGCTACGACAACGAGGCGTACGCCAATACCGGCATACAGACTTCGCCCACCACGCCGTACGGGGCCAACACCACCTTCACGCCTCCCGGCAGTGCGATCCCCGAGGGCAAGACGCTGTTCCCCAAGGATCCTCCGCAACTCGTCATCGGCGGCCATCCGGCGGTGAAGTATGTCGCCACGGCCTCAGTGGCCTATCCGGTCGACTTGATCAACAAAGTGCGCAAGGCCCTGAACGTGCAGGGGCCGACCTTCCTCCACATCCACGCCCCCTGTCCAAAGGGATGGAAGTTCGACGAAGCCAAGACGGTCGAGATCGCCCGGCTCGCCATCGAAACCGGCATGTGGAACATGTACGAGTGGGAAAGCGGAACGTACCGGTACCAGTTCAGACCCAAACCGTACAAGCCGGTTCGCGAGTACCTGAAGCTGCAGGGACGGTTCGCGCATCTGTCGGAGGCCCACATCGCCAAGCTGCAGGCTTTCGTCGATGCCAAAGTGAAGGCCCCCGGCATCCCGGTGGAGACACCGATTCCTGCGCCGCAGACGCACTGAGCCCCCGCAACTGCGGCAGCGACGCGGTCACGGGCGCGGCGACGGTGATCCTCGCGGCGGGCGCCGGCAAGCGCGCTGCAAGCGCGATTCACGACGCGCTCGCAGCGCGAAACTGATTCTTCGCGCAGGCTCGGCCCGCCTTTGCGCGGAGGAGTGCCCGTGCGGCGTGATCGACGTGGTGCCGGAGATGATTTGATTCATCGACTGGCGGAGGCCGAATGAACGCGGGTGAAGCGAAGCTCCCTCATCTATTCAAGCCGGGCCGGATCGCCGGCCACGACACCGCCAACCGCATCAAGTACGGCGCCTGCTGCGTATCGAACTACAACGACCGTGACGGCCGCATCAGTGCGCGCGAGCTGGCGCGCACGCGCGTGATCGCCGCGACCGGCTGCGGCATCATCACCAATCAGGGCGCGTATCCCGACCCGCGCGGCGAGGGCAAGGCGTACTTCCGCCAGGTTGCGCTGCACGACGACCGCTTCATTCCGGAGTTCGAGACCATCGCCGGCTTCATCCGCGAGCGCGGCGCGATCGGCATCCAGCAGATCCTGCACGCCGGGCGCTACGGCGGCATCGACCTCGGCTACTGCATCCAGCCCTCGGTGGTGCCGCAGACGCTGCCGCATTTCCGCCCGCCGCGGGAAATCACCAAAGAGCAGATCCGCGAAACGATCCGCGATCACGCCGAGGCGGCGAAGCGCGCGATCAGGGCGGGCTTCCACGGCACCGAGGTCACCAGCTTCATGGGCTACCTGCTCGCCAATTTCAATTCGAAGTTCACCAACCGCCGCACCGACGAGTACGGCGGGTCGCTGGAGAATCGCGGCCGCTTCATGCGCGAGCTGATCGATGCGATCAAGCAGGCGACGCCCGATCATCCGCTCGTCATCCGGCTGAACGGCGCCGAGCTGATGGATCCCTGGGGCGGCAACACCGAGGACGAATGTTTCGAGCTGATGCAGCAGGCGGCGCGATGCGGGGTGGACATGATCAGCGTCACCGTCGGCTGGCAGGAAGCGCCCGAGTCCTCCATCGGTCGCGATATTCCGCCGGGCTACTGGAACCGGCTTGCCGCGCGCGCGAAGAAGCTGCTGCCGGAGGTTCCGATTGCCTTCGGCGTGCGCTTGCCCGATCCGGTGATGGCGAACGAGTGCATCGCGAAGGGCGAGTTCGATTTCTGGGAGCTGTGCCGGCCGCTGCTCGCCGATCCCGAGCTTGTCATCAAGGCGCGCGAGGACCGGCTGCACGAGGCGCGGCGCTGCATCGGTTCGCTCAATTGCCTCTCGCGCGTGTTCCGCGACCTGCCGTATACCTGCACCATGAATCCGGCGCTCGGCCACGAGGTCGAGCCCGAGTACCGCGTGCGCCCGGCCGCGGTGAAAAAGAAAATCATGGTCGTCGGCGCCGGCCCGGCCGGCATGGAATTCGCGATCACCGCGGCGAAGCGCGGCCACGCGGTGACCGTATTCGAAAAGTCGGACCGCATCGGCGGCAACCTGCTCGGCTTCGCCGCGCGCGACCTGGCGCGGCCCGACGACCTGATGAGCGTGGTGCGCCACTACGAAGTGATGGCGAAGAAACTTGCGGTCGAGATGAAGTTCGGGGTCGAGGCGAATCCGAAATTCATGCGCAGCCAGCTGCACCAGTACGACGCGGCCGTGCTCGCCGTCGGCGCGCGCATCAACCGCGCCGCGCTGCGCGATATCGACGGGCACGAGCGCCTGCTCGATGCCTTCGAAGTCGCGCAGGGCAAGGCCGTGGTGGGCAGGCGCGTGGTGGTGATCGGCGGCGGCAAGATCGGCCTGACGCTGGCCGAGTCGCTGAAGAAGGGCGGGCACGAAGTGACGATCGTCGAAGCCTCCAAGCGGATCGCCGGCGACGTCATGCCCACGTTCAAATGGCGCCATACGACCTGGATCGAGGAACTCGGCATCCCGGTGCTGACCTGCGCGCGCGTGAGGAAAGTGGACGAGCAGGGCGCGACGGTGGTGGACGACAAGGGCAGGGAGACCGTCGTTCCCGCGGACAGTATCGTCGCCGCCGCGCCGCGCGTGGCCGACCAGGCGCTGTTCCACGAGTTCGAGTGGATGGTGGACGAGCTGCACGGATGCGGAGACGCGCTGATTCCGCGCGGGCTCGATTCCGCGATCCGCGAAGGCTACCGGCTCGGGTGCCGCCTGTGATGCCTGAGAACACGCAGCGCTGGACCGACGCGTTGCGCCGGGAGGCGGCGCTTTTCGAGCCGCTCACCGCGGGCGCTCGCATCGGCATCGTCGCAGAAGCTATCGTCGCGGGCGCCGCGCGCGCTTCCACCATGCTGGTGTGGCAGCGTGAGCGCGAGGGCATGCGCGCCGGCGTGGAGCGCTACGACGGCTTCGAGTCCGCGCCGGTCGATCTGCTGATCGCGCTCGACGAGGCCGGCGTCGAGGGCATCGAGGGCGCGATCGACGGGGACTTCGTGCGCTCGCTGCGCGCGCTGGTGCGCGGAGGCCACGCGCTCTTTTTCGCGCGGCGGCCGCGCACCGAGCTGGAAGAATCGGGCTACGAAGACCTGCTCGACGAGATCGGCTTCGCCTACCTCGGAGCCTGCCGGTGATCTTCACCAATCCCTCGGGCGCCCCCGAGCTCGCCTGCGACGAGTGCGGTTGCCGCTGGTTCGACCGGCAGGCGAACCGTTGCTACGAGTGCGGCGCGCCTGTGCCCGAGGCGTCGCTCGATGAATTCCGCGCTGCGCTGGAGCGCTTCGCCGGGCATGCGCGGCCGGATCTCCCCCGCAGCGGAGCGTAGCTTGCTGCCGTAATCTTGCGATTAATGCAGGATCGGCCCGCCGGCTGCTGTCGGCTATCGCTTCGGCATAATGCAATGCTGCTTTTTCCCGTTCATCAAACGCTGTGGAATCTGAAAACTTCGGCAACGATTTCAGTTTCCTTCGGAGAGTCCACGCTCGAGGGCCAATGCAGAATTGAAGTCAATGTCGCGGGCACACACAGTGAGCAGAATTAGCGGCGTTTACGCCCTCTTCCTTCGGAAACCCCGCGTCCAGAGCAATCTCCGGTAACGTATCAGGGAAATAACGGGGAATTTTTTAGATGCCACGGTTAGCTGCGTCCGGCCTCTTCTGTCTATCGGCCGGGATACTTTCCTCCGGACAGAAAGGTATTCAGGACGTTGCCCTTGGTGATGGGCAGCAGAAGATATGAGGGGTAGTCCTCGTTGTGAAATACCGTCACCCGCGCCACGGCCGTGCGGTGAAGGCTGCCGGTTGCAGCTAGCTCAAGCGGGTTCGTGGGCTCATCGTCGATACAGCTAATTTTCAACGCAATTCTCGAACCGGCTTTGAAGAGAATCCCGGTCGGGATCAACTTGATATCGAATTCGTAGATCTTCCCGGGCGTCAATGGTTCGGACTTCGTGTGTGTGTGAATCGGCTCCCAGGGCTTGGACTGCTGCATGTCCAGCTCACGGTGCGAACCCCTGAGCCAGCCCTTGGTAACAAGCCGCTCCCTGCCGTCCGCGTCGATCTCTAGCAGCGAGACGATCCAGTGGACGTCGGTGTCCGTCGTGGCCGCGTACAGCTTCAAGGCGATGGGACCGACGAGCTCGGTGTTTTCGACCAGCGGCGGCGTGGCGTATTGCACGTGCCCACGCAGCCACGGCGACTCCTGGAACGAGTCGCTACCTTCGTAGCTCCAGTGCTCATGCTCGCTTAGTAACCCTTCCTCGTGCAGATAGAACGGCGTCCATTTGGTTTCCGGAAGCGGCCAGTCATCGGAGGTCTTCCACTCGTTTGTCCCCATGACGAACACCCGCACCGGCGGCTCACCCATGATCCCGGTTTCGACGCCCTTGACCCAGTAGTCAAACCATCTGACGGCTTCATGCTGGAGTTGACCCAATGGCCGGTCCAAATACATTGGAGATCCCAGGATCATTCGCTTGGGAACGTTCAGGTGCTCCCAGCTGCGAAATGCCGCAGGCGTGTGGATGCCGATCATGCCCCAGCATGATCCGATATAGGCGGGGATCTTGATCTTGCTGTAGTCGACAGTGCGATCCTGCCAGTACTTGTCGTAATGCGGATGGAGCACCATATCGACAATGAATGGATTGATTCCGTCTTCGGGATTCCTCAGTATGGCGACCAGTTCGGGAACCGCCTTGATGTCCTCGTCTTCCAGCGCTTTCGCGATGGCCTTCCGGTAGCCCTCCTCGCCCATCTCCTTCCTCGAGCAGTTTTCAGGCCTGACGTTGCCATACGTCAGGGAGGTCGCGCTCCAGCCCACCGGCCACTTGTGCGTCAGAATACCGCCGCGATAGCAGAAATCCCTATAGAAATCGGTGGAGCCCCAAGGACAGAAGATGGTCTTTAGATGAGGGGGGTTGCGCGTGGCAGCCAGCAACTGTATCCAGGCGAAGTAGGAAACCCCGAACATGACGACATTGCCATCGCACCATGGCTGTGCCGCCAGCCATTCAATGGCTTCGTAGACGTCCTTGACTTCCTGCGGCCCCGAAAAGTCCCACTTGCCTTCGGATTTCCCCGTGCCCCTTGCGTTGCAGACCGCGTGTGCATAGCCGCGGCGGGCAAAGAAGACCGGGTCACCGGCTTCCAGCGAGGCATTGGTTCTCTCCTGTCCGGGATGGCGCCACTGTGCCGTGGAGATCGCGGCAGGCTTGATGGGGCCTGTCTGGCCCTCAGCGTTGTAGCAATGGACGCCAAGAATCGCCGGAAACTTTCCGCTGCCGTCGGGCCTCCAGATGTCGGCACTAAGCTTTGTCCCGTCGCTCATCGGAATCTTCACGTCCCTTTCGACAGTAAAGCCGTATCTCCTCGCTGATGTCTTCCACTTGGTGCTGAACATGGCACCTTTGTATTCCTCAAATGCCATTGCAGTCTCCTTTACCAGCTCGACAGGACCCCCAGCTTAGCCGGTCTTCAAGTCCAGGTGCCCTTATGGCCCGGTCTAACTCCCAGCTGTATATGGAGTCACGATCACCTAACAAATAGCGGTAGCGCTCTCGCCCAGTGCTGTCCCGCTGCCTGGGAAATATGTCCGCGCCAAGCCCGACAAACTCCTGGGATGTGGAATTCCCCGCAACTTCATAAGCTTGCCAAGAGTGAGATTGCGATCTCTTTGAGTTAGATCAAATCCCGCCGCTGCAAAATCCCTAGATTACCGAAGAGGTTCCCGTAGGCCGGAATGGATCGCTCGAAGCAGCCGGCACGCGGGCATCAACGATGCCCGACGCAATGAGAGACTCGAAGTTCGAGATCGTGGCGCGAGAGGACTTCTCGGACGTCACCTTCCTGCTTGAAATCCGCCATCCGCTGATGGCAAAGGCCGCGCAGCCGGGCCAGTTCGTCATCGTCATGTCCCACGCGGAGGGCGAGCGCATCCCGCTCACCCTCGCCGATTTCGACCGCGGCAAAGGCACGGTCACGCTCGTCATCCAGGCGGTGGGCAAGACCACCCGGGAAATGCAGCAGATGTGCCAGGTCGGCAGCTCGCTCCACGCGCTGGTCGGGCCGATGGGCGTCCCGAGCCGCGCCGGCGGAGCGAAGAAAGTCGTTTGCGTGGGCGGGGGCCTCGGGGTGGCGCCGGTATTTCCCCAGGCGCGCGCCTTCAAGGAGGCCGGCGCGTACGTGATCGGCGTGATCGGCTTCCGTACCTGGAAACTGATTTTCTGGGAGGACAAGTTCCGCGGCTGCTGCGACGAGCTGATCGTGTGCACCGACGACGGATCGGTGGGTGTGAAGGGGCCGGTGACCGAAGGCATCAAGCGCGCGATCGCCAAGCATCCGGACATCGGCGAGGTGATCGCCATCGGCCCGCCCGTGATGATGAAGGCGTGCGCCGAGGCGACGCGCCCCCACAAGATCAAGACGGTCGTCAGCTTGAACCCGGTGATGGTGGATGGCACCGGAATGTGCGGCGGCTGCCGCGTGCGGATCGGCGGGGAGGTGAAGTTCGCGTGCGTCGACGGCCCCGATTTCGACGGCCATCTGGTCGATTTCGAGGATCTCACGAGGCGGCTCAAGCGCTTCGCGGCCGAGGAAAAATCGGCTCTCGACCGCTGGTCGGACAGCTGCCGGATGAAAGTCCCGCCCGAGCGCGCGGCAGGCGAGACGCTCGAGCTGCCCGACCCGTTCGAAGAAGTGCGAGGCGGCTAGGATGGCGAAGAAACGGACGATACGGACCGTACCGCAGGAACGCACGCGTGCGCGCGAGCAGGATCCCCGCGTCCGCGCGAAGAATTTCGCCGAAGTGACCTGCGTTTTCAGCGTCGAAGACGCGCTGCGCGAATCCGAGCGTTGCCTGTTTTGCCCGGACCCGGCGTGCGTCGAAGGCTGCCCGGTCAGCATCGACATCCCCGGCTTCATCCGAAAGATTGGAGAGAAGGACTTCAGGGGCGCCTACGATGTCATCACCGACGCGAACCTGCTCGCCTCCGTCTGCGGCCGAGTCTGCCCGCAGGAAACGCAGTGTGAAGGTCCCTGCCCCGTCGGCGAAAACCTGGAGCCGGTCGCGATCGGCCGCCTCGAGCGCTTCGTCGGCGATAGGGCGATCGAGGAGCGCTGGAGCAACGTCCCGTACATCGAGTCGAACGGCTTGCGGGTCGGGATCGTCGGTTCGGGCCCGGCCGGGATGGCGTGCGCAGCCGATATGGCCAAGGCCGGTTGCAAGGTCACGGTGTTCGAGGCTTTCCACGTGCCCGGCGGGGTGCTGCGCTACGGCATTCCCGATTTCCGGCTGCCCAACGAGGTGGTCGACGCCGAAATCGACAACCTGAGAAAGCTCGGGGTCCGGTTCGAGTGCAACACGCTGGTCGGGCGGCTGTTCACCATCGAGCAGATGATCGGCGAGATGGGATTCGATGCCGTCTTCATCGGCACCGGAGCGGGCTATCCCAGGTTCATGGGCATCCCCGGCGATTCGCTCAACAACGTGCTGTCGGCGAACGAGCTGCTCACCCGCTGCAACATGATGCGCGCCCGCGATCCGGGCCATGACACGCCCCTGCCGCTCGGGCAGCGCGTGGCGGTGATCGGCGCCGGCAACACGGCGATGGATGCGACCCGCGTCTGCAAGCGGCTCGGCTCCGAGAAGGTCACCTGCATCTATCGCAGGACGAAAGCCGAAAGCCCGGCGCGCGTCGAAGAGGTGCACCACGCGGAGGAGGAAGGCATCGAATTCCACTGGCTCACCAACCCGATCGAGATCCTGGACGACGGCAAGGGCAACGTGCGCGGGATGCGCTGCATCCGCATGGAGCTCGGAGAGCCGGACGAATCGGGGCGGCGCGGTCCGGTTCCGATCCCGGGGAGCGAGTTCGAATTCGAGGCCGACACGGTGGTGATCGCCATCGGCACCCATGCCAACCCCATTATCGGCCAGACTTCGAAGCTGAAGTTGAACCGCCGCGGTTACATCGAGGCGGACGGGAACCTCGCCACCTCGATGGCCGGCGTCTTCGCCGGCGGCGACATCGTGACCGGCGCGGCGACCGTGATCGAGGCGATGGGCGCCGGGCGCAAGGCCGCGCGCAGCATGAAGGCCTGGCTCGGCATTCGGGATAGCGACACGGTGTACCTGCCCGAGCGTGCGGGCGGTGAAGGCACCCTCTTCGGCATCGACATCGCGGAGAAAACCTTTGCGCGCGTGCGCCTCGCCTGAGCGGGTGGTGTCCGGCGGCGACACAACGGTGACAATCAGACCATGAACGATACGACCGCACTGGAGCGTGCCACGAAAACCGGACCTGCCGGCCGCGCCGGCGGCGCGAAGCAAGCCGTCACGCTCGCCGAGCACGTCATCGAGATCGTCAGCGATTCGGGAGAAGGCGCGCAGCGTTGCGGGCAGTCCTTCGGCGCGATCGCCGCGCGCATGGGCAACGGGATTTGGACCGTCGAGATCATCCCCGCCGAGATCCAGCCGCCCGCGCGCAGCATCGAGGGCGCGAGCGGCAACCGGGTCCGCATCGGTTCGCGCCGCGTCACCAACGGCGGGAACGAGGCTGACCTGGTGGTCGCCTTCAACGAGCAGGTGCTGCTTGGGCGCGTGCGCGACCGCGAGCTCAAACCGGGCTGCATCATCCTGCTGGAGAGCATGTGGCGCGACCACCCGGACGCGAAGATCGCCGCGGCCTACCGCGAGACCTGCGACCGGCTGGTCAAGGAGGGCTACGACGTGCGGGAGATCCCGATGGAGCGCGAGTGCAAGGCGCTCGTCTCCGATCCGCGCCGCGGCAAGAACATGTTCGTGCTCGGCATGCTCTGCAACATCTACAGCCTCGATCTGCAGCTCGCCCGCGACCAGGTGGCCTTCATTTTCGGCAAGAAGGAAGAGAAGGTGATCAAAGCCAACGTGGCGCTGCTCGAAGCCGGCCACCAGTGGGCCGAATCGCATCTCGATTTCAAGTACCGCGTCCCCGCGACCCGCGCGAAGGAGGCGCAGATCGTGGTGAACGGCAACACCGCCCTCGCCCTCGGCTTCGTGGCCGCGTCCCAGAAGGCCGGGATCCCCCTCTTCCTCGGGAGCTACCCCATCACGCCCGCGTCGGACATCCTGCACGAGCTCTCGATGTTCAAGGAGTTCGGCGTGATCACGTTCCAGGCCGAGGACGAGAT
>Ga0137463_1000421_pt1 | contig 14753 bp, 10 predicted proteins | sample EasRivERMGT800_2_FD_102333 | JGI IMG/M metagenome (GOLD analysis project Ga0137463, IMG submission 102333) | Soil microbial communities from meander-bound floodplain in the East River, Colorado, USA - East River MetaG ERMGT800_2 | ecosystem: Environmental > Terrestrial > Soil > Floodplain ...
CGATCTTCTCACGGATCTCGTCAGGGACCGGGTGGTCCGAGCGCAGGACGATGACATCCGGCTGGATGCCGATCCCGCGCAGCTCCTTGACCGAGTGCTGCGTCGGCTTGGTCTTGATCTCGCCCGCGCTCTTGATGAAAGGCACGAGCGTCAGGTGAACGTAGCAGGTGTTGTGCGCGCCGAGCTCCAGGCCCATCTGCCGCACCGCCTCCAGGAAAGGCAGCGACTCGATGTCCCCGACCGTACCGCCGATCTCGACGATCGCCACTTCGGCGTCACCCGCGCCGCGCGCGATGAATGCCTTGATTTCGTCGGTGATGTGCGGGATCACCTGCACGGTGCGGCCGAGGTAATCGCCGCGGCGCTCTTTCTTGATCACCGAATCGTAGATCTGGCCGGTGGTGAAGTTGTTGTTCCGGTGCATCCGGGCCGACTGGAAGCGTTCGTAGTGACCGAGGTCCAGATCGGTCTCGGCGCCGTCCTCGGTGACGAACACCTCTCCGTGCTGGAAAGGGCTCATCGTGCCGGGATCGACGTTGATGTACGGGTCGAGCTTGAGGAGGGTGACTTTGATGCCGCGCGATTCTAGGATCGCGGCGAGAGAGGCGGCGGCTATCCCCTTCCCCAAAGAGGAAACCACACCGCCCGACACGAACACATACTTGGCCATCTAAAACCAGGGGGATGGGATGGAGAATAGTACATGAAAAGCCCTCCCCGCTCAATCCGCGCGCAGCTTCGCTATCATATCCGTATGAAAGGCAAGCGCCGATGAAAAGAATCTTCGCGCCCGAGGCGATGCTGCCGAATGGCTGGACCAAGGACGTCGTCATAGAGATCGACGACGAGGGCAGCGTCGCCGCGGCGCGTGGCCGACAGAGCGCCACCGGCGCCGAGCCCGCGGGCGGACCTGTGATCCCGGGCATGGCGAACGTGCATTCCCACGCTTTTCAGCGCGCCATGGCAGGACTTGCCGAGCGCATGGGCTCGCCCGAGGACAGCTTCTGGACCTGGCGCGAGGTGATGTACTCGTTCCTGAAGCAGCTCGGCCCCGACCAGGTCGGCGCGATCGCGTCCCAGCTCTACTGCGAGATGCTGAAGAATGGCTATACCGCGGTCGCCGAATTCCATTATCTGCACAACGCGCCGGACGGAAAGCCCTACGCAAACCGCGTCGAAATGGGCGCGCAGCATCTGCTCGCCGCGCAGCGCACCGGCATCGCGATTACCTTGCTGCCTTCGCTCTACGCTTACGGGAATTTCGGCGAGGAGCCGCTCGCGCCGGCGCAGAAGCGCTTCGCGACGACGCCCGATACGATTCTCGGTATGGTCTCGGCGCTGAAAAAACAGACCGGCGACAATCCAGATATCCGCTTCGGCGTCGCGCCGCACAGTTTGCGCGCGGTAAATCCCCCCATGCTGAAGGACCTCGTGTCCGGCCTCTCGTCAATCGACCGCAAGGCTCCGATCCACATCCACCTCGCTGAACAGATCAAGGAAGTGAACGACTGCCTCACCTGGAGCGAGCAGCGCCCGGTGGAGTGGCTGCTTTCGAACATGCCGGTCGACTCACGCTGGTGTCTCGCGCACTGCACCAATATTTCCCAGAGCGAGGCAGAAAAACTTTCCGCGAGCGGTGCCGCAGTCGGCCTGTGCCCCACCACCGAAGGCAATCTCGGAGACGGAATATTCCCTTTCGCCCGCTTCCGGGACAAGCGCGGGCGCTGGGGAATCGGCGGGGACTGCCACGTCTCACAGACTCCGGTCGAGGAGCTGCGCTGGCTCGAATACGTCCAGCGCCTGGCCGTGCGCCGCCGCAATATCGCCGCGTCACCCGAGCAGCCCTCGGTAGGCGCGACCCTGTGGCGCGAAGCCGCAGCGGGCGGTGCCCAGGCGCTCGCGCGCCCGATGGGCGCGATCGCACCGGGCATGCGCGCCGATTTCCTTGTGCTCGATCCGGAACACATCAACCTCGTGGGACGCAGCGGCGATCTCTTGCTCGACGCGTTTCTGTTCGCGGGAGGCGGGCAAATGGTCAGACACGTGATGGTGGGCGGCAAATGGGTGGTGCGCGACGGGTCCCATCCCGACGAGGCGGCGATCGCCGCGCGCTACCGCCAGGTGCAAAAGCAACTCTACGCGGCGCTTTAGGCCTCGGCCAGCTCGGGCCGATTCCGGAAGTGCTCGAGCGCCTCGGGATTCGCGAGCGCCTCGAGGTTCTTCACCGGCTCCCCGTGCACGACGTTGCGCACGGCGAGCTCGACGATCTTGTTCGACTTGGTGCGCGGGATGTCGGACACTTGCACCACTTTTGCGGGAACGTGACGCGGCGTGGTGTTGACGCGGATCTGCTGCTTGATCCGGGCGATGAGCCCATCGTCCAGTGCCAGGCCCTCGCGCAGCTTCACGAAGAGCACCACGCGCACGTCGCCGATCTCGCCCGGCGGCCAGGTCTGGCCGATGACCAGGGACTCCACCACTTCATCCAGCTGCTCGACCTGGCGGTAGATCTCGGCCGTTCCGATGCGCACGCCGCCCGGATTGAGCACCGCATCGGACCTGCCGTAGATGATCATGCCCTCGTGCGCGGTGATCTCGCACCAGTCGCCGTGGGTCCAGACCCCGGGAAACCTCTCGAAGTAGGCGGCCCGGTATTTCATTCCATCGGGGTCGTTCCAGAAACCGACCGGCAGCGAGGGAAACGGCCGCGTGCAGACCAGCTCGCCCTTTTGCTCCTTCACCGAGCGGGCGTTTTCGTCGAACACTTCGACCTTGAGGCCGAGCGCGCGGCACTGGATTTCGCCGCGCCACACCGGCAGGATCGGATTGCCTAGAACGAAACATCCGCAGATGTCGGTGCCGCCCGAGATCGAGGAGAGGCACACGTCGCGCTTGATCGCTCGGTAAACATAATCGAAACCCGCCGGGGCGAGCGGAGAACCCGTCGAGAGCACGGTGCGCAGGTGCTCGAGCCGGTGCGTCCTCACCGGCTCCACTCCAGCCTTGGAGATCGCGTCGATGAACTTCGCGGAAGTGCCCAGATGCGTCATCCCCTCGGCATCGGCGTAGTCGAACAGAATGTTGCCGTTCTTGACGAAGGGCGAGCCGTCGTAGAGCAGCAGGATTGCGCCCGAAGCGAGCGCCGAGGCGAGCCAGTTCCACATCATCCAGCCGAGCGTGGTGAAGTAGAACAGGCGATCGCCGGGCTTCAAGTCGCAGTGCAGCTGCTGCTCGCAGAGGTGCTTGAGCAGCGCGCCTCCCGCCCCGTGCACGATGCACTTGGGCACCCCGGTCGTGCCGGAGGAGAACAGGATGTACAGCGGATGGTCGAAGGGCAGCTGCTCGAAGTGGATGTCGGTGGCGGACTGACGCGCGATGAAATCCTCGAGGGACTGCGCCCCCGCAATGGCGGAAACGTCCGGCCGATCGCTCACGTAGGGAACGACGACAACGCGCTTCAGACTCGGCAGGCTCGCCGCGATGTCGCGCACTTTCTGGAGCGAGTCGATCTCCTTCCCGTTGTAGAAGTAGCCGTCGGCCGCGAAGAGCACCGTGGGCGCGATCTGGCCGAAACGGTCGAGCACGCCCTGCACGCCAAAATCGGGGGAACACGTCGAGAAACTCGCGCCGATGCTCGTCGCTGCGAGCATCGCCGAGATCGCTTCGGGCATGTTGGGGAGATAGGCGGCTATCCGGTCGCCGGGTTTGACGCCCAGCGAGCGCAGTCCTTGCGCGATGCGCGACACTTGCTCGTAGAGCTCGCGATGCGTGAGGCGGCGCTTGACCTTGTCTTCGCCCCGGAACACCATCGCCGTGGAAGCGTCGCGCCGACGCAGCAGGTTCTCGGCGAAGTTGAGCCGCGCCTCCGGATACCAGCGCGCCCCCGGCATCCGCTCGCCGTTCACCAGGACCCGCGTGCCCTTCGCGCTCGCGCGCACGCTCGCGAACTTCCACAGCGAGTCCCAAAACTGCTCGGGGTGCTCGATCGTCCAACGGTAGAAGGCCGGATAGTCGTTGAACCCGAGCTTCCAGTCGCGGATCGCCTGGCGCGCGAACCGCGTGAGGTTCGCTTCTTCTATGCGCTCGGGGCCCGGCTTCCAGAGCGGTCTTTCGGCCATGACGGTTTCCTCTTGCCTCGGGGATTGGACATTATAATTGCGGCAGATCGCGCTTGATCCGGATCGGGAGAAGCATGGCACGCGAGTCGATGCAGTATGACGTGGTGGTGGTCGGGGGGGGGCCGGCCGGACTTGCCGGCGCGATCCGGCTGAAGCAGCTCGCGGCGCGGAAGGCGGTCGAACTGGGCGTATGCGTGATCGAAAAAGGCGCGGAGATCGGCGCGCACATCCTCTCCGGCGCCGTGATGGACCCGCGCGCGCTCGAGGAGCTCTTCCCCGATTGGAAGGCCCTCGGGGCCCCGCTCAACACCCCGGTGAGCGAAGACCGGTTCCTGTTCCTCACCCGATCCGGCTCGTTCAAGGTGCCGGGCTTTCTCCTGCCTGAATGCTTCAGGAATCACGGCAACCACGTCGTCAGCCTCGGCAACGTGTGCCGCTGGCTGGCAAAGCGGGCCGAGAGCCTCGGCGTAGAGATCTATCCCGGTTTCGCCGCCGCCGAAGTCCTCTACGACGGAAGCGGCGCCGTCAAAGGCGTGGCCACCGGCGACATGGGCGTCGGACGCGACGGCAAGCCGACCGAAAAGTACCAACCGGGGATAGAGCTGCACGGCAAGTACACTTTTTTCGCCGAAGGCTGCCGCGGGCATCTGGGCAGGCTGCTGATGGAGCGTTATCGCCTGAACGCGGGCTCCGATCCCCAGGTGTACGGCATCGGCCTCAAGGAGCTCTGGGAGATTCAACCGAAAAAGCACCGGGCGGGACTGGTCATCCACTCGGCCGGTTGGCCCCTGGACGCGGGCACCTACGGCGGGTCGTTCCTCTATCACATGGAAGACAATCTCGTGTCGGTGGGCTTTATAGTAGGACTCGCCTACGCCAACCCTTACCTCGATCCTTACGAGGAATTCCAGCGCTACAAGACCCATCCGGACATCCGCGGATTTTTCGAGGGCGGCAAGCGCGTCGCCTACGGCGCACGCGCCATCGCAGCCGGCGGCCTCGTGTCCTTGCCCAAGCTCGCATTTCCGGGCGGATGCCTTGTCGGCGACGAAGCGGGGTTCCTCAACGCTGCGCGAATAAAGGGCAGCCACGCGGCAATCAAGTCCGGGATGCTCGCAGCGGAGGCCGCGTTCGCTGCGTTGCGGGCGGGACGATCTGCAGACGAGCTCGAAGCCTATCCCGCCGCGTTCGGCGATTCGTGGCTTTTCGACGAGCTCTACCGTGCGCGCAACTTCAAGCAATGGATGTCCAAGGGGCTTTACTCCGGAACCGCAATGGTCGGGGTCGAGCAGTACCTGCTCGGCGGAAAATTCCCCTGGACGCTGCATCACGGCCACGCAGACCACGAATGTCTCCGGCCCGCATCGGAGTGCAAGCCCATCGACTACCCGAAACCCGACGGCAAGCTCACCTTCGACCGTCTCTCCTCGGTGTTCATCTCCAATACGAACCACGAGGAAAATCAGCCCTGCCACCTCAGGCTGAAAGACGCGAGCGTTCCGGTCGCAGTCAATCTCGCGAGATACGCCGGCCCCGAAAGCCGCTACTGCCCCGCCGGCGTATACGAATTCGTAAAAAGCGCCGAAGGCACGGACCGGCTCCAGATCAACGCGCAGAACTGCGTTCACTGCAAGACCTGCGACATCAAGGATCCGGCTCAGAACATCGTCTGGGTCACCCCGCAGGGCGGCGGTGGACCGAACTACCCGAACATGTAGGCAATCCAACTCTAACCCCACAAAAGGAAAGAAATAGTTGAGTGTAACGAACGTTCGTACTATTATGTGCGGATGCGAAAAGGCGAGCAGACGCGCACTTTAATCCTCAACGAGGCCGTCGCCCTCGCGAGTCAAGTCGGCCTGGAGGGATTGAGCATCGGCTCGCTCGCTGATCGGCTGGCCATGTCCAAGAGCGGGCTCTTCGCTCACTTCGGTTCCAAGGAAGACTTGCAGCTCCTGACTCTCAAGCAGGCGCAGGCGCTTTTCCTCGAGGAGGTTTTCTCGCCCGCATTGAAACAGGCCCGCGGCCTGCCGCGTCTCAGAGCCCTCTTCTCGAACTGGCTGCAGTGGGTGAAACGCGATCTCCCGGGCGGCTGTCTTATCCTCGCAGCATCAGCCGAGTATGACGATCGCCCCGGCGCCGTGCGCGACCTGCTCGTGGCCGGGCAACGCGAACTGCGCGGCGCGATCGCGAAAGCGATCCGCATCGCGATCGACGAAGGGCATCTCGAACCTCAGACCGATCCCTGGCAGCTAACGTTCGAGCTTTTCGGGATCGTCCTCGCCACCCATCACGACTTCAGGCTGCTCGGCGACGCGCGCGCGCTCGACCGCGCCGGCACCGCCCTCGAGCGGCTGATCGAAGCGCATCGTGCCGCTACGCCAGGCGCCTGAAGGCAGTATGCGCTCCCGCAACGCCACGGGGCCGGAGTTCTCCGCGATCTATCCCGCGCACCTGATTGCGTCCTGGCCGCTCGGAATCGCGCACTCGATCACGGTTCGCCCGATCCGGCCCGAGGACATCGACCTCGAGACCGAATTCGCGCGCAAGCTCTCGAAGGAAACGCGCTACAACCGTTTCCTCGGCGGCGGGGTCAGACTCACGCCCGAGCTGCTGGAAAAGTTCACCCGCATCGATTTCAGCCGCGACATGGCGCTGATTGCATCAGCGACTATCGAGGGAGCCGAAACCGCGATCGGCGTCGCGCGCTACGCGCGCCTCGCGGACGACGTCATCTGCGAATTCGCGATCACCGTCGCCGACGCCTGGCAGGGCTGCGACATCGGCAGGAAGCTCCTCGCCATGCTCGTCGATTCCGCCCGCGGACACGGCCTGCGGCAAATCATCGGTGATGTGCTCGCCACGAACACGCCCATGCTGCATCTAGCCCGTTCACACGGGTTTCGCATCGAGCGGCATCCCGAGGGGGCAGAGTTGCGCCGCGTAGTACTCGAGCTCGGTTGACCTTCTTTCCCGCAGGAGCCTAGCGGCCATGCGGCGGCGTGGCCGCGACCGCACGCGAGCGGAGTAAGATTCCCGAGCGGATTTTCCCTGCCTGAGCCGCTGATTCCAATTTCCGCGGGAAACTGACACAATGGTCACAGAGGAGACCCACTGCCATGAAAACACTCAGAATCGAGCTGTGGACGTTGCTTTTCGTCTTCGCCTTTTTCCCCGCGCTGGCGCAGGCTCAGAGCAGCGTATTCCGTGTATACGCCGGTCTGGCGCCGACAAGCTACCACATCACGCTCGACATTCCCGGCGCCTTCAACGCGACCGCGAAATCAACCTATGCCGCCGCAAATCTCGGCGCAACCTGGGTATCGCCCCGCGGTATCTATGTGGATGTGTCGGGTCAGACAAGCCTCAACGCCAAGCACGACCTGTGGGAGATCACCGGGGACGGCCGGCAGAAGTTTTTGCGCGATTCCTACACGCTTACCGGAGGCTACATTCACGCACTTTCCGGGGGTGTCAGCATCTCCGGTTTTGGCGGCTACACCTATGGGAAGACGGTTTTTTACACGCCCCCAGGCTTTGGGTATTCGAAGGATATCTTTGAGAGCAAAGGGATTTTCGTCGGGGCGGGCGCAGGGGTTCCCGCGCTGCGCGGGCAGTTCAGCGGCAGCCTCGCCGTTGCCGGCATGAAGGGTAACCAGAAGGATGACAACGGGTTTGACATCAAGGCCGACACGACGATTGGCTTCAGCCTAGGCGGCGCCTATACCTACAAGCTATCACAGGCATTGGGAGTCACCGCGGACTTGCGCTACCAGCAGTACAAATACGATTTCGGCACTGAGATACCCGGGTATACGGTTACCGAGAAAATCACCAGCCTCGGGGTCAGGCTCGGCTATCAGTTCTGAAGCCTTGCCGGCGCGCCCATCGGCGCGCACCGAGCACCTAGAACGTCGGCGGAACGACGATGGTGGATTTCTTCCTTTCCGCGTCTTTTTGCTTCCTGGCCTCGGCTTCCTGTGCCCGCTGGTCCTGCACCTTCACCTTTTGCTCCTCCAACGCGAGCAGGCGCTGGCGCGCCGGTTCGACGTACTGACCGTTCGGGTAACGGTTGAGGTATTTCTGAAAATCGGCGGCGTCGCGGCTTGACTTGATCGAGTTCCACAACGACGACTCCGCGGCCAGCTTCGCCTTGCTCTCGGCGTCGCGCTGCGCCTTTGCCTTGGCTTCGCGTTGCGCCTTCTCTTCCGCCTCCCGCTTCGCCTTCACCTCGGCCTCGCGTTGCGCCTTTGCCTCCGCTTCCCGTCTTGCTCTGGCTTCGGCGTCGCGTCTTGCCTGGGCCTCAGCCTCGCGTTTCCCCTGAGCCTCCGCTTCGCGTTTCGCTTGCGCTGCGGCTGCGCGCTGGGTCTGTGCTTCAGCGTCCCGCTTCGCCTTGAGCTCAGACTCGGTTTGGACCTGTGCCTCGGCCGCCCGTTTCGCTTGCGCCTCGGCCTTTGCCGCTTCGGCGGCATCGCGCCTGGCTTTTGCCTCCGCCTCGATCTTTTGAGCGGTCGACTGCTGGCTCGGCTTTACTACGAAGAAATACGCCGCGGCGCCCGCAAGCAGCAATGCCCCGAGGATCCCCGGCACCAGCAGCGATTTCTTCTGGCCGGTCGGTGCGGGCGATGCAGCCCTCGCGAGCTTGACCGTCTTTTCGACCGGCGCGCTCTCCGCGGTTTCGCGCTTCGCCGAGGGCTCGGCTTCGGCGCGCGGGACGCTCCTCTGAACCCGCGTCCTGTCGGCTCCCGCCATGGTGCGGGTGCCGCTGTCGTCGGCAGGGGAGCCGCTGCGCAGCTTGGCGGCCTTGCGTGCCGCGAGCGACGCATACACGCCCTGCGGGAACTGCCGCACGTAGAGCTCGAAATCGTTCGCGTCGTCGCTGTCCTTGATCGAGCGCCAGAATTCGAGCTCCATCTCCCCGGATCGCAGTGCCTCCGGATGAGTGGCCTGCGGAACAGGGGCGTTGTCGCGCGCCACGACGAGGGTGGGTTCGGTCTCCGGTATTGCCGGCTTGCCTTCCGCGGCGCGCCTGAGCGCCTCCGCGAATTCGCGCGCGGTTGCAAAGCGCTGGTCGGGATCTTTCGCCAGCGCCTTGGCCACCACCCGGTCGAACTCCGGCGACAGCGCCACGTTGATCGACGACGGCGCCGGGGGATCGTCCTGGACGATCTTCTTCTGGACCGTCCACGCGCCCTCGCCGGTGAAGGGCTTCTGGCCGGTGAGAAACTGGTACAGGATGACCCCCGCCGAAAAAACGTCGGTGCGCCGGTCGATGGGCAGCCCCTGGAGCTGCTCGGGCGACATGTAAGCGGGCGTGCCGACCACGGTGCCCGCCTGCGTGCGCTCGGCGCTGGTGCGGTCGGCATCGGTGACGCGCGCCACGCCGAAATCGGTGAGCTTGGTCCGGCCCTGGCCGTCGAACATCACGTTGGCGGGCTTGATGTCGCGATGGATCACTTTCGCCTCGTGCGCGAAATCGAGCGCGTCCAGCAGCTCGCACATGATGCGCACGCATTCCCTCCGGTCGAACGGGCGGCCCGTCGTCAGGGCGGACTTCAGCTCTTTACCGTCGATGAGCTCCATGACGAGGTAGGCGGTGTCCCCCTCTTCGCCGAAGTCGTAGACCTGGACGATGTTCGGGTGATTGAGCCGGGCCACCGCGCGCGCCTCGCGCTCGAACCGTACCGAGAAATCCTTCGCGGTCTCTTCGTCGAGCTGGCCCACCAGAATGGTCTTGATCGCCACCTTGCGGTGCAGCTTGGGGTCGAGCGCTTCGCAAACGCTGCCCATCGCGCCCTTGCCGAGGATCCGCCCGAGTTGGTAGCGACCGAGGGTTTTCGGTTCGGCGGCCATGCTTCAATGCAAGCCGACGCGCTCGTGCTCGCGCGCGGGATGCGTCCTCAAAACTGCTCCTCCGCCAGCGCCATCACCCCCGCCGCTCCGTGCACGATCGTGTTTCGCAGCCCTGGCGCCTGCGTCAGGATATGGTCGGCGTAGAAGCGCGCCGTCTTGATTTTCGCCTCGTAGAAGGACTTGTCGCCCTTGCCTTCCGAGAGCCGCTGCCGAGCGACGAGCGCGGCGCGCGCCATCTGCCAGCCGCCGCAGACGATGCCCATGAGCTTCAGGAAAGGGACGGCGCCGGCGTGCGCGGCCTTGATGTCGTTGCCGTAGGTGATGACCATCCAGGAGACGCACTCCTCGGTCGCAGTCAGCGCCGCCGAAAAGGCCTCGCGGGTCGCCGCCATGTCCTCCCCCGCCGCCTTGCCGAGCTCGGCTTCCACCGCGCGCATCACCTGGATCACCTCCTTCGCGATCGCCCCGCCGTCGCGCGCGATCTTGCGTCCTATGAGGTCGTTCGCCTGGATGCCGGTCGTGCCTTCGTAGATCGTCGTGATCCTCGCGTCGCGCAGATGCTGCGCCGCGCCGGTCTCCTCGATGAAGCCCATGCCGCCGTGCACTTGGATGCCCGTGGACGCCACCTCGATGCCGGTCTCGGTGAACCAGCCCTTCACGATCGGGATCATGAGGTCGACGAAGGCCTGGTTGCGTGCGCGCTCTTCCCTGTCCGGATGCCTCAGCGACTTGTCCACCGCCGCCGCGACGACGTAGGCGAGCGCGCGCATCGCCTCGGTCTGCGACTTCATGCTCATCAGCATGCGGCGCACGTCGGGGTGGTGGATGATGGTCACCGCCTTGCCGCCGCCCGCGACGTCGCGGCTCTGGACGCGCTCTTTCGCGTACGCGAGGGCCTGCTGGTAGGCGCGCTCTGAAATCGCGAGGCCCTCCATGCCCACCGCGAATCGCGCGAGATTCATCATGATGAACATGTACTCCAGGCCGTGGTTCTCCTCGCCGACCAGGTAACCGACTGCGTTTTCGTATACGAGCACGGCGGTCGGGCTCGCGTGGATGCCGAGCTTGTGCTCGATCGAGGCGCACTGCACCTCGTTCCTCTGCCCGAGCGACCCGTCGGCGTTCACCAGGAACTTCGGCACGAGGAACATCGAGATGCCGCGTACACCCTCGGGCGCGCCCTCGACGCGCCCGAGCACGAGGTGGATGATATTCTCGGCCAGATCGTGCTCGCCGTAGGTAATGAAGATTTTCTGCCCGGAAACGCGGTAGTGGTCTCCTTCGCGGACCGCCTTGGTCCGAACGAGCGCGAGATCGGAGCCCGCCTGCGGCTCGGTGAGGTTCATGGTGCCGGTCCAGCCGCCCTCGATCATCTTCGGCAGGTATTGCTTCTTCTGTTGCTCGGTGCCGCGCAGGATCAAGGCCTCGACCGCGCCCGCGGTCAGCATCGTGACGAGCGAGAAAGAAAGATTCGCCGACTTCCACATCTCGACTACGGGCGTCGAGACGACTTTCGGCAGTCCCTGCCCGCCGTGCTCCGAGGGCGCCTGCAGCGCATTCCACCCGGCCTCGACGAACTGGCGGTATGCCTCCTTGAAGCCCTTGGGCGTGGTGACCTTGCCGTGGTCCCACTTCGAGCCCTCCTCGTCGGCGGGCTTGTTGAGCGGCGAGAGGACGCCGCTCGCGAACTTCGCGCCCTCCTCGAGGATCTGGTCGACGAGCTCTGCGTTGATCTCCTCAAAGCCGGGCAGCTTCGCGATCTCGGCCAGTCCGGCCAGTTCGTGCAGCACGAAGTGCATGTCGCGCAGCGGTGCTTTGTATTCGGTCATAGGGCTACTCCGCGGTTGCTGTCATCCTGAGCACAGCCCTCAGAATGACATTATCCGAGCTCCTTCACCAGTTCCGGAACGATTTTGAACAGGTCTCCGACGATGCCATAGTCTGCTACCTGAAAAATCGGCGCTTCCTCGTCCTTGTTGATGGCGACGATGACGCGGCTGTCCTTCATCCCCGCCAGGTGCTGGATCGCGCCGGAGATGCCCACCGCGACGTAGAGCTCCGGCGCTACGATTTTCCCCGTCTGCCCGACCTGCCAGTCGTTGGGCACGAACCCGGCGTCCACCGCCGCGCGCGACGCGCCCATTGCCGCACCCAGCCTATCGGCGAGCGGCTCGAGAATCTTGAAATTATCTCCGGACCCCATGCCGCGCCCGCCCGACACCACGACGCGTGCCGAAGTCAGCTCGGGGCGCTCGGACTTGGTGAGCGCGCGCCCGACGAACGAGGACAGGCCGGCATCCGCGCCCGCCTGAAGAGCTTCGACTGCGCCCGAGCCGCCGCTTACGGAAACCGCGTCGAAACCGGTCGTTCGCACGGTGAGGATCTTGATCTTGTCCCTCGACTGCACGGTGGCAAGAGCATTGCCCGCATAGATCGGGCGAACGAACGTATCCGCGCTCACCACCGCGACGATGTCGGAGATCTGCGCCACATCGAGCAGCGCCGCGACGCGCGGCGCGAGATTCTTCCCGAAGGAATTCGCAGGAAGGAGAACGTGCGTGTGGGCACCGGCAAGGCCTACGACCAGCGGCGCGATGTTTTCCGCAAGCTGGTCCCTGTAGTGCGGTGCGTCGGCCGAGAGGACTTTCCTGACTCCTGCGATCGCGGCGGCGCCCTTTGCTGCCGCACCGCAGTTCGAACCGGCAACAAGGACGACGATATCGCCACCGATCTTCGCCGCGGCGGCGACGGTATTGAGCGTCGCCGATTTGACCGATTGGTTGTCGTGCTCGGCAATGACCAGCACGCTCATGCGATCACTTTCGCCTCGTTTCGGAGCTTCGCAACCAGCGTTCTCGCGTCGGGCACCTTGGTGCCCGCCTTGCGCTTGGGCGGCTCCTCCACCTTCAGCGTCGCAAGGCGCGGAGCGACGTCCACCCCGAGCGCATCGGGTTTCAGCGTCTCCAGCGGTTTTTTCTTCGCCTTCATGATATTGGGCAGCGTGACGTAGCGCGGTTCGTTCAGCCGCAGATCGGTCGTCACGACCGCGGGGAGCTTGATCGAGATCGTCTCCAGACCGCCGTCCACTTCGCGCGTGACCTCCGCTTTGCCATCGGAGATTTTCACCTTCGAAGCGAACGTCGCTTGCGACCAACCGAGCAGCGCCGCGAGCATCTGTCCCGTCTGGTTGCAATCGTCGTCGATCGCCTGTTTGCCGAGGATGACGAGCTGCGGATCCTCCTTCTTAGCGATCGCGTGCAGGAGCTTCGCCACGGCGAGCGGCTGCAACTCCACGTCGGTCTCGACGAGGATCGCGCGGTCGGCGCCGAGGGCGAGCGCCGTGCGCAACGTTTCCTGGCAGGCCTGCACGCCGCACGAGACCGCGACAATCTCGCTAGCGGTCCCCGCTTCCTTCAGGCGTATCGCTTCCTCGACCGCGATCTCGTCGAAGGGATTCATGGACATCTTGACGTTGGCGGTCTCGACGCCCGAGCCGTCGGCCTTGACGCGCACCTTGACGTTGAAATCGACGACGCGCTTGACCGCAACCAGGATTTTCATTCACCGTCCCTCGTGGAAATACGGCGGATTATAAGCCATGGCGCGCGCCGCCCCGGCTCCCCGGGGCTGCCGATATAATCCGCCGGTCCCCGATCGCTCCGGCCATGCCACGCCCGCTCTCTCATATCCGCGTTCTCGATCTCTCGCGCGTTCTCGCCGGGCCTTGGGCGTCGCAGAACCTTGCCGACCTCGGCGCGGAAGTTCTCAAGATCGAGCGTCCCGGGTCGGGCGACGACACGCGCAGCTGGGGCCCGCCCTTCCTCGAGGACAAGGATGGCAAGGAGACGCGCGAGTCGGCGTACTTCCTTTCGGTCAATCGCGGCAAGAAATCGGTGACCCTCGACATTTCGAAGCCCGAGGGCCAGCGCATCGCGCGCGCGCTCGCGGGGAAATGCGACGTGCTGCTCGAGAACTACAAGGTCGGCGGGCTCGCAAAATACGGGCTCGCTTACGAAGACCTGAGGAAAACAAATCCGCGCATCATCTACTGCTCGATCACGGGGTTCGGCCAGTCCGGCCCGAGCGCGCACCGCCCCGGCTACGACTTCATTTTCCAGGGAATGGGGGGCCTCATGAGCATCACCGGCGAGCGCGACGGCGAGCCCGGTGGAGGCCCGCAGAAAGTCGGCATCGCCGTCACCGACGTCCTCGCCGGGATGTACGCGAGCCTCGCCATCACCGCGGCCATCGCGCACCGCGAGCGCACCGGCGTCGGGCAGTACATCGACCTCGCCCTGCTCGATTCGATCGTCGCCTTCGGCGCGACCCAGATCCTGAACTACTTCACTTCCGGAGAAATCCCGGGACGCTACGGCAACGCGCACGCGAACGTCGTGCCCTACGAAACGTTCGCCACCGCGGACGGCCACCTCATCCTCGCCGTGGGCAACGACAGCCAGTTCGCGAGCTTCTGCAAGGTTGCGGGCCGGCCGGAGCTCGCCGCCGATCCGCGCTACGCCACCATGCCGAGTCGAATTCGTAACCGTGGCGAGCTGATACCGCTCATCCGGGAAATCATGAAGCGGCGCGCGAGCAAGGACTGGATCGAACACCTGGAAGCGGCGAACGTGCCCTGCGGACCGATCAACAACTACAAGGAAGTGTTCGAAGACCCTCAGGTGCGGCACCGCGGACTGAAAATCGAAATTCCCCACTCGGCCGGCGTGCCCTCCCCTGCGGTCGCGAGCCCGATGCGATTTTCCGAAACGCCCGTCGAATACA
>Ga0137463_1000422_pt1 | contig 14724 bp, 12 predicted proteins | sample EasRivERMGT800_2_FD_102333 | JGI IMG/M metagenome (GOLD analysis project Ga0137463, IMG submission 102333) | Soil microbial communities from meander-bound floodplain in the East River, Colorado, USA - East River MetaG ERMGT800_2 | ecosystem: Environmental > Terrestrial > Soil > Floodplain ...
GCAGATAGCCGTTCATTAATCTGTTCAATTTTGTCAGGGTCGTAATTTATATGATTGCTTATACGATCCGTTTCATCAGCAATATCCTGCAGCTCAATTTGCGCTGATTGTATGCGCTGTATCAACACAGGTAAACCGGGGTGATAAGCAGAATAGACCTGCAGTTGGTTCAAAAGGATTTTTAACTGCTGTACTATTGGCGTTTCACTTTCTTTCAAATCTTGATAGGCTTTCGACAATGCCGCTATAATACCTTCCGAATTATTGAGCAGTTTTAATTCTGTATCCAGTTCCTCTAATTCATTTTCTTTAAACGCTGCTTCCTCCAATTCATTATATTGAAACTGGTTGTAATCAAACTCCTTTTCAAATTGTTGTTTCTGATTTTTTAATTCTTCCCATTCCTTTTTTGCTGCCTGCCAGTTCTTAAAAACCTTCTGGTAATTACTCAATAATTCACTATGAGAAGCGAGCGCATCTAAAACCTCTCTTTGAAAATCGCTTTTTTCCAATTGAAGCGTATCAAACTGCTGGTGAAGATCAACCAATATAGAACTGAGCTCATTTAGTTGTGCAAGTGTAACGGGACTATCATTTACAAAAGCTCTCGATTTGCCATTGATTCCAATTTCCCTCCGGATTATCAGCTCATCATTTATCTCAAGCTCATTTTCTTCTAAGAAATTCTTTATCCCTTTTTTACTCTTAGCCTCAAATATTCCTTCCACAAAACATTTTTTTTCTTTTTTTACTAATACAGCACTGTCAGCTCTTTCTCCGAGTATCAACCCCAATGCGCCAACGATAATTGATTTTCCAGCACCGGTTTCACCTGTAATTACATTCAATTGACCAGAGAAATCAATCTCCAGCTCATCAATAATAGCATAGTTCTGTATAGAAAGTTTTTGCAGCATGCGCCACTGATTATTTTAATTAAATGATTATAGCGGGCAAATTAGGAAATTCATTGAAATAGCTGAATAAAGTTCTCAACGGTGCATTCAAAGCAGGTAACAGAATAGAATTACCTATGTTAATTACCTAATAAAAACCCCGTTCTTTTGGAACGGGGAAAATAAAAAAAAGAAAAATATTTTTAGATTGCTATCCTTTATTTATCTATTGGACGAAATCGGCGGTCTATTTTATTTCAACTTTTGTATTAAGCTCATCATCCACAAGGATGCGGCCACAGTTTTCACACACCATTACTTTTTTATGCTGCTTTATCTCACTTTGTTTTTGCGGGGGAATAGCATAGAAACAGCCACCGCAGGCATCACGTTCAACAGGAACAACAGCAAGGCCATTGCGATAACTCTTACGGATCTTATCATAGCTGGTCAACAGCCGATCATCCACGTGCTCTCTTGCCTCAGCAGCCATTTTATTGAAATGCCTTTCTTCTTTCTCAGTAGCGGCAATAATTTTTTCCAGTTCTCCTTTCTTTGTATTTAATACGCCCTCTTTCCCGGCAATGGCTTTCTTTGCTTTTTCCAACGCTACTGCTTTTTCGGCAATTTCCTCATTAGCGTCTTTGATATGTTTTTCACAAAGTTTCACTTCCAGTTGCTGCATTTCTATCTCTTTGTTGATCGCTTCAAATTCACGATTGTTCTTTACATTATCACTCTGCTTTTCATATTTTTTTATCAACGCCTGTGCCTCTTTAATACCTTCTTTTTTTTGCTCAATAAATTCAGTAATGCCGTTGATCTCCTCCTCAATACGGGTTTGGCGGGAGTGAAGTCCTTGTATTTCGTCTTCAAGATCAGCTACCTCCATTGGCAGCTCTCCTTTTAAAATATGAATTTCATCCAGTTTGCTTTCAATCTTCTGCAGGGTAACCAGCGCTGAAAGCTTTTCTTCAACTGAAAATTCTTTTACTTGTGCCATTTATTGTTTGTAGTTTATTGTTTGTGGTTTGTTGTTATGTACCCGGCCCCGCCACCGGCGGGTAATTCTATTAAACTTTGTTCTTGCACATGCGGGACTCTTGTACGTCCCACTCCCTCGCTATTCACGACTTATCCAACAAAATACCGAACCGGGTTAGTTCGCACCTTAGTTTTAAGGACGGCAAAGTTAAGGAATTTTTGCTCCAAAATTTCAGCTAAAAGATCAATAGTGAACTGTTCACTTTCATAATGGCCAATATCAGCAATCACCATACGGCCGTTAGCATCAAAAAATTCGTGATATTTCATATCGGCAGTTATATACATATCAGCGCCGGCCGCTAATGCATCTGCAATAAGAAAGCTTCCTGCTCCCCCGCAAAGGGCAATTCTTTTAACGGATTTATTTAATAATGAAGTGTGACGAATAACCTGCAGGTTAAATACCTTTTTTACATGAGCCAGGAAATCAGTTTCGTCCATTGCCCCTGGCAATTCTCCTATCATGCCACTGCCAATGCCAGGATGCCTGTTGGCAAGATTGATTGTATCGTAGGCCACCTCTTCGTAAGGATGAGCGAATTTCATAGCACTCACAATATTATTTTCAAGCCAGGAAGGAAATATGACTTCAATCTTTATTTCATTTTCCCGGTGCAGCTTTCCCACTTCACCAACATAAGGATCGCTTCCTTCGTTACCTTTAAAAGTTCCCATTCCTTCCGCATTAAAACTGCATTCACTATAATTACCTATCTGGCCGCCACCTGCTCTAAAAATTGCATTGCGAACTTCCTCTGCTTTATCGGGAGGTACAAAACTGAAAAGCTTTTTTAATGTACCTTCTTTTTTTAATAGAATGGAAACATTTTGCAACCCCAGCATTCTTGCTATTTTGCCATTTACCCCATCCGCTGCATTATCAAGATTAGTGTGAATGGCATAAATAGCAATGTCATTTTTAATAGCCTTTATTACTGTTTTTTCTACATAATTTTTTCCATTGATTTTTTTTAATCCGCTAAAAATAATTGGATGATGAGCTATAACGAGGTTACAATTCTTTACAATGGCTTCATCTATCACTTCTTCTGTTGCATCGAGTGAACAAATGATCCCTTTGCATTCCCAACTTCCCTGACCAACAACAAGCCCTGCATTATCATAATGTTCCTGTAATGAAGGATGAGCTAATGTTTCAAGAAAAGAAACGGTATCGGCAATTTTCATGCGGGAAAGTTAAGTATAATTGATTTTTCTCTTGTGCTTCAATGCATTAAACTTTCAGAATGAAAGCAACAAGGAAACAAGGATCGTATTTTTTCTGTAATTTTTTGAAGGTTGGAAATTTTTCTTTTGAAAAACAAAATCCTTTTGTACCTTTTCTTTCCTTTCCAACCCCTGCGATAGCACTCCGGCCATTAATTCACTTTTAAACCCTTTTTATATGCGAAGAAGTAATTATGGATATTTGCTGCTTGCATTGCTGGTGATAACAGGATTAGCGGGCACAATCACTTCAACAAGCATATCGGGTAAAGAAAGAAAGTTTGCCGCCAGCCATTTAAAAGATACAAAAAATGACGTATTGAAAAGTGTAAAAGGCCTTTCACAGGCCCAGCTTGATTTTAAAGCCGCCCCGGATCGCTGGTCAATAAAGGAGTGTGCTTATCATATTGCCATTGCAGAAAAAAATTTATGGCAAATGCTTGATGAAAACTTGAAAAAACCAGCTAATCCTGAAAAACGACCCGAAATTAAAATGACCGATGACCAGGTAATAAATATGATGGAAGACAGAAGCAAAAAAATTAAAACAACAGAAAGCTTCGAACCCAAAAATACTCCTTTTAATACCCTGGATGAAGCAATGGAAAGTTTTAAATCATTAAGGGCAGGCCATATCAAGTACATGAAAACAACCACCGAGGATTTGAGAAATCATGTAATACAATTGCGGGTAGGATGGATTGATTGCTACCAGCTATGCCTTTTTATATCGGCTCATAGCAATCGTCACACACAACAAATAGAAGAAGTAAAAGCGGATCTGAATTTTCCATCCCGATAATCATCGGGACATAAACCCCGTCTGGCCTGGTCATCCGGGCGGGCAAAACAAACTCAAGGTTGAAAAACCTGGGCCCCGAATTCCCGTAAGAATGAGGGGCTTTTTTATGTACCCCTTAACCCCCTAAAGGCGGAAATTTAGAATTCCTGTTCAGGTAAGTGCTTAAGCTGAGCTTTTGTAACGAAGATGATCAGAATTGATTAGTAAAAGCCCCTTTAAGGGTTTGGGGTTTTATAAACTTCTGGATTGTGCCTCTGCATCCAACGCTCTGGCTTATCAAAAGGGGTAAATCCAAATTGGGTATACAAACTATGCGCATCTTTTGTAGCTAGTATAAATCTTCGCAAACCCTGCAATTGAGGATGATTAATAATTAGCTGCATCAGCCATTTGGATAAACCCCTTCCTCTTTCTTCGGGCATTATAAAAACGTCGGCGAGGTAAGCAAATGTGGCGAAATCACTGATCACTCTTGCAAAACCAGTTAATTTGTCCCGGTGATAAATTGCAAAGCAAAGTGAATTATCTATGCCCCGATGTACTACGTCTTTTGGGATTCCCTCGGCCCAATATGATTGAGAAAGAAAATGGTGAACTGCATCTACATCAATTTTTGATTTATCAGTCGATACCAGGTAATCATCTTTTTTCCATTCGGTTATTTCCATATTCAATCGTTATTTTGTGACCAGCAAATTTTCAATAAATGAAGAACTCAGCAAAAGATCTTTTTTCTGCGCATTCTGATATTTATGCAAAGTACCGTCCTCTTTACCCAAAAGAATTATATGATTTCATTTTTGAGCACGTGCCCAAAAAAGAAATGGCTTTGGATTGCGGAACGGGAAATGGACAGGCTGCCAATGTATTAGCAGAACATTTTAAAGAAGTGCAGGCAACAGACATTAGTGAAAAACAAATTAAGAATGCTGCACAAAAATCGAACCTTCATTATCATATTTGCAAGGCCGAAGAAACCCCGTTTGCTGATAATTCTTTTGATCTGATTATATCAGCCACAGCTGTGCATTGGTTTCATTTTGACAAATTTTTCAAGGAAGTAAAAAGAATTGGCAGGAACAACAGTGTATTTGCATGCTGGGGTTATAAAGTTTTTCGAACTAATGAATCAGAGATAAATAAACTGGTTGATGAATTTTATTCTAAAAAAATCCATAGCTATTGGGATGCAGAAAGAAGACATGTTGATGAAGAATATAAAAATATTCCATTTCCTTTTGAAGAAATCAAAAATCCCGGGTTTACTACCCGTTTGCAATGGGATTTGGATACCCTGGAAGGATATTTGAATACATGGTCGGCTGTACAGCATTACATAGGAAAAAATAATATTAACCCGGTAAATGATTTGATGCAAGAAATTAAATTAATTACAGGCAATGATGTTAAATTACAAATCACATTTCCCATTTTTATGCGGATTGGAATTAATAGAAAATAATGCTCCTTTTTTGACTAACAGACCCGTAACCCGTAACTACGATCTTTCCGTAGATTATCTATTGTATAAACCCTGTTTAATTTATACTTTGTGATCTAATCTGTGATATGAAACGACTAATTTTTATCCTGACAGGCCTGATCCTTCTGGCAGGTTGCAAAAAAGCAGTTGAAAAAAAGGCTGAAGACGCTATTTTAAAAGCCATGACAGATGGCCAATGGGCAATAACCAGTTTTACTGTCAATGGCACAGATATCACCTCTGACTTTACAGCTTATAAATTTCAATATTTCGACAATTATACCGTCAATGCAATAAATAACGGCACAGTTGAAAAAACAGGCACATGGTTGGGTGATGTTAATACGATGAATATTTCAGCCGACTTTCCAAATGCCACAAATCCTTTATTATTGATTAATGGAACCTGGCATATTACGGATAATAGCTGGACCTATGTAAAAGCAACAATGACGGTTGGAAGTGAACTGAGAACATTAAGACTGGATAAGCAATAAAGGAAAAACTACACTCATAAACTCCGTACCTGCACTTTAAACAAGTTTCATTTATCCTTGTCATAAGGTAACTATCCTAATTCCACTTTTGCAGGCATTCAAAAGAATCCTATTGATTCGCCTGATCTTTTAATCCTATAAGTTTATAATTCAATATAATCTGTGAAATAACCGGAATAGTTTTTAAACCCTAATTTCGTTTATCACTAAACCCTTTAAAAACACTGCTTTGCAGAAACCGGGAAGCACCCTTTCAAAACTATTTATCATACCTTTTATGGTATGCGCTGTCTATGTACAAGGGCAAAGCCCTGTTGCAAACTTTACAGCTTCCGCTACATCAGGGTGTTCTCCATTAAGCGTCTCTTTTACCGATCAATCAACTGGCAGTCCTTTTTCATGGAACTGGGATTTTGGAAACGGCCAATTATCCACTTCAAAAACTCCTTCGGTCACTTATTCTCAACCCGGCACCTATACTGTAAGATTAGTGGTAAAAAATTCTTCAGGAGTGGATGAAGAAATCAAAACAAATTATATAACGGTATTTCCTTCGCCATCGGCTAGTTTTACAGCAAACATAACCACAGCTTGTGTTCCTGCCACTGTACAATTTACTGATCAGTCTACTACTCCACCCGGAGCGGGATCAATAGTAAGTTGGTCATGGGATTTTGGTGATGGATCTAACTCTGCTCAACAAAATCCTTCTCATACATACTCAAGTACCGGATTTTTTACCGTCACATTACAGATTACAAGCAGTACTGGTTGTAAAAGCTATGCTTCAATTGGCAGGTATATCAGGATTGTAAATGGAATAAATGCTGATTTCAGCATTTCACAGCCAACAACCTGTCAGGCTCCTTTTATTATTAATTTCCAGGATCAGTCAAGCGGACCTGGCACATTATCTTATTTATGGAATTTTGGAAACGGAGGGGCGAACTCTACCCTTCAAAACCCTGGTAGCAGTTATTCTGCCGCCGGAACTTATTCTGTTCAGCTCAGCGTGCAAAGTAACCTCGGGTGCAGTGGAACAATTACAAAAAATATTGTCGTGGCGGGCAAAACAACAGACTTTAATTTTCCTTCAACTATATGTATTGGACAAACCGTTACGTTTCAAAATAATTCTTCCCCTGCCCCGGTTTCATCTTCCTGGAGTTTTGGCGATGGTACTACTTCGTCTCAAATCAATCCTGTAAAAACATTTTTAAGCGGCGGAATATTCCAGGTAAAACTTATTAATAATTACGGGAACTGCAGCGATTCCATCACTAAAAATGTAACAATAATTACTCAACCATCGGTTGACTTTTCGGCGAACGACAGTACCGGGTGCAATCCGCCTTTTACTGTAAAATTTATAGACAAAAGCCCGGGTGCTTCCACCTGGCTTTGGAGTTTTGGAGATGGAAGTACTTCAAATCAACAAAATCCCACTCATACTTATACAGGTTCAGGCTATTTTGATGTCACATTAACGATTACACTTCCCGGAGGTTGCAGCAATACCATAACCAAAACTCAATACATCAAAATAAAATCAACTACCATCAATATTTTAAATGCTCCGACGGGCGGATGCATACCGTTTACATATAGTCCCATACCCATTATACAATCGGTTGACAGCATAGCGGGCTATTCATGGGATTTAGGTGAACCCGGGGCAATATACACTACACAATTTCCAACACATACATATAATTCAGCAGGCAACTACACGATAAAACTTACAGTAACAACTCAAACAGGATGTGTTGAAACAATTACAATTCCAAATGGCGTAATCACAGGAACGAAACCAACTGCCAACTTTAATTTTGCACCTAATAATACTTGCGCCATCACTCCTGTTCAGTTCACTGATCTTTCTACTACAACTCCAGGGGCCATTGTTCAGTGGAAATGGGATTTCGGCGATAGTGTAACATCTGCTTTGCAAAATCCTGTTCACATTTATAAAGACACCGGATCATTGATTGTACAATTTATTGTTTCAAATAATGGCTGTACTGATACAGCATCTAAACTAATACAAGTGCTTCCTCCTGTTGCTAATTTTGGATATACTGTGAACTGCACTAATCGCTTAGATGTTACTTTTATTGATAGTTCGCTGACCAGTCCTGTTTATGGTGCTATTTCTTATCAATGGGATTTTGGCGACGGGGCAACTTCTTCTCTGCAAGCCCCGACTCATTCTTATGCTTCTTTAGGAACCTATACGGCAACACTTAATGTTACCAATGGCCCATGTTCCTATCAAATAACAAAATCAATCATATTGATTAATGAAAGCGCTGATTTTACTATCAATAAAAACCCCATTTGTAAAAGCCAGAGTTTTACTTTAAGTGCTTCCGGCAGCAATCCTGCTAACATAAAAGATTATACCTGGACCATTGGAGCCAGTGTAATCAATGATACAACAAGAACTATTGATTATAGCCTTCCTGTATATGGCCTCTATGATGTAACGCTAATGCTTGAAGACATCAATGGATGTACAAATTCAAAAACAATTACAAATTATATTACGGTGAGTGGCCCGGTTGCAAACTTTTCTCCAAATGGACCCGGAGCATGTGTAAATAACCAGGTCAGTTTTAATGATCTGTCAACTCTTGCTACCGCACCTATTACACAATGGACCTGGAGTTTTGGCGATGGCACTCAGCAAACTTATACTTCGCCACCTTTTTCTCACTCCTATTCACAAACCGGCAGCTATACGGTTAGCCTCATGATAAAAGATAATGCTAATTGCGCAGATACAGTGACTGTTTCAAATTCGGTATTAATAACAAGGCCTGTTGCTGCATTCAGGGCGGATAGTTTTTATTGTCCTTTGGCTCCCTTACAGTTTATTGATACTTCAACCGGTTCAGGGTTAACATACAATTGGTATTTTGGAGATGGTGGAACTTCTACGCTTCAAAATCCGACACACTCCTATACTTCCGGAAATAATTTTTATACTGTAAAACTTAAGATCAAAGATCTGGTGGGATGCGAAGATTCATTAACAAAAAATAATTACATAAGCATACGTAGCCCAAAACCGGCTTTTGATATTGTAGATAGCTCTGGAATTTGTCTACCATTAATAACAAGCTTTACATTCAAAGGCGCTGACTATAAAACCTTTTATTGGGATTTCGGAGATGGCACGACAAGTACAGCTCAGAATCCATCCCACTTCTATAATTCTTATGGAACCTTTACTCCAAAATTATATCTTATCGGCCCGGGTGGGTGTATTGATTCGGCCCAGGCAACAGTAAATGCATATAATCCCATTACCAATACTAAAATAATTTTTAACCCGGCAACTGCCTGCAATTCTCTCACAGTTAATTATAATGTTACATCCGCGCCGGGATTTAAGTATAAATTCTATTTTGGAGATGGATCGTTAGATAGTTCCCAACAAACTAACCTGACCCATTTTTATGCAACCCCGGGTAATTATTATCCATATATTATTCTGTCCGATAAGTTTGGTTGTGATGCAGGCGTAAACACCGGACCCATCAATGTATATGGCGCATTACCCATTTTTGATAAGAACAAAAAAGAATTCTGTGATAATGGAGAAGTATTTTTTATCAACTATACTTTAAATAACGATCCTATCATTTCATCTGTTTGGGATTTTGGAGATGGAATTACCAGTACTGCCACAGATCCGTCTCATATTTTTTCCGGTGCAGGGATGTATATCGTAAGGCTTACTGTTACCACGCAAAATCAATGTATCAGCTCGGCTTCAGATACTATTCGTGTATACAAAACGCCGGAATTATCAATTGCCGGCAAGGATACTTTGTGTATTAACAGCACAGAAGGATTTGGAGGAGTGCTCACCTTGCCTGACTCAACTATCAGGTGGCAATGGACATTTGGAAATGGAAATACTTCTCAAATTCAAAACCCAACAATTCTATATTCAAATACCGGGGATTATAATATTCAATTGATGGCCACTAACAAATTAGGCTGCGCAGATACGGCTGTTCATCCAATAAATGTTGTCCCTTTACCTACTGCAATTCCTGTTTCTAATCCTGTCATAATAATTTCAGGAGCTTCAGCGCAACTAAATATGAATTATACTGGCCCTGTAGTTTCTTATACCTGGTTGCCTGTCCAGCATCTTGATTGTACAAATTGTCCTCAGCCGGTGGCGAATCCTCAGTTTTCAACTGATTACCATGTGCAGGTACAAGACAGGTATGGATGTAAAAATTCCGGCGATATAACGGTTAAGGTTGTCTGCAATGGTCAGAATTTCTTTATTCCAAATACTTTTTCCCCTAATGGCGATGGAGTGAATGATATATTCTACTTAAGAGGCACCGGCTTGTTCCGTATTAAATCCTTGCTGATTTTTAATCGCTGGGGAGAGATTGTATTTGAAAAAAGGGAGTTCCCTGTAAATGATCCAGTAGCTGGTTGGGATGGGAATTACAAAGGGAAAAAAGCCAAGGCTGATGTATATGTTTACCAGATCGAGATCATTTGCAGCAACGGAGAAATTATTAAATACTCCGGCAATGTTGCATTAATTCAATAATGTGGATCCCGATGGCTATCGGGATGAAAATTTGAAAATGAAAACAAGATTGAAAATATTATTTGGAATCTGGAATTTGTTATTTGTTATTTCCTTAGAAGGACAGGATATTCATTTCTCGCAATTTTTCCAGGCTCCTTTATTACGCAATCCTTCACTTGCAGGAATATACACGGGCGACATCCGTGTACAGGGTGTTTACCGTGATCAATGGAATAGTGTGACGAATGCTTACAAAACAGCCTCGCTCGATGCAGAATACAAAATGCCCGTTGGCAAATTAAATGACTTCATAACAGTGGGAATGCAATTATTGTATGACAGGGCAGGAACCATTGCATGGACATCAACCTATGTTCTTCCAGCCCTGAATTATCATAAATCACTCAGTGCAGAAAAAAACCGTTACCTGTCCCTGGGTTTTATGGGTGGCCTTGTTCAACGCCGGATTGATCGTTCAAAGATCACTACTAATTCAACATATGATAATGGAACAGATGGCGAATATTTTAACGATGCTTCTTATTTATACGCGGACGGAAGTGCAGGCATGAGTTACAATTCAAACCTCAACAATAATCCTAACAATAATTATTTTCTGGGAATCGCTTATCATCATTTTAACCGGCCCAGGGCATCGTTTTACCGCAATGCAAATATTGAGCTTTTCCCTAAATGGGTTTATTCAGGCGGCATTCGCTTTGGGGTTTCTGATTACAGTTATATCACTATGCAGGGCGATCATTCTATCCAGGGAGAATACCAGGAAACTGTTGCCGGCGCCATGTATGGTCTCAAGATTGGAGAGGACCATGATAACCCGGAATATACAATTCATGCAGGTGGTTTCCTGCGGTGGAATGATGCATTAATACCTACTCTCAAATTAGATTACAGCCCTTTCTCCGTCACCATCAGTTATGATGTAAATATATCAAAACTTAAGCCTTCAAGTTATGGACGCGGAGGCTATGAAATTTCAGTATCCTATGTCGGTTTCAGGCAAAATAATTCCAGTATTGATGCCGTACGTTGCCCGAGATTTTAGTTTCCTATGCTTCAGGTAATGGTGGCACAGGTTTGTCTTCTGCATTCACAAAATTAAATACCAATGCAGCGAGAAAACCTCCTCCAAAACAAGCCAGTAAATAAATCCAGATATTTTTCCAGGCGAAAGCTTTTATAATTGTTGCCCCCAGTGCAACAGCGGGATTAAATGCACCGCCGGAAACAGAACCAAAAGTCGAAGCCATAGCAAAAACAGTAAAGCCAATTGCCAATCCATAAAAACTATTACCGCTGGTTCCCTTTGAGGTAGCGACATTTAGTACTACATATGCAAGAGCAAATGTTCCCAACAATTCAGCTATAAAGGCCTTTAAAATTCGACCATTTAATTCGAGAGTAACTGTGCCCATATCGCCTACATACCATTTTGCAATAAAGGCAGCAATAATCGCCGCTACTAATTGAACTATTATATAAATGATTGCATCCCGGGAAGAAACTTTTCCTCTCATCAATACGGCTAGTGTTACCGCAGGATTATAATGTGCGCCGGAAATATGACCACCCGCAAAAACCATTACCATCAGCACTGCACCGATAGCTGCAGCATTTCCTGTTAAAGCGACGACTAGTACAAGAAAAAATGTTCCGATAAATTCAGTAAGATACTTTCCCATATAGCGACGGTTTTTTGTTACTTTGAATCAGGATAACAAAACGAATTTAATTCGATTTATTCATAAAAAATTAAAGATGAAAATTGAAAAGGGTCAGCAGGCACCTGATTTTTCTTTATATGATTCTGATAAAAACAAGACTACTCTTTCTCAACTGAAAGGTCAAAACGTGCTCCTGCTTTTTTTCCCGTTGGCTTTTACAGGTACCTGCACAAAAGAACTTTGTTCAGTAAGAGATAGTATCAGTTTATATAATGATGCTAACGCCAAAGTGTTAGGTATTTCCGTTGATACTATTTATTCACTCGCAAAATATAAAGAAGAGCAACGTCTCAACTTTCCTTTGCTGAGTGATTTTAATAAAGAAGCTTCTGCCGCCTATGGCTGTTTGTACGATATTTTTTCTTATGGCATGAAAGGAGTTTCCAAACGTTCTGCTTTTGTAATTGATAAAAACGGTATCGTTCAATATGCAGAGGTTCTGGAAAAAGCTACTGATCTTCCCGATTTTGAAGCCATCAAAAAAAACCTGGAATTGTTAAACTAATAAGTGTTAATAATTAAAGTTTTTTTATTTTAAAGCTTTGATTTAGAAGCTTTTTAAAATTGTGGGGTTTCTACGTTGCACAAGTCAAAAAAACGGGCTATTATTGAGATAATAAATGTAAATTTGTTACGTTGAAGAGATTTTTACCTATATTATCCATTATTCTATTGACAGCCATCCAATCACAGGGACAATCGCGAACGATCCCCCAGGATGCTGCTGACCGGATTATTAAGTTTTATCCTAATCCGGCCACTTCTTTCATAACTTTTGACTTAGAAAAAAGTTATGATAAGGGTTATGACATCCAGGTTTTCAATTTTCTTGGCAAAATGGTTTATGAGCAAAAAAATGTTGCTCCAAAGACAACCGTTAACCTGAATGAGTATAATCGCGGTGTCTATATTTATCAGTTAAGGGATCGTGACGGGAAAATCATTTCATCCGGAAAGTTCCAGGTTGCCAAGTAAGGCAATCGCTGATCAATTTTTGCAAGGCACTAACTGGTAGTGTTTTGTTTTTTATGTAGCTATTTACATGGCTACCATTAATATCCATAGTTCATTCTCTTGTACTTCCTATAATTTCGCTGACCAATTTTACCATCTTTAAAGTTCCTCAGTGTATCTATCATCTTGTACCTGCATCTGGCATCCAGCCTTACTGCACCTCCACAATCAAAAATTTCAGGTAATGCGTATTTTCTATTCCCCAAATAACCGGATGATCTGCTGATTGGGTTTGAAAAATAACCTGGCGAATTTTTCGCCTTGCATCTTTGGCTGCCATATCAATAATTTGCAAAAAAAGTTCGGGCGATACCAGATTAGTACAGGATGAAGTCACCAAAAACCCTCCCGGCCTTATCAATTTCATCCCTCTCAGGTTAATTTCTTTATACCCCGTTATCGCTTTTTGAATAGTCTCACGACTTTTAGTAAATGCAGGTGGATCAAGCATCACAACATCATATTGTCTTCCATCTTTTGTCCATTGCTTCAGCACATCAAAGGCATTGGCTGTTTCAAACCGGGTATTTTGCAGGTTGTTCAATTCTGCATTTTGATTGGCTTGCTCTACGGCATTTTCCGATATATCAATTCCTAAAACTGATCTTGCTCCGTAATGTGCAGCATGAATTTCAAATGTACCCGTATATGTAAAAGCGCCAAGTACTTCTGCATCTTTTACAATATGTTGAATTGCCCTGCGATTATCCTGCTGATCTAAAAAATATCCCGTTTTTTGACCATTTTCCAGATCAACATAAAATTTTAAATCATTTTCATAAATGATAATTTTTGTATCAAAAGGTTCAGATAAGAACCCCTTCTTTTGTGGCAGACCTTCCAATTCCCGAACAGGCACATCGTTTCGTTCATAAATTCCCCTGGGTTTAAATAATTGATTAATAGCTTTTATAATAACTGGTTTCCATAAATCAATCCCAAGGGCAAGGGTTTGAATAACAAAATAATCATTAAACTTATCTATGATTAACTGGGGTAATTCATCTGCTTCTCCAAACACGAGGCGGCAGTTTTCAGTGTAACCGATCTTCTTTCTATATTCCCAGCATTGGGTAATCCGCTTAATAAAGAACTCTTCATTGATCTCTATTTTTCTATTTCTTGTGAGCAACCGAACTATTATCTGTGATTTAGGGTTAATATATCCTTTCCCCGTAAATTTCCCGTCATAAAAAAACACTTCAACTATATCGCCTTCTTTTATTCCCTCATCCATTTTTTCAACTTCATTGGCAAATATCCAGGGATGGCCACTTGCAATGCGGTGCGAAATTCTTCGTTTTAAATAAACACTACTCATAAGGCGCAAGGTAACGGATTCAAGGTTCAAGGCACAAGATGCGAGGCTCAGGAATCAGTTCTCAAAACACATTTAAACCGGCCTGCCACTTGTTCCCTGAGCCTTGAACCATATGACTTCTGAAA
>Ga0137463_1000423_pt1 | contig 14711 bp, 16 predicted proteins | sample EasRivERMGT800_2_FD_102333 | JGI IMG/M metagenome (GOLD analysis project Ga0137463, IMG submission 102333) | Soil microbial communities from meander-bound floodplain in the East River, Colorado, USA - East River MetaG ERMGT800_2 | ecosystem: Environmental > Terrestrial > Soil > Floodplain ...
CAGATAGCCCGTTCCGCCGACGACGAGCATGATCATCAGCTCGGCCGAGCGCTGGAAGCCGAAGACATCGATGCCGACGAACTGCGTGGTCTGCGCGAGCAGCGCACCGGCGATGCCGGCGATGCCCGCGCCGACCGTGTACACGGCGACGAGCTTACGCCGCACCGAGGCGCCGATCGCGGGCATCCGCCGCTCGCCTTCGCGGATGCCTTTGAGGCTCAACCCGAACGGAGAGCGAACCAGAATCCGCGCACCGTTAAAGATGACGAAGAGTACGGCGAGGCTGTAGAGGTACGCGGTCTTGCCGTCCAGGCCGAAGGCGAAAACGCCGAAGAGCTTCTTCATCTCGACGCCGGAGAGCCCGTCGACGCCGCCGGTGATCGACGAGGCCTGATTCGCGGTCTCGTAGAGCATCAGCCCGATGCCGAGCGTCACCATCAGGCGCGTGAGGTCCTGCCCGCGCACGACCAGGAAGCTTGTCATCCAGCCCACGGCGGCGGCGACCACTGCCGCGAGTGCAAGGCCGCTCAAGGGCTCCCCATAACCGTACTTCGCGAGCAGGCCCGCGGTGTATGCGCCCAGCCCGAAGAACGCCGCGTGCCCCAGCGACACGATCCCCGCGTAGCCGAGAATGAGATCGAGCGACAGCGCGAACAGCCCCGTGATCGCGATCTGGCTCGCGAGCTGCAGGTAAGCCGGCGTGAGGACGAAGGGCAGCAGGGTGCAGAACCAGAACGCGATCTCGATCCGCTGCCAGCGAACCTGCGCCTGCAGATATTCGTGGGGGCCGGCGGGCTGCGCGCCGCTCATGCCCGGCGTTTCCCGAACAGGCCCGCCGGCCGCCAGACGAGCAGACTGACCATGACGAGATAGATGAGAAAGGCGCCGAGCTGCGGGAAGTAATACTTGCCCGCCATGTCGCTGATGCCGAGCACCGCCGCGGCGACGAAGGATCCGCCGATCGAGCCCAGGCCGCCCACCGCGACCACGATGAGCACATAGACGAGATAGGTGAGGGCGAAGGAATGATCGAGACCGACGATCTCGATGGCGAGCGCGCCGCCCAGGCCGGCGAGCCCGCCGCCGAGCGCGAAGGTGGCGGCGAAAACGCGGTCGACGTCGATGCCCAGGCCGCGCGCCATGCGCGGGTTGTCGACCGCGGCGCGCACCTGCGCGCCGAAGCGCGTGGTCTCGAGCGCCGCGACGAGGATCGCCGTGATCGCGAGCGCGGCAAGGACCAGGAACAGGCGGTACACGCCGAGGTTCATCCCCATGACCTTTAGCGAGCCGCGCAGCCAGGAGGGCGTGTTGACCGGCTGTTGGACGGTACCGTAGAGATAGGCCGCCACCGCAACCGAGATGAAGACGATGCCGATCGTGAACAGGCACTGGTCGAGATCGCTCGCCCGGTACAGGCGCCGGTAGAGCGTGCGCTCGAGCACGACGCTCGCCGCCGCCGCGGCGAGGAAGGCTGCGGGAAGCGTGGCGAAGAAGGGCCAGCCGAAGCTGTTCGCGAGCGTCACGGCGACGTAGCCGCCCACCATGGCGAAGCTGCAGTGCGCGAGGTTGACGAAGTTCATCATCCCCAGCGTCACCGACAGTCCCACCGACAGCAGGAACAGCAGCATCCCGTAGGCGAAGCCGTCGAACAGGACGCCGGCTAGGGAGGCGAGCATGCGGCCCCGTATTACCGAGCTTCGGAGCCGACTACAAAATACATGTCATTCTGAGGGCGCAGCCCGAAGAATCTGCTTTTCCGGGGACTTAAAAGCAGATCCTTCGCTTCGCTCAGGATGACAGCTCTAGCGCATCCGCGCCTTGACCGGGTCCTTGACGTTCTCGACCTTGTCGACCTCGACGTTGCGCAGCTCGCCGCCGACCTTCTCCACGCGCCGTATGTACACGGTCTGCACGATGTCCCGGGTCTCCGGGTCGATCGAGACCGGCCCGCGGGGGCTCTCCCATTTCATGCCCTTGGCCGCGGCGATCAGCGAATCGCCGTCGGTCCTGCCGCCGGTCTTCTTGAGGGATTCGTAGATGAGATGCATGCCGTCGTAGCCGCCGATCGAATAGATGTTCGGATTGCGCTTGGTGTCGCCGCTGAAGGCGCGGACGAACTCGCGGTTCAGCGCGGAATCGTGGTTCGGGTCGTAATGGTACACGGTGAGAATTCCCAGAGCCGCATCGCCCATGCTCTTGCGGGCTTCTTCTTCGGTCAGCTCGCCCTGTCCCAGGATCTTGGTTTTCCTCGGATCGATGCCGCGCTCGGCGAGCGCCTTGCCGATCGCCGCAGGCTGCGCGCCGCCGGGGACCCAGGCGTAGATCGCCTCCGGGTTGAGATCCTTCGCGCGCTGCACGAAGGCCGAGAAGTCCGGGTTCGCAACCGGGAAGCGCACCGAACCGACGATCTCGCCGCCCGCCTCCTTGAACCCGCGCTGGAAGCCGGCCTCGGCGTCATGGCCGGGGCCGTAGTCCGAGACCATGGTGTACATCTTGCGGATGCCGCTCTTGTAGGCCCAGGCGCCGAAGGTCTCGTTCAATTGCGGCACGGTGACCGAAGTGCGCGCCATGTAAGGCGACTTGGTGGTGATGATCGCGGTGGCCGCGTTCATGACCACCATGAACTTCTTCGCTTCCGCCGAGACGTCGGCGGCGGCGAGCGCGTTGGGCGTCAGCACGAAGCCGGCGAGGATGTCCACCTTGTCCCGCACGACCAGCTCCTGCGCGAGGCGCTTGGCGACGTCCGGAGCGATGCCGCCGGTGTCCCTGCGGATGAATTCGAGCTTTTTGCCGGCGACGGTTTCACCATGCTGCTTCACGTACAGCTTGATGGCGTTGTCCATCTGCGTGGCGGTGTCGGCGAACTGGCCCGAATAGGGCATGATCAGTCCGATCTTGACGGTCTGCGCGTTCGCGGACGATACGGCGAGCGGCACGAGCAACGCGAATGCCGCGATGAAATTCCGGTTCATGGGGTGTCCTCCTCCGGGGCTACCATAGCAAGGCGGGCACCAAGTCGCAAGTTGGGATGCGTCCCACGGTGGGCACGAGCAGCCGTGCGAGGGCGTCGGGACCGCCGGGGCCGAAGGGAACGATGACGCGCACCGGTTTCGCAGGGTAGGACTGGGCCCAGGCGCCGGACATCGCAGCCGCGAGGACTAAGGGCAACACTCTTTGCAGCATGATCGAATCTCCCTATTTTTTCCGCCCGAATCTTCCGGTGAGCTTCGCCCTGCCGATCGCGTTCGCGTTGACCATGTAGCCGGCGAGCGAGGCGCTCGCGCCGCTCACGTCGAGACGGTCCACCTTCAGCGCGTACAGCGTGAAGTTGTAGCGGTGCGGCTTGTCGCCCACCGGCGGGCAGGGACCGCCCCAGCCGGGGCCGCCGAAGTCGGTGTCGATCTGCGCGCAGCCGAATGGCAGGTTCGAACCATCGGCTTTGCCGGCGCCTTTTCTGAGCTCGCTCGCGCCCGCGGGGATGTTCACCACGAGCCAATGCCACCAGCCCGCGCCGCCCGTCGGCGCGTCCGGGTCGTGCACCAGCAGCGCGAAGCTCTTCGTGTCGGCCGGCGCGCCCGACCACTTGAGCGCGGGCGAGACGTTCTGGCCCGAGCAGCCGAAGCCGTTGAACACCTGCTCCATGGCGATGGGGCCGTTGGGCCGGATGTCGGGGCTCGTGAGCTTGAACGCGGCGCGCGCCGCGCCTTTTTTTCTGGCTGCCATGGGGACCTCCATGCGAGAGCGGGAGAGACGATCGTAGCCAAGCGGCCGCCCGGCCGCATTTATAATGCCGCGACCTGTCCATTTCGTGAATCCCCGGGAGATCGCATGTCGAAGCTCACCCTGAAGCAGGCCAATACCATCATCGAAAAGGCGCTCGAAAAGGCGCGCGCCATGAAAATCAAGCCGCTCGCCGTGGTCGTGCTCGACGACAGCGGCAACGTCAGGTCGGCGCAGCGCGAGGACGGGGCGAGCATGTTCCGCTTCGACGTCGCGCAGGGCAAGGCCTGGGCTTCGGTCGCGATGGGCGTCTCCAGCCGCGCGCTCCTGAAGCGCGCCAAGGACAATCCCAACTTCTTCGTTGCGCTCGCCGCGACCGCGAAGGGCAAGTTCCTGCCGCAGACGGGCGGCGTGCTGATCAAGAACGAAACGGGCGAGATCCTCGGCGCGGCGGGAGCGAGCGGCGGGACGGGCGAGGAGGACGAGGAGGCCTGCGTGGCCGGAATTCAGGCCGCCGGGCTGACCGCGGACGCCGCGGGCTGAGTCCTCGCGCCGGCAGGATCGAGCGTCCGTGCTCATTCTCGAGCGCATCGTTTCGGTCATCGGGCCGGTGTTCCTGATCATCGCGATCGGCTACGGCTACGGGCACCGCAACAAACCGGACCTCAGATCGTTCAACCACGTCTCGCTCCACGTGCTGGGGCCGCTCCTGGTCTTCACTTCCCTCGCAGGAGAAGACTTTCAGCTCGAGGGCAACGTTGCTTTCGTCGCGGCTGGCGTCGCGGTGATCCTCGTCTCGGGTCTGATCGCCTGGCCGATCGCGCGGCTCGCACGCGTGAGTCCGCGCACCTTCGTGCCGCCGATGATGTTCAACAACTGCGGCAACATGGGCCTGCCGCTCGCGGTGCTCGCCTTCGGACGCCCGGGCCTCGCGGCGATGGTGCTCTTGCTGGTGGCAAGCACGCTCCTGCAATTCACCCTCGGGAGCCGCATCGTCAGCCGCCACGCGGAATGGAAGGCGCTCGCGACCTCGCCGATGATCATCGCGAGCGTGCTGGGGCTCGTCTTCAGCGCGTTCGCGTGGAAGCTGCCCTCGGCCTTGATGACCGGCCTGAAGATGCTGGGCGATGCCACGCTGCCGATGATGTTGTTTGCGCTGGGCGTGCGGCTGACAGATTTGTCGAAACGCGGTTGGCAGGTGGGCGTGCTGGGTGCGGTGGTCTGCCCGGCGGCGGGAATCGCGGGGGCCTACCTCGCGCAAGTTCTGCTGCACTTGCCGCCGGAGCAGTTCGCGCAGCTCATGCTCTTCGCGAGCCTGCCGCCGGCGGCGCTCAACTACCTGCTCGCCGAACGCTATCAGCAGGAGCCGGAGCGCGTCGCGTCGCTGGTGCTGATCGGCAACGCCTTCGCCATCGTGTTCGTGCCGCTGGGACTGACCCTGGGCCTGCACCCGATCTGATGCCTTGAAATAGAAAGTGCGACCGGGAGGGCCCTCCGCTCACCTCGCGCTTTGCACGGGGAGCTGCTGCGGGATGGGCACCTGCTGAGTCCCCGGGTTCGGCACGGGAGGCTGCCGCTGCGGGATGGGCACCTGCTGAGTCCCCGGGTTGTAGAGGAATTTCCAATCCGAGTATTTCGCGGCGCTTTCGAATTCCCGGTTCGCGAAGCCGAAGCCGGCGACCTTTCTGGGAGGGTCCTCCGAGAGGCTGTAGACGCCCATGATCCCGCCATCCGGGGCCTTCACCAGGCCCCATTCGCTTTTCCCGGTCAGCGGGTCGAAGTAGAGCTTTCTCAGGTAGCGCTCGGTGCCGGGCTTGCGCGGATCCTTCAGCAGGTCCTCGAGCGTCCTCGGAAACTGCCTCGGCCCGCTCACGTAGTATCTCTCGATCGCGCGCCGGTACTGGTTGCCCGCGTAGAGCAGCTGTACTTCCCTGTCCCGCGCGAGCACGGTGTGCCAGACCTCTCCGGTGAGGGCGAGACCCAGGCCCATGAAAGCGATCACGAAGAGGACCGTCAGGTAGGTGAAGCCCGCTTCGCGCGAATTCACGATCACCACTCGGCGTAGACGCTCCCGTCGCTCGATTTTCCCTGCGCGCCGCTTTTCACGTCGTATACGCCGCCTTTCTGCGGGTCCTCCGGCGCGACGACAACCCAGGTCGTGGCACTCTCGGTGATGGGATCGACGGGCACCTTGCGCAGGTATTTTTCCGAGGCAAGCGCATCCAGCGACTCCGGGTACCTGCCCTTGTCGCCGTAGTATTTTCCGATCGCGTCGCGCAGCTGGTAAAGATCTTCCCGCAGCACCGCCTCTTTGGATCTTTCGAGGCTGCCGAAATAGCGCGGGACGGCGAGCGTGAGCAGGAGGGCGATGATCGCCATCACCACCAGCAGCTCGATCAAGGTGAATCCGGAACGGGGTCGCACCGGTTTCACCAATCCCGGTAGGGCTGGCCGTTGATGCCCTTGCCCGGCGCGAGCGAGAAGACGTCGAACACGTCGTCGCCTTCCTTGGGGTCCTCGGGCGGGCTCGCGTAGCTGCGCTTGCCCCAGGTGACCGTCGCGGAAAGCGTGGGGTCGGGGCTAAGAGGATCGCGCGGGATGCGGCGCAGGAAGTAGATCTTTTCCTTCTTCGGGCTCTTCTGGTCTTCGACGCCCTCGGCGAGCTCCTCGAGTTTCCTGGGATAACCCGAGTCGCCGATCGATTTCCGGATTCGGCCTTCGTCCGAAGCCTGCTTGTAGACGTCGATCGCCTCGCGCATTTCGCGCAGCGTGCGGCGCAGCTCCTGCTCCTTGGTGCGCTGTACGGCAAGCTCGCTGACGGGCAGCGCGACCGATGCGAGCAGCGCGACGATCGCCACGGTGATGATGAGCTCGATGAGAGTAAAGCCCCGGGCGGCGACTCCCGAAGCGCGACCGCTGGCCATGGGACTCGAGCTCGCCTGCGTTATTGCTGTTGCATGCCGCCGAAAGGCACGATCGTGCCTCCCGGCGGGTTGGCCCCGGACGGCGCCGCTGACGGGCCCGATAGGGGCGCCGCGGGCTGGGTCGAGATCGGAGCGAAGGACGACGGCGAAGAGGTCGCCCCGAGCGGACCGCCGCTCGACGAAGCTTCGGTGCCCGCGGCGAACTCGGTCGTGCGCGCGTCGGGCCGCGCGAGCGTCCGCATCAGCCTCGGGGTGATGAGGAGCACGATCTCGGTCTTGGTGATGGTGTCGCTCGTGGACGAGAACAGGCGCCCCAGCACCGGGAACTCGCCCAGGCCCGGAACGCGGGTGGCGTTGCGCCGGTCCTCGTCGCTGATGAGGCCGGCGAGGATCTGGGTTTCGCCGTCTCGCAGGCGCAGCACCGTGCTGGTGTTGCGCGTGCCGATCTGGTAGACGAGCCCGCCGCCGGGCTGCGGAATCGTGTTGGTGATGCTGCTCACCTCGAGGCCGACCTTGATGCCGACGTCGTCCTCGAGGTAGATCAGGGGCTCGACTTCCAGCTTGAGGCCCACGTCGAGGTAGCTCACCGATTGGGAAACGAAGCCCCCTGCCACCGCGGAGGTCGTGGTGATCACCGGGACGCGGTCGCCGATGTGGATTTTCGCCTTTTCCTTGTTCTTCACGCGGATGCGGGGGTTGGCGAGCAGGTTGGTCCGGCCGTCGGTCTGCCTGAGCGAAAACAGGAACAGCGGATCGGTGAAGGTGAGGCGCACGAGGTTCTGGTCGCGCGAGCGAAATTCGGGCAGGGTGAGAGTCCCGGGCGTTCCGGCGGCCCCGGCGGCGGCGGCGCCGCCCACGAGACTGACCGCCGCGGAGCCCGGAAAGCGGATGCCCAGCTCCATCAGCCGGTTGTAGCCGATTTCGAGCACCTCGACTTCGAGCATCACCTCCGGCTCGGCGATGTCCTGCGCCGCGATCAACTTCTCCGCAAGGCGAACGGCGTTCGGTGTGTCCTTCATCACCAGGAGGTTCAGCTTTTCGTCGATGAAGATGTCGCGCGTCTTGAGGATGGTGCGAATCAGGTTCGCCGTCTGCTTGACGTCCGCGTTCGCGATGTAAAAGCTCTTGACGACGAGATCCTGGTACTCGCGCAGCTTCTGCGGCGTGTTCGGGTAGATGAGCGCGGTGGTCTCGTTGAGGACTTTCTGCTCGAGCTGGTTGGTGGCGAGGATCAGCCTGATGACGTCCTCGACCTGCGCGTCGCGCACGACGATCGTCGTCCTCTGGTCGGCGCGCACGTCCTTGTCGAATAGGAAGTTGAGGTTCGCCGCGCGCGCGATCACGTCGAATACGGTGCGCAAGGGCACGTCTTTCAACTCCAGCGATATGGGCTTGGTTACCGAGCTCCTCAGCTGAAGGAGGGCGACCGCGGGCTTGGTCGTCTTCTCCTCGATCAGCCGCTGCAACTGGCGCGCCTCGCGCTGAGCCGGGTTCTCCGCGAGCACCGGAGCGAGAACGTCCCTGGCGTCGCGGTATTTTTCCGCTTTCACGAGCTTGTCCGCTTCGGCGACCAGCGTCCGATGGCGTCTGTCGAGCTCGACTTGCGCGAGACCCTGCGCCGCGCGCGCGTTGGCCGCGTCGTACTTGAGCACCCGGCGGTAACGCTCCTCGGCCGCCTCGAACTGCCCGGCGGCACGCAGGGACTCCGCCTGGACGAGCCACTGCGCGAGGGCGAACTCGCGCAGGCGGAAATACTCCGAGCGGTAGGCGTGGTTTTGGGGATCTTCCCGCGTCGCCTTTTCGAGCGACGCGAGCGCCTCTTCCGTGCGGCCTTCGTTCAGCAGCGCTCGCGTGTCCTTGATCAGCTCGTCGGCGCAGGCCGCCAGGAGCGCGCAGGCGGCAAGCGCCGCATAAAGAGTCTTCGAGGAGGGTTTCATGGGGTTTCGCCTTCGTTGGCGGGACGGAAATAGATGGTCAAACGTAGCTGGGCTTCGAGCTGCGTATCGCCCGCTCTTTTGCGCTCAAAGCGCAGCGCATCGAGCGATGCGATCGGCATGCTCTTGAGGGTGGCGCCGACGAACTGCCGGATCTGCGGATAGGTGCCGCGGATGGGCAGGGTGATGCGGTAGAACGCAATGCCGAAAGGGGGTTTCTCGAGGCGATATTCGCCCTGCAGTAATTCGAGCTTCGCGGCGCGCGCGAGGGCGTAGACGCGCTCGAGCTCGTCCGGAAGTTTTTCCAGTGGAGGAAACAGGCCGTAGAAGCGGCTCAATTCCTCCGCGCGGCCCTCGCCCGAAACGGGCTGGAACGGAGTGCGCGCGCGCAGCCGCTCGGCGGCCGAGCGCTGCTCCTGCAGCTCGCTCTCCGCCGGACGGACCGCCGAAAAATAGAACGGGACGCAGAATATGAGGACTCCGATGCCGACCACGCCGGCCGATCCCAGCGCGCGCAACCATTCCTGGGCGCGCTTCACCGGTTGCTCCTGAAGGTCGCCTGCACGCCGAACTGGATCGGACGCGAAGGATCTTCGACCTGGACGTGATGATTGACCAGATGCACTCCCGAAAGGACCCGGGTTTCGCCGAGCCGGCGCACGTACCTGAGCATGGCTTCCCGGTTTTTCGCCTCGGCCGTCAGGCGCAGGCTGCGCTGCTGGGTTTCCGGCTGCAGCTGCAGCACGGTCACCTCGCCGGTCGAGGCCGCCTCGACCGCCTCTATCATCTGCGCCCACGGGAGGGTGAGCTGCCGCACCGTCGCATCGATGATCTTCGCTTCCTCGTCGAGCCGTTCCTTGGGCACTGCGCGCAGCGGCCGACGGTCGGCGTTGAGCAGGCCTTGCGCCGCATCGGCCGCGGCGAGCTCGTGCCGGGCGTCGCGATAGCGCAAGACCATGCTGCCTGCGACCGCGAGCGCGAGGATCAGCACCGACGCCCCTATCCACCATGGGCGGCGCGGAGCGGCGACATAATCGAGATCGATCGGACGCGCGCTCATAGGGCGCTGAGCGCCATGGCGAACGGTTCCGATTCCGCGGGAGCCAGGCCCTCCGCAGGGGCGAGGGCAAGGCTTCTGAAAGTCCACCCCTCCACTTCGGTCGAAGGGGCTTTCGGTCTCTGCGGCGCGTGGACATAGACGCCCTCGGACGCCCCCTCTCCGCCGACCCGATGCCGCTCGCGATCGAGGAGCCCCGCCCATTGGCTCGGCTCGTCGAAGGTTCCCCGGGTATTGCGCACGGCCGACCAGTGGCCGCCTTCGAGGCGGGCCAGGCAGGCGCGCTGCGGCTCGATGAGCAGAAACCACGCGCGCTCGCCCTTCACGTGCTTGCGCCAGCGGTTGAAGGCCGACATCAGGTAGGGTTGGACCGATACGAGCTTCGCCCTGGCACCCGCCGGGAACGCGGCGCGCACGGCCTGCACGAGCGACGAATCGACGGCGCTCGCGATGCGTGTCGAGCCGGTCGGGGCGGGGCTCAGCCGCAGGTCCCAGTCCTTGCTTCGCTCGCCGTAGACCTTGGCAAAGCAGTACCGGACGAACGCGGTCTCTTCCTCGGCGTTTCCAAGGCCCCGGCTCCAAGGGACCAGAATAAAGCGCGCAAAGTGGTTGGAGAGTACGACGGTCACCTTCGCATTCGCGTCTCGCATTTCCCCGGCGAGCTGCCCCAGAGCCGCCGCCGCGCCCTTCCAGGATTCCGCGCCGAGCCCCGGGCCGCATGCGATCGCCCGCTTTTCGCTCACGCGCGGCCGAGCCGCGCCCGAAATCCGGAGGAGCGCAAGCGAATCCGGGGCGAGCGCAATCAGGACCCGGTCGCTAGACAAACGTAACACGGTTGATCTCTTCCAGCGTGGATTCACCCTTCTTGACTGCGTCGAACGCCGCATCGCGCAGAAAACGGGTACCGCTTGTCCGGGCGGCCTCCTTCAGCTGGCGCACCGGGGCACGGGCGGTGATCAGTTCGCGCAGCTCGTCGTTGAGGATCATGAGTTCGGCGATCGCCTTGCGTCCCTTGTAGCCGGAGCCGCGGCATTCGCGACAGCCCCGACCGATGCGAAAGCGGAACGAGGCCGCTTGCGCCTCGGTCAGTCCGGACTCCTTGAGGAGGGCTGCGTCGGGCCGGCAGTCCTCGCCGCAGTGTGGGCAGACGAGCCGCACCAGGCGCTGCGCCAGGATCGCATTCAGCGCGGAGACGAAACTGAACAGATCGACGTTCATGTGCATGAAGCGGCCGATCACGTCGAATACGTTGTTCGCGTGGACAGTGGTGAACACGAGATGCCCGGTGAGCGCGGATTGCACCGCGATGTTGGCCGTCTCCGGGTCGCGTATCTCGCCCACCATGATCTTGTCGGGATCGTGCCGCAGGATCGAGCGCAGTCCCCGCGCGAACGTGAGCCCCTTCTTCTCGTTGACCGGGATCTGCAGGACGCCCGCGAGCTGGTATTCCACCGGATCCTCGATCGTGACGATCTTGTCCTGGCCGTTGTTGATCTCCGTGATGGCGGCGTAGAGCGTGGTGGTCTTGCCGCTGCCGGTGGGTCCGGTGACGAGGAGCATCCCGTAGGGCTCGTGCGACAGGCGCCGCAGCGCCCGGATGTCGTCCGTCTCGAACCCGAGGCTGTCCAGGGAGAGCTGCTGCTGCGTGCTCTCGTAGAGCGACTGCTTGTCGAGCACGCGCAGCACTGCGTCCTCGCCGTAGATGTTGGGCATGATCGAGACGCGGAAGTCGACCGCGCGCCCGCGATCGAGCGCCTTGAAGCGTCCGTCCTGGGGGACGCGCCGCTCGGTGATGTCGAGCTCGGCAAGCACTTTCACGCGGGAGATGGCCTGCTCGGCCTGCTTGGTGTCCTGGATGAACTTGATCTGCGAGAGGATGCCGTCGATACGGAACTTGATCACCAGCCCTGCGGCGATCGTCTCGAGGTGAATGTCGCTGGCGCCGATCATCAGCGCGTCGCGCAGGGTCGAGCGCACCAGCCGCACCACTTCGCTCGACTCCTCGCTGATCGCCCTGAGCGAGAGATCCTCGATGCCGCGCGTCTCTTCGCTGACGACGGTGACCCCGGCGCGCACCGCATCGAGCGCGCGCAGAGTCTCCTCGTGACTCGCGATAAATGCCACCAGGTCGCCCCGGTGCACGAGGCGCCAGGAGAACTCCGGGGCGATGCGTTCTTCCGCCCAGGCCTGCTGCTCGCCGGAGAAGGGGTCGTCGGTCACGAGCCACAGCGCGCCGTGCTCTCCGCGCACGAGCGCACAGCCGCGCTGGGAGCCCTCGCTGAAGGGCAGCACGTCGAAGGCCGGCGCCGCGCCGCGCAGTTCCTCCATGCGCATGACTTGAATCCTGAGCGTCGCGCCGAGCCGGGCGACGAACGCGTCCGGGTCGAGCCCGAGCTTCGCCTCGAGGACTTCGACGAGCCGCCGCCGGGCGGCGGTTGCCGCGGAGCGGGCCTCCTCGATTTCGCGCGAGCTGATCGATCTTGCGTCCGCCAGACTCACCGCAGACTCCCGGCAAGCTCGAAGATCGGCATGTACATGAGAACCACGATCGCGCCGATCACCAGGCCGATCGCCGCCATCAGAAGGGGCTCGAACAGCCGCGTGAACCAGTCGACCCAGCGGGAGATTTCCTCGTCGTGAAACTCTGCGATTCTCTCCATCATTTCCCCCATGTTGCCGCTTTTCTCGCCGACGGCGAGCATCCGCAGGGCGATGGTCGTGGTAAGGCCGTTGGCTTCCATCGACTCGGAAACGGGGCGGCCTTCGCTGACCGCGCGGCTCGCCGCGGCCAGGCGCGGGCGCAGCACCGGGTGGAGCAGTTCCGCGCCCATCTGGAGCGCGGCCAGGAGCGGCGTACCGCCTCGCAAGAGCATCCCGATGGTGCGGTAGAAACGCGCAAGCTGGTACAGCTTCAAGCGCTCGCCGATCGCGGGCAGCCTCCAGAGCGCGTTGTCGATCCGGGCCTTGATCGAAGCGTTCCGGAACGCGTACACCGCCGCGATCGCGAGGCCGGCGAGGGCGCTCATCACGAGAGCCCCGTGACCCTCCACCAGCTGGCCCCATGAGAGCAGGAGCTTCGAGAAGATCGGGAGATCGACGCTGCGCTCCTCGTAGATCCTGCTGAAGCGCGGTACGACGTAGAGGAGGAGGAAGAGGCTCACCAGTCCGCCCACGCCGATGAGAAGCGCCGGATAGATAGCCGCGTTGACGAGGCGTTTGCGGATCGCTTCGAGCTGATTCTGGTAGGCGACGTAGCGCTCGAGCGCCGGAGCGAGGTCGCTCGTCTTCTCGCTTGCCTGCACGGTGGAAACGTAAAGGGGCGGGAAGGCCAGCGGAAACTGCCGGAGCGCCGAAGACAGGGTATTCCCCTGGCGCAGGATCGCGCCGACGCGCTCGAGCAGGACGCGGAATTCACTGCGGCGCTCGCGCTCGCCGAGCGTTTCGATCGCTTCGACCAAGGGAAGCCCTGCCCGGAGCAGGACGAGCAACTCCTGGCTGAACAGCACCAGCGGAAAACGTGCATGTGCCCCGCGCCAGGGCGCGCCGAAGCCCCCGCGGGCGCGAACGGCGAGCACGGTGTAGCCGCGGCTCTCGGCCTGCTGGACGGCGCTCGCCTGATCGAGTCCGTGCAGGTCGAGCGATTCGACCCGTCCATCCGGGCTGACCGCCTTGAGCTCGAAGCGCATCCAGGTGCCGCCCTTAGTGGTTGGTGATGTCGGCGTTTTCGCCCGCTCCCCCCGGCTGGCTGTCCTTGCCGAAAGAGAGGATGTCGTAGTCGCTCCGTTCCCCGGGTTGCTTGTACACGTAGGCCTTGCCCCAGGGATCGAGCGGCACGTCTTTGCGCAAATACGGGCCGTTCCACTTGGGCTCGTTCGGCGGGCGGTTGACCAGCGCGGCGAGTCCCAGCTCCGTCGTCGGATAGCGGCCCGTGTCCAGGCGGTACTGGTCGAGCGCCTTTTCGAGGGCGTCGATCTGGGCTTTGGCCGTGGTGACTTCGGACTTTCCGACTTGGCCGAAATAGCGTGGCGCGACGTATCCGACCAGGAGCCCGATGATGACGACCACCACCAGCAGTTCCAGAAGGGTGAAACCATGGGGACGCGAGCGAGAAGCTGAATTCATCGGGTGAACCACCGGGGTCAGTATCGCGTAGTGACGTAGCAGCTTACTCTTACAGCGTTAATGTTATATCGCAAGCTTGGCCCGGCGAGAGCCGCTTGCGGACTGGAGCTGGACATTTTCTATATGAAAACAATGGGGTAGATACAGCCCGGCCGGCTCAGCGGCGCCCGGCCTCGCCTGTGAACCTGCCTATTGCTGGCCTGTAGGAAGCAGGGTCACGACGACGTTCGACTTGGATTGATTCGCCGAAATCTTGACCGGATTGGCGGGTTTGCGTGCCTTGGCAGATGCTCGATAGATGAGGAGCCTCTGGCCGGTCGTCAGCACGCCGACGTGGTTCCAACGGAGCAGGCTGTCGGTGCTGACGCGGTAGCGCTTGGAAATTCCGTAGAGCGTTTCGCCCTTCTTCACGATGTGTACGATCCCGCCTCTGCGCGGCGCACTCTGGACCGGCTGACGGAACACGGCGGGCAGGGGCTCGGCGCCGACACTCGATCCCTTGAGGGGAAGCAGCAGCTGAAAGCCCGGGCCGACTTTCGTGCGTGAGGTGATGCCGTTCGCGAGCTTGAGCTTGGAGAGCGCGATGGCGTGTTTCGCGGCGAGCCGGTCGAGACTGTCGCCCCCTTTCATCGTGTACGGCTGCCAGGAGGTGAGCGGCTGGTCGTAGGCGTCGAGGTTCCTCCGGAACCCGTCCAGGCGGTCCGCGGGCAGCACCAGCGTCTGCGTGTGCGGGCCCGAGATCATGGGGCGATTGAGCGCGGGGTTGAGCGCGATCAGTTCGTCCACCGACATCTCCGCGAAGGTCGCCGCGAGGCGAATATCGATGGCGCTGGGTGTGGGAACGGTCACGAAGTAGGGCTCGTTCGGGATCGGCTCGAAGCTCACGCCGAAAGCCTCCGGGTTCGAGATGAGGTTTTTCAACGCCTGCAGCTTGGGCACGTAGCCGCGCGTCTC
>Ga0137463_1000424_pt1 | contig 14710 bp, 10 predicted proteins | sample EasRivERMGT800_2_FD_102333 | JGI IMG/M metagenome (GOLD analysis project Ga0137463, IMG submission 102333) | Soil microbial communities from meander-bound floodplain in the East River, Colorado, USA - East River MetaG ERMGT800_2 | ecosystem: Environmental > Terrestrial > Soil > Floodplain ...
AATCGTGGTCGCGGGCTCTCGGGGCCTCCGAACGGTGCGCGCCGCCGATTTCTTTCTCGGCCCGCTTTCCACCGTGCTCGCGGAGGATGAGCTGATCACCGAAGTCCGCCTGCCGTCCTGGCCGGAGAAACGGCGCTGGGGATTCGAGGAATTCGCGCTCCGGCGCGGCGATTTTGCCCTTGCCGGTGTCGCTTTGTTCTACGATGTCGACGGCACCGGACGTGCAATGGACGCGCATATCGGCGTCATCGGCGCCTGCCATCGCCCGCATCGCCTGGCCGAGGTGGAAACGGTGCTCAACGGAAGGATCATCGACCAAGCCGCGATTCAATCGGCCGCGCGCGTCGCGGAGAAGGCGGTCGAGCCGCCCGGAGACCTGCACGCGAGCGCGGCGTACCGATGTTCGCTCATCGGAACGCTGCTCGAACGCGCGCTCACGCGCGCATCGGGATAATGGCAAATCGGACGATAACCGTTCGCTTCGAGCTGAACGGAAAGCAGATCGCGGCGAAGGTGCCGGTGCGCACCACGCTCGGCGATTGCCTGCGTCACGATCTCATGCAGACCGGAACGCATCTCGCGTGCGAGCACGGCGTATGCGGAGCGTGCACGGTGATCGTCGACGGCGCCGCGGTGCGATCCTGCCTCATGCTCGCAGTGCAAGCAGAAGGCGCGAAGGTGATCACGGTGGAAGGACTGTCCAGTGATGACGCGCTGACGCCCTTGCAGGCCGCGTTCCGCAAGCACCACGCGCTGCAGTGCGGCTTCTGCACACCGGGCATGATCACGACCGCGCACGCGCTTCTCAGCGCCGAGCCCGATGCGGACAAGGCGCGCATACGCGAGGTCCTGTCGGGAAACCTGTGCCGCTGCACCGGCTACATCAGCATCGTAGAGGCAGTCTACGAGGCGCGCGCGGCGTACCGGATCCGCAAATGAAGGTCGCGGACACTTTCGTTCCGAACCTGGTCGGCACGCCGGTCGAGCGCATCGAGGACCTGAGACTGCTGCGCGGACGCGGGCAATTCGTCGACGATCTCCATCGTGAAGGCATGCTTCACGCGGCGATCCTGCGCAGCTCGGTCGCGCATGGGCGGATCCGCGCGATCGATGCGAGGGCGGCGCGCGCCATGCCGGGCGTGCGTGGCGTGTATACAGCCGAGGACGTCGCCCAAGGCTCGAACGGCTCGATTCCGACGATTCCGCTGCGCCTCGCGCCGCTGCCGGAGCTCGTGCCCTTCGAACAGCCGGTGATCGCTCACGCCAAGGTCCGCTACGTTGGCGAGCCGCTTGCAGTCGTCGTAGCCGACAGCCTGGCGCTCGCCGAAGACGCGCTGGAGACCATCGAGATCGACATCGAGCCGCTGCCTGCAGTCCCGGACCGGCATTCCTCGGCAAGGAAACAGGCGCTCCTGTTCGAGGCGCACGGCAGCAACGTGCCGATCACGTACACGGCCATCAAGGGCGACGCAAACGCAGTGCGTGCCCCCTACGTGCGCCGGGAAACCTTCCGGGTGCAGCGACATACCGCAGTCACGATGGAGCCGCGCGGCCTGCTCGCCGTCTGGGACGGCGCGCGAACCAAAATGACGGTTTCGGGCGCGGCCAAGGTGCCCTGGGCGACGCGCAGCACCCTTGCCCAGCGCATGGATCTGCCGGAGGAATGCGTCGACATGATCGAGCACGACGTGGGAGGGGGTTTCGGCGTGCGCGGCGAGTTCTATCCCGAGGACTACCTGATCCCTTTCGCGGCGCGCAAGCTCAACCGTCCGGTAAAGTGGATCGAGGACAGGCGGGAGAACCTGCTTGCCTCCAACCACTCGCGCGAGATCGACATGGAAGTCGAGATCGCGTGCGAGGTGGACGGCACTATACTCGCGCTGCGCGGCCGTGCCTGGGTGGACATGGGCGCGTACGTGCGCGCGAGCGGCACGATCCCGCCGCGCAACGTCGCACAGTTCCTGTCGGGGCCTTACCGTGTTCCAAACATCCACGTCGAATCCTCGATGATGCTGACGAACAAGGGGCCGGTCGGAACGTATCGCGGCCCGGGACGTTTCGAGGCGGATTTCTTCCGCGAACGACTGTTCGACATGGCGGCGCGAGACCTTGGCATCGACCGGGTGGAATTCCGGCGGCGCAACCTGGTTTCGAAAGAGGAAATGCCCTATCCGATCGCGACCGTCACGCCGCCAGAAAGGAAAGAGGAGTTCGACGGCGGCGACTACCGCATCACGCTCGATCGCTGTCTGGCGGAAATCGGGTGGGCGGAAAAAGCCGGGCTGGACGGCAAGCTGATCGACGGCCGCTACCACGGCCTGGGTATCGGCTGCTTCGTGGAAGGCGGCGCGGCCGGGCCGCGGGAGAACGCGCGCATCGTGCTCGACCCCGACGGTCATGTCTCGGTATTCGTCGGCTCGACCAACATCGGCCAGGGTTTGGAGACCGTTTCGACCCAGATCGCCGCCGACGCGTTGAGAATGCCGATGGAGCGGATTCGCTTCTATCACGGCTCCACGACCTATCTGAAGGAAGGTTTCGGTTCGTTCCACTCGCGCTCGGTCGTCATGGGCGGTTCCGCAATCCTCGGCGCCGCGAACGCGCTGAAGGACGAGATCCGCAAGGCAGCTGCGCGGCGTTTCGCCTGCTCCGCGGACGACGTCGAGGTCGGTTCCGGACTCAGCGCGTCGCACCGCGGAAAGTCATTGAGCGCGGCGGAGCTGGCCGGCGACGGCATTTCGGCAGAAGGGACATTCGCCAACCACCACCACACCTATGCCTACGGTGCCGCTGCCGCGCACGTCGCGGTCGACGCGCGGACCGGCCGCGTGGAGCTGCTCGAGTACGTCACGGTGGAAGACGTCGGACGCATCATCAACCCGCTGACCGCCCGCGGTCAGGCCGTCGGGGCCGTGGTGCAGGGGCTGGGCGGGACTTTTCTCGAGCACCTGCAGTACGACCAGGACGGGCAATTCCTCACTGCCTCCCTCGCCGACTACCTGCTGCCGACGGCCACCGATTTCCCGAACATCCGGGCGATCGTGCTCGAAAACTCTCCTTCCCCCAACAATCCGCTCGGCGCCAAGGGAGGAGGCGAAGGGGGCATCGTTCCGGTCGGGGGAGTGGTTTCCAACGCGATCGCCGCGGCGCTGGCTCCGCTCGGAGCCGAGCCGCGCGAGCTGCCCCTTTCTCCCCCCGCCGTTTGGCGACTCATCCGGGACTCGAAGCCCTGATGCGGCAGCGTCCGTCGCCGCGGGGCGACACTCGGTCAAAATTCTCCTCCGTCACCGCAGTGGGTCAACCCGATCCCCGAAGGTCGCGTTGAACGAAATGAAAGAATCGGGCTCTACTCCATTCTGTGGCCGAGACACAAATGAACCGACGCTTGCGCACTGCGGCTTATTCGCTCTTCGCGGGTTTTCTCGCGATTGCGCTGGCGAGCATCGGACGCGTGACCGCGCAGGACTGGCGCACCGCGAGCCAGGAGCCGGTGGGACTTGCGCCCGACCCTGCGAGCGCCCGGGAAGCGATCATCCAGGTCTACGCGGCCCGCGTCATCGGATGGCGGGGCGTTTTCGGGGTCCACACCTGGATCGCGGTGAAACCGGCCGCAGCAACGGAATACACGGTGTACGAAGTCATCGGCTGGCGCCTGCGCTCGCAGGACACCGCGCTCGTGGTGCGGCACCGCGCGCCCGACATGCGCTGGTTCGGATCGGCGCCCGAGCTCGTCGCGGAAAAACGCGGTCCGGGCGTCGAAGAGCTCATCGCGCGCATCGACAAGGCCGCGCATTCCTATCCTTGGGCCGGCGAATACACCATGTGGCCCGGACCGAACTCCAACACTTTCACCGCCTGGGTGCTGCGCTCGGTTCCCGAGCTGGAGGCGGATTTGCCGCCGACCGCGATCGGCAAGGATTATTCCGGGAAGAAGCTCGTCGGGTCCGCCCCGAGCGGACGCGGTTTCCAGTTCTCTTTTTTCGGGCTCGCCGGTCTCACCGCGAGCTCGGTCGAAGGCTTCGAGGTGAACGTCCTCGGGCTCACTTTCGGGGTCAACCCTTTCGATCCTTCGCTCAAGCTGCCTCTTCTGGGCCGCGTCGGTCCGGCGCGCGCGCTCGCGTCGAAAGCCGACGAAGCCGGTGCACGCGAGCACGCTCTTTAGCTCGGTTCCCGCCTCTTTCAGCGACCTGAATTACCCGCGCCCCTTACAATGGAGGGCGTGAAGCGCGATTCGCCCTCCGCCCGGGAAGTACTGCTCGTCGGCAGCGTCGGCCTCAAAGACAGCGAGGAAGTGTTTCGCACCGTGGGGCCGCTCCTCGGCGGCCGCATGAAGCGCATCCCGGACGGCGAGACCGGGTTGCGGACGTCGTGGGTATCACGCCTGCGCTTCGTTCTCGAAGACAATCCTTCGTTCGAAGAGGACCCGCGAGAAGTCGCCGCGGGGGGCCGTATCACCCATCCCACCGAAGGCACGCGCATCTGGAAGGGCTCGGCCGTCATTGCGCGCGGCGCGCCTCCTCCTCCGCGCCTGCGCCTCAAAGCGGGCGTACGACCGGAGGGAATCCGCATCGGCAGGCTCGGTTATCCCGAAGCCGCGAACGAATCCTACAAGGAGCTTCGTTCGCTGCGCGACAGGGGCGACGTGCCGAAGCACCTGCGCTTTCAGGTTTCGCTGCCGACTACCGCGGCATTCCTGAACGCGCACGTCGTCTACGAGCACCACGCGCTGGTCGAGCCGGTCTATCGCGGGCAGCTTTTCCGCGAGGTGGACGAGATCTGCGAGGCGATCCCCCACGAGGACCTCGCCATCCAGTGGGATGTCTCGACCGAGATGGGGCAATGGGAAGGCGTGCGCCACGCGTATTTTCCCGATGTGAAGGCGGGCGTTATCGAGCGCCTGGCCATGCACTGCAACCGCGTTCCGCGCGACGCGGAGCTCGGTGTGCACCTTTGCTACGGCAGCTACGGCGGGCGTCACTGGAAGGAGCCGGAGAGCACCGCGAAAATGGTGGAAGTCCACAACCGGCTCATCCAGTCGCTCGACCGGCCCCTCGCCTACATTCACATGCCGGTGCCGGTGAGCCGCAAAGACGAAGCCTATTTCGCTCCGCTTCGCGAGTTGAAACTGCATCGCCGGACGAAGCTCTTCCTCGGGCTGGTGCACGACTCCGACGGCGTCGAGGGCACGCGAGCGCGCATCGCCGTCGCGGCGAAGTACGCGAGCGACTTCGGCATCGCCGCAGAGTGCGGCTTCGGCCGCCGCCCGCCGGAAACGATTCCGGACCTGCTGCGCGTACACTCTGAAGTCTGAGCCGGGCCTTCCTCCCCGATGAGCCGTTTTGTACCTCTCCTCGCAATGATCGCCGCCGCGTGGCACGGACCGGCGCTCGCGCAAGCTCCGGCCTGGCCGCAAAAGCCCGTGCGCGTCCTGGTGGGACTCGCGCCCGGGGGCAACCCGGATACGCTCGCGCGCATGCTCGCGTCAAAATGGGGCGAGGCCTTCGGCCAGCAGTTCGTCGTCGAGAACCGTCCCGGGGCGGGCAGCACGATTGCCGCCGACCTTACCGCCAAGTCCGCGCCCGACGGCTACACGGTCCTGATCAGCGACAGCAGCGCCGTTACCACGGCGCCGCACCTGTTCAAGTCGCTGCCCTACGACCCGTTCCGCGATCTTCAGGCCGTGTCGCTCGCGGTGGTGGTGCCGATGTGGCTGGTGGTCCACCCGTCGGTGCCCGCCAATTCGATCCAGGAGCTGGTTGCGTTGGCGAAATCGGGAAAAGAGCCCATGCCCTACGCTTCCTCGGGCAACGGCTCGATCCACCACATCACGATGGAGCTGTTCAAGGCCGATACGGGCGTCAATTTCATGCACGTGCCCTTCAAGGGCGCGGGCCAGTCGGTGCCGGCGATGATCGCGGGAGACGTCAAGCTCGGCTTTATCGGCTATCCCGCGGCTGCGGGCGCGATCAAGACCGGGCGCCTGCGCGTGCTCGCGTTCAGCATGGCGAAGCGCTCCGTGCTCACGCCCGAGGTCCCGACCGTGGCTGAAACCGTCGCCCCGGGGTTCGACATGGCGGCGCCACTCGGTGTGTTCGTCGCCGCGCGCACGCCGCCCGAGATCGTCACGCGGCTGAATCGAGCGGTGAACGACGCGGTAAGGGCGTCCGATATCACCGAACGCATGGCCGCGATCGGCATGGAGCCAGCCGGCACGACGCCGGAGCAATACGAAAAACTCCTTCGGGCGGAATACGAGCGCTTTGGGGGCTTGATCAGCCGGATCGGAATGCGTTTGGACTAGAAGTCGTTCTTGATTTGTCAAAATAATATTGACATACTGTCAATTGTCTATGAACTGCGCCGCCCGCCTCGTAGAGATCTTCGGCAGCCAAGCGGATGTCGCGCGCGCCTTCCGGCTCGACCGCGCGGTCGTCAACAACTGGGTCAAGTCCGGCTACGTGCCGGCGCGCTGGGCGATGGAAGTCGAGCACGTCACCGAGGGCAGGATCGCCGCGGTCGAAGTGCTGAACGAGGCTCACGCCAAGAAACCGGTGAAGGTCAAATCGCGTCCCGACGATCATCTGTTCGGGTCGCCCCTTTCGGGAAAGGAAGCCATGAACGATTTCGCACCAGCCAAACGCATCAGCTCGTTTCATCCGCCCCAGAGAACGCTCATGGGTCCCGGACCGACGGAAATCCATCCAAGAGTGCTGACGACCATGAGCCAGCCGGCGATCGGCTATCTCGATCCGGTCTTCGTCGAGATGATGGAAGAGCTGAAGGGACTCTTGCGCTACGTCTATCAAACCAAGAACCCGCTCACCTTCCCGGTGTCCGGCCCCGGCTCGGTGGGAATGGAGTACTGCTTCGTCAACCTCGTGCGCCCCGGCGACAAGGTGATCGTATGCAGGAACGGCGTCTTCGGCGGGCGCATGATCGAGAACGTCGAGCGCGCGGGGGGCAAGGCCATCGTCGTCGAGGACGACTGGGGCGCGCCCGTCGACCCGCAGAAGCTCGAGGACGCGCTCAAGAAAAGCAGCGACGTCCGCGTGGTGGCCTTCGTGCACGGCGAGACTTCCACCGGCGTGCAGTCGGACGCGAAAACTCTGGTCGAGGTCGCGCACAAATACGACGCGCTCACGATCGTCGATGCGGTTACCACGCTGGGCGGCTCGCCGGTGAAGACCGATGAGTGGAAAATAGACGCGATTTACTCGGCGAGCCAGAAATGCGTGTCATGCACGCCGGGACTGTCGCCGGTGTCCTTCTCCGAGCGCGTGGTCGATTACGTCAAGGCGCGCAAGGACAAGATCCACTCCTGGTTCATGGACATGAACCTGTTGCTCGGCTACTGGGGCGCGAGCAACCGCACTTATCACCACACCGCGCCGACCAACTCGCTCTTCGGCTTGCACGAGGCGCTGCTTCTGCTGCGCGAGGAAGGTGTGGAAAACGCCTGGGCGCGCCACCGGCGCCATCACAATGCGCTGAAGGCCGGTCTCGAAGCGATGGGACTCCAGTTCCTGGTGAAGGAACAGTACCAGCTGCCGCAGATGAACGCGGTGCGCTGCCCGGAAGGGCTGAACGAAGCCGAAGTGAGGAAGACGCTCCTGAACGAATTCAGCATCGAGATCGGTGCGGGGCTGGGGCCCCTTGCCGGCAAGATCTGGCGCATCGGCATCATGGGTTACTCCTGCCGCCCGGATAACGTGATGCTGTGCCTGTCGGCGCTCGGCTCGGTGCTCTCCGACATGGGCATGAAGGTCCACGTCGGCGACGCGGAAGCCGCCGCCCATCAGGCGTATGCCGCGATGCACGCCAAAGCCGCGCAGCAGAAGCAGAACAGCCGCGTCGCGGCTTGAGCCAGCACGAAGGGAGAAAAGCGATGCGAAATGGCTACGCCGTTGGGGGAGCGGTCGCGTTGGCGCTCGTGTCCGTGAGCGCGCACGCGCAGGGGCCCGGCTCCGGGCAGATCGAGCGCGGCCGCTACATGGTACTCACCGGCCACTGCAACAATTGCCACACCGCCGGCTACGCGCAGAAGGAAGGCAACGTCCCCGAGAAGGACTGGCTGTTGGGGAGCGGGCCACAGGGCTGGCGCGGACCGTGGGGGACGACCTATGCGTCCAACCTGCGCCTCACCGTGCCCGCGATGACCGAGGAACAATGGGTGACGTACATCAAGACGTTCAGGCCGCGCCCGCCGATGCCGTGGTGGAGCATGAAGGAAACGACCGAGCAGGACCTGCGCGCCATGTATCAGTACGTCAAAGGCCTGGGCCCGGCGGGCCAGTCCGCGCAGCCCTATCTGACGCCCGACAAAGAGCCCAAGCAGCCCTACATCCAGGCTCCGTTGCCTCCCAAATAATCCGGCCCGCCCAATCCGTTTGAGCGGGGCTTGCTTTTTTTTGAGCGCTTGCTCATAATGCGTGAGCGTTTGCTCAATCGAACTCTCACTTCCATCCCGATCCCGCATGGCCAGGTCCGTTGCAACCCGCGTCGCTTCCCGTTCCCCGGCGGTCGATCAGAAGGAAAAGCTCATCGCCGCGACCATGCGGCTCCTGTCCTCGCAGGGCCTGGGCTGCGTCACGACGCGGGACATCGCCCGTGCGGCGAACGTCGCCGAGGGCGCGCTCTACAATCATTTCGGCGACAAGGCCGAGCTGATCCTCGCGGTGGTGCTGCATCAGCTCGGCGATTTTCCCGATGTGCTGCATAGCCTTCCCCTGAAGATCGGGCAGAACACCGTGCAGAAAAACCTCGAGCGGGTTCTGGAGAGCGCGTTCGCCTTCCATTTCCGGATAACGCCGCTCATATGCTCGCTGTTTGCCGACCAGGAGCTGCTTGCCCGTGTGCGCAACATGATGAACGAGCGTTCCATGGGACCGGCGCGCTCGACTTCCGTGATCTCGGCCTATCTGCGGGCCGAGCAGCAGCTCGGGCGGGTGGCGCCCGCCGCCGAGCCCGAAACGGTCGCCGGCCTGATGCTCGCCGCAAGCTTCAACACCGCGCTGTGCGACCATTTTTTCCACAGCGGCGCCGCCGGGGAGGCCAAGGCGCATCGCCAGTTGCGGGACGCGGTTCGTGCGCTCGTCGTCGGACTCGACCCGAAGAACGGGACGAGGCGTTCGAGGGAAAAGAGATGAACGCATTCACTTCTCTTCGCGGATGGATGGCGGTCGCGGCCGCCGCCCTCTTGGCGGGTTGCGCGGTCGGTCGGGACTATCGCGCGCCGGATGCTCCCGCGGTCGACCTCTACACCGAAAAACCGCAGCCCGAACAGACCGAAACGGCCGGAGTACGCGGAGGCGAGGCACAGCGCTTCGAAGTCGGGGCAAAGATCTCAGCCGAGTGGTGGACCCTTTTCGGCTCATCGGAGCTCGACGAGCTCATGCGCGCGGCCCTCGCCGGCCATCCGACGCTCGCCGCGGCGCAGGCCGCGCTACGCCAGGCCGAGGAGAACTTGAACGCCCAGTACGCGGTGCTCTATCCGAGCGTCGACGCGGGCCTGTCGGCAAGGCGCCAGCGCATTTCCGGCGCATCTTTCGGCAATCCGGCGATCCCCGGCAGCGTCTTCAATCTGTACAACGCTTCGGTCAACGTGTCCTACGCCATCGACGTGGCGGGCGGCGCGCGGCGCGAGCTCGAGGCGCTGCGCGCGGGAATAGACTTCCAGCGCTTTCAGCTCGAAGCCGCGTATCTTTCGCTGACCTCGAACATCGCCACCACCGCGTTCCGCGAGGCGGCGCTGCGCGAGCAGATCCTCGCGACGCGCGAGATCGCCGAATCGCAGGAGCTCCAGCTCCAGCTGGTCGAGAAGCAATTCGCCGTCGGCGCCATTTCGCGCTCGGACGTACTCGCGCAGCGCGCGCAGCTTGCGCAAACGCGCGCGAACCTGCCGCCGCTGGAAAAAGCGCTCGGACAGACCCGCAATCAGCTCGCGGTCCTCGTCGGCAGGTTTCCGGGGGAAGCGGGCCTGCCCCAGCTCGAGCTTTCGGCGTTCCAGCTGCCGCAGGACCTTCCGCTGAGCCTGCCATCGGATCTCCTGCGCCAGCGGCCGGACATCCGGGCGGCAGAAGCGATCCTTCACCAGACCAATGCGCGCATCGGCGTCGCGCAGGCGCTCATGTTCCCGCAACTGACCCTGAGCGGCAGCTACGGCGTGGCCTCGACGACCACCTCCAACCTGTTCGATCCCGGCAGCGTGATCTGGAACATCGGCGCCGGCCTGCTCCAGCCGATTTTCCACGCCGGGCAACTCCAGGCGAGAAAACGCGGCGCGGAAGCGGCTTACGACCAGGCCTTCGCGCAGTACCAGCAGACCGTGCTCGGCGCGTTCCAGAACGTCGCGGACGTGCTGTTTGCTCTGGAGTTCGACGCGATCGCGCTCAAGGCGCAAGCGGATGCCGAGGTCGCGGCGCGCGAAAGCCTCGACATGACGATCAAACAGCTCCAGTTCGGCTCGGCGAGCCATCTCGCGCTCTTCAATGCGCAGCGCCAGTACGAACAGGCAAGGATCGGTCTCGTTCAGGCGCAGGCGGCGCGCTACGCGGATACCGCGGCGCTCTTCCAGGCGCTGGGCGGCGGCTGGTGGCAGCGCGAGGGGCAGGGCGTCCTCCCCGCGAAGACCGCAAACTGAAAATGAGGAATAGTAGGGAGTCGCATTCATGACCAAGCGCATGATCATCATGTTGGTGGCCGTCGGGGTGTTGTTCGGCGGGCTGTTCGGTTTCAAGGCCTTCCTGGGGGGCGTGATAAAGAAGAGCATCTCCGCGCAGGGCGTTCCGGCTCAGACCGTCTCGACGGCCAAGGCGCAGTTCACGGAATGGCAGGGCGAGTTCCAGGCGGTCGGAACGCTTCGCGCGGTGCGCGGCGCGGACATCGCTCCGGAATTGTCCGGCGTGATCACCGTCATCCACTTCCAGTCGGGCCAGGCGGTCGCGGCGGGCGCACCGCTGGTTCAGCTCAACGCCGAATCGGACCTGGCAAGGCTGCAGTCGCTTGCGGCGGCGGCCGATCTCGCGCAAGCCAATTACGAGCGCGACAAGAAGCAGCTGGAATTCCATGCGGTGAGCCAGGCGCTGGTGGAAACCGATGCGGCGACGCTGAAGAGCGCCAGAGCGCAGGTCGCCGAGCAGCAGGCCCTCCTCAACAAGAAACTCGTTCGCGCGCCCTTTGAGGGGAGGCTCGGAATCCGCGCGGTGGACGTCGGACAGTACGTCAATGCCGGGACGAAGCTGGTGACGCTGCAGGCGCTCGATCCCGTGTACGTGGATTTCTATGCGCCGCAAAAATCGCTCGGCAAGATCGCGCTCAGGCAGAAAATCGTCCTGAAAACCGACGCATTCCAGGGTCAGGAGTTTCCCGGGGAGGTGAGCTCGATCGACCCCAAGGTGGACCCTGCGACTCGCAACGTCCAGGTGCGCGCGACCGTACGCAATCCTAAGCAGAGCCTCCTTCCCGGAATGTTCGCCACGGTGGTGCTCGCCTCGGGCGGACCGCAGCGTTTCCTCACGCTGCCGCAGACCGCGGTCTCCTACAATCCCTACGGAGACACCGTGTTCGTCGTGGAAGAGAGCAAAGGGAAGGACGAGAAAGTCGCGCTGGTCGCGCAGCAGAGGTTCGTCACGACCGGCGAGACGCGCGGCGACCAGGTCGCGATCCTTTCCGGGATCAAGGAAGGCGACACCGTTGTCACCGCAGGGCAGATCAAGCTGCGTTCGGGATTTCCGGTGACCGTCAACAACTCCATCCAGCCGACGAACGAGCCGGCACCACAACCCAAGGACCAATAAGGGGGTCCGGATGAGGAAATTCACCGACATTTTCATCGAGCGGCCGGTTCTTGCTACGGTGGTGAGCCTGACGCTGCTCGTGCTCGGCCTGCGCTCGATCGGTCTTCTTCCGGTCCTGCAATACCCGCGAACACAGAACGCGGTGGTGACCGTGACCACGACCTACTTCGGGGCCGACCCGTCGCTGGTCGCCGGATTCATCACGACGCCGCTCGAAAACTCGATTGCCCAGGCGAACGGCATCGACTTCATGAGCTCGGCGAGCCGCCAGAGCGTGAGCACGATCACGGCCGCCTTGCGCCTCAACTACGACGTCGACAAGGCCCTCACCGAGATCAACACCAAAGTCAACGCGGTCTTGAACCAGTTGCCGCCGGGCTCGCAGCAGCCGGTGCTGACGGTGAGAGTCGGCCAGACGTTCGCCGCCATGTACATCGGCTTCGCGAGCGACGTGCTCACGCCCAACAAGATCACCGATTACCTGATTCGCGTCGTTCAGCCGAAACTGCAGGCGGTCGAGGGCGTGCAGACCGCCGAAATCCTGGGAGGAAAGCTTTTCGCGCTGCGGGCCTGGCTCGACCCGGACAAGCTCGCGGCCTACAACCTCACGGCGGCCGACGTCAGCGCGGCCCTCGCCGCCAACAACTTCCTGTCGGCGGTAGGCACGACCAAGGGCCAGATGGTCCAGGTGAACCTCACGGCGTCGACCGATGTCCGCACCGTCGAGCAGTTCAGGAATCTCGTCATCAAGCAGCAGGGCGGCGCGGTCATCCGGCTGAGCGACGTCGCCAACGTGACGCTCGGCTCCGAGGACTACGATTCCGAAGTCGGCTTCGACGGCAAGAAGGCGGTCTACATCGGCATCAATGTCGCGCCTGCGGCGAACCTGCTCGACGTGATCGCGCGGGTGCGCAACGTGTTTCCCGACATCCACGCGCAGCTGCCCCAGGGCTTGCAGGGCGAGATCGTCTACGATTCGACCAAGTTCGTGAACAGCGCGATCGAGGAGGTCATCTGGACGCTCGCCGAAGCGCTCATCATCGTCACGCTCGTCGTCTTCGCGTTCCTGGGCTCGGTGCGCTCGGTGCTGATTCCCACGGTGGCGATACCGCTTTCGCTGGTCGGCACGTTCACCGTGATGTTTGCGCTCGGCTATTCGATCAACCTGCTGACGCTGCTCGCCCTCGTCCTCGCGATCGGCCTGGTCGTCGACGACGCCATCATCGTCGTCGAGAACGTCAACCGTCATCTGGAAGAGGGCATGAAGCCCGTGCAGGCGGCGATCCTCGCGGCACGTGAGCTCGCCAATCCCATCATCGCGATGACGATCGTGCTGGTCGCCGTGTACCTTCCGATCATATTCCTGACCGGGCTCACCGGGGCTCTTTTCACGGAGTTCGCAGTCACCCTGGTGGGGGCGGTCACCGTGTCGGCCGTCGTCGCGCTGACCCTGTCGCCGATGATGTGCGCGAAGCTCCTGAAGCCGCACGACCCCACGGCGGGCGGCTGGGACGCCAAGCTCGTCGTGTTGCTCGACCGCACCTTCGACGCGCTGCACCGGCGCTACGAGCATTTTCTCCATGGCACGCTCAATTGGGTGCCGGTGACGGCGGTGTTCTCGGTTATCGTCCTGGGCAGCATCTACTTTCTGTGGGTCACTTCGAAGGACGAGCTCGCTCCTCCGGAAGATCAGGGTGTTCTCATCATGTCCGCCCAGGCCGCCCCGAACTCGACGCTGCAGCAGCGCCAGCTCTACACACGCGAGGTCTACAACACATTCGTCAAGCACCCGGAGACCGACCACGTGTTCCAGCTCGACATCCCGGGACAAACGCTTGCCGGGATGGTGCTCAAACCCTGGAACGAGCGCAAGGCGACCGCCGCGCACCTCCTCCCCGGTGTCACGCAGGAGCTCGGGCAGATCGCGGGATTGCGCGCGGCCCTGTTCCAGCCGCCGCCGCTGCCCGGGGCCTTCGGCCTGCCGGTACAGTTCGTCATCCAGACCACCGAGCCTTTCGACAAGCTGAACGGGGTTGCCTCCGCGTTCGCCCAGGAAGCGCAGAAGAGCGGCATGTTCTTCTTCATCGACAATGATCTTCGCTACGACCTTCCGCAATCGACGGTGGTGATCGACCGGGAACTGAGCGCGCAGCTCGGTCTCACGATGAAGGATGTCGGCGGCGCGCTGTCCTCGCTCCTGGGGGGCGGCTACGTCAACTACTTCAGCTTCTACGACCGGGCCTACAAGGTGATTCCGCAGGTTCAGCAGGCGGAGCGGCTCAACGCGGACCAGCTTAACAGCACCTATATCCGCACCGCGAGCGGCGAGGCGATCCCTCTGTCGACGTTGGTGCACATCACTACCAAGACGATCCCGCAATCGCTCAACCGCTTCCAGCAGCAGAACGCGGCCACGATCTCCGGCGTGCCCTTCATCGGCGTGACCCAGGGCGACGCCATCGCGTACATGCAGAACCTCGCGGCGCGGGCCCTGCCGCAGGGCTATTCGGTGGACTACGCCGGGCCGTCGCGGCAGTACATCCAGGAGTCGAGCGCTCTGATTATCACTTTCCTGTTCGCCCTGGTCGTGATATTTCTCGCGCTGGCGGCGCAGTTCGAGAGCTTCCGCGACCCGGTCATCATCCTGGTCTCGGTGCCGATGTCGATCTGCGGCGCGCTCATTTTCGTAAACCTTTTCGGCACTCTCGGGATCGGCGCGGTGAGCCTCAATATTTACACCAAGGTGGGGCTGGTGACGCTGATCGGACTCATCAGCAAGCACGGAATCCTGATCGTCGAGTTCGCCAACAACCTGCAGAGGCAGGGTCTGTCCAAGCGCGACGCGGTCGAAAAGGCGGCTGGCATCCGGCTCCGCCCGATCCTGATGACCACCGGGGCGATGGTGCTCGGTGTCG
>Ga0137463_1000425_pt1 | contig 14708 bp, 14 predicted proteins | sample EasRivERMGT800_2_FD_102333 | JGI IMG/M metagenome (GOLD analysis project Ga0137463, IMG submission 102333) | Soil microbial communities from meander-bound floodplain in the East River, Colorado, USA - East River MetaG ERMGT800_2 | ecosystem: Environmental > Terrestrial > Soil > Floodplain ...
ACGACGAAAAATCCGATTTCCTTTCCTGGCTGAAACTGTGGAAGTTCTTCGAGGAGGCGCTCGCGCACAAAAAGTCGCAGCGCAAGCTCGCGCAGGCCTGCCATGAGTATTTCCTGTCGTTCAACCGCATGCGCGAGTGGCGCGACATCCACGCGCAGCTGAAGGAGCTCGTTACCGAGCTCGGCTGGCGCATTTCGGAGACGCCGGCCACGTACGAGCAAATTCACCGGGCGCTGCTCGCGGGTCTGCTCGGCAACATCGGCGCGAAGACCGAGGAAGGAAATTATCTGGGCGCGCGCGGCATCCGCTTCTGGGTCCACCCGGGCTCCGGCGTGGGAAAGAAGGCCGGGCGCTGGATCATGGCGGCGGAGCTGACCGAAACCACGCGCCTGTATGCGCGCTGCGTGGCCAATATCGACGCCGAATGGCTCGAGTCGGTGGGCGCGCATCTGGTCAAGCGCCACCGCTACGAGCCGCACTGGGAGAAGAAGCCGGCACACGTCGCCGCCTTCGAGCGCGGAACGCTCTACGGGCTGCTGCTGTATGCGAACCGGCGCGTGCACTACGGCCCGCTGGACCCGGTCGAGTCGAGGAAGGTGTTCATCCGCCAGGCGCTGGTCGAGGGAGACTACGAGACACACGCTCCGTTCTACGCGCACAACCGCAGGCTCGTCCGCGAGATCGAGCAGCTCGAGCACAAGTCGCGCCGGCCGGACGTACTGGTGGACGACGAGCTGATTTACGCTTTCTACGACAGCCTCGTTCCGGAAGGCATTCACAACGGCGCCGATTTCGACCGCTGGCGCCGCGACGCGGAAGGCGCGAATCCGAAGCTGCTGTTCCTGAAGCGCGAGGACCTGATGCGCCATGAGGCGGCCGGCATCACCACGGCGCAGTTTCCGCATCAGCTGGAAATGGCGGGGAGGAGCCTCGCGCTCGAATACCACCACGAGCCTGGGTCGCCACGGGACGGCGTTACGCTCACCATCCCGCTGGTCGCGCTGAACCAGATCGACGCGGCGAAATCCGACTGGGTCGTGCCGGGGCTGCTGCGCGAGAAGATCACGCGCCTCGCCAAGTCGCTGCCGCAGAAGCTCCGGCATGCGCTGGGCACGCTGCCCGAATTCATCGACGCGTTCATCGCGGCGAACGGGCCTGTGGATACGCCGCTTGCGCAAGCCATCGCCCGCTACGCGCATCGCGAGCTGAACCTCGCGATCCCGCTCGACGCTTTCCGGGCCGAAATGCTGCCCGCGCACCTGTCGATGAATTTCCGCGTCATCGACGAGCACGGCCGGCAGCTCGCGATGGGAAGGAATCTCCCGCAGTTGCGCGCCGAGCTCGGCGAGGCCGCCGGCGAGCGGTTCGCGGAGTTCGCGCGGGAGGAAGCGCCTTCCGAAAAATTCACGGGCTGGGAATTCGGCGAACTCGAAGAGGTGATGGAGGCCCGGCGCGGGTCGCAGACGTTGATCGGCTATCCGGGTCTGGCGGACCACGGCGATTCGGTCAGCCTCGAAGTATTCGATTCTGCGGACAAGGCGCGCGAGGCGCACCGCGCGGGATTGCGGCGGCTGTTCATGCTGCAGCTCAAGGAGCAGGCCCGCCAGATCGAGAAGAATCTGCCCGGACTGCAGGCGATGGCGCTTCAGTTTTCCGCTTTCGGCGACGCCGCCGAGCTGAAAGAGCAGTTGCTCGCCGCGGCGTTCGACCGCGCGTGCATGCACGAGCCCTGGCCGCGTACGCGTGTCGAGTTCGAGCGGCGGCGCGACGAAGCGCGCGCGCGGGTCACGCTGCTCGCCAACGAGATCGCGCGGCTCGTTGCGGGAATGCTTCTTGAGCACGCGGTCCTGCAGAAGAAGCTGCAGCAGATGTCCAAGGCGTTTCCGGAACCCTGCCGCGACATCCAGGAGAGCACCGCCCGCCTTTTGTCCGGGAGGTTCATCGAACGGACCCCTTACGAGCGGCTGCAGCACTTTCCCCGCTATCTCAAGGCGGCGAGCTTTCGGCTCGACAAGGTGCATGCGGACCCGCGGCGGGATGCGCGTCTGGCCGCGGAATTCTCGCCGCTTCAAGCCCAGTGGCAGCGCGAGCGGCTCAAGCAGCAGAAGTCCGGGACGACCGACCCGCACCTGGAGCAATTCGGATGGCTGCTCGAGGAATTGCGGGTTCAGCTTTTTGCCCAGGAACTCAAGACGCCGGTGCCGGTTTCCCCGAAGCGGCTGACGAAGATGTGGCAGACTATGAACCGGTAGGACTTTCAGTGGGGCGGGTGCTCTGAATGGGTTTCGGCGCGATCGTCATCGGGGACGAGATCATTCGCGGCAAACGCGAAGACAAACACTTCGCCAAGCTCATACGCATCCTCGCCGACCGCGGGCTGAGGCTGGACTGGTGCGAATACCTCGGCGACAACCCTGAACTCATCACCAGGACGCTCAGACGCACGCTCGCTTCCACGGATGCCGTTTTCAGCTTCGGCGGCATCGGTGCGACGCCTGACGATCACACCCGCCAGTGCGCGGCCGATGCCTTGGGGGTCCCGCTGCTGCTGCACCCGGACGCGGATGCTGCAATCCGTTCCCGTACGGACATGGAAGTCACTCCGCAGCGGCTCAAAATGGGAGAGTTTCCTCGCGGCGCGCACATCATTCCGAACTCGTACAACCGCATCCCGGGATTTTCAGTCGCCGACCACCATTTCGTCCCGGGCTTTCCCGTCATGGCCTGGCCGATGTGCGAGTGGGTGCTGGACAATCGCTATTCGCATCTTTTCCATCGCTCGCCCGAAGCCGAGGCCTCGGTCATCGTGTACGAATTGCCAGAATCCACGATCACGCCGCTTATGCTCGAGATCGAGTCGTGCTTTCGCGGCCTGAAATCGTTCAGCCTGCCGAGCATGGGTGAGGCCGGTGTGCGTCGTCACATAGAGTTGGGGGTGCGCGGTGTTCCAGACGAGGTGCCTGCGGCGATGGAGTGTATCCAGGCGGGCATCGTCTCCCTTGGGGGAAGGTGGGAGCCCAAGCGATCCGGCTGATCGGCGCAGACCGGGGACAGACAACGGTTTCCCTTTTTTGTCGGCTCGACGAAAAACGTGGTCTGTCCCGGTTTTAATCGTGAGACGTACAAACAAAAAGCCCTGGCTTGCGCCAGGGCTTTAGGGCACCCCGGTATAGGAGGAGGAGGAGGACCGGAGTGCGGAGCTTGCGTGCCGATCAGGCTGCGCGCTTCTTGGCAGTTTCTTTCGCGGCAGTCGTGGCGGAGGCGAAGTTCGCCTCGGTGAGTTCGTTTGCCTGCTTGGCCATCTTGGTCAGATTGTCGTAGGCCGAGTTGGCTGTGGCCAGTGCGGACCTCACCGCGGCGACAGCGACGTCGGAACCGGCGGGCGCGTTCTTGGAGAGCTTGTCGAGAAGGCCGGCCAGGTTCTTGCTAAACTCGGCTGCCTGCTCTTCGACGAACTTGGCAGCATCGACCTTCGATTGCGAGGCGACTTCGTAGACGCTGCGCGAGTAGGCGATGGCCTTTTCGATTGTCGGCTGTGCGGCTGCCGTATTCAGATTGACGAATTCCTGGATGTCCTTGGCATTCAACAGGGCTTTGGCGTGGCCGACACCTTCTTCAAAGGCTGCCTTGGTGGCATTGAAGCTGAGGGCCGACAGGCGCTCGAGCGTGGCGAACTGCGAATTGGCAAGGCCGACGAAAGCCTCGACGCCGGCTTTGTTGGAGGCGGCGATTTGTTCGGGTGTGAGGTACATGGAGTTCTCCGTATGAGTTGGGGCTGCGAAAGTTCTTTAACTGCAAGGCGGTTATTGCACTGCACCAATTGCCATTATAGGCACGGATAGAGCCGTGTCAAGAATAAATGGTGCGACGCATCATTTATTCTCTGAAATGCGAATATTAAATCGTCTAAACAAGGTGTTAAATGATTTATATCTGTCAAAGAGACCGCTGCGATAAGTCAGTAGACACTCGTCTGTAACGGTTTGATTTTATTATGATCAGGCTGATTCCAGAGCTGCGAGATCGCTATGGGTACTTTCACACCATCACCACTCGCTGGATGGACAACGACGTCTACGGACACGCCAACAACACGGTGTACTACTCGTATTTCGATACCTTGGTGAATCAGTTCCTGATTGACCGGGGAGCGATGGATATCGCACAGAGTCTGGTCATCGGCCTGGTCGTGGAAACGGCTTGCCAGTACTTCAGTCCGGTCGCGTTTCCGGACCGGGTTCACGCCGGCCTCCGCGTCGGCAAGCTCGGTCGCACCAGCGTGCGCTACGAAATCGGCATTTTCCGCAACAACGAGCCTGCCGCCTCAGCACAGGGGCATTTCGTGCACGTGTACGTCGACAGGATCACCCGGCGCCCGACTCCTTTGCCCCAAGAACTGCTCGTGGCGCTCAAGCCTCTGCTTCAACCCTGAGCCCTGCGCACGTGAGCGCGCGCACCTACTCGCTGCCCCCTTCGATTGCCACCCTCGTGGTGCTTCTCGCGCTGGGCTGGGGCATCAATTGGCCCGTCATGAAGACCGTGATGACCGAGATGGAGCCATTGCATTTCCGCTCCCTATGCCTCGCCGTAGGGTCGGTGGGCTTGTTCGCCATCGCACGAGCAAACCGTCTGCCGATCCGCGTGCCCCAAGGCGCCTGGCCTCGGCTCATCGTGATCACGAGCTTCAACGTTGCAGCCTGGAATGTGCTGGCGACGTACGGGGTGACCCTGATGGAATCCGGACGGGCCGCGATTCTCGCTTACACCTTTCCCATCTGGAGCGTGCTGCTCGGCGTCTGGCTCCTTCGGGAACCGCTGACAGGGAGGCGCATTGCCGGCGTCGCAATGGGGTTTGTCGCGATGCTGTTGCTGCTCGGAAGCGAGATTCACGCCGTAGGGCGCTCGCCCTTAGGCGCACTGCTGTTGATCGGGTCGGCAATGAGCTGGGCCGTAAGCACTGTCGTCATGAAGCGCTGGCCAGTGGACTTGCCGGCGACCTCCTTTACCGGCTGGCAGATGCTGCTCGCTCTCGCACCGATTCTTTCCGGTGCCCTCCTTTTCGAAAGAGGCAGCTTTTCGCCCGGGTCACTGTCGATCTTTCCCTTCTGGGGTCTTGTCTACAACATGGTCATCAGTTCCATTTTCTGTAACTGGGCCTGGATCAAGATCGCAACCCATGCCCCTGTTACCGTTTCGTCGCTGTCGACGCTCATGATTCCGATCGTCGGTGTATTCAGCGGAATGCTGTTTCTTGGCGAGCGCCCGCAGTGGAGCGACTTCGCCGCGCTCGGCCTCGTCGTCGCGGCCCTGAGTATCGTGTTTATTCCTCCGCGGCGCAGGACGGCGAATCGGTAATGCTCGATTTAGTGGCCCGGTTCGTGAGGCGTGGCACCGAACCGCACGTGGGGCTCCACTGATGATTGGCTCGGTCGTCAGAATTGTTCTCGGACTGGTGCTCGGGATTCCGCTCCTGGCGTGGCTGTTCCAGGAGCGAATGCTGTTTTTTCCGCGCGCGGTCGAGCACCCCCCGGGCGCGCGCTCCGGCGCTGAGCCCGTGACCGTGCTGGCCTCGGACGGAACAAGGCTGCGCGGATGGTTCCTGAAGGGCCCGGTAACGCCCGGGCCGGTGGTCGTTTACTTTGGCGGCAACGCGGAAGAGGTGTCCTGGCTTGTCGGTGTCGCCGACCAGTTCGCCGGCTGGTCGCTGCTGCTCGTCAACTATCGCGGGTACGGGGAAAGCGAAGGCAGGCCGGGCGAAGCGGAGCTTTTCGACGATGCCTTGAGCGTCTACGACTATATCTTGCGGCGACCTGATGTTGCGCCGGGAAGCATCGTGGCCATGGGTCGAAGTCTGGGTAGCGGTGTCGCGGTGCATCTGGCCGCGAATCGGCCGGCGCGCGGCGTAATTCTCGTGTCACCTTACGACAGCATCATGGAGGTGGCAAAACGCCACTATCCACTGCTTCCCGTGTCCTTGTTGTTGCGTCACCGCTTCGACTCCCTGCGCATAGCGCCCTCGATCGATGCGCCGCTGCTGTGCCTCGTGGCGAGCCAGGATCGGGTCATCCCCGTCGCGCATTCGCGGGTTTTGTTTGAGGCTTGGCGCGGCGCGAAGACATGGCGTGAAGTTCCGCTTGCCGACCACGATACGATCGCCGGAGAGACCGAGTATTGGCGCGCGATTGCGGAGTTTCTGCGGAAGCTGCGCCAGCCGTGACGCTGCAGGACCGTTTGCTATACTCGCTCATCGAAGAAATCTGCGGAGAACGGGATGGCGACCATCGCGCTGACCAAGGCGAACTTTGAGGACATTGTTACCGCCAACGACATGGTGCTGGTCGACTTCTGGGCCCCCTGGTGCGGTCCATGCAAGGGATTCGCGCCGGTGTTTGAAGCGGCATCGGAGAAACACGGCGACGTTGTGTTCGCCAAAGTGAACACCGACGAAGAGCAGGAACTGGCAGGCAGCTTCAACATCCGTTCGATACCGACCCTGATGTTTTTTCGCGAGAAGGTGATCCTTTATTCGGAGGCGGGTGCGCTTCCCGGTTCCGCGCTGGAGGAGGTCATTGCCAAGGGCAAGGATCTCGACATGCAGGTCGTGCACAAGGAGATGAGCGAGCGAGAGGCTGGCGGCAAGGGACAGGCCTGAGGGGTTACTCCCCCGCGGGCACGAAGGTGTCGTGCTGCAGACGAGTCAAATAAAAAAGGCAGGGGAGCCCCTGCCTTTTTTGAAATATCTGAAAACTTACTTCTTTTCGTCTTTCTTCGCGTCTTTCTTCGGGGCTTTCTTGGCAGCCTTCTTTCCGCTGTCCTTCTTCGCGTCGTCCTTCTTCATTTCGTCCTTCTTCATCGGCTGCGCGCCGGCGTGGGACGCGGCAACGGCAAAGCCGCTGGAAACCGCGAACACTGCAGCGACCAACAGCGAAATTAGCTTCTTCATTTCATGTCTCCTCTGAGCGTTGTAAGAATGATCCGGCCACCGGTTACCGGCAAACCGCCGCGTATCCTAGCAGATATCCTTGAAAATGCGAACGTTTTGTTGCCGGGCCGGACCTTACGCCAAAGGCATGCCGCGCCCGGCCGCCGTGCCGGAGCGGGTCTCGCCGCCGCGGGGCGCCTGGATCGCCGATGAGGATCGGCGTCTGCTATGCGCTGGCCGCGGCAATGCTGTTCGGCGTGAGTACCCCGATCGCGAAGGTTCTGGTCGGGGATATCGCTCCGGTCCTTCTTGCCGGGATCCTCTACGCCGGGTCCGGGCTGGGCCTTGGCGTCTGGATTGCCTTTCGCAGAGTGACGGTACGCCCAGCGGGACCTGGGTTGGTGCCCGGTGACTACCCATGGCTCGGCGGGGCGGTTCTCCTCGGTGGCATCCTCGGACCCGCGCTGTTCATGATAGGACTTTCCAGGGTTCCGGCGTCCGTGACTTCGCTGCTCCTCAATCTGGAGGGCGTCCTTACCGTGCTTCTGGCCTGGTTTGCGTTCAAGGAGAACTTCGACCGTCGGGTGCTGCTGGGCATGGCATTGATCGTCTGCGGGGGATTGGTTCTCGGATTCCAGCCTGGCGAGATCGATCTCTCGTGGTCGGCAGGCGCAATCGCGCTTGCCTGCCTGTGCTGGGCACTCGACAACAATCTGACCCGCAGGATTTCTGGAGCGGACCCGGTCCAGATTGCCGCCATCAAGGGCGCGGTTGCAGGTGCAGTCAATCTTTCCGTGATGGTGGTGCTTGGAGTCGACTTTCCGGCACCGCAGCTGGTAGCCGGGGCAGCCCTGGTCGGATTGCTCGGCTTCGGCGTGAGCCTGGCGCTGTTCGTAGCCGCGCTGCGCGAACTCGGCACCGCCCGGACCGGTGCGTATTTCTCGACTGCCCCGTTTATCGGCGCGGCGTGTTCCTTCGTGCTGCTCGAAGAGTCGCCGGGATCTGCGTTCTGGATAGCCGGCACGCTGATGGCTTGCGGCGTCCTCCTGCATCTGACGGAGCGCCACCAGCACGCGCACGGGCATGAGACGCTGACGCATCAGCACGGCCACTCGCACGACGAGCACCATCGGCACCGGCATGATTTCGCATGGGACGGCACCGAGCCGCACGTCCATGACCACGAGCATGAAGCTCTCAAGCACAGCCATACCCACTATCCGGACATTCACCACCGCCATGGCCACTAGTTTCCTCCGCGCGGCGATGTTCGCCTGGTTCGCCGCAGTGGCCCAGGCCGCACCCTATGTTCCGAAGGACGACACCCTGGTACTGGAACGCCTTCCGGTCCGGCCCGGCGATCCGATCGGCCGCGAATTGCGCCGCTTGCGGGGCACGCTCGCGCAGGATCCCCGTAACCTCGGTATTGCCCTTCGGCTCGCCGAGCGCTACTTCGAACTGGCCGGGGCCGAGGGCGATCCGCGCTTTGTGGGGTACGCACAGGCTGCGCTGGCCCCCTGGTGGAATCTCCCCGATCCGCCACTCGACGCGCGGGTCATGCGCGCCATCCTGAAACAGTACAGCCACGATTTTTCCGGAGCTATGCAGGATCTCGACGCGGCGACGCGCGAGGACAGAGGTAGTGCGCTGGCCTGGTCCTGGCGCGCCGCGATCCACATGGTACAGGCCGACTATGCTGCCGCGCGCGCCGATTGCGAGGCGCTTGGGGTCATCCAGCCGGGATTGAGTGCGGTGGGATGCGTGACTTACCTCGACGGGACCACCGGGCGGGCGGGCGCCGCCCACCGGGCACTATCTGATGCCTTGGAGCGCAGCACCGGTCTACCGTCAGAGACGAAGGTCTGGGTGCTGACCCGGCTCGCCGAAATGTCGCTGCGCCAGGGCGATATCAGACAGGCAGAGGCGCACTTCCGTTCGGCGCTCGCGCTGGACGTGCGCGATCAGTTCCTCCTAGCCGCCTATGCCGATTTTCTCCTCGACCAGGGCAGGCCCGCAGAAGTGGTAGCGCTCCTGCGCGACTGGTTTCGCTCCGACATCCTGCTGCTGCGCCTCGCCCTGGCCGAGAAGGCCGCTGGCGCTGCTGCGGCGAAGGAGCACATTGATGCCCTGAAGGCGCGGTTTGATGCGGCGGCGCTGCGCGGGGACAAGCTGCACCAGCAGGAGGAGGCGCGCTTCAACCTCTATCTGCTCGGGCAGAAGGAAAAGGCGCTCGCGCTGGCCCGGGAAAACTGGAAATTGCAGCGCGAGCCTCGCGATGCTCGCATCCTGCTCGAAGCCGCTCTTGCAATGAAGGATCCGGCAGCGGCGCAGGGCGCGCTCGAGTGGCTCGAGAAGTCCGGTCACGAAGACCCGGTGTTGCGCCAGACAGCACAAAGGCTGAAAGGCCTGAAACCGTGAAGACGCTGATTGCATTGCTCCTTGCGCTGACGGCGTCCGGCGCTCTGGCACACAAGCCGAGTGACAGCTATCTCGCGATTCGCGTGGAAGGGGCAGGCGTCAGCGGGCAGTGGGACATCGCGCTGCGCGACCTGGATTTCGCCATCGGCCTCGACGACAGCGGCGACGGCGAGATCAACTGGCGCGAGGTCAAGGCTCATCACGCGGATATCGCAGCCTACGCGCTGGCCAGACTCAGAGTACGCTCAGGCGGGGCGGACTGCCCGCTTCGGCCCACCGGATTCCTGGTCGACGATCACAGCGACGGGGCCTATTCGGTCATGCGTTTCGAGGGCCGCTGCCAGGCCGAGGTCGAGACGATCGAGGTGAGCTACAGTCTCTTCGCCGATCTCGACCCGCAGCACAAGGGGCTGCTGCGCCTGGAGCACGGAGCGGGGACGCGCACCGGGATTTTCAGTCCGGAACGCGCCTCGCAGTCTTTCGAGCTCGCGAAGATCTCGGCGCTGACGCAGTTTCTCGATTACAGCCGCGAAGGCGTCTGGCACATCTGGATCGGCTTCGACCACATATTGTTCCTGCTATCCCTGTTGCTCCCCGCGGTGCTGGTGCTGGAGGGCGGGCACTGGCGGGGGGTAGAGCGTTTTCCTCCCGCTTTCTGGGAGGTGTTCAGGATCGTAACCTCGTTTACCGTTGCGCATTCGATTACGCTCAGCCTCGCGGCCCTGGGAGTGCTCGCGCTGCCTTCTCGGCTGATCGAATCCGCGATCGCAATCTCCGTGGTTCTCGCGGCGCTCAACAACGTTTACCCGGTCGTCCGCGGACGGCGCTGGATTGTCGCTTTCGCTTTCGGGCTCATTCACGGATTCGGTTTCGCCAGCGTCCTCAAAGATCTCGGGTTGCCGCAAGGGGCGCTGCTCATCGCGCTTGTGGGATTCAACGTCGGGGTGGAAGGCGGGCAGCTTGCCATCGTGAGCGCCTTCCTGCCGCTGGCGTATGCCCTGCGCGCCACATGGTTCTACCGGCGCCTGGTGTTCGTGGGCGGCTCGGTCGCGATTTCGGTTGTCGCCGGTATCTGGCTCGTCGAACGCGCGCTCAACATGAAGCTCATCACCCCTTGAAGCAGGGGCGCCTCATCCCAAGCTTCCTCCTCTCGGGGGAAACGATGATAGAGATCCGCAAAGCGAACGATCGCGGCCTTGCCGACCATGGCTGGCTGCGTTCCTACCACACGTTTTCCTTTGCCGACTATTACGATCCCGCGCACATGGGTTTCGGGCCTCTCAGGGTGATCAACGAGGACAGGATTCAGCCGGGCACGGGTTTCGGGACGCACGGCCACCGCGACATGGAAATCATCAGCTATGTCCTGGAAGGCGCGCTTGCCCACAAGGACAACATGGGAAACGGCTCGACCATCGTTCCTGGGGACGTGCAAAGAATGAGCGCGGGGAAAGGGGTACTGCACAGCGAGTTCAACCATTCCAGGGACGGCATCACGCATTTCCTGCAGATCTGGATCGAACCCAACGTGGCAGGCCTCACGCCCAGTTACGAACAAAAGCACTTCGACGCTGCAGCGACGCGCGGAAGGTTGCGGCTGGTGGCTTCGCCGGATGGACACGAGGGTTCCGTTACCGTCCATCAGGACGCGTATCTTTACGCGGCGATTCTCGATGGCGCGGAACGGGCGACCCACAAACTGGCGCCCGGGCGCCGCGCGTACGTGCACGTGGCGCGCGGGAAGGTGACTGTCAACAGCCAGTTGCTCGACGCGGGGGACGCGCTTAAAGCGTCCAAGATCGAGGAGATCGTCCTTGAGCGCGGCGAGAACGCGGAGGTGCTGCTGTTCGATCTGGCCTGAAGCGCCACCGGACCGCGCAGCAGCCGCTACAATCCGAGGCGTTCCGTAGGCCTTCGTCTGCGGATCGTCTTCATCTATTCCAGCGGGAGCGTCGCCATGCATCTGCTCGAGCAGACCGCAGTCTTTCTCCTCACCGCAGTGCTGCTCGTGCCGCTGTTCCGGCGTCTCAAGCTCGGTGCGGTGCTCGGCTACCTCGGGGCCGGAATGCTCATCGGCCCCTGGGGTTTGGGGATGATAGGTGAGGTGCAGGCGACGATGCAGTTCGCCGAGTTTGGCGTAGTGCTGCTGCTCTTTCTGGTAGGGCTGGAGTTGCAACCGAGCCGCCTGTGGGTGCTGCGCCGGCCCGTGTTCGGCCTGGGAGGCACGCAAGTGCTGCTCACCGGGACCGGGCTTTCCCTCGTGGCGTTCGCGTTCGGTATATCGTGGCAGGCGGCCCTGGTGGCCGGATTCGGTCTTGCGATGTCATCCACGGCGCTCGTGCTGGCTTCGCTTGCCGAGCGCAAACAACTCTCGACACGCCATGGTCGCGAGGCATTCGCCGTGCTCCTGTTCCAGGACGTGTCGGTGATACCGCTTCTGGCGCTGCTGCCACTGCTCGGACCGGCGGCCGACCATACACGCGGAGGCTGGACCCCGGCGCTCAAGGGACTTGCGATCATCGCGGTGGTCGTCGCCGCCAGCCGCCTCATCGTGCGCCCCGTGCTGAAAGCGGTCGCGAGCTACGGCGGACGCGAGGTATTCACCGCGGCGGCGCTCCTGCTCGTCGTCGGCGCGGCGCTCATCATGGAAAAAATCGGTCTGTCGATGTCGCTGGGTGCGTTTCTCGCGGGCGTGCTGCTCGCCGACTCCGAGTTCCGCCACGAGCTGGAAGCCGACATCCAGCCCTTCAAGGGACTGCTGCTCGGCTTGTTTTTCATCGCGGTGGGAATGGGCGCGAACCTGACGCTTCTCTGGGAACGTCCGTTCGCCGTACTGGGTCTGGCACTGGGGTTGATGCTCTTCAAGTTCGTCACGATGTACGGGATTGCGCGGGTCGGCGGCACGCCCAAGGACGCCGCCCAGCGCCTTGCAGTCGCCGTATGCCAGGGGGGCGAATTCGCGTTCGTCCTGTTTGCTGCGGCCGGAGTGTTTGCCATTGTCGACCCCCAACTCAACCAGCTGCTCATCATGGTGGTCACGACGTCCATGCTGCTGGCCCCGCTGGCCATCGAAATGCACGAGCGCATTTTCAGCCGTTGGATGGATCGCCACGCCGCTCCTGAGTTCGACGAGATCACCGGTCCGGGGAACCCGGTCATCATCGCCGGGTACGGACGCATCGGTCAGATCGTGTCGCGCGTGCTGCGCATGTGCGGCATCCCGTTCACGGCGATCGAAGCGAGCTACCAGCAGGTGGATTTCGTGCGGCGCTTCGGCAGCAAGGTGTATTACGGCGATGCCTCGCGGCTGGAGCTGCTGCAGGCGGCCAAGACCGGCGAAGCGAGGCTGTTCGTCCTGGCGATCGATGACGTCGAAGCCTCGGTGAGAACCGCCCAGGTGGTGCGCCGACACTTTCCCCAGGTGCCCATCATTGCCCGGGCGCGCAACCGCGTTCACCTGTTCCGGCTCCGAGATCTGGGTGTCAGGACTGCTTATCGCGAGACATTTCCGGCGAGTCTCGACATGGCCCGTCACGCACTGCTTTCCCTTGGTTTCGGCATTGCGGCGTCGGAGCGCGCCGTCACCCTGTTCAAACAGCACGACGAAGGCCAGCTCGACCTGCAGTACGCAGCGCACGGGAACGAGGAGCAGCTCATTCAGACTGCAAAACAGGCCGCGGAGCAACTGCAGCAGCTGTTCGAAGCCGACGGTTTGCAGCCGCTTGAAGGGTTTCCGCGTCGAGCCGCCTGAGCCGCGCGGCGGTGGTGCCCGGGACCGATATGCGGCGCGCGGCTCTGCCGAGGCTGTAACGGTACAATGACGCCGTGAAAAACGTCGTCGTTCTCATCTCCGGCCGCGGCAGCAACATGCAAGCCCTGGTGCAGGCCGGAATCCCGGCGAAAGTCGCGGCGGTGGTGAGCAACCGTCCGGATGCGCCTGGCCTCGGGTTCGCTACGCAAGCGGGTATCCCCACTGCCATCGTCGACGATCGAGACTTTGCTTCCCGGAGCGAATTCGAGGTGGCTCTGGCACGCGTGATCGACCGGTATTCGCCGGCGATCGTCGCGCTCGCTGGTTTCATGCGCATTCTCTCAGGCGATTTTGTCGGGCGCTACGAGGGAAGACTGCTCAACATCCACCCGTCGCTGCTACCGTCCTTCCCGGGACTGCACACGCACCGGCGTGCGCTTGAAGAAGGCGTCAAGGTCCACGGGTGCACGGTGTATTTCGTTACCGCGGATCTCGATCGGGGTCCGATCATTGTCCAGGCAGCCGTGCCGGTGCACGCCGACGATACGGAGGAGAATCTCGCGGCCCGAGTGCTGCGGCAGGAGCACCGCATATATCCGCTCGCGGTACGCTGGTTCGTCGAAGATCACCTAGTCGTCGAAGGCGGTCGGGTGCGCGTTGATGCCGCAGACGGCGAGCAGGCCCTGCTCGCCGTCGAATGAGGTCTGGCATGCACTTACACCCCGCGGTGATGGTGACATTGCTCCTTGCGACCGCTTCTGTGTGGGGCGCGCCGCCTGGGCGGGTCAGGATTACCTACGACACGAGTTACAACGGTCTGACGGTTGCTGAGGTTGTCGAAGTGCTCGATCACGATGACCGGACCTACAGTATCGTTTCGGAAGTGAAAGGCAGGGGCATCCTCGCATTGGCGCCGGTGCTGAAGCGCAGCAGCCGCGGGCGCATTACGCCCGAGGGATTGCGTCCCGACGAGTACCGCGACCAGCGCGGAGATAGCTGGGCTGTTACCGCGAAATTCAATTGGAACGCGCGCTCGATTGTCCAGGAAAAGAACGGCAACTCGGAAACGCTCGCAATGCCGGGAACTGCACAGGATCCCCTCAGCCTTGCCTACAGCTTCGCCTTCGTGCCTCCGGTCGGGAAGACATTCGAGGTCACGCGTGCCGAAGGCCGCGGCGTGTCGCAGTTTCGCTTTGTCGTGGTCGGCCCGGAAAAGCTGACCACGCCTGCCGGCGAAATGCAGACCCTGCGAATCTCCAAGGAACGCGACGGGCCCGACGATAAAGCCATGGATATCTGGTTCGCCTCCGACCGTGGCTACCTGCCGGTTCGCATTCTCATCGTCGACAAGGACGGCACTCGCGCCGACCAGGTCGTGACCCGTATCGGCAATTGAAGAGATTTTCCCGTCCGTTGCTCGAGGCGTGCATCCAGGCTTTTGATGCAGTGCTTCCCCTGGAAGGCCCCGCGGATGCGGCGCTGTCGGCGTTTTTCCGCGCGAACGCAGGAATCGGGCAGCAGGATCGCGCGACAATCGCCGAATCGGTTTTCGCCGCGCTCAGGCACCGGCGAAGCCTCGATCGTGTGGCGGCGGGCCGGAGTGCGCGGCTTCGCGTG
>Ga0137463_1000426_pt1 | contig 14699 bp, 14 predicted proteins | sample EasRivERMGT800_2_FD_102333 | JGI IMG/M metagenome (GOLD analysis project Ga0137463, IMG submission 102333) | Soil microbial communities from meander-bound floodplain in the East River, Colorado, USA - East River MetaG ERMGT800_2 | ecosystem: Environmental > Terrestrial > Soil > Floodplain ...
CTGTAGTTGTGCGGGTAGTAAACGTACGGGTAGTAATAAAAGCGGCCCCAATCGTAAGGTTGACCAATCCCCGCGGCCTGAGCGGACGTGCTGGAGCCGACGAAGACCGTTGTCAGCAGGGACACAAACAACAGCGCTCCCAGAATCGATCTACGGACCATGACACGCCTCCCCCCAAAAATGTTCTTGAAATCGGGTCGATATCATCCAATCAACGAGCGGGTTGCGGTCCCGGCTCGAAACAGTCGCTACCAGAATAATCATCGGCCCGGGCGCAACCGTCACAACAGGAATATCTGGAAAGCTGGGAACAATCTGTTCGACCAGCCCACCCGGTCGGGGTGACGCCGCCTGAGATCGACACGACATAACCTGCTGTCAAAGTGAGCTTTATGCCAAGACACGGCAAGTCCGGCCGCCTGGTCGCAGGTCGAGGATGCCGCCACATTCGTATCGATTGCCACCCCACGAAATCTGACGCACTCCGCGAATCGCTGGCGCGGCGTTGGGCCGTGTCACGGGCCTCTTGTGATCGGCCCAGTGAATGTGGTAGAGACTCGACCAGAGAAGCATGACAGGTACCGGAATCGACAGAGAGCCCTCGCAATGACCGACAGGCGGTTCGCGCTCGCCGCGCTCGCGGCTATTTCCTTTTTCAGACCGCTGACCGCAACTGCGGGGGACGACAGTTCGCGAAGGGCGGTTCAGGAGGCGCAATCTGTGCCAGGAATCTCAGCGGCAGCCGTCCGGCGTCATATCGACTATCTCGCCGGCCCGACGCTGGAGGGGCGCGGCACGCTGCGAGGCAAGCAGCTCGCTCGCGATTACATCAGAAAAGAATTCGAAGAGATGCATCTCGAACCCCTCTTTGATACGTCTCGATTCGACCAGGATATCCCGGGTGTTGCCGATCCGCAGGGGAAGCCGACGCTGCTCGGCAAAAACCTCGGTGGCTGGCTTCCGGGAAGCGATCCGGCGCTCCGCGGCGAATATGTCATTTTGAGCGCGCATTACGACCATCTGGGCGTCGACGGCGCAGGGCACATCTATGCGGGAGCCGACGACAACGCCGGCAGCGTCGCCATGCTGCTGGAAGTGGCGCGGCAGTTTTCTGCAAGCGGGAAGGCGCCGCGCCGCAGTCTCGTCTTTTTGAGCTGCGACCTCGAAGAGAAAATGCTCTGGGGGTCGAGGTGGTTCGTCGCGCATCCTCCCTGGCCGCTGAAGCAGGCGAAACTGTTCATCACGGCGGAAATGATCGGCCGAACGCTGGGTGACCTGCCGCTGAAAACGATTTTCGTCATGGGCAGCGAGCACGGCTCCGGACTGCGGAGCGTCGTGAACTCGTGCACCCTCCCGGGCGAGCTGGGTGTGTCCCATCTGGGGGTTGACATCGTCGGGACGCGCAGCGACTACGGACCGTTTCAATCCGAAAAAGTGCCGTTTCTGTTTTTCTCAGGTGGGCAGCATCCCGACTACCACACTCCGCGCGACACTCCCGAGCGGGTCGACTCGACCCGCGTCGCAAGTGTCGCCAATCTGATTGCAGCAGTCTGCCAGAATGTGGCGCAGGCTGATGACGCCCCGAAGTGGATCGAGCGACCGGAGCGCGATCTCGATGAAATCCGGACCCTGCACGGAATCACCGATCTCGTTCTGAAAGCCGACGACGACGCGGCGAAGGCAGGCGGCAAGCAATTGTCGCAGACGCAGAGATTTACCGTGACCAGCATGCACCAGAGAACGGCTCAGATCATCGCACGGGGCACAGTCCAGCCCGACGAGCGTCCCTGGATCATCCGGACGGCGCAACTGCTGCTGCTGACCGTTTTCTGATCACAGCTTGCCGCACAGCGTTTTGCCGCTCGAAAGCAGATCGTCGCAGGCCTGTCCCATTCGCGCAGCAACTGCTTTTTCAGCCGACTTCAGGTAGCTGCGCGGATCGTACTGCTTTTTGTCGCCGATCTCACCGTCGATTTTCAGAACTCCCGAATAGTTCTTGAACATGTGGTCGGCAACCGCACGCGTAAAGGCATACTGCGTGTCAGTGTCGATATTCATTTTCACGACGCCGTATCCCAGAGTCTCGCGAATTTCTTCGACAGGCGTGCCGGACCCGCCGTGGAAGACGAGGTCAAACTCGGCATCTTTTCCGTACTTGCCGATGACCGCCTCCTGACCGTGCTTGAGAATGTCGGGGCGGAGTTTGACGGCGCCGGGTTTGTAGTGCCCATGCACGTTGCCGAACGTGGCGGCGAACATGTATCTTCCCAGGCCGTTCAGCGCCTCGTAGACGGCGAGCATGTCTTCGGGGCTGGTGTACAGCTTCTCGCGCGGCTGGTCGGAATGGTCGACGCCGTCTTCTTCACCGCCGACGACTCCCGCCTCGACTTCGAGAATGATTTCATTCTTCGCGCACTCTTTGAGAAGGTCCTTCGACAGCTTCAGATTCTCGGCCAGCGGCAGCTCGCTGGCATCGAGCATGTGCGACTGAAACAGATTCGGCAGCCCCGCGGCGCGGCGACGGGCTGTCTCGGCGATCAACGGTCGCAAGAATGTATCGACCTTCTTGGGTTGGCAGTGATCGGTATGCAGGGCAATCATCACGTCGTATTTGGCCGCCAGTCGGTGTGCTGCCTCAGCAAGCACGATCGTCCCCAGCACCATATCCTTGACGTTGAGTCCCGATGCAAACTCACCGGCACCAGTCGAGAGCTGGATAATTCCGTCGGACTTTGCATCGGCAAATCCTTTGAGCGCTCCGTTGAGGGTGACAATCGACGAAACGTTGATTCCGGCATATGCATATCCGCCCGCCTGGGCGGCATCGAGCATGGCGGCATATTGTTTGGGAGTAGCAATCGGCATTTCAGACAACTTTCAGAAACAAGAATTCGAACTCCGGGCAGCCTACAACAAGCTGCGCCCGACACGGGGAGCGCAACATTCTCAAATAGCGAGTCAGTCGCCTCGGGGCAAGTCCACCAAGCCGGACCGGTCTGAACAGCCAGCTACGATTGAATCCACAGATTTCGCAGATTTTCACAGATTTCAAGATCTCGTCCTTAATCTGCGTCAATCTGCGAAATCTGTGAATCCTTTCTTCAACCCGCAATCCGCGGATTCGAGCTCAATGTCCCAGTGGTCCCCAGCGCTCACTCCTGATGAATCGCTTGTATTCAAGAGACGTTCCACCAAAATTCACAAGGAGTCCAACCTGGAAGCCGGTAGCTTTCAGGTAATTCATGATTTGCATTTCTTCAATCGACGTCAGAGAATCCAACGCCTTTAGTTCGACAATGATTTCGCCATAACAGAGAAAATCGGGTTCGTATTTTCTGGAGATTTCGACGTCTTTGTAAAAAACCCGAACCATCGGTTCTCTTTCGACCGGGATTCCCCTCAGGTTCAATTCGATCTCAAGCGCATCCTGGTAAACCGGTTCAACGAATCCGCATCCCAGATGTCGGTGAACTTCCATCGCCGCTCCGATGATCGCGTAGGTACGTGGATCCTTCGCTTGATCGGACATAGGCAACTCTCCGTTCGGTTTCGGAGTGACCGCCAGGAAACAATCAATCCACAGATTTCGCAGATTTTCACAGATTTCAAGATCTCGTTCTTAATCTGCGCAAATCTGTGAAATCTGTGGATCAGTCTGTTCTGAGCAGCCTACGCCACCGTCACTTGCGGGTCGAGGTACACGTCCTGAATGGCGTTGAGGAGTTTCACACCCTCGGCCAGCGGCCGCTGAAACGCCTTTCGACCGCTGATCAAACCCATCCCGCCGGCGCGCTTGTTGATCACCGCCGTGCGTACCGCTTCGGCCAGGTCCGACTCGCCGGCCGACGCGCCCCCCGAATTGATGAGCCCGATCCGGCCCATGTAGCAATTAGCGACCTGGTATCGGCACAAATCAATCGGATGGTCGGTCGTCAGCTTCTCGTAGACCAGCGAAGACGTTTTGCCGAACTTCAAGGCCGTGAAGCCGCCATTATTTTCCGGCAGCTTCTGCTTGATGATGTCGGCCTGAATCGTCACGCCGAGATGGTTGGCCTGGCCGGTGAGGTCGGCGGCAACATGATAATCCTTGTCGGCGGCGCTGAACTTGGGGTTCCGCAGGTAGCACCACAGGATCGTCGCCATCCCGAGCTCGTGCGCTTTGTCGAAGGCTTCAGCGATTTCGACGATCTGGCGCGCTGATTCGTCGGAACCAAAATAGATTGTGGCGCCGACCGCCGCCGAGCCCATCTCGAACGCCCGCTCGACGTTACCGAACAGAATCTGGTCGTGTTTGTTGGGGTAGGTCAGCAGTTCGTTGTGGTTGATTTTGACGATGAAGGGAATCTTATGCGCGTAACGGCGGGCAACAGCCCCCAGGACACCGAATGTCGAAGCCACGCCATTGCAACCCCCTTCGACCGCAAGCTTGACGATATTCTCGGGATCAAAATAGGCGGGGTTTTTGGCAAACGATGCGCCGGCCGAATGCTCGATCCCCTGGTCAACCGGCAGGATCGACAGATACCCGGATCCCGCCAGCCGACCGCTCGAACAGAGGCGCTGCAGATTCGCCAGCACGCGGACGTTGCGGTCGCTGGGACCAAAGATGCGGTCGACAAAGTCTGGCCCCGGAAGATGGAGCGATTCTCTGGGAATCGTCTGGCAGCGGTGTTCGAGCAAAGACTTGGCCCCCGCCCCCAACAGCTCAGCGATGCGTGACATCTTCGATTCCTCCGGAAAAGGGGCAGATGGGGAACTTGTTCCAGAATACCGGCACGGGATTCCGGCGGCAACGAAAGCAGACCCTCGCCGCCAGAGTGGAATTCCGCCGAGGTCAGGAGTATGCTGTCGCCCAGCACTCGGCGGCACATGTGCGGTGTGGTACGAGGTTTGCCACTATTGCCGCTTCCAACGAACGGACTGCGATTTTTCGGGAGAAAATCACCCTGCCTCGGGTCGATTTGCCTGGAGATTGCGCAGTCGGTGCACACTGGCTGTGCAAGTGAGTCGCAGTGACTCTTCGTTAATCCACCTGCGCTCGTTTCTTCTCAACCTGGTTTCGCTCACTTTGTAGAAGGAGATGGATGATGAAGCCCAAGGATTTCTTCGACTTTGCGAAGAAAAACAACGCCGAGATGATCGACTTGAAGTTTGTCGACATGCTCGGCACCTGGCAGCACTGCAGCTACCCCATCGAAGAATTCGATGAAGGGACGTTTGAAAACGGCGTCGGCTTCGACGGTTCGTCGATCCGCGGCTGGCAGGCGATCAACATGTCTGACATGCTCGCCATTCCCGATGCCGAGACCACCAAGCTCGATCCGTTCTTCAAGGAGCCGACGGTCAGCGTCATCGCCAACATTGTCGACCCGATCACGCGGCAGGAATACACGCGCGATCCCCGGCACATCGCCCGAAAGGGAGTCGCGTACCTCAAGCAGACGGGCCTGGCTGACACGGCCTTCATCGGACCTGAGCCAGAATTCTTCATCTTCGACGACGTCCGCTACAAGTCGGGAATGAACGGCCAGATGTACGAAGTCGATTCGTCGGAAGCGGCCTGGAATACGGCCAAGTCGCAGGGGGGCACGCTCGATTCGATCGTTCCGAATCTGGCCTCGAAGATCGGCGTCAAGGGAGGTTACTTCCCGGTCAGCCCGCAGGATACGTTGGGCGATCTGCGCGGCGAGATGGTCTATACGATGCGCAAGCTCGGGATCGTCGTCGAGGCGCACCACCACGAAGTGGCGACTGCCGGCCAGTGCGAAATCGACATGAAGTTCCAGGACCTGGTCAAGATGGCCGACCAGATGATGTGGTACAAGTACACCATCAAGAACGTCGCCCGCCGTCACGGGAAGACTGTCACGTTCATGCCCAAGCCGATCTTCGAAGACAACGGCTCGGGGATGCACACGCACTTTTCGCTGTGGAAGGGTGGCCAGCCGCTGTTCGCCGGTGAGAAGTACGCCGGCATGAGCGACATGGCCCTCAATGCCATCGGCGGAGTGCTCAAGCACGCTCGCGCAATTCTGGCCTTCGCGGCCCCGACGACGAACTCGTACAAGCGGCTCGTCCCGGGCTTCGAAGCTCCCGTGAATCTGGCGATGTCGCAGCGGAACCGGTCGGCATCGGTCCGCATTCCGATGTACTCATCGAACCCGAAGGCCAAGCGATTCGAATTCCGCTGCCCGGATCCCAGCAGCAATCCTTACCTGACCTTCACGGCGATTCTGATGGCCGCCCTCGACGGAATCCAGAACAAGATTCCGCCGGGAGAGCCGCTTGATCGTGACATTTACGAAATGAGCCCCGAAGAGTTGGCCAAGACCAACAAGACGCCTGGCTCGCTCGAAGAAGCGCTCGAGGCTCTGGAGAAGGACTTTGCGTTCCTCACCAAGGGCGACGTCTTCACCGAAGACCTGATCCAGACCTGGATCAGCTGGAAGCGGGAAAAGGAAATCGACCCGATGCGGCTCCGCCCGCACCCGTTCGAATTCTCGCTGTACTACGATAACTAGCACAGATCGTGGACAACGGTTCGCCGCTTGTTCATCCCTCTGAAAACTGAAGCCCCCCCCCCCCTGCGGAAGGCCCCTTCCGCAGGGGGTTTTTGTTTCTCGTCCCTCATGCAACTGCCGGAAACCTTGTGCTCTGCAGCCCGCATTCTGCGGCACAATCGCTGGTTGCCGGCCAGCCGTATTGTGGAGCGACGGCACCCTTGCTGCGACCCAACGAATCTGTTGGAATGGGATTCGGATTGCTGACAGCCGGCCGAACACCTTTTTCTCCATGGTCCTCATGCCCAAAGCGAAAGCCGAAAAAAAACCTGAAGACCACCAATTGACTTACAAGTCAGCCGGGCTGGATCTCAAGCTGTACGACCAGGCAATGGCCCGCCTGCCGGCACTCATGCAGCAAACGCACACCCCCCGGGTCATGGACCTCCCCGGGGGGTTCGCCGGCCTGTTTCGGCTCGGCAAGTCGCGCAAATTCGATCGCAATTACGACGACCCGGTACTGGTCTCGGGAACGGACGGCGTCGGGACGAAACTCAAGGTGGCGGCGCTGGCCGAATCGTATGAAACGGTCGGGATCGACCTCGTCGCCATGTCGGTGAACGACTGTCTGTGTCTCGGTGCCGAGCCACTCTTCTTTCTGGACTACATTGCCATTCCCAAAGATGATCCCGATCAGATCGCCCGGCTGGTCGCCGGAGTCTGTGCCGGTTGCGAGCAGGCCGGTTGCGCGCTGCTGGGAGGCGAAACTGCCGTCATGCCCGACCTCTATGCGCCGGGAGACTTCGATCTGGCGGGCTTTTGCGTGGGTGTCGTCGAACGCAAGCGGATGATCGACGGCACAGCGATCAGGCCGGGCGACGTGGTGCTGGGGCTGGAATCATCCGGCCTGCACTCCAACGGATACAGCCTCGTTCGCAAAGCGGTGTTTGAGCATGCCGGACTGAAAATCGACGATCAGATTCCCGAACTCGACCAGACCGTGCGACAGGCACTTTTGGCGCCAACCCGAATTTACGTGAAGCCGATTCTCGACTTATTGCGGAAGAAGCACGGCAAACCCGTGTTGCGCGGAATGGCCCATATCACCGGAGGGGGCCTCGCCGACAATATCGAGCGCATTCTCCCGCCGAATTGCCGCCTGACGATTGACCGCGCCGCCTGGGATCCGCCGGCCGTGTTTTCGTGGCTGGCGCGGCTCGGCAATATCGATCGGGAAGAGATGTTCCATGTGTTCAACATGGGCATCGGTTTTGCGGTCGTCGTTCGACCACGGTCGGCAGACGCCGTACAACGTCGCCTGTCACGCCATGAAATCAAAACGTGGGTGCTGGGGGTCGTGGCTGCCGGAGAACGCGAAGTCACCTACGCGAATTAGTCCTCGGACCAGTGATTCATGACGCCGGCGCCGCCTCGTCCGCCGCACCCGCACTATGGGCGCGTGCTGGCCACATTCTTTCGCAATTCGCTCGTCCGCGAGATGGCCTTTCGCGGGAATTTCCTGATCGAGGTTGTGACGAATGCATTCTGGTTCGGAGCCCAACTGGCATTCTTTACGCTGATCTTTGGCTCGATCCGCGAGATGAACGGCTGGACCCGGAATGAATACTACGCCTTCATGGCGACCGGCATGATTATTAACACGCTGATCGAAGCGTTCTTCATGCCGAATTGCGCCAATTTCAGCGAACTGATCCGGACCGGAAACCTCGATTTCGCCCTGCTCAAGCCGATCGATACCCAGTTTCTGGTTTCATTCGAAAAGCTCGACATGGGGGCCCTGTGCCACCTGCTGATGCCGTTGACGCTGCTGGGATATGCGCTTTCGGAACTCGGCCGCCCGATTGAATGGACGCAGGTCCTGTTGTATGTCGGGCTGGTCGGGCTGGGAGTGGCCTTTTTTTACAGCCTGATGATCGTCCTGGCGTCCACCAGCGTCTGGCTGGGGCGCAACCAGGGACTGTATGAGTTCTGGTTCTACATCACCGTGTTCGCCCGGTACCCCCGCAATATTTATGCAGGTTCGATCGCCGGCGACCTTTTGAGGGTCGGCTTTTCGTACGTCCTGCCGATTCTCCTCGTCGTCACCGTCCCCGCGGAAGTGGTAGTCGGTAAGGCGCTCAATCCGCGGTGGATGGCGGTCCTGGCAATCGCCGCACTGGCGGGGATCTACGCGTCACGCCGCGTCTTTTACTTTGCGCTCCGGAGCTATCGCAGCGCCAGCAGTTGATCAACATCCCGAACAGCACGGCAGCCGCCACCGGTGGACGTTGCACGGCGTTGTGACAATCGGCGGATCCAGGACTGAACGACGTCGAAGGTCGTTACTTTTTTTTGCCCGGTTTCGGTTCTTCGTCGTCGAAGTCAAACGGCTCTTCGTCGCCGGTGTTGACCTCAAAATCGGAGTCGGCCTCGAATTCTTCGGCCGCTGATTCGTCAGTGACGACTTCACCAGTCACAGAGAATTCGTCAGGTTCCCCTTCGACCACCTGGAGACTGGAGTCGGTGACGTCGGCCGGCGACTCGAAGTCCTCGGAGTCACCGATCACCGTTTCCGCGTGACCTGAACCGATTTCTTCTCCGGACTCGGCGGCCGATTCGGCGTCGCCGGACTCCTCGTTGGATTCACCGGCCGACTTCTTGGGGGACGCTTTCTCGGCTTTGGGTCCGGCAAACAGGAAGATTCCCACCGGCATGGCCATCAGCAGCAGCCCGATGAGAAACAGCATTCCCGCCAGTCCCTTCGTCCACATCGACGGACCGCCGGCATACTGGATGAACGACATCACCATCAGGTACGCCAGAACCGCGCCCGGGATGGCGGCGACGAACGAAGTCAGAAACAGGCCATTCTTGATCACAGCGGGCCCTTCTTACGAAGAAATCAGCGATTTTCCCGGTACGTTTCCCAGCTCAAGTACCCGATGATCGCCGAAGCAATCAAAAGCAGGATGTCCAGCGTCGTACTGTATCCCGCGAATGGGAATCTGAGCGAAAGATCGAGAATCGACAAAGCGGCCACCAGGCCCGCCGCCCCCATCGAAGCAAAAATCATCTTCTTGATCATTCTCAGATCTTCACTGGCGGAGAGTTACGTGGTACGGAAGCGGTGGAAATTTGAGGTGTTTGCTCCAGTATAAGGAGCGGACCGAGGCGGAATCCAGCCCGGAACCGAGTTTTGAGGGACAGTCCGACGGTCTGGTTTTGCGGGTTGTAACGGCGCGCCGCTCAGGTCCATCGATCGCGCGCGAATCCGTCGGGTCAATCGAACCAGATCCAGTCTCACTCGTTTCGGCCGACCCGGTATTCAGGCTTGTCGAGAAATCGTGTCCAGGCTCCTGATTCCTCCTTCAGAGCCGGCATTTGGCGGGAGAATTGATTTCTTCGCGCCGTCTTCTCGAACCGACTGGAGATCTGGTCCGCTGTCAGGGGTTATCGGACTCAAGGACCTCCAGATTCGGTCCGGGAGAACAGTTCGACCACGTGGCCATCGGGATCGTAGCACCAGACCTGATGAAAGCCGTCCGGGCGCAACCCCGATCCGCGAACGCGGATTCCAGCGGTTTTGAGCCTTTCCATTGCCTGATGGCAATCGGCAACTTCAAATGCAAAGTGAAAGACCCTTCCGGCGCCGGCCTGAGGAGGCGCATCGGGCAATCCCGCGCTCGATGACTGACCGTGAGCCAGGATCAGATGGATCTGCGTGTTTCCCGCCTGGAACCACATTCCAGGGAAACTGAATCCAGGACGCTCGACTTGGCGCATCCCGAGCAGCTTGACGTAGAACGCGGCGCTCCGCTCCAGGTCTTCGACAACCAGTGTGACGTGGTCGATCGCTTTGACGCCGATCGGACCCGGATGAGCAGCAGTGGTCGACATGGAACGATCTCCGGAAGTGAGGAAGCGGGTGAGCGGAGGGCAACCTGTAATCGTCTCACGCAGAAGACCGGGAAGCTTGTAACATCAGTTCCACAGCTTCCTTCCCGGTCATGCCCACGCGAATACCAATCGATTCGGCCTTGGGGGTCGTGCCGACGATTCGGGCCTGAAACAGATCCTCGGGTTCAACCAGTGGTTTCGCCGGGGTTCCACGGGCAATGGCAATCGCCTGGTCAAACTCGGCCGCCGTTTTCAAATCGTAGATTCCGCAGCCGACGATCCCCGCCCCGGTCAGGATCGAACAGTATTGACCCCGATTCCAGCGATGGCTCATGCCGATGGCTTCGCCGTGATCAAACTTCAGCGTTCGGTGACTCGTGCGGGGAAGGATTTCAGACATCGCCAGGCTCCAGAAACCTAAACCGATAAGCCCACGCGAATCGGTTCGCCGACGCGCCACTGGCTGCCGTTTCCTTCCCGAATCACTCGCCGGTACAGCGTATCTCGCTCAACCGGAATGCGCCCCGCTTCGCGGATGAGTTGATGCAATTGGGTTACTGAAAGTCCTTCAGGCGTCTGTGCGCCGGCGTCGTGATAGATCAGTTCATGGACGACTGTGCCATCCAGATCGTCGGCCCCAAAACTGAGTGCCGTCTGGGCAGTCTTCTCACCCAGCATGATCCAGTACGCCTTAATATGGTCGAAGTTGTCGAGCAGGATCCGCGACAGTGCCATCACCTTCAGGTCCGCGAGACCGGAGGGCTTGGGGATATGATCCAGGCCCGTGTTCTCGGGATGAAACGCCAGGGGAATAAACGTCTGAAATCCATGCGTTTCGTCCTGCAACGCCCGCAGGCGGCAGAGGTGGTCGACTCGATGCCACGGCTGTTCGATATGTCCGTACAGCATCGTCGCATTCGTGCGGAGCCCCAGATTGTGGGCTTCCCGGTGAATATCGAGCCAGTTCTGGGCGTCCGCTTTATGCTCGCAAATCCGGTCGCGAATTTCGGGATGGAAGATCTCTGCCCCACCCCCCGGCAGACTCCCCAGGCCGGCGGCGATCATCTGCTCCAGCACCCAGCGCGCGGGCTTCTTCGTCAAAAAGCTGAACCAGTTGATCTCGACCCCCGTCCAGGCCTTGATGTGCAGGTCCGGCCAGGCCTCGTGAATGACGCGTACAATATTCACATACCATTCAAACGGCTGCTGGTGGTGCAAACCACCGACGACGTGGATTTCCGTCGCGCCGGCTGCCTTCGCTTCGGCAACCCGCTCGCGGATCATGTCATCGGTAAAGGTGTACGCCTTCGGGGTCTTCAGATCCGATCGGAACGCACAGAACACGCAGCGGTAAACACAGACGTTCGTCGGATTCAAGTGGACATTGGTGTTGTAGTACGCGAGATTGCCGTTCTTTCGTTCGCGGACGATGTTCGCCAGCCGGCCCAGTTCGAGTACATCAACTTCTTCGGCAAGAAAGACCCCCTCGTCATACGAAATGCGATCACCAGCCTCGACCTTGGCCGAGATCGTCTTAAGGCGTGAACCAACGAGAGAGGAAACCATCGAACATCCTGATTCGGGAGAAAGCGCTCAACCAATACAAAACAAGGTCCAGTCGGTCTCTATCTTAGCTCCGTAGCAAATGAATCTCAAAGGAGCCCCGTTCGCGACGGATTGGGGGCCAATCGGGTCGTTTCACCGACCCTCGGCAGCAGTGACGGATGAAAGATTGACCGTCAGTTCGTGCGAGGCTTAACTTGCGCGGCGTGCAATCGCCGCCTTCTCGCTGGATGGACTCGAAGGCCACAGGCAACGGGCGATAACGTCGCTTCGACGATCAATCGTCAGGCCTGCGACACTCCATCCTCGCGAAAGCACTAAGGCCCATCGGCCTCGGGCAAACCCGGTTCCCGCCGTTTCGATTCCGGCGGCGCGAGCTTGCGGATGTACTCGGCATACTGACGGTCGAGGACTTCGTTGGCGATGCCCGTCAGGTCTTCGAGCGAGTCAGGATTTTCTCGCACGGCTTTGGTGGGACTGTAGATCTGCGACAGGTATTCGATCAGCGCTTCGCGGTACCGACCGTCGCCGTAATGCATGAAGAAGTGCGTGAGCGCCGCTCCCTGGCTGTAGATCTTTCCCAGCCGGGCTTTCTCAATTCCCTGAAACGCGATCATCCCCATGCGACTCAGCTCTCGCAGCGGGAGGAAAAAGCCCTCCTCGAGATAATGCATTCGCGCGGCCCTGAGCCGGATGTGTGACGGGTCGCCGACCGAAAAGCGGTCTCCCTCGCGCCGAAAAGACTCCATGTAACAGGCGATCCCTTCAATGATCCAGAAGTCGCTCTTGATGCCGATCTCGCCGGTCATCGGGCGACTGCCCGAGAGCAACTGGTGCGTCGCCTCGTGGTACAACGTCGAATCGTCGTCGCTGTCGGGATCATAGAAAAAGTAGGCAATCATATTCCGCGGGAAGAAAATCCCGCGGGTGATTTCGATCGGCTGCGTCGTTTCGGTCTTCAAGGCGGCGATGTACTCATCGCGCGAGCGATAGTAATGCACGACGTTCTGTTTCACCGCATTCGCCCTGGGGTTGGCGTTGTGGCCGGCAATGAGCTGCTCGACGTCGGCAGCGCTGTTGAAAAACCCGGCCATCATCTGGAAAAACAGACCGTGAAAGTCCTCGAGCTTGCGGGCGAGTTCGACCCCCCGTTCGAGACTGTGATTGGTCTTCACCAGATAATGTTCGGTTTTGACTTCCCACGCATTGGTAAAGTCGTGGCGAATTTCGGCTTCGCTGGCCGCCGAGATCCAGCGGCGGTTATAAAACCGCTCACCCCGCTGGTAACGGTCGACGGAATCCCTGGGAAGCCAGCCGAACTGGTCGGTCCAGACCTCCTTGCGTTTCAGCTTTTCTTTTTCGAACGCCGAGACCCATTCTTCGCCATTGCGAACGAAGCCCAGGATCTTCCGGGCGTCAATATGGTCGCTGTCATGCAGCAGGATCTCGCGGACCAGGTCGATCGAAAAACTGACGTGTCCGGCCCTCAGAGACTTGCGCGAGAGGGCATACAGTTCTTTGGCGAACTCTTGCTGCCGTGATCTGAGCTGCGTTCGCCAGAAGCGCTCGTCGACCGGTAAATCGGCCTTCAACGGCTGCTGAACCTCTCTGGGGAGCGGAATGAGACGCAACTCCGACTCGTCAATCGGGGCCGCCAGTTCGCGAATCTGTGCTGCAACGTCGGGAAGGTTTTTTTGTTCGTCGCAGACGCGAGCCAGGTTCAGCAGCGAGTCGGTGAACTTGAGCCGCAAGTCTGCATACTGCTTGCGGAACAAAGAGACATCGCGTGCGCTCTTGCCACCTTTGGTGCGCGTCTGAGAAGAGCCACTCTCCGGCAAGAGAGCGGCTCCCGAAACGGCACTGATGACCAGCATCCAGCGGAATACGGCTGTGGTTCGCAGCATGCCCCAATTTTAGGCGAATCCGCAAACCGCGAACAGCGGAGTTCCGATTCGATTTGTCAGGGAAATGCCACAGGCGACGGGCCAAGCAGTTTGTCGATCTCCTTGCGGACGACGTCGAAATCCTGCCGGTCGGGTGCTCGCCGGGCCATGTTCTGCAAGACCTTGTGATCCTTATCCAGCAGCAAAACCGTCATTTGAGCTTCTTCGTTGAGGTTATAGTCCTTCGGGCCGGCTTTGCCCCCCATCGCGACCCCGGTTGTCGATTTGACGTCGTACAAATCGTACAGAATTTTCGCGTGCTTCGCCGTTGCGACAGAATCGTCGCTGACGCGGACAATGACGACTTCGAGGCCGTCGGGCTGGCGCAGGCGCCCGTATTTGTCGAGCAGCTTCAACAGGCCGAACGCCGGGCGCGTCATCTCACTCACAAAGATCAGCAGCACCGGCTTGTCGGCCAGGGGCTTCAACGGATCCAGAGTCTTTCCGGCATCGTCACCGACGGCAACTTCCATTTCAAATTTTGCGGCCGCTTCTCCGGCCTTGGGCCCCGAAACGGGATCGTCGGCGCGAAGCTCCGAAACCGCAGACCCGACCAGACAAATAGCCACGCAGAGCAGAGGATAACGCATGAGATTTACCTGCCTGAAAGAGGTGAAAGATATCGGCGGGGCAACTCGGCACCGGCGACGTAACTGATGTGCCGCAGCTTACACATCTGATAGACATTGATGCGAAAGTCGGGGCACGTGCTGACGAGACAATAGGCATCTGTGGGAGTGTATGCATACTCAGACACGAGCCAGTCGATGAGATTGATTGTCGCCGTCTCGACGGC
>Ga0137463_1000427_pt1 | contig 14665 bp, 16 predicted proteins | sample EasRivERMGT800_2_FD_102333 | JGI IMG/M metagenome (GOLD analysis project Ga0137463, IMG submission 102333) | Soil microbial communities from meander-bound floodplain in the East River, Colorado, USA - East River MetaG ERMGT800_2 | ecosystem: Environmental > Terrestrial > Soil > Floodplain ...
AGAGCACGGTATTTGCATCCACGGATCGACCATCATCGGTCTCGATCATCACACGCCCGAGAACATCGACGAAGAGATCGACCGCGCGGTCGCACACGACGCCGTCTGCCATCAGTTCATGCTATACACACCCCTGCCGGGAACGCCGCTCTACAAAGAGGTCGAGGCGCAGGGCCGGTTGCTCCGCGAGGTCGACCTGGCCGATATTCATGGTCAGTTCAAATTTAACTTCTGCCACCCCGCCATCTCGCGCGACGAATCGAAGACCTTTCTGGATCGCGCATTCCGGATCGATTTCGAACGCAACGGTCCCAGCCTCTATCGCATGGTGCGGACGATGTTCGATGGGTGGAAGCGGTATCGGAACGATCGCGATCCGCGGGTTAAGGCGAGGATGGAAATCGACGTGAGGGAGCTTCGGTCGGGCTACGGCGCCGCGCTGTGGGCCATGGAAAAGTACCTGCGCGCGTCGAACAAGGCGGTCAGCGATCGCATCCGCGAACTCCGACTCGAGATGGAGCGTGAGCTGGGTGGGTTCTCCTGGATCGTCGACAACCTCGTCGGTCCGGTCCTGCTCTGGAGCTCGCGTCGCGAGGCACGCCGGTTCCCGGCCGGTCGCCGCCTCGAGCCTCGCACGTTTATCGACCGCCGAAATTGGGCGTAACTTCGAGACGGCGGCATTCCCTCGCTTTGCGGGGATCTGGTGCAACAATTGCGACGGGCGAAGGGGATCGATGGCCGCATCAAAGCCTGAATGGCAACAAAAAGCGGACTCAGATCACGACTGCCACATAGTAGCGAGGGATCGTTATTTCGCGGTCCGCCGGCTCAAGCCCCGACCTCGGCCCGGCTCACCAGGACTTTGTCCACTAAGCCATATTTAACGGCCTCGCCCGCGCCGAAGAAGTTGTCGCGATCGGTATCACGCTCGATGGTCTTCATGTCCTGGCCCGTGTGCTTGGCCATGATCTCGTTGAGTCGCTGGCGCAGGTACAAAATCTCCTTGGCGTGGATCTCGATGTCGGTGGCTGGTCCTTCAAACCCGCCCAAGGGCTGGTGGATCAGCACCCGCGAGTTGGGCAAGCAGAAGCGCTTGCCCTTAGCCCCCGCGCACAGCAAAAGCGCTCCCATGCTTGCCGCTTGGCCGATGCACAGCGTGCTCACGTCTGGCTTGACGAACTGCATGGTGTCGTAAATTGCCAGCCCCGCCGACACGAGTCCGCCCGGGGAGTTGACGTAGAAGGAGATGTCCTTCTCCGGGTTATCCGACTCCAGGAACAGCAACTGGGCGACGATCACGTTGGCTGACAACTCATCGATCGGCCCCACCAGGAATACAACGCGCTCCTTGAGCAGGCGCGAGTAGATATCATAGGCCCGTTCGCCGCGCCCACTCTGCTCGACCACCATCGGAATGAGCCCGGTATCGCGGGGCCCGGTGCCACTCCTTTCCCCGATCATCGGTTCTGGTCTAACAAAATGGGGAGCATCACCACCTCGCCCCGCGCGAGCTTCTCCTTGACGTCGTTGCGTACGATATCGCGCGGTGATGCGGGCATGGCGTTCCTCTTGGCCGGAGCCGGCATCATACCCGGACAGCCCCGGTTATCGCAGCGGCGCTGCGACGCGGTCGGCCCCAGGGAAGCGACGCAGCGCGCTTGCGAGCGCCGCCATGACCTCTCCGGGCCGCGGCAGCGCGCCCGCCAGCGCAGACAGGTCGAGCGCATCCAAGCGGTTCTTCAGCAGCAGCCCAAGCTCGGTGTCGCCTTCGATCACCAGACGCCGGGCGAAAAACAGCGTATCGGGATCCACGCGGCGCCGTGCGAGCTGCAGGAAATCGCCCAAGCCCGCGCTGATCGTGACCGCGGGGGCGCCTGCCCGACGGCAGGCGACGAAACCCCGGCGCGTCACGGCGAAATCGAAGCGGACTCCCAGGTCGCCTACCCGCAGGGCCACCACCTTCCCGAACAGCGGTTCGAGCTCTTCGGGCTGCTCGTTGCTGAACGCGAGGTTCAGGCTCGCGGCGAGCAGCGCCGATCCGGGAAACGCCGGCAGGCGCGAGGCAAGCGGGGCGGCGAGCGATGCCAGTCGGTCAATTGCCGTTTCGGCGCGCGGCGTTACGCCGATTTCCCCGGAGAGTGCAGGTCGCATGGGCGATTCTAGGCGGCCACCTGCTCCGCCCCGGGACGGCCGTGCCAGAATCCGTTGCAGGGCGCACCGGGCAGCAGTGCGTTGATCCGTGTCGCGGCCTCGCCGGCGGCGAGCGCCTCGTCGAGGGCATTGCGCACCAGCGCGAGGACTTCGAAGCACCCCGACGACTGAGGGCTCACACGCAACGCTCCGACGCCGAGCGCACGCAGGTCGGGAATCTCCGCCGCCAGATTGCAGACCGCGGAGGACTGGGTCTGGATGCCGTTCAATACGAGGAACTCCTTGCCGTCGCGGGTCGAGAGCAGGAGTCCGTCCGGATCGTTACCGCAGGCGTCACCGCAAGTGTCCTTCTCCAGCCCAAGACGCCGGGCGGTGAAACAGCGCGCGGAGAACGCGAGCGGCATGCGTCCGAGGATGAATATCTCGGTCTCGATCCCGGTCTTCTGCTGCGCGAGGATCTGGGCGAGGCTTGCGCGCGACAATTCGAGTGGCATGACCCAGCGGCGCGCCCCGAGCCGTGCGAGCAGCGCGAGCGTCGCGGCGTTGTACGCGTTGATGTGCGGCCCTGCGACGAAAGGCAGTCCGCGCCGGGACAGTACCGACACCGCGGCCATGTCGTTCGCCTCGACGAGATGGCGGGCGTTGTCGGCGAGTTTTTCCAGCGATCTCAGTTCCGCCCCGGTCTCCACGAGCGCCAGGGTCGAGAGCACCACTTCCTTTCCCGCCGAGGCGAGCATCTCGGCGAGGTCGAGCCAGTCCTCGCGGCGTAGCTCGCGGCGGCGGGAACACACGACCTCGCCGAGATAGACGATATCGACCGGCGCCGCCGCAACCCGCTCGTAGAAGTCGATGAGGGCGCGCCGCGACCAGGCGTAGAGGACGGGACCGAGTGCAAGCTTCACCGGACTCATCTCCAGTGACGGTTGTAGGCGCCGAGCGTGTGCTGCTGCCCTTCGGCGAGCGTGCCGAGGCGCCGCATCCAGTCTTCGCGCACGGCGAAGCGCCCCGGCTCGTCGAAGCAGGTATCGATCGCGGCGCGCCACACGCGCGTCACTTCCGTCACGTAAGCGGGGCTGCGCTGCCGGCCTTCCAGCTTGATGCCGGCGACGCCCAGGCGCAGCAGATCGGGAAGCAGCTCCAGCGTATTGAGGCTCGTCGGCTCCTCGATCGCATAGTACGTCTCGCCGTCCACGCAATATCGCCCCTTGCAGAGGGTCGGATAGGCCGCCTTCTCGCCGTCGGCGTAGCGGTCGATCAGCACGCCGTTCAGGCGCGACTCCAGCCCCTTCTGCGTGGACTGCCATTGCACCGCCCAGGCCGGCGAGCACGCGCCGGCGGTGTTGGGCGACTCGCCGGTCACGTAAGAAAGCACTGCCAGCCCTCCCCTTCATCGTGCTCGTAGAAACCCTTGCGCCCCTGGCATCGCGAATCCTGGCCGTGGATCCTCATGGCCGGGCCCGCGGCCGTGATCGTCGCCGGATTTTTCACCATGGCGCTCGCATTCCGCACCGAGGACGGGCTGGTGGCGGAGGACTATTACAAGCAGGGGCTCGCGATCAACTAGGTGCTGCGGCGGAGCGAGCGGGCGCGCGAGCTGAATCTCAAGGCGCTCGTGAGCTTCTCGGGCGCGTGCGTGCGGGTCGTGCTTCAGGGGGACGAGCAGGCGCCGCCTGGACTCCGGCTACGATTGGTCCATCCCGCCCGGGCCGGCCACGACCAGGCAGTCGTTCTGCACGCGGTGGCGCGCGGCGTGTACGAAGGAAGCTTCGTGCCTTCGAGCGGTGAAACTCGACGGCTCATGCTCGAAGACACGGGCTCGACCTGGCAGCTTGCCGGGGCCTGGAACGGGCACGAAGAAACGGCGAGCCTGGCAGCCGCGCGATAGGAGGGGAAACCATGCAACGAGCGATGTGGATACTATGGCCGTCGTTTCTCGTCGCGGCCGGCGCGGAGAGCGTCTTTTTCGCCTTGTTCGATCCCGGCGAATTGACTCTGTTCGGGCAGCCGATCGAGCTTTCCCGCACGGCGATGTATTCGATCGGCTTCTTTCTTTTCTGGGGCTTGGTCGCGGCCTCGAGCGGTCCTTCGCTGTTTCTCGAACGTGGCGGCGAAGAAATCAAGCGCTGAGGTGTTCCTGGGCCAAGCGGCGAGAATTCCGGGTCAATTCATCGACGCTTGCTCGGTGAACTCCGTTGACCTGGCGACGGAGCGCAAAGCGCGAAGAGAACGCAGCAGCACTGTTGCGCGCTCCGGTCGGACGGACAACGAATACCAATTGTCCTGTGGCTACCCATCATTCCCTCCTTTGGAAGAGATAAGCCCAGTCGAGACTATCTCTCCATATCGCGAATAATCAATTACTCTCTGTTTATCCCAACCACCGATTTTTGTGGATGTGTCGGGTAAGATCTGGTAGGGAATTGCTTACGCAGTGCGTCGCGTATAGCAAGTGTTGTAGGGAAAACCCTTCAGCGATGTTGTAGGGAAAACCCTTCAGCGATGGCAATTCTGACAACAAGCTTGCGCGCAGTGGAATCGACGTACCCTACCCGAGGGACGGTGAACTTCACGCTGCGTCTGGTTTCTTGACCACGTCTCTCGCTTCTTCGATCGTGCCTAGAACATTCTTCGCGTAACGATAAAACAGATCACCTTTCGTCGTTGGTTGCACTCCTCGGCGAAGACGGACGAATAGGGTTGCCCCGAGGTCCTCTTCTAATCGTCTGATCCTGAAAGAAACATTTGACTGCACGGTGGCAAGCGAAATGCTCGCACGCATGAAGCTGTTCGCTTCATACACCGTGACAAAGTATTTAAGATCCTTGAGTTCCAAAATGACCTTCGTCGCTAACTACTGAGTAAACGCAGCTATCAACGATTCCGATGTTAGTCGCAATCTAAGCTATCACAAGTATTCGTTTTACACCGACTTATGGCATTGGTATTTTTGTCGCTGTGAAATATGTCGGGTTTTTCGAAAACGTGCATCCGAAGGAAATCTGACGAATGTTTGTTCAACCCAAGGACGGAGCGTGCCACATGAGCACTTCCTCGAGTCTTTACGCAATTGTCGATCCCGTAATCAGCCTGGTCCCGCAGCAGGAATTGCGCGAGGCTCTCCGGCACGCTCTCGTGGTGGAGCCGGAAGCCGTACGTGCTATCGAGAATTTCTTTGAACTACTTCCGGAAGCACGATTGTCGCAGGATCTGCTTTGCACGCTTCTAGGTTCTTGGAAGGCCACACATCTGAAAATGCTGGCAATCTATGGGCTCTCGTGCAGACTGCACCGAATGGCTGCAGATGCGGAACCGGCGCAGCGCAACGCTCTGTCTCTGTATATGGCGGCGGCTCGGAACGCCGAGACCAGCTATGAAGATCTCGGCCTGGATTACGATGCCCGCACCCACACCGAACTTTACGAAGAGTTCGCCGAGGCGCTGGTAGGCGACGATTCGTGGCAGCTTCGGGTATACCGGGTTCCGGAAGCGCGGCAGTTCAGCCGCTGGGTGTATCGAAACATGGTCGTGGAAGACATTGAAGACGGCCTTTTCACGAACATGTTTTCCGAGATCTACAACCACGGCGAGTATTCGATGGCTTTACCCGCTTTCGATTCTTACTTGGCGAGACATTCGGACTTGTCCGCGCCGCAGCGCCAGAGCGCGCTCACCTACATACAGGTGCATGTCGCAGGCAATACCGAGGCGGACCACTTTAGGGTGGTCGTCGAAGCCTTGGATCGCTATCGCGAAGCCACGGGACGACAGTTCGAGCGCACCCAAGCGGAGCGCGTATTCCGGACCTACCTCCAGCGCCTGGCGCCGGTGATGCAGGGGCTCACGGGCAGAATGCTGCGCGAGACGTCCCGTGGAAACGCCGGGCACGCGAAGGTATACGCAGGACACGCTTGATGAGCTCCACGTTTTCCGTCGCGCCGGCAGCAAGTACCCCCCTGTCTTTGCGCCGATTTGATGGTTTCCGCGAAGCGGTGGACCTGCCCGTGCACCGGTTTGACGATTTCCGCGAAGCGATGGACTCAATTGCTGGCTACGCCATATCGCTGCAAACGCGGGCGGCTGAGCGTCGCTCGCGCGGTCTTTCCGTGTCCGATCAGGATTACCGCGAAGAAGCGTTCTGCCTGATGCCTCCGGGAGTCGCACGACGTCCACTCGCACTCATCGGCGGTATGGGGCCACTTGCGGGAGCGCTTGCGTTTCGTAAAGCCTGCGAAAGATTCGGCGACTCCCGTGCCACGGTCCTCTTCCAGGCTTGCTCCGTTCCCGACCGGACGCCCATCATCCTGGCGGATAGGGGAGCCCGTCTCACTCCTGCGGATCTGGACGTGGCGACCCGTCTGGCACGCGCCATCGAGGCAGCGGTGGATTTGCTCCCCCAGGCCGTTGGGCGGGTAGATTGCATCATGGCCTGCAATTCGGCGCACTATTTCTGGGAGGCGCTCAAGAGCAGTTTGGCACGCGCGCCGGACCTGACGCGGCGTTTAAGCCTGATCTCTACGGTCAAATGCTCGGTTCGCGCTCTTCACGCCTTGGCATACGACCGGATCCTGCTGTTGTGCACGGAAGGCGCCCGCGTCGGGCGCATCTTCTCGAGCGCCGCAACCGAAGCCGGGATTCGCTTCGAGGAGCCGGAGCCGGGGCTCGACCGGCTGCTCATGCGCGCGATCTACGACGGCGTGAAATCATTGGACGAAGGTCGCGCCGTAGAATTCGGAACGCAATTCTTCGAAGGCGTTTTGCGAAACATGGGAGACTTTGATTGCATTCTCGCCGGTTGCACGGAACTGCCGCCAATCATCGAACTGCTGAAGAGGCGAAGCACACCGACCGTAGGCGCGTTTCTGTCGCGGGTCACGGTCCTTGATCCCTTGGAGGCGGCGCTGAACGCGACGACGGAGGATCGGTGTTAAGCGGCGAGGGAACCTTGCAGTTCAATCCTTGAGGTGTCCGTGACCAATTCATTCGCAAAACAGCCAGTGACGAAGCGCCACCCGTACTACACCTGACAGGCAACTCTTCTCTTTCCCGACGGAGATTCTCGTGCGTGACGTGGTGATTACGGGCATAGGAGTGATTCTGAATAATTGCGACCGGAAGGAGACCTTCTGGAAACACGTAAGAGAGGGTAAGTCCCAACTTGAGCTGGAATCATGGCCGGATGTTTCCGACCAACCGGTTGTCACGGGGAGGGTGCACAACTTCACCCCGGAAAAATATCTCGGGGAGATTCCGGAGTCACGATACAAGCGGTATCCGCTGGAACTACAAATGTACCTCGCCTCGGTTTTTATGGCTCGTGACGACGCGGGGCTGAAATTGGACGGCATTGATCCCGAGCGCATCGGCTTGTTCGATAGCAGTAGCCGGCCTGGTCAGCAGTTTGTTACAGAACAGATTGGACGAACCGATCTACGTCAGGTATGTAACACCGTTTCGATCGTGGAAACTTCGCCGGGCATGACGGTGGGATTTGCTGCTTCTCTACTGAAAACACGTGGACCGGCATTCTTGATTTACGCAGCATGTTCCGGGGGAGCGGTGGCCATCGGCGCCGCACTTCGCGAGATTCAAGACGGCGAAATTGACGTCGCGCTCACCACCGGCCACGAAAACCCGGTGCATCGTGTTGCGTTGCTTCAGTACTCCCACGAGTCACGACTTCAGTCGCAGGAGCGAGAAGATGCAACCCGCGCCATCAAACCGTTCAGCAAACATGGAACCGTACTCGGCGAGGGCGCGATCACGCTCGCGCTGGAGGCGCGTGAGCACGCCGAGAAGCGCGGCGCGAACATCATCGCATCCGTAAAAGGGCTCGGATACGGTAACAACGGCGGTCATGTCATGCGCCCCGACGTGGAAGGCGTGCGTCCTGCTGAGGTCATCAACAAGCTCCTCCGCAAATCCGGTGTGAGCGCCGATGAAGTGGACTTCGTGATCGCTCACGGTAACGGGGTAGATATGAGTGATCGCTCCGAGCAGAAGATGATGCGCCTCGTCTTTGGAGGTCGCAGCAAGGATGTGCCGCTGGTCTCGAATAAGCCCATCTACGGACACCTCCTCGGCGCCTCGAGTGCTTTGAATGCGGCCCAAGCTGCAATCATGCTCAAGGAGCAGTTTATTGCTCCAACCATCAATGTGGACGAAGACAATGTTCCTCCCGATATCAACCACCAGGCCAACCGCGGCGCGCCAAAGAAATGCAAATATGGCCTCGCCGTGAGCTTCGGCATGGGGGGACACAACGGAGTGGTACTTCTCGGCAAGTAGGGGTATTCGGAAGCCGCAACGCTTAGTAAGGAGAAATCACCATGAAAAACGGTTTCCGCGTCATGGACAGCGATTTGCACACGATGGAGCCGGACGATCTCTGGCGGCGCTATCTGGAGGAGCCGTTCAAGAAGTTCGCCCCGACCTTCGCGCGCTCACCCGAGGGGAACCCGAACCAGCCCACGATCCGGATCGGGGACCTCGTCATCGGCGAGTTCCCCAAGCGGATAAGGGAGGCCCGGGCCAGCGCCGACCTGCACCGGCGGACCGTGGCCAAGCATCCCCACAACGAGGTCGCCCGCACCCGCGGCTACGACGCCGAATCGCATCTCATGGCCATGGACATCGAGGGGATCGACGTGGGAATCCTCTTTGGCTCGCGCGGTCGCCAGGTCCTGATGCACGATGACTTGGATCCCGAGGTCGCCGCCGCCCTCGCCCGCGCCCACAACAATTGGACCCGTGACTATTGCCAGGTGAACCCCCGACGCCTGAAGTTCGCCGCTCAGATCGCCATGCATGAGGTCCACCTCGCCGTCATGGAGGCCCGCCGCGCGGTCAGAGAGCTGGGTGCCGTCGCGATCATCGGCAACCCAAACCCGGTCAACGGCCGTCACATCCACGACCCCTACTTCGAACCCCTGTGGGAGGCGATCGAGGAGTTGGGCGTGCCCGTCGGCTTCCATCCGACGGGCGTCACCTCGCTCCGGGACGACATCAGCCAACGCTTCCTTGATCAGCCGAACGGGCGCGCGATCGGCACCGCCGCCCGGAACCCGATAGAGTTAATGCTGGCTTTCTCGAGCCTAGCCGCCGGCGGCGTGCTGGAGCGCCACCCTAGGCTCCGCTGCGCGTTTCTCGAGGGGACGTGCGGCTGGATGCCCTGGTGGCTGTGGCGGCTCGACGAGACGTGGGAAAAGTTCGGCCCGGGCTCCGATGTGAAAGTCTCTGGACTGCCCAGCGAGTACTTCTTCCGGCAGTGCTTCGTCGCCACCGACGCCGACGAGAAGGTGCTCGGGCAGGTGGTGGATGCGATCAGCGACGATACCATCGTCGTCTCGACTGACTATCCCCACACGGACTGTCTCTTCCCCGACTCCATCAACAAGTTCGTTGGGCTCCCCGGCGTGAGCGATAAGACAAAGGCCAAGATCCTCTGGGACAACTGCGCGCGTCTCTATCCCCTGGCCGCGGGCGACTAGGCCGCTCCCGGGATCCTGCGGCGGATTTCGCTCAGGAGGCCACGGTGCCCCTCTACGGGTAAGGCGAGATTGTGATGAGTGCAAAAACCGGTCGAGTAAGTATCATTGACGCCACGCTGCGCGAAGGCACACAGGCGCCGGGCGCACGATTCTCCCCGGAGCAATCCGCGGAAATCGCGCGCTACCTCGTGTACATCGGGGTGGATATGATTGAATGCGGCCATCCTCTTGTATCGTCTGGTGAGATGGCTCGTGTGCAGAAGGTCGTCAATCTAGGCCTGCCGGTTCCCGTCTTGGTACACGCACGCGCACGCGAAGAGGATGTCTTCGCAGCGTCCCGATCTGGTGCTAAGTGGGTCGGGATTTTCTGCGGCATCAATGACATCAGCCGGCGGATTCGCCTAGTTGGCTATAGCGTAGACCAAGTTCTGGATCGCATTCGTAGTTCAATATCCTATGCTCGAACCCTTGGGCTCAAGGTGCGATATACACTCGAGGACGCGAGCCGCACTTCGTGGGATCTCACGGTGCAAGCATTTCGTTGCGCGGTTGAAGCGGGTGCCAATCGTATCTGCTTCGCCGATTCAGTGGGAAAGGAAGAGCCGGAAGAGCTACGACACCTGATTTTTAAGCTACGGCAGGAATTCGCTCAGTTGGACCTCGAGGTTCACTTGCACGATGACCGGGGTCTAGCCATGGCTAATGCGTTAGCAGCAATTGAGGTCGGTGCTAACTGGATTTCCACATCAGTCAACAGCCTTGGCGAACGCAGTGGCATCGTGGATATCAGCGTTTTGTTGGCCAATCTCCACTATCGTGGAATGCGGCGAATGGTTCACACTGAGGCTCTTCAAGACCTTAGCCGCTATGTCGCCGCCTGTGCCCGCGCTTCAGTGGACGACCGCCGTCCAGTGATCGGTGAAAATGCATTCACCCATGAAGCACGGCTGCACACCCGAGCGGTGGAGGTAGATGAGATAGCCTATTCGTGGCTGGCGCCCGGGGAGGTCGGTCGGCGGACCAGAATAGCAAGGAAGAAACTGCCCACGCACGTTGAAGATCTGATCATCAAGCCGGTTGCAATCCCGGCTACGGAACTGCGCTACCATCGGGAGGGCCCTGGGACGCGTTACGTAATGATCGATGAGCGTTTCGTCCCCGATTGTCGACAGTACTGCATCGTTCGCTATGTGCCCTCACAGCAGAGTGGCGCAGCGGAACACGTGGACGCGCACAGCCATTGGGTGGACAGCTTGTTCCTTTTTCTTGGCCATCGACCGGATCTTACCGGGCTTGAAGTTGAGGTCAGACTAGGTGATCGAAAATTCCCGGTATCAAGCCCCGCGAGTGTTTTCATCCCAGCAAGCCTCACCCACAGCTACCGGATCATCGAAGGAAGCGGACTGTACGTGAACCATGTGCTGGCTGGTTCGTACAACGAGAGCCTGTTAGAGCCATATCCGTGGAATTCTTTGAAAGCGCAGTAGACAGAAGTGCCTCCAGAGGGTGAAGCCCGTAAAGGCGAGCGCAAGTCCAACGCCGGCTGCTTAGCCAATAGCCCATGCATCGCATTCTTCAGGATGTACGCGTCCTCGACCTGACGCAGTTCTTCGCCGGGCCGCAGGCGACCTTGTTTTTGGCCGGTCTGGGCGCTGATGTGTTGCGCATTGATTCGCCGGAGAGCGCCAAGACCGCCGCCTTTGGCCCGCCCTATGCCGGGCGGCATGGCGTGTCCTTCGAGCGCCGCTCGCCCGACGATCTCAACGTGAATTATTTGAAGCGCAACCGCGGCAAGCGTGCGATCACCCTCGATCTCAAGCAGGACAAAGGCCGGCGCGAATTCTTGCGCTTGGTCGAGCGCGCGGATGTAGTGGTCGAGAACTTCTCGGTCGGCGTCGCCGCGCGCCTCAGCATAGATTATCCCAGGCTCGCAGAAATCAATCCGCGCTTGATCTATTGTGCGCTTACGGGCTATGGCTCGACCGGACCGGACCGTCACCTCAAGGCCTATGACGTGACGGTACAGGCGGCAGCTGGGCTGATGAGCGTCACTGGTCTGCCTGGCCAGCCACCGCTGAAGGCGGGCACGGCGCTCTCCGACGCCATCGCCGGCACTTTCGCCTTCTCCGGCATCCTCGCCGCGCTCTACGACCGAGCTCAAACGGGCAAAGGACAGTTCGTCGATGTCTCCATGGTCGATTGCCTGTTCGCGCTGCTGTTCGATGATCCGATCGACTGGTACGAGCGGCTCGGCGTGCCGGTGCGCCAAGGCAACCGTATCCTGCGTTTTTCGCCGATCAACACATACCAGACTACCGACGGCTGGGCGGTACTCGGCGCCGCGACCAATACGCAATGGCTCGGCGTGCTCAAGGCATTGGGCCGCGAAGAATTGAAGGCAGACAGTAATTGGATGAACATCGATTGGCGCGTTGCCAACAACGGCCAGGTCGATGCGCTGGTGCACGACTGGGCGGCCAAACATACGACTGAGCAGGCGGTCGCCACTATGCTCGAGGCCGGTGCCGTCGCCTCGAAGATCCGCGAGCCCAAGGACCTGGCAGCCTGGGAGCATCTCAAGGAGCGCGGCATGTATCTCGATCTCGAACACCCGACGCTTGGCCGCCTCGAAGGCATCGGCGCGCCGGGCTTCCCACTCAAGTTCAGTGGCGCGGCCACGGGCTACGAGCTCCCAGCCCCATTGCCCGCGCCGCTATGCGTGCCGGCCAACGACGGCCGGAAGCGCTGAAAGCGGCAGCGTGACTTTCGAGATCATTACGAACCCCTGGTTCTGGGTCGTCGCGATTCTTGCCGTCACGATATCCGGGATTTCCAAGGGGGGTGGGCTTAGCGGCGGCGCCGGTGGAGTTGCCACCCCCCTGATGGCTATGGTGATCTCGCCCGCGCAGGGCGCAGCGATCATGCTACCGATTCTCTGCGTAATGGATCTCACTAGTATTCAGGCCTACCTCCACCACTGGGACCGGCGCATCATGCGTGTGATCCTGCCGGCGGGTCTGGTCGGCTGCGTGATTGGCACCCTCACTTTCCACCAGTTGAACGACAACTGGATCCGAGTATTGCTCGGGGTGATTGCACTCGGCTTTCTCGCCTACAACATCATGCCACGCGCGCCGGCGCTGAAGAAACCCTCAGACGGGCAAGGCTATTTCTGGGCGACGCTCTCCGGCTTCACCAGCTTCGTTGCGCACTCCGGCGTACCACCGCTACTCGTTTATCTCCTGCCACAGAAGCTCGACAAGGCCGTGTTCGCTGCGACCTGTGTGATTTTTTTTGGCGCAATGAACTACGCCAAGATCGGGCCCTATCTCTGGCTCGGCCTGTTCGACACGCGCAATCTCGGCACGTCCCTGCTGCTGATACCGGTCGGCGTCGCCAGCACTTATCTCGGTGTGTGGCTACAGACCCGCGTCAATCCACGCTTGTTTTACCGCATTGTTTACACGCTGCTCTTCCTCACGGGCATCAAGCTGCTCTACGACGGCTTGACCGGGCTCTACTAGAGAAAAAACTTACGAAGCAGTTCATAGGGCATTTCACAGTCCAGGAGAAGAGCAGGCATGAAATACGAAACCATCGAGATCCAGACCGGCCAGGGCACGTGTGTCATCTGGCTGAACCGGCCGGAGGTGCGCAACGCCTTCAACGAAACCATGATCGCCGAGCTCACCGCCGCCTTCGCCGAGCTCGAAGCAGATTCCGAGGTTCGCGCTGTGGTGCTCGCGGCCCATGGCAAGGTGTTCTGCGCCGGCGGCGACGTGAACTGGATGAAGAAAATGGCGGGGCTCAGTTTCGAGGAAAACCAAAAGGGCGCCATGGCGATGGCGGCAATGCTCAACCGCCTCTATACCTTAAAGAAGCCGACGGTCGCGCGCGTGCATGGCGCCGCGTTTGCGGGCGGCATGGGGCTCATCGCCGCCTGCGACATCGCGGTCGCATCGGCCGACACAGAATTCTGCGTGTCCGAGGTGAGGCTGGGAGTGATTCCCGCGACCATCAGCCCCTACGTACTCGCAGCGATGGGCGAGCGCGCAGCCCACCGTTACTTCCTCACCGCCGAGCGCTTCACTGCCGCCGAAGCCTACCGTATCGGCTTCGTGCAGGAGCTTGTGCAGCCTGAAGAGCTCGATGCGAGAGTGCACGCGATCCGTGGCCATCTCCTTCAGGGCGGGCCCGGCGCGCATGCCGCGACCAAGGACCTGATCCGCTCGGTCGCGCGCAGGGCAATCACGCCCGATGTGGTCGCCGACACCGCCGCCCGCATTGCCGCCATCTGGGCATCTGACGAGGGCAAGGAGGGTATCCGCTCGTTCCTGGAAAAACGCGCGCCGGCCTGGAGGGAACCTCTATAAGCCATTAATGGGATCGCTTCCTTGGAAGGGGCGCCGTTTTCTGACCTCACATAACTGCCATTATGTGACGTTAGAAAACAGCGAGGTGCTCAACCTCGGATAAACCACATTATCCGAGGTTAGAAATGGAAACTGCGACCCGGTCCTTGGCGAGGCACGGAGCGGAGTTTCCCCGATTTTGGCGTTTTCGGTGCAGCCACCCCCATCAAGGGGCGCACCAGTCGGTACGCGGCTTGTTGGAGTCCAACTGGGCCAATTGAGGCGCAAAAAACAGAGCCGACGCCCTTAAGCCCTCATAGCTGCAAGCGCGGGGCGGATGCCAAGGATGCTGATCAATCGCTTCAGGTGACTCGCTGCTCATCTTGCATTCTCCTGACAATCCCTCCTTGCGAAATATGGTATTCCCGCGGCGGTTGTGTATCGGCGTGACGCCAACCTCAGCGCACTATACTTGCGAGAAGCAGTGGGCTTCTACTCGGGATTCCCCGACACCTTGTGTAGGGTTTGCCTGACTGCTACGAGCGGCCAGGCATCAGAAGTGGTCCCGCAAATCTGAACAACGTTATAAGTGGAAATTCCGGGTATAAAGCCGGACCGAAGGCGGTCTGGCAAAAAGGAGTTTCTGATGAAGAAGAAGGCATCGGGACGGCGCAC
>Ga0137463_1000428_pt1 | contig 14660 bp, 8 predicted proteins | sample EasRivERMGT800_2_FD_102333 | JGI IMG/M metagenome (GOLD analysis project Ga0137463, IMG submission 102333) | Soil microbial communities from meander-bound floodplain in the East River, Colorado, USA - East River MetaG ERMGT800_2 | ecosystem: Environmental > Terrestrial > Soil > Floodplain ...
ATAATTGGTAACCTTGGAGAGAATTCTTATTTCCGTGCGAGCGATCAATATCCTGTAAATGTGTATGCAAAAGATTTTGATAAAAATGGGAGCCTTGATGCCATCGTAACAGTTTTTCTTAAAGACAAGGCCGGAATAAAAAAGGAATACACTGCTTTAAACAGGGATGATATAGTGAGCCAATTACCTCCTCTTAAAAAGAAATTCCTGACATACAAAGATTTTGCAAATGCCGACATACATCAATTGTTCACAGAAGATGAAATGAAAGGTGCATTGATTTTGCTTGCAAATAATTTTAAAAGCTGCTATATAAAAAATAATGGCAATGGAAAATTTGAATGGCATCCATTACCTGCAATGGCACAACTCGTGCCTTTGAATGGAATGATTACAGATGACTTCAATGGTGATGGAAATCTTGATGTGGCAATAGCCGGCAATGATTATGGAAATGAAGTAACAGACGGAAGGTATGACGCCATGAACGGACTTGTATTGCTCGGCGATGGGCGAGGTAATTTTACAGCACAATCCATATTACAAACTGGTCTTTTTATTCCAGGTGATGCAAAAGCGCTTATCAAAATACGGACTGCCAATAACGATTATCTTTTAGCTGCCTCGCAAAACAAGGGACCATTGAAAATATTCAGCCATAAAAACCTGCCTCAAAAATTAATTCCGTTACAATCTTCTGATGTAAGTGCTTTGCTTTTTTATAAGAATGGGAAAAAACAAAAACGCGAAATTGGTTACGGGTCATCTTTTTTATCTCAATCAGGGCATTTTTTAAATGTTGACAAGAACGTTGCATCAGTAGAAGTAAAGGATTCGAATGGAAAAACTCGTCGTATAAATTTGCAATAAAATACTTTATCATTTTTAAAACAATAATCATAAAACCGTTTCAGTTACTTTTCTTTGCAGGTTTTTTATTTACGGGCGTATTATCTTCCTGTAAAAATTACCACAGAAATACTTCGCATAGGAATGTTTCTTTGTCAAGTATAAAAGAAGGAGAAGTATTGGCAATTAAGTATTGTCAATCCTGCCATATGTTGCCCTATCCATCATTACTGGATACGAAAAGCTGGGAGAAAGGCGTTCTCCCGAATATGGGTCCAAGGCTGGGCATTTTTCAATATGGATTTCAAACCTATCCTTCATTCAAAAATGACCGGAACCTTGATTCCAATTTCTACCCTTCGAAACCTTTGCTAAACTTAAATGAATGGCAAAACATTATTGATTATTACGTGGCTACTTCACCCGATAGTTTACAAAAGCAGGAACGGAAATATGCTATTCAATCAGGTTTGCCTCTTTTTACTGTTCAACTCCCGGGTTTTACTTATGAAAACCCTGCTACCACATTTGTAAAAATAAACACAGATGGTTTCCCATATCCGTTGATCATAAGTGATGCATTTAAGCGAAATATTTATTTCTTTAACAGGCAATTAGAGATTAAAGATTCTGTAAGCTCCAATGGTCCCATAGTAGGTATTGATTTTAGTCAAAAAAAAATGCTTGTTTGTAATATTGGAATCCTCAATCCAAACAACGGAAAATCCGGAAAGGGACAGTTTATAAATATTGCTTCAGATGGAAAAATGCGTGCAGATACCAATGCCTTATTTGATAATTTGAGAAGACCCGTTCAACTTACTCCTGCCGACTTAAACAATGATGGTAAAACCGATTACGTGGTATGTGAATTCGGTAATTTAATCGGCGCATTATCATGGATGGAGAATTTAGGAAATAATAAATTTGAACGGCATGTATTAAGAGCCGTACCCGGAGCCATTAAGGCATATATAAATGATTATAATCATGATGGGAGACCGGATCTTTGGGTATTATTTGCACAGGGTGAAGAAGGCATTTTCCTATTTACCAATAAAGGCCATGGAAATTTTGAATCTAAGGAGATCCTTCGGTTTCCTCCGGCATATGGCTCTTCTTATTTCGAACTTGCAGATTTCAACAAGGACGGTTATCCTGATATTGTTTATACCTGCGGTGACAACGCTGATTATTCTCCCGTATTAAAACCATATCATGGAGTGTATATTTTTTTAAATGATAAATCAAATCATTTTGAACAGAGATATTTTTTCCCGATCAATGGATGTTACAAAGCAATAGCAAAAGACTTTGATGGTGATGGAGATTTGGACATTGCGACCATTTCTTTTTTTGCCGATTATGCGCATCAACCCGAAGAAAGTTTTATTTATTTAAAAAACAAAGGCAATCTTGATTTTCAACCCTATAGTTTTTCCGAAGCAAAATCAGGAAGGTGGCTTACAATGGATGCGGGAGATATTGACGGAGATGGCAGAATGGATCTTATATTGGGAAATTTTTCCCTGGGAGCAACACCGGATTCAACGATTAATTGGAAACACGCGTCACCATTTTTGATTTTGAAAAATACGGGGAAATAGAAAAATATTGACAATCTTTTTAATCAACCTGATATCCAGGATAACTTCGTTGCATTCCCGACGCCTTCCCTGAGCAAACCGCTATCTGCCCATTTTTATTTTGAACAAATTCAACCAGGATTACGCTGAAGCCTTTTGTTTGTTTTTCTTTACAAGGAACCACTTCTCTAACTGGCTCAGCAATTCATTCAATTCTATAGGCTTGCTGATGTAATCATCCATGCCTGCTTGTATGCATTCTTCACGATCGCCCAGCATTACATTAGCAGTCATAGCAATAATAACCGGCTGCACTTCCAGGCAGGTACGGATCATACGTGTTGCTTCCAGGCCATCCATTTCCGGCATTTGCACATCCATCAAAATAATATCATAATGCTCATGGCTTATCATTTCCATTACTTCCTTCCCATTTTTAGACAGATCTGGCTGGTAACCCAGCTTGTTAAGCATTCTTATTGCCAATTTCTGATTGACAATATTGTCTTCTGCAATCAGGATACGTAACGGATATTGTTTAGAAAAATCTTCTGATAATTTTTTCTCCCCAGGTTCTTTGCCGGTATTTGTGTTTGAAAAAATTGCAAGTATATGTTCTCTTAATGAATTTTGCCTGATTGGCTTTGACAATACCGATGAGAATAAGCCTGGCTCTCCTTTATAATCTTCATTGCCTGCCATATTCATAAGAATAACCGGAAGGGATGGATACTGGCTTTTTATTGATTTTGCAAGTTGAATGCCGGTCATGTCGGGCATATTTATATCAATTATTGCGAGGTCAATAGCCGGTTCCTGTAATAAAATACCAAGGGCTTGTTTGCCTGTATCAGCAATAAAAGGCAGAGTTTTCCATGATTGTAATTGCTTCATAAAAATATTTCGCTGTGCCGGATTATCGTCTGCCATTAAAAAACACTTCCCTTCAAGAATAGCCATATCTTTTTCCCGGCCATCATGGCGAATCGGTTTGATACCTTGCATCAGCGGTATACCAAAACTAAAATTGCTTCCTTTTCCTTTCACGCTTTTTGCTACAATATGGCCACCCATTAACTCAACAAGTTTTTTGCAAATAACCAGACCTAACCCAGCTGAGGGTGTACCAGTTTCTGTTTTTGTCTCTTTACCTGGAAGGCCTTTAAATAATTGTTTCAACTGATTCTCTGCAATGCCAATTCCCGTATCCTTCACTTCGAAGATCAATTCTGGTTTTTTTTCGCCGTGTATTAAAGCATGAATGTTTACGCAAATTTCGCCCTGAGTAGTAAACGTTGCGGCGTTTTCCACAAGATTCATCAATACTTGTTGTACACGTTTACTGTCTCCTGTAATTTGTGCAGGAACATTTTCATCAATATAATACATAAGGTCTACCCCTGCTGTGCCCATTCTGGCTCCAAACATTTCCAATACTTCTTCCACACAATCACGCAGGTTAAATTCTTTATTTTCTAATTTTTGTTCCTGGCCGTTAATTTTTGAAAGATCAAGTATATCATTTACCAAAAATTCATTCACCTTAGTCAGAAGAGTTTCACCGGATTGGCGAATGGTATCCGTATACTCCCGTTGCTCCGTGGTCAAAGCAGTATCTTCAAGTAACAAACTCATTCCCATTATTCCATTCATGGGTGTGCGGATTTCATGACTCATCACGGATAGCAATTGTTGTTTTAACTGTTTCATCTGTTCAGCATCCTTACTTATTTTCATCTCTTTGAGTATGGAATTCTCGAGTTGTATATGCAGTTGTTCAACCTGTTGTTCCAGCACTTCATTTCTTGATCTCATCGCCTCTAACCGGACAGCGTAGAACCGGTAAGCAATAAAGATCATCCCCGACCCTACTCCTCCCAGGAACCACCAGGTGGAATAATACATCAGGGCAACAAAAATGATACTTACTGCAAAAAAAATGACATAAAACTTTTTCATAGCCTTTCAGTTAATATGAAACTAATTCGGAATAGCTGCAACCACCACTTCAGCTTTTTCCAACCTGTCTGCAATAGAAATATCCTTCAAAAATGGATTCCAATGAAAGATCAGTTTGTCAATCGGTCTCCATAAAATTACCCAGCTAAAAACGTCCAGTCCATTGCTGATGCCGGAATGAAGACGGTATGTTCCGTCCAGGATTAAAGGTAAAAGCCCCTGGCAGGTCATCACCACGGCCAGGCTCAAAAAAAGTAACAGGTATGTGCGTCTTTTAAATTTTTCAAACGATGCGTATAAAACGTCCTTTTTCTCTGCAAAATGACGACGAATGGCATACAGCAAGGGGTCTGCATATTGCTTCTCTTCTTCATTTTTATAGCTTATTTTATAATTGAATACAGCGTCCCTCCTGGCTGCATGGATACAGTTCATAATGTATTGTTCGAATTCGTGGCTTAACTGCCGCTTGTAAACCGGAGCCGGGTCCTGTGCATTAAAATAACCTTTGAAGATGTATTGATCTAAGGACAAAAAGATGTTGATCTTTTTCGTAATTGAATCATTCATGGGATATTACATAGCCATAATAACCAGCAAGAGACTTTTGATGAACGAATCTGCCTGAAATTATTACTGATATAAAAACGCAGGGATAGCTATTTATTCCAAAGCATTTTTATTTTTTTCAAGAATAAGGATAAACGAATGAGGAGGATAAGTGCTTTCCTCTATTTTTATATTTCATGTTATAAATCATTATTTGATAAAGAATAAGCAGATAATTTTTCCGTTCAAAGCCAGGTAAACCACGCAGGTAAGAACCACCTGAAGAATATTCCTAATGCCGCCATTCATGGAAAACCAGTTGAACCGGGCCGACCGAAAACTAGCAATGATTATGAAGCATGCTTCTACAGGGCTTGCTGAAATAAACAGAGGTGGCAAAATCAATTTTCTTAATTTAAAAGGAGAAGCTCTTTTAAAACCTGTATTGATTACCAATAATATTAAAGGAAACAATTTCTTTCCCATATTAGACTCCATTGCTCCTGCGGTCGCTGAAAAAATCAAAAATTCTTCCGACGAAGCCGGAAATATCCTCACGGATGAGCTGCACAGTTTCTCTCTTACTTTCGGGGGAGAGAGAGTGGAAAGACATTTTAATTTTAGTGTTACCAAAATATTTACAGACTGTATTATTGTTGGCTTTGATGATGTCACAGAAAACCGCCTGAAAGAAATCGCTATTATACAACTTGTCGCCGATAAAGCCGTAGCACAGGGAAAATATGAAATCGCTTCTAATGTTCTTCATGATATAGGAAATGCAGTCGTAGGATTCGGGTCTTATATTAATCGAATCCAGCGTTCTTTAGATCATAACAACCCGGAAACTCTTCAAAAACTCACTGGCTTTTTTGCAATGCAACAACCTGTTTTAACTACTGTTATTGGAGAAGTAAAAGCCGGTGCTGTTGTAAATATGCTCAAGGGCATAACAGAATCGCAAAAGAAAAACCAGGCAGAAATAAGCAAATCCATTGCGGAACAACTGAACATTATCAACCACATACAGGAAATACTCAATATTCAGCGGCAATATCTTAGTAGCCACTCTGCACTTGAAAGGAAACTAACGAATCTGCGTGCGGTTATTAATGATTGCATGTCGATGCTTTATGCCTCTATTGAAAAAAGAGAGATCAGTGTTTCAATAAATATCCCTGATCGATTACCGGATATAAAAGCAGATCGTACAAGGCTGATGCAGGTTATACTTAACATTTTAAAAAATAGTATTGAAGCTATTGATATAAATGCAGAAGAAAAATGTATTTCCCTTAACGTAAAAATGATTGATGGTTTTTTGAATGTAAAAGTGCAGGATACGGGTCATGGTTTTGATGAAGTGACTGGCAGGCAACTTTTTATTCGCGGCTTTACCACCAAGGCTTCAGGCACAGGGCTGGGGTTAAATAATTGCAAAGCAATCATTGAAAGTCATGAAGGAACGATTGAAATTAACAGCGATGGATTTGGAAAGGGAGCGGTTACTACGATAGAATTCAAAATCTAAATATCTTAAAAATAATATTATGAAAGAAGCTGCTAATAGTTCTGTTTTAGTGATTGATGACGAAGAAATGGTTAGAGATAATATTGAAGAAATTCTGATGCCCCGGAAAATCAGTGATGAGAGCCGGACAGTAGACCTGGCCGCCAGCATATTATTTGACGCACCCATCCTGCCGATAATTGCTCCCCGCACAACTAATATTCCCAATTTTATTGTGCACAAAGCCTCTAATGGAATGGAAGGAGTGGATTTAGTGAAAAAATCAGTAGCAGAAGGAAAGCCTTACGCGGTTATTTTTTTAGATATGCGCATGCCAGGATGGGATGGCATGGAAACCGCAGAGCGGATCAGAAAATACGATACCAAGGCTGAAATTATTTTTGTGACTGCTTTCAGCGACAGGTCAATTGATGATATTGTAGCAAGAGCCGGGCAGAATGTTGGATACCATTGTAAGCCTTACGCATCTGAAGAAATTATTCAATTAGCGACCAAGGCTGTTACTGATTACAACAAACTTCGTAACCTGGAGAAACTGATTGATGCCATTTCTTCTATCAGCCTGGAAGAAAATCATCTCAATTCTTTGTTGAGAAATATATTAGATCAATTGGTTACCTATGTTGAAACCGATATGGCGTTGTTAGGGAAATTGCATGAGAATTATGAATATGAAAAAATATTTTCCATTGGCCCAATCGAAGAAAGAATAAATATGGATGAGTTGATTTCAAAAATTAAATCTGCTCCTATCGGTGACGGCGAAGTGTTGCAATTTGAAGATATCGTGCTGGCCCGCCTTGACAACTATTCCATATTTGCTGTGCTCAAAAAAGAACAAAAATTAAAAACGGAAAAACTATACCTGCTGAAATTATTTGTGCTGAATGCTGCCAGGGGCATACGCAATGCAGAATTGAGAGAGAAATTATTGCAGAAGGAGAAGCTATCTGCAGTAGGTAAAGCGGTTAGCATGATGATGCATGATCTTCGTTCTCCCATCAAAAATATTAAGGCTTGCACAACACTTATGCGGGAAGAATATCCTAAGAGTGAGTTGCTTGACATGATTGATGAGTGCGGTGAGCAGGCTTCAGAAATTTTTGAAGACTTCCTTGATTTTATTAAAGAAACACCGGTAAAAAAATTACCCGTTAAACTGGGTAAAATTATTGAAGAAGGAATCAAACTGGCAGAAGACGGAAATATTAATGGGCACGTAGCTATTTGTAAAAAAATCCCTTCTGATATAACAATCGCGGGTGATGAAAGTAAGCTAAAACGGTCTTTTATGAATCTTGTGAATAATGCAATCGGTGTATTGATTGAACACAAAATTGTTAAACCACATATTGATATTTTAGCGGAAAAGGATAAAAAATTAAACCAGGTGGTAATTACCATTCGTGATAACGGACCTGGCATTCATCCTGATATTATCAAAACACTGTTCGATCCTTTTGTGACAAAGAAAAAAAGCAATGGCACGGGCCTTGGGCTGGCTATCGTAAAACAATATGTTACTGCGCATGGAGGAGAAATTAAAGTGGCTAATGATACAGGTGCTGTTTTCACCATTAATCTGCCTTTGCCATAACTAAACTGAATCTAAAATCTGTTCCTATGTTCCTGGTTCGTTCCCTTTTTTTTGTTTTTATGCAAGCAACTGCTCTTTCTGCTATTTGCCAGAAACAAAATATCAGGTTTGAACATTTAGGAACAGACCAGGGGCTTTCGCAAAGCAATGTACTTTGCGTTTACCAAGATAGCCGGGGGTTTATGTGGTTTGGAACCCGTGATGGATTGAATAAGTACGATGGCTATAAATTTACGGTGTATAAAAATGATGAACATAATACCCATAGCATCAGTAATAATTTCATTAAAGCCGTTGTTGAAAGTAAGAATGGTGATATATGGGTAGCAACACTGGGAGGAGGCTTATCCAGGTTCAATCGGCAGGAAAATAAGTTTACAAATTTTACGCACGACGAGAAAAATAGTTACAGTATTTCCAATGATTTTGCAACCAGTCTTCTGGAAGACAGCCAGGGAAATTTATGGGTGGGAACTGAAGATGGACTGAATATGTTTGATCGGGTAAATAACCGGTTTATACACTACACGCATAATAAAAGTGATAAGAATAGTCTTAGTGATATATATGTAAGAAATATTTTTGAAGATAGTAAGCATAATTTATGGATTGGTACTTTCAATGGCGGGCTTAATTTATTGAATCGCCAAAACAAAACGTTTATCCATTTTCTGCATGATGAAAAAAATAATAAGTCCATAAGCAGTAATAATGTATATACAATGTTTGAAGATAGCAAACAGCGTATATGGGTTGGAACAGATGGCGGGGGACTGAATTTATTTGATGGGGTCAGTAAAGAATTTTACACATACAAACACGACGATAATAAAAACAACAGTTTAGCCGCTAATACTGTGTACGCAATTAATGAAGATGATGAAAAAAACCTGTGGATTGGAACAGAAAATGGTGGTTTAAGTCTTTTCAATGCTGCAACCGGCTTGTTTCGGAATTACAGGAATGATGAAATTGATAACACCAGCCTTAGCAATAATTCTGTTTATTCAATTTATAAAGACAACAAGAACAATATCTGGCTGGGCACTTTTACCGGTGGCATTAATCTTATAAGTTCAGATGGGGGCAAGTTTGTGCATTACAAACACAACACTCTTAAAAATAGCCTCAGCAATAATAATGTGCTATCCATATTTGAAGATCCTGAAAAAAATATCTGGATAGGAACAGATGGAGGAGGTCTTAATTTGTTTGATCCTAAAACCGGGAATTTTACCCGATTCGATCATGAAAAAAACAACAAAAACAGCATCTGTGGCAATTATGTATTAAGTGTATGCCAGGACAGTAAAGGGAATTTGTGGATTGGCACCTGGGCTGATGGGATTACAGTATTTAACAAAGCAACGCATACATTCAGGCATTTTAAAAATGATCCCCGGAATGCTTTCAGCCTTAGTAATAATAATGCCTGGAAAATTTTCGAAGACAAGGAAAAAAATATATGGGTCTGTACGTATGGAGGAGGCTTGAATTTATTTGATCCCGCGAAGAACTCTTTCACCCGCTACCAGCACGAGGAAAACAATTCTACAAGTATTTCAAATGATCATACTTTTTCAATACTTGAAGATAGTCAGGGGCAATTATGGATAAGCACAGATGGTGGGGGTTTAAATTTACTTGATAAGAAAACAAAAACATTCTCTCATTTTTTGCATGACGATAAAAAGAACAGCATATGCTGTAATAGCGTTGGAAGCATTTATGAAGACGGGAATAAAAATTTATGGATTGGAACAACAGCAGGCTTAAGCTTTTTGGAAAGGAAGACTTACCGCTTTACAAATTATACAACAGCAGACGGACTTCCTAACAATGTAATCTCTGGAATACTGGAAGATAAAAAAGGGAATCTTTGGATCAGTACCAATAAAGGTATTTCACGATTTGACCCTGTTGCCAGGCAATTTAAAAATTTCGGAATAGCAGATGGACTTCAATCAAATGAATTCAAGCAACAGGCTTACTGTAAAGCCCGGAGTGGTGCTATGTATTTCGGCGGTAATAATGGATTCAACCAATTTTTACCGGGTGATATAAAAATTAGATCCTTTGATCCGCCGGTAATAATAACCGGATTCCAGATTTTTAATAAAGAAGTCCCTGTTTCAAACGATACAAGCACCTCGCCTCTTAAAAAGGATATTACAGAAACCAGTGAAATAACTATTCCTTACAAGAGTTCAGTGATATCATTTGAGTTTGCTTCTTTAAATTATGGAGCCCCTGAGAAAAGACAGTATGAATACATGTTAGAGGGGTTTGATAAAAAATGGAATAATATCGGATCACGTCGCACTGCCACTTACACAAATCTTGATGCAAATAAATATATTTTTAAAGTGAAAGGCCTGGATAATGAAGGCAACTGGTCTGAAAAAATTGCTGAAATAAGGCTTACTATCACACCGCCTTTCTGGAAAACGTGGTGGTTTAAAACTCTGTCCGTACTATTTATCCTCGGTTGGTTAGTCGCATTTTACCGGATCAGGTTAAAATCAATAACAAAACAAAAAGCACAACTTGAAATGCAGGTAAAGGAAAGAACGGATGAAATTGTTCTTCAAAAAGAAGAATTAAGCAGAAATGTACAGGAACTAGCTCTTCTGAAAGATAGTCTTGAGGAAGAAAAATATCTTCTCGACTCATTGATGGATTATATGCCTGATTCAATCTATTTTAAAGACAAGGAAAGCAAATTAACCCGTATGAGTAAATACATGGCTGCCCGATTTGGGGGTAGTGTTGATGACCTGATCGGAAAATCAGACTTTGATTTCCAGGATGAACTGCACGCAACAGAAGCTTATAATGATGAGCAAAATATTCAAAAAACAAGAACACCTCGAATTGATTACATAGAAAAAGAAGTAAGGAAAGATGGTTCCGAACTGTGGGTAACGACTACAAAGTTGCCGTTAATAAATGCCCGTGGAGAGGTGGTGGGAACTTTTGGTATGTCAAGAGATATAACAGGAGTAAAAATGCTTGAACAGGAGCGGCATTTAGCTGAGATAGATAAAGCCGTGGCGCAGGGAAAATTTGAAATTGCTTCTGACGTGATGCATGACATAGGAAATGCGGTGGTCGGTTTTGGTTCATACCTTACACGTATCAGGCGTTTACAGGATCAGGATAAGCCTGAAAATCTTCAGAATCTTGCTGGCTTTTTTGAAGATAAGAAAATGGCCATGGCTGCCACTATAGGAGAAGTAAAGGCCAGTGCCGTAATAAAAATGTTGTATGGCATTGCACAAACACAAAGAAAAAATCAGGAAGAAATAAATAAGTCCATTACTGAGCAACTGAATATTATCGCCCATATACAGGAAATACTAAACATCCAGAGACAATACACAACAGGTCAGGAATCACAGGAAAGAAAACCGGTTAATCTTCGTAATATTATTAATGATAGCCTGGCAATGCTTTTTGCAACGTTTGATAAGCTGGCAATTGCCGTATCGTTGAACATCTCAATAGAAAAACCCATTATCCGGGGAGATCGTACCAAGCTAATGCAACTTATGCTCAATGTGCTTAAAAATAGCATAGAAGCAATTGACAAAGATGCAGCTGATAAAAATATTTTTGTTAGTGCATGTGCTCATGCCAACCGGTTAATTATTCAGGTTAAGGATAGTGGAAATGGTTTTGACAGCGCAACAGCCAATCAACTTTTTGAAAGGGGATTTTCAACTAAATTTTCCGGCTCAGGATTGGGCTTGTATAATTGTAAATCAATTGTCGAAAGTCATGAGGGTACAATTGATGTTACCAGCGAAGGGCAGGGAAAAGGAACTCTTACAACAATCAGTTTTAACCTGGAAGAAAAAGAAATGGTGGCTCAAAGCCAATCTGAAAAAGAGTTTAACCAGATTTGAAACTCCTTCTATATTGATGACATTAACCGCGGGAAGGATGAAGTGATATTGTTACCGGTCTTTTGTTTAATAATTCCTTGCAAAATATTTACAGTATAAATACGGTTGTTTCCTTTTTCTTCGGAAAATAATTTTGTAATGAGACCTATGAGGGTCTCAAAACTACTAAAGCATAACTTTATCCTTGTCCCGGTGTTTTTACATTGGGATTTTTTTTTGCGATGATCAAAATTTCTTAAATTTTGATTCAAAACTGCATCCCGGGGTGAATTTGGAGTGAGACACGTGTCTGGTCGCTACAGCGACCTGACGCTTAACCGCATGCATTATTGGTAAGATGAATATAAATGCAAATCGCTATTATAAAAAAAATTACGGTTTAATAATCCTTTCAAAAAAAGATCAATAGCAAAACAAATTTTTCACTGCAGATTCAGTACAACAAGCGTCGGAAGAAATATGATCATGAATTTTTGAAAGAAAACTTTTACGAGATTTTTCGGTAGTACTACGGTTGTTTTTAGGTTGTAGATTTGTTACCTTCCTTTACTATTAAACTAATTAACATGCAAACAAAAATTTCTTTCCCTAACCGAATTACGATTGTCATTTTCTTTATTGTTTTTCAAAGCTGCTATCACTATCATATCAGCACCTCTAATTTTGACCCGTCAACTCATTACCAGAAAAAAACGGTAAGTTCTTTTTTCTGGGGTCTCGCACAGCAAAACATAATTGCTTCCAATTGTGATTCATTAAAAATTAATAGCCTCGATGAAGTACATATCAAAACTAATTTTGGGTATGCACTCATCACAGTAGTTACTCTTGGCATCTGGTGCCCTATGACAGTTGAATGGAAATGTGCAAAACCTTGTCCGCGCGAGGGAAAAATCCATTAAAGGGTCTCAATCACCAGTTTTTGAAAAATTAATAAACCAACGGAAATGATTATCAATCGAACAGGAAAGAAACAGTGGACAAACCGCCATGAAACGATCACCCAGGAGATTAATGATCTCTATGATCTTGGCAATAATAACTCGGGAAATATTCTCAATGATTATAATGACGCTACCAGGGGAATACAGACGGTTATCAAGGAAGCAATCGACACTGGAAAGGAATTGCGGGTACTCGGAGGAGAATGGTCATGGACAAAGATTGCTGCAACAGGCGGTATTCTTTTAAATACTAAACCACTAAATCTAAGTTTCCGCATTAATCAAAATAATGTCTCTCCATCTTATGCACTGACACCGGAGGACCTTTATTTTGCACAGTGCGGTCTTTCTATCAAAGAATTAACTGACCGACTGAGGAGTCACGACCGTTCGATAAAAACCAGCGGTGCAAGTAACGGTCAAACTATTGCAGGTGCAATGTCAACAGGCACGCATGGTTCTGCGATCGATATTGGAGCTGTTTCTGATTTTGTAGTAGGCCTCCACATTATTGTCAGCCCTTCGGAACATATATGGCTTGAAAGAAACAGTTATCCTGTGGCATCCGATTCATTTATAAGTAATATTAATGCGACGCTAAAACGCGACGATGATTTATTTAATGCTGCCCTTGTCAGCTTCGGCAGTTTTGGTTTTATCCATGGGGTTATGGTAGAATCGGCTCCTTTATTTCTTTATGAAGCTCACAGGATAAGAATACCTCTTGACAATAACCTTTTCCAGTTGATGGAGACGCTTGATTTTACGGCCACAAATTTTCTTCCTCATGGAAACGAACGTCCTTATCATTTTCAGTCACTAATCAATCAATATGATCAGAATAACGGAGCGTATGTAAATGCGATGTACAAACGTCCTTTTGATCCAAATTATACACCACCCTCTGTTGCTGTTCCCGGCATTTCACCGGGTGACGACGCACCTGCTTTTATCGGCACAATTACCCAGGCAATACCTGCGCTTGTTCCCACCGTCATTAATAAGCTCGTAGCCAGGATGTATAAACCCTATAGTAATGTCCTTGGAACGCATGGAGAAACCTTCCCCAATTTTACTACTCATGGAAAAGTTTTCAGCACAGCAGTAGGTATTCCACTCAGCAAAGTGAACCAGGTGCGGGAGTTGTTGCTTGAGTTAAATGGCACAGCCGGACCATTTGCGGGAATATTTGCATTCCGCTTCGTGAAAGGAACCAGGGCTACACTTGGGTTCACTCATTTTGATCCAACCTGCGTAATTGAACTTGATGGAGTATTTTCAAACCAGACGCGGATCTTTTACGAAGCATTCTGGAATGAACTGGAACTCCGGCAAATCCCTCATTCGTTCCATTGGGGAAAAATGCTGCGACTGGACAACCAACGTATCCGGAATATTTATGGTGACAGTAGAGTAGATGCATGGCTTGAGGCAAGAAGGACAATCCTGAATGATATAGCCACTAAAAAAGCATTTACCAATGATATCATGAGAGACTGGGGTTTAGATGCGTAATAAAAAAAATTATTAAAAAATTAAAATCACATGTTATGAGTATTGGACAACCAGGAAAACACGGAGAGTTGAGGGGCGTTGCCGCAACCAATTCTTCTCCCAATTTTGAGGGAAGATTCGGAAGAATTTTCCGAACCCTTCCCAAGGCGGAATTTCCCGATGATGCCCTTGAGTTGCTGGCTGCAAAAATGAGTGCTGAGGCAGAAGATGATCCCACTCCTG
>Ga0137463_1000429_pt1 | contig 14640 bp, 15 predicted proteins | sample EasRivERMGT800_2_FD_102333 | JGI IMG/M metagenome (GOLD analysis project Ga0137463, IMG submission 102333) | Soil microbial communities from meander-bound floodplain in the East River, Colorado, USA - East River MetaG ERMGT800_2 | ecosystem: Environmental > Terrestrial > Soil > Floodplain ...
AAGGCGATCCGCCACGAGATGTCGCCGGCCTGCGGGCGTGCGAGGCCGCCGAGAATGCCGCTGACCCCGGCGATGCGGCCGTTCAGCACGGCGAAGAGGGCCGCCGCGGCGCCGATGATCGCACCGCCGATCAGCGCCGATGCGGGAGTGAATGCGTTCCAGGCGATCGACATGGGTGGATGTCGAGCATAATACAATCGGAGGCGATATGAGACTTGCCCGGATTCTTCTCTCGGCGGCGCTTTCGGCATGCGGGACGGCCGCACTGGCGCAGGCCGACTATCCCCATCGCGCGATCCGCATCGTCGTGCCGCTCGCGGCGGGCGGCAACGTCGATATCGTCGCGCGCACGCTCGCCGAGCAGATAGCGAAGAGCGTAGGCCAGCCGGTCCTCGTCGAGAACCGGCCCGGAGCCTCGAGCCTCGTGGGCACGCAGCTCGTCGCGAAATCGGCGCCGGACGGCTATACCCTGCTCGCGATAGCGAACACCTTCGCGACCGTACCCTTGATCGTGTCCAACCCCGGCTACGATCCGCTGAAAGACTTTACCGGCGTCACGCTGACCTGCCTCGTGCCGCAGGTGCTGGTCGTGAACCCGTCGTTCCCCGCGCAATCGGTGAAGGAGCTGGTCGCGCTCGCCAGGGCACGGCCGGGCGAGATTTCCTACGCGTCCTCCGGCAATGGTTCCACCGGCCATATGGCCGCCGAGCTCTTCAACCGCCAGACGGGCGTGAAAATGCTGCACGTTCCGTACAAGGGCAACTCGCAGGCGATCGTGGACGTGATCGGCGGGCAGGTCGCGATGATGTACGACCAGGTGAGCACCTCGACGCCCCACATCAAGGCGGGGAAGCTGCGCGCGCTCGCCGTCACGAGCCTCGCGCGCTCGCCGCTCCTTCCCGAAGTGCCGACCGTGGACGAAGCGGGCGTGCCGGGCTACGAGGACATCACGTTCAACGGCCTGGTCGCGCCCGCGCGAACCCCTCGCGCGGCTCTGGTCCGCATCAACCGCGCGGTCGCCGAGGCCGTGAGCGCTCCGGATCTGTACAAGCGTTTCATCGAGCGCGGCGTCGAGCTCAGGGCGAGCGCGTCGCCCGAGGAGTTCACCGAGCACGTCCGGGCGGAGCTCGAGAAAAAGGGCCGGCTCGCGCGCGAAGCCGGCATCAAGCCCGAGTAGCGAGATGATCGAACTCGCCGGAGGAATTCGGCGCGTATATAAAATCCGAAATCCTGAAGTGGGGGAAAGTAATCCGGGACGCGGGCATCCGGCCGGAATGAGGGCCGGCGGCCCGAGGGGCGAAGCGGAAGCGTCTTCAGAAGAGGAAGCTGACTCCGGCAAGAACACCGCCGCCGCCGACCTTCACATTGTTGCCGCTCTTCCCGGTTGTGGCGGCGAGATACTTGTACTGCAGGTGCAGACCGACCGACCCGAAGCGGAACTCCATGCCCGCCAGGCCCTGATAAGCCAGTCCCCCCGCGCTCCCTTTGAGGTTGCCGCCGCTATAGACGGCGTCGGCGAAACCGATACCGGCCCCCACGAAAGGATAGAACCAGTCGGCGGCACGCAAGTAGTACTTGCCGTTCGCCATGACGGCGAGCACCTGCTGCTTGCTGACGGCCGGGGGGGGTGTCGTGACCAGGTCGTTCTTGTAGTAGAAAGCTTCGCCGCCCACGGCAAAACCCGCCTTGCTGCGCCATTCGGCCTCAATACTCAACACCGGGCTGGAAGTCCTGTCGAAGACGCTGCTGAGGCCCGCGACCGTCGGGTTGTCATTGGCCATCTTGAACGTGCCCCCGCTCACAATCAGCGCGACCTCCGACTGGTCGCCCGACTCGGCGGAAGGGGCGGTCTCACGCGCGGCGGGTCTTGCGGCAGGCGGCGGCTCGACCCGCGGCGCGGCGGCTACCGGCGGCTGGGGGCGCGGCGCGGGAGCCGCAGGAGCCGACGGCTGCGACGCGCCGGCAGCGACTGTTGCCGCTCCGAGAAAACGACTTTGCGCGAGCGCGGGGCGAGCTTCGGCTTCGCGCACCAGACGCACCTCGGTTCGCACCGGCTGGACACTGGCGAGGGCCGCGACCCGCGCGAAATAGCTCTGGTTGGCCGCGCCCTCGAACGCATAGGTGGGCGCGGTCTGCTCTCCGAGGCGCAGCAAAATCCTTCCCGGATTGACGGTCGCGATGACGAAGCTGCCGTTCGCGAGCTCGCCGACGCGCACCGAATTCACGAACACCGGCACGCGCGCGGCTACCGGCTCACGATCGGTGCGAAAAACGAACATCAGCGTCTTGCCGGGCGGCGGGGTCGCACGCCAGGCATCCTGCTGGGCGTGCACGGGCGGGGCGGTACCGAACAGCGCGGCAAGCAAGAAGGCACCGCTCACCGCAATGCATGCGCGCAGCTCATTCATGGGCGGATCTCCCAGTTTCTTCTTCGCTTTCCTCGCGGGGCCACGGAGGATTCCCGCACGCCGTTCATTGTAGCGTCCCACGGATAAAAAAACGATAATTCTTTTGTCGTGGCCGCCGCGCTCGATCGATCGGCGGCGCTAAATCCGGAGGGCATCTTGATGAGAGACAAGCTGTTCGAGCAGGGTCTGAAATTGCGCAAGCGGGTGCTGGGCGCGGCGTACGTCGAAAGGCAGCTCAAGAACGCCGACGAGCTCACGATGCCGATGCAGATGCTCGCGACCAAATCGGCCTGGGGCATGGTGTGGACGCGTCCGGGGCTGCCGCGCAGGATCCGCAGCATGCTCAACATCGCGATGCTGGTCGCGCTCGGCAAGGCCGAGGAGCTGGAGCTCCATCTCGACGGCGCGGTCCGCAACGGTGTGACGAAGAAGGAGATCGGCGAGATCCTGCTGCATTCCGCGATCTACTGCGGCTATCCGGCGGCGCTCGGCGGCTTCCGCACCGCGCGCGAATATTTCGCCAAGCACGGCGACAAGAAAGCGGCGAGGAAGAGAAGGAAGTGACGGCCCGCCGCGCCGCCCTGTCGCTCGCGGCGACGCTTGCGATATTGGCGCCGCAGGCGTCCGCGGCCGCGGACGCTTATCCCGCCAAGCCGATCCGCTTCGTCGTCGCCTTTCCGCCGGGCGGCGGCACCGACATCATCGCCCGCTCGATCGCGCAGAAGCTCGCCGAGCGCCTCGCACAGCAGGTGGTCGTCGACAACCGGCCCGGCGCGGGCGGCAACATCGGCACCGACATCGTCGCGAAGAGCGCGCCCGACGGCTACACGATGCTGATGGGCTCTGCGGGTCCGCTCGCGATCAACGCGAGCCTCTTCGCGAGCATGCCGTTCGATCCGGTGCGCGATCTCGCGCCGGTGACGCTCGCCGCGTCCACGCCCAACGTGCTCGTCGTTCATCCTTCGCTCAGGGCGGCGACGGTGAACGAGCTGATCGCGCTCGCCAAGGCAAGGCCGGGCGAGATCAACTTCGCCTCCTCGGGGCACGGCACGCCCGCGCACCTCGCGGGCGAGCTGTTCAACTCGATGGCGGGAGTCAAGATGGTTCACGTGCCGTACAAAGGCGCGGCGCCCGCGCTTGCCGATCTGCTCGGCGGCCAGGTGCAGCTCATGTTTTCGACCATGCCGCCCGCGCTGCCGCACGTGAAGGACGGGAAACTCCGCGCGCTCGCGGTGACGAGCTCGAAGCGCTCGCGCGCGATGCCGGAACTGCCGACGGTCGATGAAGTCGCCCTCCCGGGATTCGAGGCGAACACCTGGCACGGGGTAGTGGTGCCCGCGGGCACGCCCGCGGCCGTCGTCGTACGGCTCAACCGCGAGATTGTCGCGATCCTGCATATGCCCGAGGTCGTGGCGCGCCTCTCGGGCCAGGGCGCTGAAGCCCTCGGCAGCACGCCGGAGGAATTCGCCGCCTACATCAAGTCGGAAACGCTGAAGTGGGCGAAAGTCGTGCGCGATTCGGGCGCGAAGGCGGAGTGAGGATCGCCGTGACAAAACGCTGCCTGTGCCTGACGATTGCAGCATGCGCCTGCATCGCCTTGCCGCTCGCGGCGCACGCTCAAGCCTATCCGTCGAGGCCGATCCGCTCCATCATGACCGTGGCCGGAGGCGCGGACATCGTGGCGCGGCTGGTGGCGCAAGGCCTGACCGGAGCGCTCGGCCAGCCGGTCGTGGTCGAGACGCAAAGCGGCGCAGGCGGCGCGATCGGCGCCGAGGCGGTCGCACGCGCCGCGCCCGACGGCTACACCATCATGCTCACTTCGGCGAGCGCGCTGGTGATGAACCGGTTCCTGTCCAAGAGCGCGCGCCTCGATCCCCTCAAGGATTTCACGCCTATCACCAAGGCCTTCGAGACCGTGGCTCTCGTCGTGACGGGCCCCGCGCTTCCGGTCGGGTCGGTGCGTGAGTTGATCGAATACGCGAAGCGCCATCCGGGAAAGCTTTCCTACGGCACTTCCGGGATCGGCACCACGCACCACCTTTCCGGCGAATCGATCCGCCTCCTCACGGGCATCGACTGGGTTCACGTGCCCTACAAAGGCGGCCCGCCGGTGATCACGGATCTCATCAGGGGAGAAATCCAAGTGGGATTCAGCATTCTCGCCACCGCGGCGCCGTTCATCGCTTCCGGCAAGATCAAGATCCTCGCGGTAAACGGTGCGAAGCGCTACCACGTCATCCCGAACGTGCCGACGGTGGCCGAGCAGCTGCCGGGCTACGAAGCGCCCTCGACCTGGGGCGGCTATCTCGGGCCGGCCGGCATGCCGCAGGCCGTCGTCAATCGCCTGCACGACGAAATCGTGCGGATACTGAACTCGCCCGAAGTGCGCGCGAAGTCCGAGGACATCGGCTTCCCGATCGCGACCAGCACGCCCGAGGAGCTCACCGCCACCATCCGCCGCGACATCGAATACACGGCGCGGATCGTCAAGGCGATCGGGATCAGGCCGGAATAGCCATGGCGGGCAAGTTGAAGCTCTCGATGATGATCGGCGACTACGAGATCGTGCGCGCCCTGAAAGACGGCGCGGTGAAGCCCAAGGGCATCGAGCTCGTCGTCGCGAACTATCCGGGGACGCGCGACATCCACGACCAGGTGGCGAGCGGCGAGGCCTGCGACATCAACGAGTTCAACGGCGGCGCCTACGTGGTGCAGAAGCACGGCGGGCGCGAGGACTTCACCGCCCTGCCGGTTTTTCTGCACCGGCGCTTCCGCCACGGCTTTATCTACATCAACAAATCGAAAGGGATCGTCCGCCCGGCGAACCTGATCGGCCGGCGCGTCGCCTGCCGCACGCTAGGCGCGGCGGCGAATTACTGGATGCGCGGGCACCTGGAAGAAGACTACCAGGTCCCGCACCGGGCTATCACCTGGGTAATCGAAAGCGACGACGACGCGTCCCTGCAGGCGCCGGCGGATCTGAGAATCGAGCGAACCCCGCGCGGCAGGAAAGTCGAGGCGATGCTGCTCGCGGGCGAGGTGGACGCAATGATCGCGCCCAACGTCACGCGCATGATCGGCGAAGGCGACCCGCGCGTCGCGCGGCTTTTCCCGAACTACCGGGAGATTGAAATCGCCTACTACAGGCGCACAGGGATTTTTCCGATCATGCACGTGACCACCATTCCGACGAAAATCGTCGCGCGGCATCCCTGGGTGGTGGAGAGCCTCGTGCTCGCGTTCCAAGAGGCGAAGCAGCTCGCCTACCAGCGCCTCGCCAACCCGCGCAACGTGCCGCTCGCCTGGTTCCGCACCTGGTGGGAAGAGGAACGCGCCCTCCTCGGCCCCGATCCCTGGGAATACGGACTGTCCGATCTGAACAGGAGGAACTACGACACCCTGGTCGGATGGGTCCATGCACAGGTGCTGAGCGGTCCGCGGCCGAGGCTCGAGGATCTGTTTCCCAGGGAAGCTTTCCAGCTCGAGCTGCCCCTGCCGCGCAGCCACGAAATCGACTACAAGTTCTAGAACGAACATGTCGCACGAAGGCGATCCCGATTTCAAGTCGCCGCCCGCCGGCTGCGACTGCCACTTTCACGTGTTCGGCCCGGCCGGGCGCTATCCCCACAACCAAGCGGACCTGCGCTATGCGCCGCCGGTGGCGCCGGTCGGAGATTTTCTCGCGCTCGCGAGAAAACTCGGCATCGAGCGTTTCGTCTTCGTGCAGCCTTCCGCCTACGGCCGCGACAACCGCTGCATGCTCGACGCGATGCGCGAGGTCGGGACGAACTGCCGCGGCATCGTCGATATCGACGAGAACGCGCCCGACGCGGAGCTCGAACGGCTGAACGCCGTGGGCGTGCGCGGCGTACGCGTGAACGTGCCGCCGGTGAAGCCCTACGAGGCGGGATTCGCGGCGAAGCTCCTGCCGCGAATCGAGCGCCTCGCCGGGCGTTGTGCCGAGATCGGCTGGCAGCTCGATTTTCTGACGCCAGGCTGGTTGACGAGCGAGCTGATGCCCGCGCTCGGGAAACTAAGCTTCGATTTCACCATTGCGCACTTCGGCATGCTCCCCGCCAAGGACGGCGTGAAACAGCCCGGTTTCCAGGCCCTGCTCGAGCTTCTCCGCCGCGACGACCGGCGTTGCTGGGTCAAGCTCACCGGCGTGTATCGCATGTCGGTCGCCGAGGGCTTTGCCGATGTGGCGCCGATGGCGCGAGCGCTGATCGAAGCGGCGCCCGACCGCGTCATCTGGGGGAGCGACTACCCGCACCTTTCCTTCGCCGACAAGGTCGGCTCGATCGAGCTGTGGAATCTGCTGGGGAAATGGGCGCCGGACCAAGCGACCCGGGGCAGGATCCTCGTGGACAACCCGCAGGCCCTGTTCAAGTTTCAAGCGCCTTGACCCTCGAACGGGCTTGCGCCTACACTCGTCGGCAACGTTGGAGGAGCCACCATGCGGACACTCGTTAAAAGCTGCTGCGGCCTTGGATGTTTGTGGATCGTGCTGGCGCTCGCGGCGTTGCCCGCGTCCGCGGGCGAGGTCCGCGTCTATGCGACCAACAGCGCCGGCGACAACGTCCACGTCATCGATCCGGCGACGAACAAGGTGGTGCAGGTGATCGACGGCATCGAGACGCCCCACGGCGTCGACTTCGCTCCCGACGGCACGCGCGTATACATAAGCAACGAGGCCGACAGCACGCTCGACGTCGTCGACCGCAAGACCGGCAAGATCGTCAAGAAAGTCCCCTTGAGCGGCCACCCCAACAACATCGCGGTCACCCGGGACGGCGGTCGGGTCATCATCTGCATCGCGGAGAACAAGGGCGGTCTCGACATCGTCGACACCCGGTCCCTCACGCTCGCCAAGACCGTCCCGCTCAACGGGCGCATGCACAACGTCTACGTGACGGCCGACGGCAAATACGCCATAGCGGGCTCGGTCCGGCACAAGTTCCTCTCCGTGCTCGATCTCAAGACCGAGCAGGTGGCCTGGGATCTCAAGCTCGACAAGGGCGTGCGGCCGATGACCCTGGAATCCGCCCCGGACGGCTCGACCCGCCGGATCTTCGTCCAGCTGTCGGACCTGAGCGGGTTCGCGGTGGTGGATTTCGCGCAGCGCAGGGAAGTGGCGCGGGTCCGGTTTCCGGATCAGCCCACGGGTTACGGGATGTCCGAAGGCCGCAGCGAAACGCCCTCCCACGGTATGGCCGTCGCCCCGGATAACGGGTCGCTCTGGGTCACCAGCGTGTTCGCCAACGCCGTCTTCGTCTACTCGCTTCCGGAACTGAAGCTGCTGGGACACGTCGCGCTCCCCGAGCTCAAGCTTCCCGGGCGCGCTCCGATCGGCGCCCTGCCGAACTGGGCGACTTTCACGCCCGACGGCAAGCTTCTCTACGTTACCAACTCCGCGATCAGGTCGGTGTCCGCGATCGATACGAAGGCGATGAAGGTGGTCGCGAATATCCCGGTGGGCGAGGTGCCGAAGCGCATCAACACGCTCGCGCTGCGTTAGGAAGAGGGCTTACATCATGCGCGCGGGTCTTCTGGCGATGATCGTGGCGGTCGCGGCCAACCTGCAGGCGGCTACGGCATCCGCGCAGTCTCCCGATTACGAGTTTTTCAAAGCGCGGGTCGAGCCCATCTTCCTGAAGAAGAAACCGGGGCACACCCGCTGCTACGTCTGTCACGCGGAGAGCAACAACGCTTTCCGCCTGGAGAAACTCCCGCCGGGAGGCAAGTCCTGGACCGAGGAACAGTCGCGCCGCAACTTCGAGACGGTCTCCAGACTGGTGGTTCCCGGCAACTTCGCCGCGAGCCGGCTTCTGTTCATGCCGCTCGCGCCCGAGGCGGGCGGCAACGCCTTCCACAACGGCGGCAGGCAATTCGAGTCGAAGGACGACCCCGACTGGAAAACGCTCGAACAGTGGGCAAACGGGCAGAAGCCGGGCAAGAGCAAGTAATCCCCGCGGCCTTCTGAAGTAGAACCATATAGCGGCAAGCCGGCTACGCGATGCCTTGCGCCTCTTCATGGCGTGACGCATTTCACGCTGCCCCGGATGCGCCATTTTCTTCCCGGACCCGATCTCGTATCATCCGCCCATGGATTTTCCGAACCTTTCGGAACCGCTCACCGCGGCGCTGATCGGGGCGCTCGCCACGGTGGCGGGCGCACTCGTTCAGCTGCGCATTTCCTGGCGCAGGGAAATGAAGGAGCGCGAGCGCGGCCAGCCGATCACGAAGAAGACCCGGCGCGGGCCGGTGATCGTCGTCTTCGCTCTGCTGGTCGCTGCAGGGGTGGGCGGGTTTGCACTTTCGCAATACTTCGTGTCCCTGCGCGAAGGCGACCGCGACGCTCTGCGCGCCGATCTCCAGTCCAAGCTCTCCGAGATCAACGCGACCGCGATGCGGCTGGAGCAGGCCCGGACGAACGAGCGCAAGCAGATCGAAACCGAGGTTCAACGCGCGGATGCCTCGCGCTTCGGCGAGGAAGGCGCGGCGGCGAGCGTCGTGGTCGGTCCCTGCCCGCAAATCGTCCCCGGGGCGAGGGTAGAATGCACCGAGCAAGGCGCGCTGCGGATCGCAGTCTGCACAAGAGTGCCGGCCTCGGCTAGCGTGAAGGAAGTGCAGCTCTACATCGGTTTCGAGAACTCCAAGCAACCGTGGCAAGACAGCCGGGTGCAGCCGGGGCAGGAAGCGGGGCAGGCGCGCTTCGCGGAGAAATTCACGGAGCGGCCCGACGGCGACGCCAAGCAGGTCTGCCAGGGATTCGCGAACTGGAGCGGCGAAAAAACGCGCGTCGCTCGAATTCTCGTCAAATACGCTCTTTGAGCGTAGCCTGACCGAACGCCGGGCGGATTCACTTCTCGGCCACCCCCATGCCGCCCGTCACGCAAACGCTGCTGATCGCCAACGTGGCCGTGTTTCTGCTGCAGTCCGCGGGCGGCGGAGTGCTGGAAGAATGGTTCGCGCTGTGGCCGCCGGGGCACGGATTCGCGATCTGGCAGCTCCTCACCTACGGCTTCCTGCATGGCGGGATCGCGCACATCTTCTTCAACATGCTCGGGCTGTACATGTTCGGGAGCGACATCGAGCGCCTCTTCGGTTCGCGCTACTTTCTCGCCTACTATCTCGCCTGCCTGGTCGCCGCGGCGCTCACCCAGCTCGTGTTCACTTCGATCGCAGGCGGGCCGCCCGTCCCGACGCTCGGTGCCTCCGGCGGACTCTACGGGCTGCTGCTCGCATTCGGAATGTATTTCCCGCGGCGCATGGTCATGCTGATCTTCCCGCCGATCCCGATGCAGGCGCGCTTTTTCGTGATTCTCTTCGGCTCGCTCGAGCTGGTGTTCGGCGTCACCGGCACGGCTGCGGGCGTGGCGCACTTCGCGCACCTGGGCGGCATGCTCGGAGGCTGGCTCGTGATCCAATACCGCCGCCGGGGTTTTCCTTTCACGCGGCGGCGCTGAAGGCGGGTTGTCGTCGAGCCCCTCATCTGAAGCTCGATACAGGAACGACCAGAAAGATTCCGGAGAGCAGCAACAGAATGAGAACGACCCTGCGAAAGCTCGCTTCGTCGAGCCGTCCGTAGAGTTTCATCCCGACCCAGGTGCCGGCGAGCAGCATCGGCAAACCGAGCAGAAACAGCTTCACCGTATCGGCGTCGACTGCGCCGCTCGCACCCAGCCAGATAGGCCGCTCCCAAAATGGGGTGACCAGCGCTTGGATGGACGAGCCATCTCAAGGGGAGGCTGCTACTTCCCCTGCGATCCGAGAGTTTCAGCGCGCGGATGCCGGGCCGTAGCTGAAGTCGTCGAACAGCGTCACGCTGTCCGCCTTGGTCCACATGCCCACCGCGCCCGGTCCGGCAATGTGATCGTCGTCCGCCTCGATGTATTGTTTGCCGTCCAAGCTCACGCGCAACTTCTTCCCGGAGAATTCCACGCGCAGCGTATGCCACGCGTTGCCCGGTACCGGCGCATCGACGTATTTGATCGTGTTGCGCCGGCCGTTGACCGTGTAGTAGAGCGACACGTTGTTCTCGAGCGCGTTGGCGCGCGCGACGTAGTAGTTGTCGCCGTCCTTCCAGCGCCACACCACCCCGCCCGCCTGGTCTTCGCGGCCCGAGAGCGGCTTGAACTTCACTTCCGCGTAGCCGTTCTCGAGCGACACCTCCGGCCTCACGCACCAGGGGAAGAATCCGCTCCCCGACTGCTTGAGGACGTTGGGCTTGCTCGGCGCGGTGGCGTCGGCCTCGACCGACCATTTCGGCGAGCCGCGGCCGGTGACGCCTGAGCGCCAGCCCGCCGGCAGCGCTCCGGTCGCGTCGCGGTCGAAGGAAAAAGTCTCGGCGTGAGTCGTCGTCATGGCGGCCACCGATGCGAAAGTTGAAAGGAACAGCGAAAGGGTTTCGTTCATGGCTCGGTCCTCGTTCAGCGGTACGCCGCCGGGTTCCAGGTGTGAACCTCTTCCTGTCCCGACTTGCACCACGCGTACAGCGCGTCGTACACCACCATGCCGTGCTTCAGCATCTCGTGGTCGTCCTTGAAATTACGCGACAGCCCGAGCGAGATCGCGGCGAGCCCGGGCGCCTGCGGCGCGAGATCCAGGCGCGCGGTGTCCGCGCCGCGGACGATGAGGGCGAGCTGCTCGAGCGCCGGATCTTTCAGGCGATAGTGCTTCAGGAACGCATCGAAGCTGCAGCGCTCGCCTTCGTGCGAAAAGTAAACGTCGGGGACGTCGTAGGGCGTTGCATCGCGTTCCTTCGCCGCGGCGAGCACCTCCTTCGTCGGAACGTACAGGAACTCCGCTCCGGGATCGACGAAGCGCGCGATCAGCCACGGGCAGGCGATGCGGTCGATTTTCGGCCGCTCGCGCGTCACCCAGCGCGTGTTTGCGCTCGCCGCCTTGCGGTCGAGCGCGCCGCCCGCGGCCTTCCAGCCTTCCTCGATTCCGCCTTCGAGAACCTGCGCAGCGATGCCGTGCTCGCGGAGCGCTATTGCCACACTCTGGCTGACCTCGTGCCCGCGCACGCAGTAGGCGACGACGCGGCTTGCCCGCGGCAGCTCGCCGGCCCACTCGGTGACGCGCTCGGGATCGCGCCAAAGGGCGCCCGCGATCATGTCGGTCGCCGCGCGAAACGCCTGGTCCCGGCGCACGTCGATGATCAATGGAGGCCGGCCGCCGCGAATGGCGGACAGAACTTCGCTTGTCGATATGAAACCTGCTGATGGTGCCGCGTCCATGGCTTCTCCTGACGAAGTCAGTGAAGCAGAGCTTGGACGCGGACGTCTTGGACCGGCTTGGAGCCGGGCGGGGAGTCTGCATTTCCCCGCGAGGCCGGTATATTGGAACGGCGCCGCGGCGATGTCAAGCTTGATGCCGGCTCAGTTCGCGATCAGATCCGCCCCGATCTCGCCGACCGAGCGCACGCCCGAGAGCTGCATGGCGCGCACCAGCTCGTCGCGCAGGATCTCGAGCGCGCGCGCCGCGCCCGCCTCGCCGGCCGCGCAGGCGCCGTAGAGCGTCGCGCGGCCGAGCATCACGCCTTCAGCGCCGAGCGCAAGCGCCTTGACGACGTCCACACCGCGGCGCACGCCGCCGTCCACGAGCACGCTTATCCTGCCCGTGACCGCGCGAACGACGGGTGGAAGCGCGTCGAGCGCCGCGACCGCACCGTCGAGCTGCCTGCCGCCGTGGTTGGACACGACCACGGCGTCCACGCCCAACGCCGCCAGCCGCTCGGCGTCGTCGGCGCGAAGGATTCCCTTCACCAGCATTTTTCTCGGCCAGCGGTCGCGTATTTGCTTCAGGCCGTCCCAATTGAAGTCGGCGTCCCAGAAGCGCCCGACCGAGGAAGCGATCTCCGAAACGTTGGTCGCCTCGGGCGCGAAGCTCGCGACGTTTTCAAGAACCGGCATGCCGTGCCTGAGCGCGGCGAGCCACCATCCGGGCCGGGAAGCGAAATCGAGGACGTTCTTCCGGCTGAAGCGGAACGGGATGGTGTAGTCGTTGCGGAAGTCCCGCTCGCGCTTGCCGCCTACCGGTACGTCCACCGTGACCATGAGCGCGTCGTAGCCGAGCTGCCGCGCGCGCTCGATCAGCTGCAGGGTGATTTCGCGCTTCTTGAATACGTAGGCCTGGAACCACAGGCGCCCGCCCGCCTCGCGCGCGACGCGCTCGATCGAGGACGTCGCCATGGTCGAGAGGGTATACGGGATGCCGGCCGCCGCGGCCGCGCGCGCGACGCCGACGTCGGCGAACGGCCAGCCGAAGCCGATGCCGCCCGTCGGCCCCACCGCAATCGGCATGTTCGAGCGTCCGCCGAGAATCGCGGCCGACGTGTCGATTCTCTCCACTCCCGCGAGCATTTTCGGGGCGATTCTCACGCGCTCGAATGCGGCGCGGTTGTCGGCGAGCGTGATCTCGTCCTCGGCCGCGCCGTCGAAGAAATCGAATATCGCGCGCGGCAGCCGCTTTTTCGCGATCCGGCGCAGGTCCTCGATGTTCCAGGCGCGCAGGACGCGCGCAGAGGCCCTCCGCGATGCCGGGCAGGAGGACTCCGCCGGAGCTTGAGCCTCACCCGCGACGCCGCGAAGCCCGCTCGCCGCGCTCATTCGGCCTTCACTCCGGAGGTCTTGATGACCCGCGCCCAGCGTTCGTAGTCCTTTTTCAGGAACGCGGCGAATTCGGACGGCGTGTCGGCCACGGTAACGGCGCCCAGGGCTTTCATCCGCTCCTGGGTCTCGCGCCTGGCGAGCGATTTGCGCATGTCCTCGGCGAGGCGATTCACCGCCGGCACGGGCGTTCCGGCGGGAGCGAGCATGCCCACCCAGGGCGCGGTCTCCTCGAATCCCGGGAGGCCCGATTGCTCGAGCGTGGGCACCGCGGGAAAATCGGCGTGCGGCCCGGGCGTGCCGACAGCGAGGACCTTCAGTCTCCTCGCCGATACCTGGTCGGCGATGCCGACGATGGGATAGAACATGAAAGTCACGCGCCCCGCCATCACTTCGGCGAGCGCCGGGCCGTTGCCCTTGAACGGAACGTTGATCATCTTCGTGCCGCTGAAGTTCTCGAGCATTGCCCCGGCGAGATGCGTCGAGCCGCCGTTGCCGGAGGTCGCGTAGCTGAGCTCCCCGGGCTTCGCCCGGGCGAGCGCGACCAGATCCTGCATCGAATTGATTCGGGTCTCGGGACTGGTCACGACCACCATCGGCAGCACCGCCGCATTGCTTACCGGCGCGAAGTCCTTGAACGGATCGTAGTGGACCTTGCCCTCCATGAGGATCGCGTTCACCAGGAGCGAGAGCGAGGAGAAGAGCAGCGTGTAGCCGTCGGGCGCGGATCGCGCCACCGCCTCGGTCGCGATGATGGCGTTGGCGCCGGGGCGGTTCTCGACGACGAAGGACTGGCCGAGCGACTGCGTCATGTCCTGCGCGACGATGCGCGCGATCACGTCGGTCGGCCCGCCTGCGGCGAATCCGACCAGGATCTTCACCGGCCTCGCGGGATAGCTCTGCGCGGCCGCAGCGCACGCGAGCGCACACGCCGCAGCAGCGGCGAGCGCCGTGAATATTTTTTTCATCGCTCCTCCTACGTTTCGGAATAGAACATCGTCGCCATCACCTGGCAGCGCTTGATGAGGCGCGGCTCGTCCGGGCCGTAGTCGGCCACCGCGTTGTGGATGGTTCCGATGTCCTCCCACATGAGCACGTCGCCCTCCTCCCAGTGAAACGCGTAGCGGTACTCCGGCTTCAACTGGTGCCTGAACAGGAATTCGAGCACCTCGTCGCTTTCCTTCCGCGGCAGCTCGTTGATCCGGATCGAATAGCCTGGATTCGCATAGAGCACCTTGCGCTTCGTGATCGGATGCATGAGAAAAACCGGGTGGGACACCGGCGGCTTCGCCTTCTTCTGCGTCTCGGTGAGCGGCGGGCGCTGGCTGCCCCGGCTTCTCATCATTTCCCAGAACTTGTTGAAGTCGTGCAGCACGGTCATGCCCTCGAGGTCGCGCTTCATTTCGGCCGGAAGACCGTCGTACGCGGCGTGCATGTTCGCGAACTCGGTCGCCCCCAGCGGCTTGCCGCCGCGCCTGGGGATCTTGACGCCGTAGAGCACGTTCGCAAGCGCGATCGTGCTGCTGTAGGACATGTCGGTGTGCCAGTCCTGCCCCGCGTCGGCGAGGCCGATCGGCTTGCCGTTCTCCACGATGTTGGAGAGGATCATCACCTCC
>Ga0137463_1000430_pt1 | contig 14622 bp, 17 predicted proteins | sample EasRivERMGT800_2_FD_102333 | JGI IMG/M metagenome (GOLD analysis project Ga0137463, IMG submission 102333) | Soil microbial communities from meander-bound floodplain in the East River, Colorado, USA - East River MetaG ERMGT800_2 | ecosystem: Environmental > Terrestrial > Soil > Floodplain ...
AGCAGACCTATCCCGCGGCCAAGCACATCCGCAGGTCCGGGCGCGGCTTCGAGCTGATCGACCTTCTCTACGATGACGAGGTCACCGTCAAGGTGGTGAGTGCGCGGGAGGACGGCATCGAGTTCGTGAGGTCGACGCAGTCTCCCGCCTGCGGCATACGGCACCGCTGCCGCCTCGACGGAGACGAGCTGTTCTGCTCGCTGGAGAACGTCTGCCGGGAAGGCGGGCGAGACGTCCTGGATTGGCGGGGCGAGGAGCGCTACGCGCGGCGCGCGCTTTGCGAGAGGGACGGCAAGCGACAGGCGCAGGGGATTCCCGTTCTCTGCCGGTGAAGTCCTGAGCGCGTCTGGGACACGCCCTCGGGAGACAACAACTTTGTTATGGAACTCGCTATCGCTGCCGCTTGCTGTGGCGGCGGACCCATTCCGCGAATGCCGCTTCCTTCATCGTTCCCGCGGCGACGGCGAGCATGCTCATCGCGCAGTCGGCATCGTCGGCGACCAGCTGGTGTTCGTTCAGCGAGAGGAACAGTTCGAGGGCGACGAACGCGATGCGCTTGTTGCCGTCCACAAAAGGATGGTTCGTAGCAAAGCCATAGGCGTAGGCGGCGGCTAGCTCGGCGGCGTCAGGCTTGCCGTAAGCGGCGCGGTTCGGCGGACGCGCGAGGGCCGAATCGAGCAGGTCCGCACCGCGGATGCCGGAGCTGCCGCCGTGCTCGGCGAGCTGTTCGTCGTGCGCGGCGAGAATGACGGAGCGCTCGATCCAGACCCACTTCTTCACTTCGCCAGCTCGCGCAGCACCGCGCGGCGTTTCCTGGCGATGCGCCGCACCTGTTTCATCTGCGCAGCGAAACGGGGATCGTGAGGCGTAAGGCGAAGGCCGTCGGGCGTGTCGGTAACATGCAGCGTGTCGCCTTTTTCGACCTTCAGGCGCGCGAGCATGTCCTTCGGCAGGATCACGCCGACGGAGTTGCCGATTCGCGTAAGTTTGAGGGCGGCCATGGCAGAATTCGATGTTATAACGGACGTTATAATACCGCCTCCTTTCGCTGGGTTCAAGCTCCAGTGGATGGCCTCCTGCGCGAGGTGCCGGCTGCCTCCGCTCATTTCCAGATTTGCCGGGCGGCTTCGACGCACAGGCGCAGCTTGGCGGTTTCGTCCGCCTCGGTGACCGGATTGCCCGCAACCGTGCTGGCGAAGCCGCATTGCGGGCTGATGGCAAGTTGCGAGGGATCGGCGTAGCGGGCCGCCTCTGCGGCGCGCCGCTTCAAGTCCTCGATCGATTCCAGCTTCGGCGTCTTCGAGCTGATCATTCCGAGCACCACGCCCTTGTCCCCCGGCAAAAAGCGCAGCGGCGCAAAGTCTCCGGCTCGCGGCGTATCGTACTCGAGCAGGAAGTGGTTGACGTGCGCGCGGTTGAACAGCGTGTCGGCGACGGAATCGTAGCCGCCCTCGGAAAGATACTTGCCCTTGAAGTTGCCGCGGCACATGTGCACGCCGATCACCATGTCGGCCGGCCGGTCCCTGGTTGCCTCGTTGATCGCGTCTACATAGAGCTCGACGAGCTTGTCGGGGTCGCCCCCGAGCGATCTCGCCTTTTCGCGCTGCACCGGATCGCACAGGTTGGCGAGCGCGACTTCGTCCAGCTGAACATATCGGCAGCCTGAGGCCGCAAGCTCCGCGATTTCGCGCCGGTAGATCGCGCCCAATTCCGCGAAAAACTGCTTCGCGTCGCGATAGACGCCCGGCGCGCACCAGTCGCCCAGCCGCCAGTAGTGCATCGTCGAGGGCGCGGGCAGGGTGATCTTCACCACCTTGTCGGTGTATCGCTTTGCCGCCTCGTATTCCTCGAGCGAGATGGAGCGCGTGCGCTCGAGCCTGCCCGCGACGTAGGGCGCGGTGAAAGCGGTTTCGTGGCCATGCTCGTCGTGAAAGCTGAACTGTGCGTCCTTGATGACGAAACCCCTGATCATGCCTACGAAACGGCCCCAGTACGACGCCCGCCGGAACTCGCCGTCGGTCACGACCTCGAGCCCGACGGATTGCTGCAGCTTCACCACCTCGCGCACCGCCTCGTCCTGCACGCGCTTGAACACGGCGTCATCGAGCCGGTCCGCGGCGTGCTGCTTGAAGGCCTCGCGCAGCTTCGCCGGGCGCAGCAGGCTGCCGACGTGGTCGGCGCGGAACGGAGGGCGGCCGTTGGGACGGATCTGCACGGGTTCTCCTTTGCAACAGCGACTTCGATCTGCTTGATTTCTATTATGCTATGGAATTCTGCTGGCTTGGCCCACGCGAGACCGGGACCGCCAGAGGAGACTCGCGGGAACGACATGGCGGAAAAGCTGCGCCGGATCATCCCCCATCACCTTTCGCCCATGATCGATCGCGCCGACTTCGTGCGCGTGTTCCAGCGCGAGCGGCGCGTGGGCATCGAGCGCATCGCCGATCAATTCGCGAGCCTGGCGAGGGGCGGCCTGCTCGCGCGGCTGCGTCCGGTGTCCAAGTGAGCGAGAGCGCGCGCAAATACGCGGAGCTGCGCGCGAAGACCGCGCCCGGCCTGCTGGCCGAACGCGCGCAGGAAGATCCAAACGGCATCGCGTACCGCGCAAAGAAGCTCGGCATCTACAGCGAGCGGACCTGGAAGGACTATGCGGAGCTCGTGTCGCGCTGCGCCTCCGGGCTGAAAGCGCTGGGCCTCGCGCGGGGCGAGCGCGTCGCAATCATGGGCGACGCCTGCGAAGAGTGGGTCATCTGCGATCTCGCCGCGCAGGCGGCGGGCGGGATCACCTACGGCATCTACCCGACCGCGTCCGCTGCCGAGCTGGAATACCAGCTCGCAGACGGCGGCGCGAGCCTTTTCATCGCCGAGGACCAGGAATATGTCGATCGCATCCTGCCCTTGCTCGATCGGCTTCCCGGCTTGCGCTGGATCGTGGTGATCGACGACTCGGCGATGTTCGCCTACGATCAGCCGCGACTCAAAACCTACGAAGAAATGATGGAAGCGGGCGGACCGGACTCGGTCGCGGAGCTCGGCTCCCTCGCCCGCTCGCTCGATCCCGCGGCGCCGGCCTTCATCGTGTATACCTCGGGCACGACGGGGAACCCCAAAGGGGCGGTCGTTTCGCACGGCCGCCATCTTGCCGGCGCGTACAACATGGTCGTGCACTACCCGGCGCTCGCCGAACCCGGGCAGCGCACGCTTGCCTATTTGCCCTTGTGCCACGTGCTCGGCCGCGACATCGCCATCACGCTGCCGCTGATGTCGGGGCTCCTGCCGCACTTCGGTGAAGACCTGGAGGACATGCCGCAAACCCTGTTCGAAGTCGCGCCGACGGTGCTCTTCGCCGTGCCGCGCTACCTGCAGAAGTTCGGTTCGCAGGTGCTGGTGGCGATCGCCAACAGCTCGCCGCTGAAGCGCTGGGTGTACGAGCAGGCGATGCGCGTGGGCCGCCGTTACGCCAAAGGCCGCTGGCGGGGGAGCAACGGCGCCCTCGCGGCGTTCGCCTATCGCGTCCTGCATGCGCTCGCGTTCCGGCCGATCCTGAACAAGCTCGGCCTGGACGAATTGCGCCTGCTCGTTTGCGGGGGAGCGCCTCTGCCTCCCGAGACCATGGCGCTGTGGCAGATCTGGGGCGTCAACCTGGTCGAGATCTACGGGCAGACCGAAACCGCGGGCGCGATCATCAGCGGGCAGCCCGGGCCGTACCCGCGGCCGGGCGACGTCGGCACCGTTCCCGAAGGCTGGCAGGCGAAGCTCGACGCGGCCGGCGAGATCCTCGTAAAAGGGGAAGATCGGTTCGACGGCTACTGGAACGACGAAGAGGCGACGCGCGCGGTGCTCGACGCGGAAGGCTGGCTGCACACCGGCGACGTGGGTGAATGGCGCGAGCAAGGCGGCATCAAGGTGCTGCGCCTCATCGACCGGGCGCGCGACTTCATCGTGACTTCGGGCGGCAAGACGCTCAGCCCCTCGCATATCGAGAACGCGCTGCGCGCGAGCGCCTACGTCGGCGAGGCGGTGGTGTTCGGGCACGGCCGCAAATACCTCACGGCGCTCATCGAGATCGACTACGAGGCGGTATCCGATTGGGCGCGCAGCCGCGACCTGCGCTACACGGGCTTCACCAGTCTCGCGCGGCGCCCGGAGGTCGTCGGGCTCCTGGAGGACGAAATCGGGCGCGCCAACGCGCAGCTCGCGCGCGTGGAGCAAGTCAAGGCGTTCCGCATCCTGCCCAAGCTGCTCGATCCGGAGGAAGAGGGCGAGCCCGTGACGCCGACGCGCAAGGTGAAGAGAAGCCTCATGTACGAGCGGTTCCGGGAGCTCGTCGAATCCATGTACGACGGCGGCGAAGAGCGCCGAGTCGCCGAAAGCGTTGCCGGCGCGCTGGAGGCCTGATCGCCTTCATCCTGATTTGTCCAACCCGAGGAGGAACGATGAAGAAAACCCTGCGATTCACTTTGATGCCCCTGATCGTCGCGGCCTCGGCCGGCGCGCTCGCGCAGGACGCCTATGTCATCGGCGTCAGCGCGGCGATGACCGGACCCGCCGCCGGCAGCTATGCTCCCGCAGTCGAAGCGATGAAAGCCTATCTCGACTCGGTGAATTCGCGCGGCGGCATCAACGGCAAGCCGGTGCGATTGATCGTGCTCGACGATTCGGCGGAGCCCTCGAAGGCCGCGGCGAACGCCAAGCGCCTGCTCGCCCAGGACAAGGTCGTGCTGCTCATGAATTCGAGCCTCTCGTCGACTTACGCCCCCGTGGTGGCCGAGGCCAAGCGGGCCGGCGTGCCGCTCTACTTCGCGGGCGCGGTGTGCCCGAAGGACACCTATCCTCCCGCCGATCCGATGCAATTCTGCTCGACCGCGTTCGGCGCCAATCTCGACAGCCAGGCCGCGCTCGCATTCGTGAAGGACAACGCCAGGGAACCGGTGCGCCTCGGCCTCGCCGCCATGGCGATCCCGATCGCCCGAGCGGAGATCGAGTACGCCGAAGGGCTCTCCAAGACGCTGGGCATGACGCCCGTCGACAAGGAGATCAGTCCGCCCCCGGCGCCCGACTACACGCCTTTCGCGACCAAGCTGAAGGAAGCCGGTCCCAACTGGGTGTATTCCTGGTCGCCGTGGGTGTCGCAGATCCGCACCTTCGAAGCGCTGCGCCGCCTCGGCTGGGGCGGACGCTACATCACCTGGGCGCACTTGAACGCCGAGGAGGAGCTGGGACGCGTCAAGGACGGCGAGCTCTACGTCATCGGAACCAACGCGTTTTTCCGGGACGAGCCTCCGATGGCGGCCGAGATCCGCGCGGTCGCGCACCGGGCGAATCTGAATTATCCCGTCACCTTTCTCACGGAAGGCTTCATCGCGGGATTGGTCGTGGAGACGGCTCTGAAGAATACGCCCTGGCCCGCCACTCCGGCCAAGGTCCTCGCCGCCATGAACAGGCTCAAAGTGGATCTGAAAGGCCTGCGCGGCGGGCCGCTGGAATGGACCCGGGACAATCACTTCCGCACCAAGCAATATTACCGCGTCTGGCGCTGGGACCCGGCCAAACAGCAGGTGACGCGCGTACAGGATTGGCGCGTGATCGAAGTCAAGCGCTGATCCGGTCCTCTCCCTCTCCCGCTTGCGGGAGAGGGTTGGGGTGAGGGCGAGAAACAAAAAACATGCAGCTCGCGGTGAACATCCTCGTCCTCGCCTCGATCTACGCGCTGATCGCTTGCGGCTACGTGCTCGTCTACCGCGTGAGCCGCGTGCTCAATCTCGCGCACGGCGAGCTGATGATGCTCGGCGCCTACGCCCTGTTCGCGACCGCATCGTCGTTCCCGGGCCATCCGTTCGCGGCCGTTGCGGCCGCCGCCCTGCTCGCGCTCGCGGTGGGCGGCCTCGTGTACTGGCTGCTGATGCGACGCATGACGGGCGAAGCCGTGCTCGCCGCGGTGCTTGCGACCATTGGGCTCGGCATCCTGTTGCGCGGGGCCATGGTGCTCGCCTGGGGCCCACAGGAGCGCCATCCGCTGCAGGCGCTCGGCATGTCCAACGCGTCGTTCGCGATCGGCGACGCGCGCATTTCGTCGGTGGGCCTCCTGCTCTTTACGGCGACCGCGTCGGTGTACCTGGGCCTTTACGCGTTCCTGCGCTACACCGCATGGGGCGTGCGCATGCGCGCGGCCGGGCAGAACCCTTTGCTTGCCGCGCAGCGCGGCATCCGGCTGCACGCGGTCTACGCGCTTGCCTGGGGCTTGTCGACCTTCACCGCCGGCCTGGCGGGGATGCTGATCGCATCGGAGTCCGCGCTCGATCAAACCATGGTCGTGATCGGGCTGAAAGCGTTTCCGGCGGCGCTGGTCGGCGGGCTGGACAGCCTCGCCGGCGCGCTCGTCGGGGCGCTCATCGTGGGGGCGGCCGAGGTGCTATCGATCCACTACATCGATCCCCTGCTCGCCGAGGTCGTGCCGTTTCTCGTGCTGCTCGCCATGCTGATCGTCAGGCCCTGGGGGCTGTTCGGCGCGAGAGAAGAGCTCGACCGGGTCTAGGCATGCCCCACGCCTCGGGCTATTTCCGCACCCGCTACGAGCGCGATCTCGCGCTCCTCGACACGCGCGTGCAGAAAACTGCGTCGGCGCTCCTCGCATTGGCGCTCTTGGCGTTCCCCTGGATCGACTCGCCTTTTCTGCTCGACCTCGCGAACCAGGTCCTGCTTGCGAGCATCGGCGCGCTCGCCTTGATGCTGCTCACCGGAATCGCGGGGCAGGTGTCCCTCGGTCACGCGGGATTGCTCGCGGCCGGCGCGTTCACCTCCGGGATCCTGTTCAAGGAGTTCGGCGCGCCGTTCTGGGTCACGCTGCCCGCCTCGGCGCTGGCGGGCGCGATGCTCGGCGTGGTCTTCGGCCTGCCCAGCCTGCGCCTGCGGGGCCTGTACCTGGCGGTCTCCACGCTCGCGCTGCACTTCATCGTGGTCTACGCCGGGAACGAATACGAAGCGAGGCGCGGATTTTCGACGGGCGTGGTCATCGATCCGCCCCGGCTCGGCGAATGGGCGCTGACCGACGCGCGCGCCTGGTACTTCGTGCTGCTCGCTTTCGCCGCGGCGGCGCTTCTCTTCAGCCTGAATCTATTGCGCTCGAACACGGGCCGGGCGTGGCGCGCCATTCCCGGCCGCGAGGCCGCCGCGGCGGCGCTCGGAGTCCATGTGTCCGCCTACAAGGTTCTGGCGTTCGTCATCAGCTCCACCATGACGGCCATCGCAGGGAGCCTGTTCGCGTACTACCGCGGCTTCGTTTCCGCCGAGGCGTTTTCGCTTTTCCTCACGATCCAGTACGTGGCCATGGTCATCATCGGCGGGCTCGGCTCGCTTCTCGGCGCCGTGCTCGGCGCGATATTCGTCACGCTCTTTCCCTATGCCATCGAGTGGTCGATGGCGGTGCTGCCGGTTCCGGCGCAATGGAGCACCCACATCTTCGCCGTCAACTATGCGGCCTTCGGTCTGGTGATGATCCTGTTTCTGGTGTTCGAGCCACAGGGCCTCGTCGGCATCTGGCGCCGCATCCAGAACTACTTCCTGCTCTGGCCGTTCAGGCGGGAACCCCTTTCGGGGCGGCAATGAGCGCCGAGCCCCTGCTTCGCGTCGACAAGCTCGAAGTCGCCTATCACCGCGTGCTCACGGCGGTGCAGGGCGTGTCCCTGTCGGTCGATCGCGGACAGATCGTCGCGCTCCTCGGAACCAACGGCGCGGGAAAGACGACCACGCTCCGCGCCATCTCGGGATTCATCGGCCTCGACGACGCGCGCGTCACCGAAGGCGCGATCGTCTACAGGGGCGAGCATCTGGAGAACCGCCCCCCGCACGAGATCACGGCGCGCGGTGTCGTGCTCGTCCCCGAGCGGCACAAGGTTTTCGAAAATCTGACCGTCGCCGAAAATCTGCTGGTCAACGTGCCGCGCGCCCGCGGGCCGGAGCACAGGCGCATGGGCGAGCGGGTCTACGAGTACTTTCCGGCGCTCGCGCGGTTGAAGGCGCGCGAGGCCGGGTATCTTTCCGGCGGCGAGCGCCAGATGCTCGCCATCGGCGCGGCGCTCTTGTGCATCCCGGAGCTGCTGCTGGTGGACGAGCTCTCGCTGGGGCTCGCGCCGCTCGTCGTGCGGGACCTGATGCAGCAGCTGCGTGCGATCCGCGACGAGCTCGGCATGACTGTCCTGCTGGTCGAGCAGAACGCGGCGATCGCCCTCGACTTCGCCGACTACGGCTATGTGATGGAAAACGGCCGCGTGGTGCTGGACGGCACGCCGGCGCGGCTGCGCGAGCACCAGGACATCCGGGAGTTCTACCTGGGGCACGGCGCCGCGGGGCGGCGCAGCTACCGCCAGGTCAAGCAGTACCGTCGCAGCCGGCGGTGGTACGGATGAGCGCGAGCACGACCGGCGCGGCCGAGCTCCGGCTGGAAAAGCTCTCGCTCGCCTTCGGCGGATTGAAGGTGCTTCACGAGGTGTCGCTTTCGGTGGCGCGCGGCGAGCTGCTCGCGCTGATCGGACCGAACGGCGCGGGAAAGACGAGCATCCTCAACTGCGTGAGCGGCCTCTACCGGCCGGGCGCGGGACGCGTGCTCCTCGACGATCGCGATCTGACCGCGCTGCCGCCGCATGCCATCGCCCGCCTGGGGATCGCGCGAACGTTTCAGCACGGCGAGCTGTTTCCGCACCTGACCGTGCTCGAGAACCTGCTGATCGGCCGGCACGCGCGTTTTCGCGGCGGGGCGCTCGCCGAGGGCCTGTTCCTGCGAGGCGTGCGCTCGCAGGAGGTGGAGCACAGGCGCGTCGCCGAGGAGATCCTCGACTTCGTCGATCTGCAGCGCTATCGTCACGCGCGCGTTGCCGGATTGCCTTTCGGCGTTCAGAAGATCGTCGGCTTCGCGCGCGCGCTCGCGCTCGAGCCGCGGATTCTGCTGCTCGACGAGCCCTCCGCCGGGCTGAACCGCGACGAGCGCGAAGACCTGGCGCGCTACATCCTGCGCATCAAGCACGAGATCGGCATCGCGATCATCTGGGTCGAGCACGACATGCAGATGGTGGCCGATCTCGCCGACCGTCTCTACGTGCTCGATCACGGCGAGCACCTCGCCGACGGCGATCCCGAAGCGGTGCTGCGCGACGATCGCGTTATTGCCGCTTACCTGGGGAAATCATAGGGGACGCACGCTGGCGCGGCGCGGGCGGACGGATGGGCTAAACTGCCCCGATCGGTCCGCCGGGAATCCCGGTCGATCGGTTCCTGATGGCGGAGGAGCACATGAAGCGCAGGGTTGGAACTCGATTTCTCTTCATATCCATTGTGGAGTGGTGATGGTAGTCAGTTGCCCTGTGTGCGGTTTTGCCGATGTTAAGTCCGCACCCGGCGGGCGCGACGTTCAACTATTTGACTGTCCTATCTGCGGACAATTCGGATTCTTAGGCCTGTGGGTACGCGCGTTCGGATTGACAACTAAGCCAGGCACCCTTCAAGCGGCCGTGCTTAGTCATGCAATAAGAAGGATGCAGCGCAAGAATATGCACGGACCAGATGAATGGCCCATTCTTGCAATGGACGAGATTGAAGGGATCGTTAAGAACGCACGCTTACCGCTCGCCAGCGGAGCAAGCAGACAATCCGGTAACTTGGCTCGGTGATAACGTCGAAAGCTCCGGTGAATGGCTCAACGTGACCTATGAACGGCTCAAGGCCATCGTCGGCGCAAAGACCGGGGAAGGAGTTGCTTTCGTTGTTCGGGAGCTTCTCGACAAAGGATTGATTGATTGCCAAGGATTCGATTTCATTGATCCCCATATTCTCATCCCGCCTACTGTACCTTGGGGAAGCACGAATTGGGATCAGTCCCCTATTGCCTGCCGCCGCTCTCCTACCTTCTCGACAACCTCGCCCCCAGCTGCCCCAGCGCCTTTGCTAACTGCAGCACAATTCAGTCGTACGCGTCCTCCACCGAATCGGTGCGGTGATAAGCTGGATGTCCTCGGGGTTGATCATGCTCTGGCGCGCGGAGTGTCGAAGTCGATGACTAAGTTGGAGGTTTGCAGACGAATATCCAACCCGACCCTTGGCGTTAGTTCTTGGTGTTTTTTTTTGGAGAACCAGAGAAATCGCCGCGCTAGGGTACTGGATGCTGAAATTGTTTGTATGCCGTTAGATCGAAAAGGCTCAACGACTGAACCAGCTCGAGAGGGAGTGCTACTTCAAAGTCTTGTGGTGACATGTGCTCAAGGGGTTCCGGCAAACTAGCTTGCTCTCCATGGGCGGGATGCACATCTGTCCCGTAAATTTGCGTATAGAAGGTTGTGAACTTGAGCCTGCCGTCCGACTCCATCCGATAGCCGCTCATCAGTGGAAGCACGCTAATAGATTTGCGCAATTTGGCAGGGTCAAACGTTCTGAGGACGAATCCCACGTAGACCTTCCGATTCGCCATTGTCACCGCGATTGGGCGCCGCTCCCGTGCAGCCCGATGAAGAATGCGCTCAATGTCGTCGTGTTTGATTGCCCGGAAGATCCAAGCTACCTGTTTTCGGTGGAAGATTCGATTGAGGAAGTTTGCTAGTGGATAGGCGAGCAACATCGAAACGGTCGCCACCACTGCAAAATCGACTGGATTGCCCTTTTCGTAATCCTTGAACCACGGATCTAGCAGGCGTCGGACGTGCAGTACGAGTTCCTGGTACGAATCAGTGAAGTGATAAAAGAGAATATGGATCAACATGAAGGTCGAAAAAAGAGCCACTCCCCAAAAGGCTGCGCGAAAGTAAAGTCGATGGCCGTCCTCGCGCGCAAGGTGGTAGCGCGTGAAGTCCCAATTGCTTGCGAATATGTAGCCCCCTACTAGGGGCAGAAGAACGAGAATCGCAATTTCCAAGAGCGACCCTCAGTAGGTGCCCGAATTACTTCTTTTTTTGTTCGATTTCAGCGAGTTCTTTTAGGGCGTCTATCTGTCGTTTTGCGGCGGCTGTCCCGAGGAGTCCCGTAACGTTTACAACGAGGTTGCCCGAAGTAGTTACGGTTACTTCGCTTGGGTATTGAGTGACATTCCCGCTTGCGCTGTCTGTTACTTTAGCGGGCTTCAAAACGGGCTTCTTTTCCGTAGCAGGCATAAAAACTCCTGTAATTGTGCTAATTAAATCACTCTAAAGGCCGTAAGGCAATTAGATGAGTCCTTGGGACTAACAATTCAAGTTCCGAACGGCGAAGCTCACGGCGCCAGCGAGCAAGTCATCTGTCCGATGCCCCACGCGCCCGTGGTAAACAAGATCGTCTCCGGCAAAGTAAAGCCGCAGGGTGGTCCCGTCCAGGAACGCACCCGGCGAGCGAATTTCGCGCTGGGTCCAGGGGAAGTCGGTAAGCCTGCGGATGGGTGCCGGGTCCTGCGTCCACCCGCTGAGGCCGTCGGCGGAAGTCATGACGCCGACGACTTGCAGGCTCGCGGCCAAGCCGGCGTCGACTCCCACCGCGGTGAAGTACAGGTACAGCGTGTTGTTGAACACCACCGGGCCGGGCTCGCCCACGATGAACTCGGCGAAGTCGCCCGGCACGCCCGAGGGCCCGAGCAAGAACGACGCGTCCTTGGTCCACGAGATCCCGTCCGTGGACGTGGCGTGGCCGATACGGAAGTGGAGCGACGCATTGGGGGGCGGAGGCCAGGCATCGGGATAGCCGGTCCAGAACATGTGGTACTTGCCGCCGAAGGACACGACCGCCGGCGTTTCATTGCCGCCCTCGTCCCATTGTCCGGCCGTGACCGTGAGAACCGGCGCCGGCGGATCGAGCGTCCAATTCACGGCATCGGTCGAGGTGAAGCGGTAGATCTGGCGAAGCAGGCATGGCCGGGCTTGTCGCCGTAGCGATTGCCGTCCGGGCCGCTCGCACCGGTTTCGCTCAAGCCCCAGGTCGCGCCGAAACGGTCGCGCGTGCGCCGCGCGAGCAACCTGGCGAAGGGCTCGCTTGCCGGGCGCAGGCCCGCCATCTCCTGCGGCGTGATGCCGAGCAGCGCCGCGCGGCTCGCGCCCGTATACACGATGCAGCCGCCGAGATACCAGGCGGAAGCGCCCGGCACCGCCACGAGCGCGGCGTTGATCAGGCCGCCGGCGGAGGATTCGGCGACGGCGAGCGTTTGCCCGCGTTCCTTGAGCAGGTTGCCGACGACGCTGCCGGATGCGTTCATCATCCCCGCCATGTTACCCGGCCTTGGGATCAGACGACTTTTTTCCCCTGTTGAGTAAAGGAAACGTCGATTTCCTTTACTCAAACACGCGTTGAGTAAAGCAGGCTTTACTCAGCCGCGAGCAGGCCCAGCAGCCAGGCGCGCTGTTGCCAGAGGACGAGAATGCCGCCGATCAGCATGATGAGCACGGCAAGTTGGCGGAAGCGTCGCGGATCGAGACGCTGAAGCCACGGACGGCTGACCCAGATCGCCAGCACGGCTCCGGCACCGGCGGCCAAGCCGTGTCGAACCAGATCCCAGTCCAAAGCTCCGAACGCCGCATACGTCCCGATCTTGGCAAGCTGGATCATCAGGGAATTCACCGCTCGGGTGGAGACCATTCGTTCCTTCACCATGCCGTAGTTGAGATAAAAGGGGTTGGCGAGCAGACCGCTTGCGCCGACGACCGCAGAGGTCATCCCCGAGGCGAAAGACACCGGCACGAACCCGGGCAGGCGCATGCGAAAAGAGCGCGCCCGATCCCCCAGCCGGTACTGCCAGGCGGTGCTGATCAGGAAGAGCGCTACGCAAATCTGCACGAGTTGCCCGCTCAGCAACGTAAATATCCAGCCGCCGAGGATCGCGCCCGCGGTCGCCCCGGGCAGGTACCACCCGACCACACGCCAGTCGATGTGGTCCCAAAAAAGTGCGATCCGCGCCGGGGCCGCGGTCAGGCTCGTGACGGTGATCACGGGAGCGATCGCATGGCCGCCGAGCATGGTGCTCGCGGCGGCGACCATGAGGATGCTTCCGCCGCCGGCGGACAGGGTGCTGATCACCCAGCTGACGAAGCCGGCCGCGAAAAGACCGGCATCGATCAGCGTCGTGTCCGAGCCGTTCCACACGGGCGCCGCCGCTTCGCGCTTCGCCGCCTACAGCGTCGCCCCGGGCTGCCCGAGCGCCTTCTCCGCGAGCTGGCGGACGATCCACTCGTAGGCGTCGTCCACCGAGTCGGTGCGGTGCATGAGCTCGATGTCCTTGGCGTCGATGGTGCCGTGGCGCGCGAGCGAGTCGAAGTCGATGATCTCGCGCCAGTACTCGGTGCCGAAGAGCACGATCGGCATGGGCTTTCTCATCTTGCGCGTCTGCACCAGCGTCAAAAGCTCGAACAGCTCGTCGAGCGTGCCGAAGCCTCCGGGAAACACGATCACCGCCTTTGCGAGGTAGGCGAACCAGAACTTGCGCATGAAGAAGTAATGAAAGTGAAAGGCGAGCTCGCGCGTGACGTAGGGGTTGTCGAATTCCTCCACCGGGATGGAGATGGTGAGGCCGACGTTCATGCCGTGCGCCTCGGCCGCCCCGCGGTTCGCCGCCTCCATGATTCCGGGGCCGCCGCCGGTGCACACCACGAAGCGGCGCTCCTCGCGGTCGAGCTCCTTCGACCATGTGGTGAGGCGGGACGCGAGCTCGCGTGCGGCTTCGTAGTAGACGGACATCTTGAGCGCCATCTGCGCCCGCTCCCGGTCTTTGCCCGCTTTCGCCTTGCGCAGCATTTCCTCGGCGGCCTCGTGCGAGGGGATGCGCGCCGAGCCCATGAACACGATGGTGTCGTCGATCTTGTGATAGTCGAAGCGGCTCTTCGGTTCGAGATACTCCGACAGGATGCGCAAGGGGCGGGCGTCCTTGCTGTTCAAGAAGCCCGGGTGCTGGTAGGCCTTGGTGGAGGCGCGTTTGCGTTCGGTCATGGGCCCATGTTACCCGGCCTTGGGGTAACCTTGGAGTGCATGTCGGTTCCCGCCCCTTTGCGCGTCTCCCGCCTCACCAAGCACTACCGCACGCGGGACGGCGGCGCGCTCGAAGCCGTCTGCGACGTCTCCTTCGAGGTGCGCGCGGGCGAGTGCTTCGGCCTCTTGGGTCCGAACGGCGCGGGGAAGAGCACGACCATCCATTGCATCACCGGTTTCTATCCGCCGACTTCGGGCGAGGTGTTCCTCGGCGGACTCGACGTGCAGCGCGAGCCGAAGAGGGCGCGCGCGATCCTCGGCGTGTGCGCGCAGGACGAGACGCTCGACACCGATTTCCGCGTGCTCGATCAGCTGGTGCGCTATGCGACCTTCTTCCATGTCCCGGTCGGGGAGGGCAGGCGCCGGGCGCAGGCTCTGCTGGAGCGCTTCGGCCTCGCGGAGAAGTCGCTCGAGCTGGTCGAGAGCCTCTCCGGCGGGATGAAGCGCAGGCTGCAGGTGGCGCGCGCCCTGATCTCCGAGCCGACCGTGCTGGTGCTCGACGAGCCGACCACGGGGCTCGACCCGGAAGTGCGCCGTGTGCTCTGGCAGATCCTGATGGAGGAGCGCGGGGCGGGCGCGGCGATCCTCCTGTGCACGCACTACATGGAGGAGGCCGAGCGCCTATGCGACCGCGTCGGCATCATCGCGAAGGGCCGGATC
>Ga0137463_1000431_pt1 | contig 14573 bp, 7 predicted proteins | sample EasRivERMGT800_2_FD_102333 | JGI IMG/M metagenome (GOLD analysis project Ga0137463, IMG submission 102333) | Soil microbial communities from meander-bound floodplain in the East River, Colorado, USA - East River MetaG ERMGT800_2 | ecosystem: Environmental > Terrestrial > Soil > Floodplain ...
ACCCGCCACCGGGCCCCCAGACCCTCTGGCAAGGCCTCCGCCGAGTCCTCGACTTCAGCCTCGCCTGGGCCACCTTCCAAAAAATCCAAAACCAGCCAACTTGTGTGTAAGGATGAGAGCTCCGCTTGGGAACGCCCTGTGCGAAGCTCCTGCTTCGCGATTCTCCGCCACGGCGAAATTCTCGAGGCGTTGCTCCTGCTACCTTGGAGCATGGCAACCGTAGCGCGAGCGGGACATGCCGATTGTCCCGCGCGCGGTCGAGTCCGTCGGCCATGCCGCCATGACAGGACGCGAAGCGGGAGCTTCTCACGCACCGTCGCCAAGCGGAGCTTGGCAACGAGGATGTATCTGCCAGATCGGCCCGGGAGGATGATCGGGCGACGTATTGAGTGGCACTTCTCCCTTCCCCCGGCAACAATTCAGGCAGACTTCCTCTCCTGAAAAGGTGTGCCATCCATGAAAACCGTCATCAGGACATTTTCCATCTTCGTCTGTCTCGCATTCCCTGCCGCCGACGGACAGGCTGCCGACACATGGATCGACATTTCCAGTGCGCAGATCGAGCAGGTTGGCAAACAGCCCTGGCCGGGAGGTTGTGCGGGGACTGCGGTCAATCGCTTGAACGGCGATGTGATGGTCAACATGGTCGGACACGGTCTGTGGAAGACGTCTGACCAGGGGCAGACGTGGACGCGCCTCGACGGCGGGGCCGTCAGCGGGCGCGGTGAGTGCGGCTGGTCGGTTCAAGTCGATCAGAACGATCCGAAACGCGTGGCCGTCTTTTCGCTGGACGGGGACGCGGGCTATACCGTCGATGGCAAGCATTGGAAAAAATTTACCAGCCTGGGTCGCAATTGGGATTTCGGCTCGGTCGACTGGGCCTCTCCCGAGGCCAGGGTGATCCTGGTCGGCAAGCACGAGTCGGGGGGTGAAGTCTATAAGTCGGCTGATGCAGGAACGACGTGGACAAAGCTCCCGATTGTCATGGATCCGGTCAAGAAAATGGATGAATGCATGATCGGCGTGATGGACGAAACCACCTTCATTTACAGCTATGCGAATGGCATCCATCGCAGCACGGACGCCGGGGGGACGTGGACTCAAGTGTCGGCGTCGCAACCCCGCTCGAAGATCCCGGTGCTCTTCAAAAAAACGCATTACCTGTGCACGTCGGAGGGGCTGATCGCCAGCCACGATCTGGGCGCCACCTGGCACACTCAGGGAGCAGCGGTGGACATCTGGCAGGGGCCGTTTTTCGGCGCCGACGAAGAGACCATGGTGGCGGCGGGCCCGCAAGGGGTCTACAAGACGACCGATGCCGGCAAGACGTGGACGAAAGTTTCGGGATTGCGTCCGAATCTTAATCAGCATTTTTCGTTCGCCACGAAATGGTATGGGTGCTATTCCTGGGATCCGGTGCATGATGCGATCTACACCACAGCCATGTCGCATCCGGCGTTCAAGAACCCGCTTTCCGTGCCGCCCAAGAGCCCCTGATCCTATGAGCAAGTCCCACACGTGGTTTGCTACGAAAGACGACGCAGAAACGATTATCGCATGGCTCCGACATGCGGGCGCCAAACAACTCAGCGGCGAACCGCTCGAGAGTGAATGGGAGCCTGACGGCAGGGAGGTTGCACTCCACTTTCCGTCAATCGGACCAGTTGAGTTTTGGCCTGCTGAGATCGCGACACCGGAATGCGGCGACAACAGCCCAAGAGCCAAACGTACGATTCTGGCCATGATGACGCGGCGACAGAATCCCGGCAGGCCCCAGATCGATGCTGATAGAAGCGCGATTGCAGGTTTGAAGCTACCAGAGCTTCGTGACGGACGGTATTGGGTGGCTGGACACGTTTGGTTTCCGACATCAAGGCTCAAAGACGTGTTTCCCGAATTGAATCGCATCTGCGGTCAGTTCGAGCGATTCCTCAAGACCCATCCGCTTGTTTTTGACAACACGAAGGGTGACGACAAGACTGGGTTCGGATATCAGATCTGCTCTAGCGGCATCCTTCATCGAGTGTTTGCGCTTCCTGAGGCATACCGCTTATTGAAGGCGGGCGCATTCATGGTGGACTATTTGACGTCTCCGAAAACGTATTCAGAGTTTCGGCGTCGGCTACAGTTATCGGGTCACGAGGAATTCACGTAACCCGCAATTCTTTCCCACACAGATGCCGACCGAAGGTCTCCCGTGCCGAGCCGACAACAGGGAGACCATAGGTATCTACACAAATCACGTGTGGAGCTGCCGAAATTGATTCCTTCCCCCTTGATGGGGGAAGGTTAGGATGGGGGTGGCGAGCGTCAATCGACATTCGCCCCCCGCACTTGACTTTGCAGGAGCGCTACCGCCGTCGGCCTTAATCCTCGCTTGCTCGGTGGCCTCCGTTGCTTCCCACAAAGCGGGGAGGGAGTCTTTGTTCTTTCGGTCAGAACTGAAACGTGTAGATACCTATGGTCAGCTTGCCACAACAGCCTTCCCCGAAGCAACTGTCCCCTTTTTTCAACTCGCTGCCCACCCGAACCAGGCGCTGCGCTGGACCCCGGCCACATTTTTGCTGTTGCGCGGCGCGCTGTCTCTAACGCAATGAGTTACTTGGCGTTCCGCCTTTAAGTAGAATGCAGCAGCAATTCACCATAGCGGTTCCGACTCGCACCAAATGGCAGACCGAAGGTTACTTATGAAAACGACAAGCACGACCATCGCGGCGTCGTTCCTGCTGATTGCCGCGATTGTGACCATGACGGCGGGAGTCTGGGCACAATCGCCTAAGCCTGATTTACCGCCGTCTGCAAACGCCCTCTCGAAAGAGGATGACCAGGCCGTCCGCACGACCATCGAGGGCATCAAGAACAGCTGGAACGCCCACGACATGGAGGCCATGAGCCGGTTGTTCACTGAGGATGCTGAGTTCATCAACGTCGTCGGTATGCACTGGCGGGGCCGTGACGACATCATGACTGCGCACGCCGCGTTCCATAAAACAAGCTTCAAGAACCATCATTTGAAGACCGACTCGATCCAAACCCGTTCGCTCGGCAGCGGCCACGCCATTGCCGTGGTGACGACGACGAACGACAGCTTCACGACACCCGCTGGTCAGGTCGTGCCGAAAAGGCAGAACCGACAAACGTACGTGCTGACGAAGGGCGCGGAGGGTTGGAAAATCACCCACGGACACAATGTGGCAGTGGATGCCGAGGCCGAAAAGCACGATCCAACCAAACGCCCTGGCCAATAACCGTTTCCCGTCACTTCTCGGAGGCGATCATGAAGGCGTTTCTCTCAATGGCGTTGGTCCTCGGGGTCTGTGGCCTGGCGGCCGCGGCGGACGACAAGGTTGCAGACCCGGTCGGGACGTGGAAGTGCGAGTATGAGATCGGCGGGATGAAGCGGACGTCCACCTTGACGATCAAGAAGGAGGGGGACGAGTTCGCCGGGACGATGAGCTGGCCGGACCAGAAGGAGACGAAACTCAAGGACCTGAAGCGGAAGGAGGGTGTTCTGACCTTCTCCGCCGTGCGGAAGATCATGGATAACGAGATTACCGTCGAGTACAAGCTCACGATCGACGGGGACAAGCTCAAAGGGAAAGGGGCCGTGGAGGCCGGGGGCGAGAAGCGGGAGTTCGATATTGAGGGGAAGCGGGAGGCGGACCCGATCGGGACGTGGAAGTGCGAGTACGCGATCGGCGAGATGAAGCGGACCTCCACCCTGACGATCAAGAAGGACGGCGACACGCTGGCAGGGACGATGAGCTGGCCGGATCAGAAGGAGACAAAACTCACCGACGTGAAGCTCAAGGACGGAGAGTTGACCTTCTCGGCAGTGCGGGAAGTGATGGATAATAAGTTCAACGTCGACTACAAGTTCACGATCACCGGGGACAAGCTCAAAGGGACAGGCGCTGTGGACGCTGGGGGCCAGAAGCGGGAGTTCGACATCGAGGGGAAGCGGGAGAACCAGGACAAGTAGCGGTCGGGCAGGCGTTCCCGAGTGTCGCAGGAGTACTCATCTGAAATGTTCTGTGGACTCACGGCGGTGAGCCGCTGCAATTCTCAACCTGAGGTTGAAGTCACGCCATGACAACGGGACGCAGGCAGTTTCTTCAGGCAGCGGCGGGGGCTGCTTCCTTGTGTCTGGCTGACGGGGCCGGCCTCGGCAGTCTGGCGGCATTCGGCGCCGAACCCATCGAAGAGAAGATTCGTTTCGGTCCGGACCTGGAACCGATTGTGCGACTGATGGAGGAGACGCCGCGCGAGGAATGTGTGCGGGTGTTTGTCGCCGAGCTCCGCCGCGGACTCCCCTATCGAAAATTCCTGGCTGCGTCGTTGTTCGCGGGCATTCGCCGGGCACGTTCCAATCACGAGGTGTACAAGATCCATGCGCTGCATCAGGTCGGTATGGATGTCCTGGCCGAGGAGCGGTTGTTGCCGTTGTTCTGGGGACTGAATGTCTTCAAGCAGCATCAGGAAGATTTTCCCGGGACGACGATGAACCAGTGGCGTGGGCCGCTCCCAGCGGCGGAGAAAGCCGCCAGCCAGTTGCAGGCTGCGATTGAGGCCGCCGATCAGGACGAGGCCGAGTCGTCGATCATTGCGCTGGCCCGCGGACAAGGTGCGCGGCCGACGATGGAGCAGCTCTGGCAGCACGGCTGTCGCAACGGCGGCGCCGGCGGGCACATGGCCATCTGTCTGGCCAACTGCTTTCGGGCCCTGGAAACCATTGGCTGGGAAGAGGCCGAGCCGGCATTGCGGTTCGTCGTGCAGGACTGGTTCGCGGCGAATTACGTGAAACCGGATCGCTACTACGGACCGAATCAGTCCCGCGTCGACGAACACCTGGGGCATCTACCCCCGGACTGGGCCGGACAGCGCGCGGAACACTCGGCAACGATCGAGCTCCTGGCGCAGATTCGCGAAGGGGACGGTGAGCAGGCTTCTCTGCTCGCGGTCCGCCAGCTGCGGCGCGGCAGCGGGGCGCAAACGATCTGGGATGCCGTCCACCTGGCAACCGCGGAGCTGCTGGTTCGTCACAAGGACGGCTGGGGGCTGGCATCCCGTCCGTTGCATTCCAACACGTCGACCAACGCCCTGCACTACGCGTTTCGCACGGCGACCGCTCCAGCCACTCGACTGCTGCTGCTGCTGCAAGCGGTCGCCTGGGCGACCGACAAGACGGGCGGGGATCGATCAGGGGGCGGTTTGCGCGACCTGTCGATCACCGAGCTCGCGGCGATCGAATTGCCGGCATCCTCGCAGGACGCCATCACAGAGATTTTCGCGCAGCTCCCCACGCGTCACTACCGCTGGGACAGGAAGGACGGAGCGGTGCTGCAGTATGGCAAGCGGGCCGATGCCGACGAAGCCTGTCGGAAGGTGTTCGTTCTGGCCCGCGATCGGCCCGCTGCCGTGCCCCAGTTCGTACAGACCGCCCATAGCTGGCTGTGCCGCAAGGCGAGCAATGACAGCCATGAATACAAGTTCCTGGCCGCGATTCTCGAAGACGCCGAGTGGGTCAGTCGCGAGTGGCGTCCGCACCTCTTGGCTGCCGCCGTCCACTATTTCCACGGGAACCAGAGTCCCGACAATCCGGTCATGCACCTGACCAGGGAGGCCCTGCGGAACGCTTGAAAGAGTCAACACTGGCCACCCGTCGGATGTGGCGCGCGGGCACCGGCCCGGCATGACAACGTGACTGGTGGTCCGACCATCAAAAAAGTCATCCACCGAGAATCCTTCTCCCCTCGCCCCTTGCGGGAGAGGGGTTGGGGGTGAGGGGATTCGCCTGCAGCGAATAGAGAGTTGAGCAGAGTCAGGAGAGAGTCGAGCAGTCACATTTGATCGTCCAGTTTCTGGTCCTCAACTCGGTCCACTCTCAACTTTCTCCTCTCTCTTTCCGAGAAAGTGGACTGCTGCACAGGATCGACCCAGCGAGCCACCGGGTTTATCCCGGTGGGATCGAGTCCAACGGCGCACGCGGTATCGCACAACATCTCGACTCGTCGAAGGCGCTTCGCGAGTTTGAAAGTCGAACCGCAACTCCGACCGTGAACGCGATTCACCCGACTCCACCGGGATCAACCCGGCGGCTCGCTGACGCGCTCTGCGAATGCTTGATCCAGGCGCAATTTCCTCGTCGCCAGGCTCCTGCTTGGCGACGCACCCACCGAAGCTCTGCTTCCCCTGGGGACCTTCCCGAAACAGTGGGCTATCAGCGGTGCGGTGGCAAGCTGGGATTGCCGCACGCATTTCGGTTAGAATCCCCTCTGCCGACGGGGATGGTCTGGCGAATCGTGCCTCTCCCCGCGAAACAGAACGCCACTGGTACGATCCATCGGCACGATCTCGGGCCTCGCTGATGGCAGTCCCCCTCGAACAATTCGTCAGGCAGCTTGAAGACAGCGGGATCCTCGCTGGCGACACGCTCAAAGACTTCCTGCCGCCGTGGAGCGAGCCGAAAGATGCCGGGGAACTGGCCCGTGAACTCGTCCGACAGAAGAAGCTGACGAAGTTTCAGGCCGAAGAGGTTTACCGGGGGAACGGCAAGTCGCTCGTTCTGGGGAACTACACGATCCTCGACAAGATCGGGGCCGGGGGTATGGGGCAGGTGTTCAAGGCCGAGCACCGTCGCATGCTCCGGATCGTGGCCGTCAAGATGCTCCCGCCTGGCATCATGCAGAATCCCGCGGTGGTGGCTCGCTTTGAGCGAGAGGTCACGGCGGCAGCCAGGCTGAACCATCCGAACATTGTGACCGCCTTTGATGCCGACAATGCGGACGGCGTCCATCTGCTCGTCATGGAGTACGTGGACGGGGCCGATCTGTCGGCATTGGTCAAGAAGCACGGCCCGCTCCCCGTCGAGCAGGCCCTGAACTACATCCTGCAAACCGCCAGAGGCCTGGAAGCGGCGCATGCCGAGGGGATCGTGCATCGAGACATCAAGCCCGCCAACCTGCTGCTGGATAAAAACGGGACGGTGAAAATCCTCGATATGGGGCTGGCTCGGATCGCAGATGATGCACCGGGCCAGGCCGAGTTGACGAATACCGGCGCGGTCATGGGGACCGTCGATTACATGGCCCCGGAGCAAGCCCTGGACACGAAGTCGGCTGATTCCCGTGCCGATGTCTACAGTCTGGGCTGCTCGCTGTACTACCTGCTGACCGGCAAAGCCGCCTACGACGGCGGCACGCTCATGGCGAGACTGCTGGCACACAGGGACCAGCCGATCCCGTCGATCCGCGCCAGTCGTCCCGAAGTGCCGGAAGCGGTCGAGGCGGTCTTCAGCAGGATGGTCGCCAAGAGAATCGAAGATCGCTACCAGACGATGACCGAAGTGATCGCCGATCTGGAATTGCTGACGAAAGGGGAGGCGCCGTCGAGCCATCGGAGCCCGTTGAAAAAGGGGACTGTCCCTCTCCAACGAGTTGCTTTCCCATGGCAAAAGGACCTTCCCGAAAGGGACTGTCCCCTTTTTCAAGACGCTGCCAGGTCCATGTCGCTGGAAGCTTCGACCGATGACGGATTGACGAACTTCCTGAAGGACATTTCGCTGGCCGAGGCGCACCCGGTCCAGCGAAACAAACCGGCTGGACGACCAGTCGGGAAAGAGAACAAGAAATACCTGCTGCTTGGCGGCGGGGTTCTCGGCGGGCTGATCCTTCTGGCTCTCCTCGCCGCCAGTTTCAAGAAGAAAGCGGAGACGCCTGTCGTCACGGCGAAGCCGGCAAAGTCGGAAGGAAAGTCGGTCAAATCCGGTGGCGACCCGACCTCGGAAAAATGGAAGACCCCCGCCTTCCGGCGCTGGATCAACGAAGTGGAAAGAATGCCTGCCGCCGAGCAGTTGCAGGCGGTCTCAAAAAAACTGCGGGAACTGAATCCGGGGTTCGATGGGAAGATTCGCGGCCAGTTTGGCGAAACTGCTGTTGTCGAAAACGGAATTGTCAGGGGGATTGGTTTTTACACCGATCACGTGAGCGATATTTCGCCGGTGCTGGCATTGAGCGGGCTGAGGCTTCTGGGCTGTGCGGGAAGGAATGAAGGCAACCTCAGCGACCTGCGCCCTCTCCAGGGGATGCAACTAGTTTCATTGGATATTCAGGGCAACCAGATTGAGGACCTGGCTCCGCTGGCCGGGATGCGGCTCAACGATCTTCACTGTTTTGGCAATCCCCACCAGAGTTACGGCAAACCGATTAAGAGTCTCGCGCCACTCAAGGGCATGCCACTCACATCTCTCACCATCACCAGCCTGGAAGATGGGGATTTGTCGCCCCTGGCAGGGATGTCGATGGTCAGTCTCGTCGTCGTGAACGTGGAAATCAAAGACATTTCGGTCCTGAAGGGAATGCCCTTGCAGACGCTGTCGATTGGTAACTGCCAGATCACGCAGGATCCCGATTTTTCCATCCTGAAGGACATGCCTCTCAAGGCATTGAGCTTTGACGTCAATCCTGAAAGAGACACCGAACTGCTCCGCTCCATCAAGACTTTGGAGACGATCAACAATAAGCCGGTCGCCGAGTTCTGGAAGGAAGTCGAGGAGCTGCAGAAAGGCAAATAGCAGTCAGTAATCAGCCGATCGACGCTCCCTCAACCAATGTTCTCCCATCGCCCCTTGCGGGCGTTGGTATCTATACAAGTCAAAACTGGCGTCGCCGAAACTGATTCCTTCCCCCTCGATGGGGGAAGGTCAGGATGGGGGTGGCGAGCGTCAATCGACATTCGCCCCCGCACCTGACTTTGCACGAGAGCTACCGCCGTCGGCCTTGATCCTCGCTCGCTCGGCGGCCTCCGTTGCTTCCCACATGCTATAAGCTACCGCTTTGCGCGGTTTGCGGTCGGTGAACGGGCGCCAACATAACGTGGTCCTCCTGGTTCCATGAACTGGCCACCCATTGGCGATCCTCACAAGGGATACGCCGTACACGGCCATCATCCCGGGAGGACCACTCTCTTTCATGGAATCATCCCCATCCCAGATCCCCAGTCGCCGGGCTTGTTTTGGGTGGCACTTTTCCCTGCACTTTTCCCGGTTTGCTTTTGGTTCCGCGGACTTGTAGTCTGATCACGCAGCCTACGCGATTCCGCTCCGGTTCATGGTTCCTTCAGGAAATTGTGCATGCATGCCTTTCTTGTTCATCGCATGGAAGTGGCCGCCAAATTACAGGGGAAGCTGTCGCAGAGCCGCATTAATGCTCTGCATGGGCAACTCGACGCCCGGGGGAAAACGGGCGGTCCCGACCTGCCCTCGAATCTGATCGTCGCGCAGGTCCAGCACTACAATAAGTCGGAAGCAGGCAAAGCGCAGCATAAAGACCTCGCCAAAAAAGCATTCGACTCCTATTTGACGGCGCCGCAAGGATCGCCCGATGCCGGGCCCCTGGCGAAGGGTTTGAAGGAGGAACTCGATTTCCTCGCCAGCTACATTAAGACAATCGTGCCCATGGCGACGTGGATCAAGGGCCCGCTGAAAAAAGTGCCCAAGGCGATGGGCAAGGCGGAAACGGACTATGCCTGGGTGTGGAGCAACAGCAAAGATCTGGTCCGCGGCACGATGGCCTGCGAATCCCAAAGTGTCTTGTCGCAGATCGCGACCTGCCTCGTGACGACTTGTACGAATACCAAAGCGTACGCGATGTCGCTGATGAAGAAACAGGAACAGAAATCCGTACTGGACAAAAATGCCGGCACGGTGAGCCAGGCTGCTGTTCAGGCATGGGAGACCGCGTGGATGGCCGCAGGGTACAGCGGCTGGAACTTCGTCGTCGATTTCAAGGAACACAAGTTTGGCGCCGAGATCCAGGCCAATACCTATTCCATGATGTACGGCAAAATGAGTAAGGACGATTTTTGTGAACATCTGGGTGTGAGCATCGCCCAATACGAAGACAGGCGGAGAAAAGCGGGATTCCCCGGCGGGCTGAGCCATGCCCTGTATGACATCCAGGATGACCGCTGCGCAGCGTCCAAGCAGGAGAAAGATCAGGCCCGGGCACTGGCCCAGGATTACAACGATCTGTGCCGAGGCGGAGCGCGCAAGCCCAACCTGAAGGATGTCAACAATCGCATCAATGCGATCACTTTCAGTTCCTTTGCAGCAATCAAGCTGTGGCGGAATGCCGTAGCCGGCTGCGGCGGCTTCATGTAACGGGACAGACAAGGAGGCAGGCGTGGTGCCATCCATTGATGGGTGCCCAATTGAGGGACATGCGCCTTTTCTGGCCGGTCTTCGAATGAGGACGCTCATCGTCACGAGAGGCGTGAGATTGCCGGGGCGACTCAAAGAACTGCCGATGAATCGATGGCACCAAGCCCCATCGGGGCGCCACCTGGCAGACTCAGGGAGCAGCGGTGGACATCTGGCAGGGGCCGTTTTTCGGCGCCGACGAGAAGACAATGGTCGCGGCGGGCCCGCAAGGGATCTACAAGACGACCGATGCCGCCAAGACGTGGACGAAAGTTTCGGGATTGCGTCCGAATCTCGATCAGCATTTTTCATTCGCCACGAAATGGCATGGGTGCTATTCCTGGGATCCGGTGCATGGTGCGATCTACACCACGGCCATGTCGCATCCGGCCTTCAAGAACCAGCTTTCCGCGCCGGCCAAGATCCGCTGAGCGGAAGGCCTGAGACTTGAGGCTTGAGCAAGCGCCCTCACCGTTCATTGCGCACCCCTCAAGTCTCAAGCCTCGCCGCATTCCGCTTGTGCCACACCCCAATCCCCGTCTCGCGCTACTTCGCGAACTCTCCCTTGTCGTAGCGCTCCCAGAACTCCGCCGGCGGACATTCCTTGTCCGAATCGACGCCGAAGTTTTGAAGGCTCTGGATGCCGCGGAGATTCTCCAGGCCCTTCGTGATATTTTTTGGCGTCAGACGGAGGTAGTACAGCGGCATCCTTTGCAGAGGAGTCAGGTCGGTGATGCGAGTGTTATTAATCCACACCATTCTCAGCGGCATGTCCTTGAACTGAGCCAGACCCGCGTCGCTCACCAGGGTGCTGGACAGAGAAAGCCGCCCCAGGCCCTGACAGTTCTTGAAACAGGCCAGCCCCGTGTCCGAGATTAGCGGGCCACTCAGGTAGAGGTCGGTAATGCTCTGGCTGTCCTGGAAAATGGCCAGCCCAGCATCTGTGACAGAGGTGCCTTGCAAGTGGAGCTGGGTGATCGTCTTGCAGCTCTGGAAGTGGGCCAGCCCTGCGTCCGTCACCTGGCTGTCATAGTACAGAGCAATAATCTTCACGTTCCGGCAATCCTTGAAGATGGCCAACCCCGCGTCCGACACCTGTCGGTTCTGGGCGAGATCAAGAACCGTCAGCCGGAACGGCTCTCGCGGCAGATCGGCGACGGTTTGGATTTTCTGCTCCTGGTCGTCGATCTTGACCCACCCGCCGATGGACAGCACGTACTCGGCCGCACGGCGGTCGCAGTCGGCATCGGCCAACGCGGCGCCGGCCGGCGGCGCAGGCAACTGGACTTCGCGCGCCGCCGCGCCCGACGGAACCCCGACCAGACGCAGGCCCAGACTGCTGGTGCCCGTCGCCGGTGGCTTCGCATGGCGGGACGTCGCTGTGACCCAGTTATAAGTGTCGTTCCAGGAGCCGCTCCGGTGAAATCGGCCCCAGGAACCGGGATCTCCCGTTTCGCCGTCCTCGCACCACTCGGCGACGTTCCCGTGCAGGTCGCATAATCCCAGGTGATTCGGTTCGTAGCTCCCCACCTGGCACGTGCGCATCCAGCCGATGGGCTTCTCGTTCGTTCCACTGTTGAAATTCGCCAGACCTGCGAGGAGGGCGTTCGTGGGCCTGCCGAAGCAATAGTTGCAGGCGCTGTCGAGCTTGTCCGCCAGCGGCCCCCCCCGGCAGGCGTACTCCCATTCCACCTCCGTCGGCAATCGATAGACCCACCCGGACTCCTTCTCGCGCCGATTCAGCCTGGCAACGAAGACCTGGCATTGGTCCCAGGAGACGGCCTCCACCGGGAACCGCTTGAGATCGGCATCGGGGATCTCCTTGACCGCGTCGCTGCCGCCGCCCGTGCGCGAGAAGTAGCTGGGGTTCTCCCCCATCACCTCTTGCCACTCGGCCTGCGTGACCTCGAACTTGCCCAGGTAGAAGTCGGCCGCGATCTCCACCTCCCTGTCGCCCGGCTTGTCCTTGCCGCCGCCCAGCCACGACTTGCCTTTGGGCACGACGACGAACTCTATGCCGATGCTGTTTTTGAACGTGGAAGGCGTTGTGGCAGAGGGAGGGCCGGTCCGAGGGCTGCCGGCATTCACCCAGTGCCCTCCGACGATCTTGCCGTGCCGGCCGTTGTCCGAGGCGTCATGCAGGACGTCGCCTGAGCCTTCGTCGAACCGGTAGAGCGCCATCGTGTTTCCGTCCGCAGTCAAGGGAGTGCTCGCGTCGTAATCGACCGTGTACCGTGCCGTGTTCGAGATTCTCACTTCGAACATCTTCCCGGCCCAGTCATAGCCGTTCCCGTCGTTTGGCTTTCCGTTTCCAGGACTTGTCCCGAGTGAGATCTTCTCGGGACTCGGCTTGAATCGATGCTCAAAGCCGTTACGGGCAACCTGCTTTCCATCAATGAAGAGCCGCAAGGATTGGCCATCGATCATTCCGGCCAACTTGATCGGTCGATTCAGGTAGAGGTCATCTTTTGCAGAGTAGACGGTGGCGTAATTGGTCCCGATCAACGCGGAGAAATAGAAGCCTTCCTTCGATGTTCCCAACCCGAAGCCGGCCTGCTCCGTGCAGCCCACGATTTCACTATGATACTGCTGCTTGTGGACCGGCCATTCGCGGATCTGAACCGCGACTTCGACGGTCAAGGGGGTCGAGCCGTCGTACAACAACGGGGTCGCGACGTAGCTGTTGACCCCGTCGAATTCCAGGGCGACCCGCTCCAGGGGGACCTCCTGCTTCGCACGGGTGACCGGGATGGCCTTCGCTTGGGCGCCGCCGGGCGCGTGAATCGCACTGTCGAGAACGAGGCGGAAGCCCCGTTGCCGCCACGATATCGAACCCGGCGAGCCGAAGTTGGGTTGATAGGCGGAACGGGACAGCAGGACGTGATTGCCGACGTGGCCGGACCTCGCCCGGTAACCTGCCGAAACATGCCGGCAGAGTTCTTCCACGTTGCCGTGAATGTCATAGAGGCCGAATGGGTTGGGGAGCTTCAAACCCACCGGCCGGCTCGCGGCTGCGTTATGTTCATTGGCCCAGGCGTACTTGGCGAATTCTGCCGGGCTATCTCCGAAACTCCAGAACGTCGTGGTTCCGGCCCGGCAGGCGTGCTCCCATTGCTCATCGCTCGGCAAGTCGTACGTCTTGCCATCCAATTTGCCCAGCCACCGGCAGAAGGCCTCCACGTCGCTCGCCGTCATCTGCGCCATGGGATGGTCATCGGATTGGCAAACGTAAGGATGCCGCCAGGTAAACTCGGGGGCGGCAAAGGTCGTCCCGTCGACATGGGCCAGGCCCCCGGCGCCGCTGGCTTCGTCGGCGGTCTTGTAATCCGTGGTGCGGACGAATTCCCGGAACTGCCCGATGGTGACTTCTGTCGCTCCCAGGTAAAAGGCCTTGTCGATCACGACTCGTCGCTGCGGCGCCTCGTCGCGGACCGAATGACTGGCCCACTCCGGGCACTCGGCCAGGATGCGGTCGATGTCCTCCACGCGAGTGCCCATCATGAATTCACCGGGCGGGATCAGCCGGAACTTCATGCCGATGGAATTGGTCACTTCGACCGGCACGCCCAGGTGCCTGGCCCAGGCCTCCTGATGGGCACCGGCCTGGGCCGCGTCGAACGGGGCGATAGCCAGTGATGGCGGACTGGTTGAGGCGGACGGCTCAGCTTGGGGAGCAACCTGCGGGGCGAACCCACGATCAAAATCTGGAGTAGCGACCGCGATTTCCTGCTGCAACTTCTGGAACAGGTGCGAGATTCCGAGCATCTCGGTCGTCGCCAGGGCGATCGCGGGCAAGAGCAGCATCGCCGCGATCCACTTCCACCGGCCGGCCCGCGCCGCGGGCTTCCGGCGGGGGATTTTCGAAAAGTCCTTCAGCCTGCCGTGGGTTTTGAGCTGCTCCTCGCAATCGGCAAGCACGTCGGCCACTTCCCGGGCCGACTGGTAGCGGTCGTCCGGATTCTTGGCGTGCAGCCTGGCGATGAGGTCGCACAGCCACGCGGGCGTCTCGGGAATAATTTCCTGAATGGGACGCGGCTCATCCTCGGTGACGCGCTTGAGCACGGCCAGAGTGCCGGAAGCGCGAAACGGAGGGCGGCCACTGACCATCTGGTACAGCACGCTCCCCATGCTGAACAGGTCGGCTCGTTGATCGAGCTTCTTGCCCAGAGCCTGTTCCGGCGCCATGTACATCGGCGTGCCGGCGATCAGTCCGCTTTGAGTCATACTGGCGTCGTCGGCAGCACGCGCCAGACCGAAGTCGGTGATCTTGACCCGCTCGACGACTCCCTCTTCCAGCAGAATGTTGCCCGGCTTGATGTCGCGATGAATCAAGTCCTTGCCGTGGGCCGCCGCCAGACCTGCGGCGATTTGTCTG